>ERZ825670.42-NODE-42-length-174627-cov-44.258180_pt1 | contig 174627 bp, 145 predicted proteins | sample MGYA00519929_ERZ825670 | MGnify/ENA primary metagenome ERZ825670 (study PRJEB31778, sample SAMEA3449207) | human gut metagenome | biome: human gut; feature: human-associated habitat; material: faeces | place: United Kingdom | collected 2010/2012 ...
ATTTGCATGCCGCAGATGGCGGAAAAGACATCGCCAGACGCGCCGCCGAATTGTGAGGTGGTGCCTTAGCAATGAGCGATGAGGAACGGAAAGCCGCCCCAAATTTTCCTGCTCTCACGACCCCGTCGAGCAGTACCGCTTGACCCCGACCTTCCGCCACACCAGCGCCATCAGCCCAAAGAACGCTGCCCCTGCCAGCGGCGCAAGGTACGCCGTCCATGCAGGCCAATCCACCATCGGGTGATGCAGCAGCGCACTCACCGGAACGTGCATACACAACCCAAACGGCGCGACATACATGAACAGCAGCCGAATCGGGCGCGGGTAAATATCCACCGGATACTCGCACGCCGTTCGCCCGCCGTAGGTCAGGATATTCACCGCCTCAATGGACTGCACGGACAGAAAGCACAGCGTCGCTTCCACCAGAAACAGCCCCAAGAGCATCAGCACCGTCCCCGCGACGGAAATCAGCAGCAGCACCGTGCTCCCCAGCGTCCACGGAATGCCCAGCTGCGTGACCGAAAGCCACATCAACACAATCCCCAGCGCCGCCGTGCTCAGCCGCCGCGGGTCAGTGCTGCTGCACAGCACCTGAAGAAGCAGATTTCGCGGGCGAAGGAGAATCTGGTCGAACTCGCCGCCCTGCACAACCCGTGAAAACGCTGTTAGCCCGCGCCCGACACACTCCGTAATGGCGAACGTCATCTGCATCATGCCGAAGAAGAACATGATTTCGCTCCCCGACCACTGCCCAACCGACGTGAACCGCCCCAGCAGCACCAGCACCGCCATCAATTCACTGCCGGACATCACCAGCTGCGCCAGCGTCTGCATCCAGAACGACGCGCGATACTGCGTCGCGCACCGCCACTGCATCCGCAGGGCATGGAACACATACTTCATCTTGCTTCACCCTCCCTGAATCGTGAGCCTGTTCATCTGCCGCCGCCACATTGCGCGCCCAAGGGCAACCAGCAGCATCAGCCAAAGCAGCTGCACGCCGATGTTCAGCGCCCACTCCCCTGCCGCCTGCGCGTGCAGATACATGCGAATCGGCGCATCAAGCGACTGCGCGAACGGCTGATAGCGGATGAGCGCCTGCACGCTGTCCGGGAAGAGCGTCAGGGGGATGATGTTGCCCGCGAAGGCGTTGCTGATGAAGGTGATGATGGCGTTGATGCCGCGGTTGTCCATCGTCTGCATCAGGATAGCGCCTGAAATGCCCGCAATCGCGCACAGGTTCATCACGCCGATGAGCAGCGATACGAATGCCTGCATCAGCGCGAGCAGGCTTTCCGGCGGCTGCATCCGCCACGCGGTCGGCAGCAGGAATTGCAGCGCAATCATCGGCACAAGCCGCATCAGCGCATTCACATGCCGCTGCGCCATGTTCCGCACGAACGCGAACCGATACTGATCGACCGGGCGAAGCACCGCATACGCCAGACCACCCGTCATCACCTGCTGTATCAGTTCCGTGTCGTTCATCAGCAATACGCGGAAAAACATCTGCTGAAGCCACACATAGGTGATGGTTTCCGCCAGTTCCGCTTGATTTTCCCCTCGGAACAACGCCGTGTACAGGAACACATACAGCAGCCCGAAGAACGCCTGCGTCACCAGCCCGCCCAGCGCCGCCGCGCGGTACTGCGTCTCCTGCATAGCTTTGAGCCGGTAGAGGGAGAAATACGGCTTCCACGATGCAATCCACGTCTTCATAGCGCCATCTCCCGGTACATCCGTGCAATCAGCTCATCGACATTCTGCTCTTCAATTGCCATTTCGTGCATTTTACCCGCCGCCATCACCTGCCGCATGGTTTCGGACAAGTCGCCATCTTTTTGCAGGACGATTCGCCATGTGCCGCCGTCCTGCACTGCGCCCTGCGGCAGCTTCGACGCATCCGCCGCGCCGTCGTAGGTGACGGTCAGCGTGTGCGCGGTGTCGTAGCGGTGCAGCAGATTCGTCAGCGTGCCGTCATAGAGCAGCTGACCGTGTCCCAGCACCATCACCCGGCTGCACAGCGCGCGCATGTCCTCCATGTCGTGCGTCGTCAGCAAAATCGTCGTCCGGCGCGTCTCGTTTTCCACCCGCAGGAACTCCCGCAGCTTCAATTTGCTCACTGCATCCAGCCCGATGGTCGGCTCATCGAGGAACAGCAGCTCCGGCTCATGCAGCAGCGACCCGCACAGCTCCGCGCGCATCCGCTGCCCCAGCGACAATTGCCGCAGCGGCGACTGCATGATGTCCCCCAAGTCCAGCGCCGCCGTCAATTCATCCAGCCGATGCCGATAGCGCCCCTCGTCAATGCTGTAAATGTCGCGCAGGAGGTCGAACGAATCGCGAATCGGCACGTCCCACCAGAGCTGCATTCGCTGCCCGAACACCGCGCCGAGGCTGCGCACATGTGCCTTCCGCTCCGCCCACGGCGTGCGCCCATCCACCATGCAGCTGCCGCTTGTCGGCGTCAGGATGCCCGTCATCAGCTTGACCAAGGTGCTCTTGCCCGCGCCGTTCGGCCCAATCAGCCCGACGAGTTCCCCGCGCCCAATGCGGAAGGATACGTCCCTGAGCGCCTGCACCTCGCGTGTTTCCCGCCGCCACAGGCGCGTGATGCCGCCATGCTCCGGCTTCTCCCGCCGGATGTATGTCTTTGTCAGCCCGTCTGTCACGATGAAAGGCGGATTTGTCCCCTGCTGTTCCATGCCTTGCCTCCTTTGGATGCGCGCACGTCAATTTTTTTGCCGACACCAAAAAAGCAGCGCCATCCTGCCGCGTTTTTCTTCGCGGGAATCGGACAGCGCTGCTCACTATTTTGGCAGATGTCGTGCTTTTTCGCACATCGGGAGTGTCATTATATCATCGGGTCGTTGTTCTGTCAATATCCAATCTGGGAAAAATCACCGCATCAGCTCGTACATCATGATGGCGGCGGCAATCGCGGCATTCAGGCTTTCCGCGCCGCCGCGCATAGGCAGGCGAACCCGGTGCGTCGCGGTCTGCTGCACTTGTTCGCTCACGCCGTTGCCCTCGTTGCCGATGATGAGGGCAAAGCGTTCCGCTACGCCCTGCCGCTCATAGAACGGCGTGCCGTCCAGCTGCGAGGACAGGATGCTGTACCCCTTTTCGCGCAGCTTCGTCAGTTCGCCGGGCAAATCGTCCGTCGTGCGCAGGTTCATGCGGAAGATGCTGCCCATCGTCGCGCGCAGCACCTTCGGGCTGAACACGTCCGCGCACTGATTCGAGAGCAGCACGCCGTCCAGCCCCGCCGCATCCGCCGTGCGGATAATTGTGCCGACGTTGCCGGGGTCCTGCACGCCGTCGAGGACGACGATGTGCTTTCCCAGCGCGCTTTGCTCCTTCATCCGCACGACGGCGACGATGCCCTGCGGCGTTTTGGTGTCGCAGACCGCCGTAAGCACATGCTCCGGAAGCTCGTAAACCGGCATGGTCAGCCCGTCGGGGAGTTCCATGCTCTCCTGCACCAGCACTGCTTCCACGTCAAAGGCGGAAGCAAGCGCTTCTTCCACCATCTTGCGCCCCTCCACCAGAAAGCAGCCGCTTTCCCGGCGGCCTTTGCGGTCTTTGAGCGCCTTCCACGCGGCGACTTTCGGGTTTTTCAGGCTCGTAATGTGTTCCATGATGTTTCTCCCTTAGTTCGTGCCGCGGAAGCCCTTGCCTATGATTTCGCCCGTGTTCATAATCAGCACGAACGCGTGGGGGTCAACCGTCTTGACGTACTTGCGCAGCATAATCGCCTCGTGGCGCTTCATCACCGTCATCAGCACCGTGCGGCCCTCATGCGTGTACGCGCCTTCGCCGTGCAGTTCGGTCGCGCCGCGCTTGAGCACGTTCGTAATATACTGCTCGATTTCGCGCGGTTTGGTCGTGATGATATGGAAGTATTTATGCGTGTTGATGTTTTCCAGCACCATGTCCACCAGCAGGCTCTTTATCACCAGACCGAGGATGCAGAACAACCCGGTTTCCATGCCGAACGCGACGCACGCCATCAGGGTGATGATGAGGTCGCTGCACATCAGCGCGCGCCCAATGTTGAGGCTGGTGTACTTGCGCAGAATCATGGCGACAATGTCCGTGCCGCCGGAGGACGCGTCGAGGTTGAAGAGAATCGCCGAGCCGACCGCGGGCAGGCTGACAGCGAAAATCAGTTCCATGAGGGGCTGGGAGGTCATCGGCGCGTTCATCGGAATAATGCGCTCCAGCCCCCACGTCAGTCCCGACATCAGCAGGCTGACATACGTCGTGCGTCCGCCGAAGCCCTTGCCGAGCACAATGTAGCCGACGATGAGCAGCAGGACGTTGATCATCATGACGAAATCGCCATTGGTGAAATTCGGAATATAATGGCTCAAAATGACCGCCATACCGCTTACGCCGCCGGTGGAAAAATGGTTCGGAAACTTGAAGAAGTAGATGCCCAGCGTCATAATCACCGTGCCGAGCGTCAGCAATGCGTATTCCTTCACATTTTCCCGTACTTTTGCCTTCTGCATGAATTGCAACTTCCTTTCCCAGAGGCGCTGCCTCTGGATTCCGCCAAAGGGTCTTCGACCCTCTGGACTCCCTTTTTCGCGATTGCGTTGGTGACACTTTCAGACTATGCCCGCGTGTTCATTATGGGAAATGAACTCAACCCTTCAATATTTCTTTCCCATACTTGCTCACCAAGCGGTCGCGGTCGGCATTCGCCAGCACCACCGTCAGTTCAAGCCCCGTATCCGTGTATTCCTCATTGATCACGCGTCCCAGCGGGCGAATCTGCCCCACCAAGCCGAAGCGATCAAACGGCAGCACGAACGTTACGGGCGCGTAGGTCTTTTGCAGCTGCTCCGCAATGCGCGCGTGCAGCTCCGCAATGCCCTCGCCCGTTTTTGCGCTCAACCGCACCGCGCCCGGAATCAGCATCGGCGCGCCCGCCTCGTCGGTGTACAGGTCGCACTTGTTGATGACCTCAATGCGCGGCTGCTCCGTCGCGCCGAGGTCAGACAGCACTTGCACCACCGTGTCGTGCTGCTGCATGATTTCCTCCGATGCGCCGTCGTTGACGATGACCAGCACATCCGCCAGCACAGCTTCTTCCAGCGTCGAGCGGAAGGCACTGACCAGCGCGTGGGGCAGCTTGCGGATGAACCCAACGGTGTCCACCAGCAGGAACGGCGTGTGCTCCGCCGTCTCGATGCGGCGGCTGACTGCGTCCAGCGTCGCGAACAGTTGGTCTTGCACATACACATCGCTGCCCGTCATCTGGTTCAGCAGTGTCGATTTGCCCGCGTTGGTGTAGCCGACCAGCGCGACGACGGGAATTTCGTTCTTCTCGCGGCTCTTGCGGCGCAGTTCGCGCTGTTTCTCCACCGCATCCAAGCGGCGGCGGAGTTCCGTCATGCGCTCGCGGATGTGGCGGCGGTTCATTTCCAGCTTCGATTCGCCCGGCCCGCGCGTGCCGATGCCGCCCGCCAGCCGCGACAGCACCAAGCCCTGCCCAATCAGGCGGCTGGACTGGTATTGCAGCTGCGCCAATTCGACTTGCAGTTTGCCCTCGGCGGATGATGCGCGCTGGGCGAAGATGTCCAGGATCAGCGTCGTGCGGTCAACCACCTTCACGCGCAGAATCTCCTCCAGATTGCGCGCCTGAATGCCTGTCAATTCCTCGTCGAAGATGCACAAATCAGCTTCCAGCGCCTGACACTGCCGGCACAATTCATCCGCGCGCCCACGCCCGATGAACAGTGCCGTATCCGGCTTATCCTTCTTTTGCAGGAATTGCCCCACGACCTCCGCCCCGGCGGTGTCCGCCAGGCGCGCCAGCTCATCCAGCGATTCCATGCTCTCGATGCCCATCAGCACAGCGCGCTCCTTGGCATGTGTGCCCTTCTCGTCCGCCTCCCAGCCGACAATACGGTCACTCTCGGTGATTTGCCGCATCCAGTCGCCATCGGGCGTCTTGTACCAGCGGACGGGCTCGTCCATCAGCAGATTCTGCTTCTCCACCAGAAACGCGCTCTGCACAAACGTCGGCTCGCCCTTCAAGCAGCCGATGGCGACCATTGCGTCATAGCGGAACGACCGCAGCGCCGACAAATCCACATCGGAGAGGCGTCCGTCGCCATTGGGGTGGGTGTGGATGCAGCGGACGCAGCTCAGGCGCTGGGTGTTGCGGCGCAGGCGGTAGTCGCGCAGCTCCACGTCCCGATCAGTGCCGATGGAGACATCCACCACTTCACCGTCGCGCGTAATGTACACCGCGATTTCCCGGTTCAGCACGCCCGTAAAGCGCGCCAGCACCTGCATCAGCTCGCGCGGGAGGAACGTGTCCTCATCCACCTCATAATCGTATAATTGACCAAGCGCTTCTATCAGCGTATCGCGCACGCCGGTCACATTGCCATGCACCTGCTGTTTCATGATTGCTCCTTTGTCTGTCCCTTTTTCTCATGCCGAATCGGCTTCACGCGCTTGCGCAGGCTGGTGAAGATGGAGTCCGCGCAGCCCACAATCAGGCACAAATAATAAGTGATAAACCGCCATACCAGCAGCGCGACGGACACCGTGCCGCCGGTAAAAACGCTGCCGAAGTAAACGAGAAATCCGCCCTCCTGCGCGCCGGACGCACCCGGCAGCGGCGTATAGCTGGCGGACACGAACAGCAGGAACGAAACCGTCAGCACATGATACCACGGCGTGCCGGTCAGACCCATGGCACGGTACACCAGCAGCGGCACGACCATCAGGCACGACATTTCCACCACCGAAATCACAAGCTGCGCCAGCAGGTGCATCGGGTGATGCACCAAATCCATCAGCGAACCGTGGAAATGCTCAATCGTCGTTTCGGCGGATGCCTGCCATTGCTCCGGCTTCTTGCAGATGTGGATTTTCGTCAGGAAGCGGATGCCCCACTGCACAATTTTCTCCACCCACGAGCGGTGGAACGTCACCAGCAGAATCGACGGCACACAGAAGGAATTCACCACGCAGCCCAGGATAATCAGCGGGATGACATTGCCCAAGTGCTCCGCCACATACGCGCGGTTGCTCAGCCACAGCAGCAGCGTCATCACCACCAATGTCAGCTGATTGAAGAAATACCGCGCCGTCAGCGCCGATGTGGCCACACCCGCGGGAATCGAGCGCTGGCTCATCAGGTAAATCTGCATCGGCTGACCACCGGACGAGCCGGGCGTGACATTCGCATAATAAATGCCCGCGAAGGAGAAATGCGTCGCCGTATTCAGGCTGACTTTGTACCCCTCCATCCGCAGGAAGGTGCACAGCCCCGCGCCCTCGGCATACACATAGCCGACCATCGCCAGCAGGCACAGCAGCAGCCACCGCTTGTCCAGCGTGAAAAGCACGTCCCATGCGTTCATCAGCTCCGGATTGTTGAACGCAATCAGTACCACAATCAGCATCGACAGGAGGATAAAGCCAATGCTGAGAAGCCTGCCCCATTTCTTTTTCTTCAAGGAAGGAGCCCCTTTCGTCGTAATCCCCGCCTATTGTACCACAAACCCGCGCCTTTCGTAAAGGGCAGGAAATGTCATTTTCGGCGGAGCAGGTGGGCATTTTCATGAGAATTTCATGAGAATGTTATAACTTCCGACGGATAGATTGCGGGTCATGCGCCAGCCGAATCGCCGCGCGCTGCAATTTTCGCATCCACTTAGGCAAGGGATGACGCGCCTGCTCCGCGTCCGTCTGCATCAAGCGCCACTGCACCCGCGTCGGGTCGCCGCCCGCCTGACCATCCAGAAAAGCGTTTTCCACCTCCGCACCCGCCTGAATCGCCCCCGTGTGCAGGAAATGTTCAAACGCCGCGCAGCCATCCTGCGGGCGGAAGTGCATGTCCATCAGCCGTGCCCCGAACGTATCCGCCATATCCGCAACGAACCGCATCGCGTCCGTCTGCATCTGCTGCACCGTGCTGCTCGGCGCATCCGTCTGCCCCAGTACCGCGCCGTGCGCGTCGTAGCCAATCGTCGCCGCGCCTCTTTCCAGCAGAAACTGCTCCCGCGCCACCCATGACACATACGGCGACGTGCCGTACAGCGTCCGGAACGGCACACCTCGGCGCATCGGCAAATCGCTGTCAATGTGGGTGATGTACGCTGTCACGTCCGCCCCCGTCAGCCGCTGAATCACCGTTTCCGACCGCAGGTTGTACCCCACGTCGAACGTCGCGCATTTGCCCGCGAACATCGGCAGCAAATACGCCTTCGCATTCTTTTCGTACTGCTGATATTTTTCCGCGTCATACCCTTTTTCGCGGAAGATGCGCACGAAGTTCCACTGCGTCCGCGCATCCATCCGCTGATTCATCGGCAGTTCCGCCGCCAGCGCCGCCCGCGCGTTTTCCGTCGCAATGGGATGCAGAAGCGTCAGCAGCGAATCCGGCGTGTGGGCGGTCATGTCGATGAGCAGCGGCAGGGACAGCAGGTCAATTGTTTTGGGAAATTGCAGGGGAAGCGCCGCCTGACGCGAAATGCGCACATAGCCCGTCTCCACCGGCAGGCGCAGCACTTCATTCAGCCGCTCGAAAGCCACCTTGACGAAATATCCATCCCGCGCCAGAAAATTCACCCGCGCATAGCCGTTTTGCCGTACCTCCCACGCCAGCCACATCGCCTGACTAAACAGGTACGCTCCCAGCGCGGCATACCCCGGCGACGTGTCCCGCAGCTGCATCGCCTGAATCGCGCGCAGTCCCAGAAATCGCTCAGCTTCATACGCGCCCGTGAAGGTCGTCAGGTGCGCGTAATTTTCCCGCAAAAACCGTTTCTGCTGATGGTTCAGCGGAACCTCGCTGTCCGCCGGGATCCGCATTTTCTGCCGCAATTGCCGTTCCGTCTCACACAGCGGCATGAGGTCAGCGCCTGCGATTTCGGATAATCGCCGATAGATTTCCGGCAGATTCTCCCCGCGAAACTGCCCCCGCAGCGCCGGAAAATCCACCTCGTCGGAGAGCGCCAGCAGTTTCCGCACGTCCGGCTGCATCAGCGCGTAGAGGTCGCTTTCACAGAAAAGGGCGCTATTTTGATGGGATTGCTTCATCTCGTATACCTCTCAGTCGCCGCTGTGCTCGTCCATCATGCCGACAAATTCGCCCGCCGCCGTCCAGCGCGTCAGGGGCATTCCCGTGCCGGAGCGGAGCGGTTCGGGGTTCGGCAGTGCCGTCACGGGCAGCGCGCCGCGGCGTTCCGGGCGGTTCTGCACGCGCAGGAGCGCATCCTCCGGGCAATCAGCCACGAAATACCGCACGCCCTCGCGGTAGAGCCTCCGGCACAGCAGCCGAAGCGCCTTTTCGTCCGCCGCAGAGATGGGCGTTTCCAGCATCCGCCCCGGCATCAGCACGTCGCCGCACAGGTCGATTTCGGATTCATACAGCCCCTTCACAAGCGCCGCGCCCATCTCCCACACGCAGCCGTTCATCACGCGCACATCCATGCAGGCGCGCTCCGTCGCGCTCATTTGCAGCGTCGCATTGCGAATCAGCATGATTTTCTGCCCTCCACGCTTTTCTTGCACCGTACAATTCGCCGCGCAGACGGTGTTTTCCTGCATAAAAACTCCGCCGGATGTTGAATCCAGCGGAGAAGAAACATTATTTTCCCCACAGCACAAACGCGCTGTTTTCGGGCCAAATCTGGGCGGTTTGGTTCGGGTTGTGGGACTGCGCCATCACTTTGGCATAGACATAGGCCTCGTAAAGCGTCACCTTGCTGTCCTTGTTCAGGTCGGCGTTCAGGGACGAAATTGCCGCGTTTCGGGCGAGGTTCCAGCCGTTGCCATAGCACAAGCCGTAGGTGAACAGACCAAAGTAGCGGTCGATTTTGCCGTCACCGTTGCTGTCGTAGCCGGTGCTGACACTCTTTTCCTCGGAGCGGCACGCGGTAATGACGTAATAGCCGCTCTTGGCGAAATTCGTGTCATCCGCACGGTCGATGAAGGCGGGCGCTTCCTCGCTGAGCAGTTCGCTGCCGTCCGCCGCCAGCACGACCGCTGTGCGGTTGACATCGCCGGAAAGCTGGTCATCATTGGCGAAGAGGTTCACGACCTGACTGTTGAACGCGGAGGAAGATACCTGCGTCACCGCGCCGTCGCGCGCAATGAACTGCCCGGAGTGGCACGCGTCGATGATGATGACCTTCTTGCCTGGAATCTTGTCCAGCTCGGTTTTGAGGCGCGCAATCGAGACGTACGTCTGGAACGTACCGACCAGCGCGGCATGGTAGCTCGTCGGATTGCCGTCCGCGCCGACGCTGTTCGCGCCGTGGCCGGAGTAGTAGAAGAGCGACACGTCGTTGTAGCTGGCATTCCCGAACGTCGAGGAAATGCTGGAGAGAATCTCCTCGGCGCGGATGTTCTTCTTCACCGTCACGCTGTACGGTGTCGCGGTCATGCGGCCGAGCATGGTGCGCATCCCGTCCACGTCGTTGTCGCAGCCGGGCAGTTCGTTCGATTCGCCGGTGTAGGTGTTGCCAATCAGCAGCGCGCGGTATGTGCCGGCGGCTTCCTGATGCGTGTACGCCAGCTCGTCCGACCAGTCGCCCACGCTCACGTCGCCATTGGAGAAAATGCGCACCGGGCGCACGCGGTAATAGTACGTTCTGCCCAGCACAGCGCTGTTGTGGTAACCGTAGGCGTTGCTGACGCGCCCGTTCGCCTTGGGCGTGCCGTCGGGCGTGGTGGAAATGTACACGTCATACTTGTTCGCGCCCTCAGTCGCCGCCCACGAAATGCGGACGCTGTTTTCCTGCGCGGATACTGCCGTCAGCCCGGTCGTCTTGGGCAGCCACACGCCCATGCCAATGTCGCCCTTGAGCGAGAAGCAGCGCCATCCCTGCGGCTGGGCAAGGCGGAAGGAGTAAACGAAGTAGTAGTACACTTCGCCGGGCTTCATCGTGGTGTCGATGTAGGTGGTCGCGGTGTTCTCAGAGACCATCAGCTTGTGGTAGCCCGTTTCGTGGAAGCCGCGGCGGTAGATGACGTAGCCCATCGCGCCGGGAATGGCATCCCACGTCAGCTTGAGGCCCGTTTCCGTCCACTCGTAGCCTGTAAACGACGGCGTTTCCATCGGGCTGCCGACCATGCGGTTGCTCGACGGCAGACCCGTAATCACATCGCCGCTGTTGAGCTTGCGCTTGGGGATAACAAGGAAGTCATACGTCTCGTTGAAGGAAATATCGCGGATGTCGCACAGGCTGCCCGTGAGGTCGGTGCGGACAATCTTGTAGTCGTCCGCGTCGTGCAGGGACATGGCAACATCGTAGTGCGTCGCGCCCGCAACGGGCGTCCAGTTCAGGCGGATGGTGGAGGTATCCTTGCCGCGCGGGTCGGCAATCACGACATCGCCCAGCGCGATATACGGGAAGGACAGCGACTGCGCGCCCTGACTGACCTGCTGTCCGCCCACGACATACAGCGCCTGAATACGGTAGTAGTAGACCGTGCCCATGCGCGGGGTGGTGGTGGAATAGGTTGTGCCGCTGCTCTGCCCAAGGAGCGAATATTCGCTGCCCCACGCGGGCTTGTAGTAGATGGCGTAGGCATTCGCGCCCTCTACCGCCGTCCACTTGAGGGTAATGCGGCCGCTGCGCTCGTAGGAGGCGGAAATGCCCGTCGGCTGTTCCAATGCACGCCCAATGATGAGGTCATCAAGTTCATCCGGCGCGATGGAAATCGTCGGTTCGGGGATTTCGGTGGCTTCCGCATCGGTCGGGGCGGGGGTAGCGGTCGGCGCGTCCGTCGCGGGGACGGGGGTGTAGTCCGAAATGATTTCGTCCGTCGGCGCTTCGGTCGGATGTTCGGTGATTTCCGGCGGATTGGTGACTTCCGGCGCAGCGGTCGGCTGCTCGGTAATTTCCGGCACTTCGGTCGGTGCGTCCGTCACTTCCGGCGGATTCGTCGGGGCATCCGTCACTTCTGGGGCATCCGTCGGCACTTCGGTCGGAACGTCCGTCGGCTGTTCCGTCGGCTCAGCAGTCGCTTCCGGCGGATTGGTAACTTCCGGCGTGGCGGTCGGTTCTTCCGTCGGCTGTTCCGTCGGCGTGGGCGTTTCCTTCTGCTCCGGATGCACTGGAATCGGCGCAAGCAAGTGCCCGTGCGCCGCCATCAGGTCGTCCTCCGGCTTGCGGGGAATCGCGTCATATGCGGCGGTCTGCTCGTCCGTCAGCATTTCGGCGCTGCTGGTCTTGACCCACGCCGTGCGCACAATCACCCCATCATAGAAAGCAATCCGCACCGCGCGTTTGCTGTCCGTGCGCGCCTCGGCGTAGACCGTGCCAGACACTTCGGTCACGTCCGCATCGCCCGTCAACTGCTGATTCGCGTAGAGCTTCGCGCCGCTGCGGAGGGTCGCCAGTCCCGGCACAAACACGTCCTCGTCCGGCGTGGCGGTCGGGGCTTCGGTGGGAACGTCGGTCGAAATCGGCGTCTCCGTCGGCGTTTCAGTGGGAATTTCCGTCGGAATTTCCGTATTCGTCGGTTCTTCCGTGGGAATTTCGGTCTGAATTGGCGTTTCCGTCGGCGCTTCGGTGGGGATTTCCGTCGGATTCGGCGTATTTGTCGGCGCTTCCGTGGGGATCTCCGTCGGAATCGCCGTCGGGGCTTCCGTCACAGCCGGCTCTTCCCCGATAATCTCCTCTATCTGCGTGCCGTCTGCCGCACTCGGCGCATCCTCCGCCAAGGCGGGGGCAGCCATCATCAGCATCAGCAGCGCCAGCATCAGCGCCCCTGCGCGGCGAAATTGCTTCTTCATCAGCAAACCTCCTCGTTCAAAGTCGTGGTTTATTCCCTTTCATTATATAGCAGCCGCTTCCAAAGGTCAAGCAATGCAGCATGAATGTTACAATTCGCAGAAAAATCGTGAAAAAGTCCGCAGAAAAATTCGCGCTGTCAGGCAAAACCCCTTGACAGGTGCGGCAAAATCGTGTATCATATATCGGTGTCAACGGAAAATGCTTGACAGCAAGGAGCGCTGACATGGCACAGGACGAAATCAGCAAGAAAGTCGAGCTGAATTGGCTTTCCGCGTTCTATGGCGGATTGCTGACCGACAAGCAGCGTCAGGTGCTCACCCTGCACTGCGAGGAGGATCTGTCGCTGACGGAAATCGCGCAGGAGGTCGGCATCAGCCGTCAGGGCGTGCATGAACTGCTCACCCGCGCGGCGCGGAAGATGTTCGAGATGGAGGAAAAGCTCCATGTTGCCGCCCGGTTTCAGCGCGTGGAGAACGGGCTGGAAAAATGCCGGGCGATGATGCGCGAGGGCCGCTACGACGACGCGGAACGCATGATTGACGCGCTGATTCGCTTTGATCAGGAGGAAAACAATGGCCTTTGAGGGCTTGACAGAGAAATTGCAGGGCGCGCTGCGCAAATTGAGCAGCAAAGGCAAGCTGACGGAGGATAATGTCAAGGAGGGTATGCGCGAGGTGCGCATGGCGCTGCTTGAAGCGGACGTCAACTACGCCGTCGCCAAGGACTTCATCAAGAAGGTCACGGCGCGCTGCGTCGGCACGGAAATCACCGGCACGCTGAGCGCCTCCCAGCAGGTCATCAAAATCGTCAACGAGGAAATGACCCAGCTGATGGGCGGCGAAAACGCACGCCTGACATGGTCGTCCGGGCCGCTGACGGTCTACATGCTCTGCGGCCTGCAGGGCGCGGGCAAAACCACGATGGCAGCCAAGCTCGCCAACTATCTGGCAAAGCAGGGCAAAAAGCCGATGCTCGCCGCGTGCGACATCTACCGCCCCGCCGCCATCAACCAGCTGCAAGTCGTCGGCAAGCAGGTCAATGTGCCGGTGTATGAACACGGCACGCAAGACCCGGTCAAGACTGCGCTGGAAGCCGTCGAACGCGCCCGGTATCTGGGCCGCGACGTGCTGATTATCGACACCGCCGGCCGCCTGCACATCGATCAGGAGCTGATGGACGAGCTCGTCCGCATCAAGGAAAATGTGCATCCGCAGGAAATCCTGCTGGTGGTCGACGCCATGACAGGTCAGGACGCGGTCAACGTCGCCCAGACCTTTAACGAGAAGCTGGACATCGACGGCGTGATTCTGACCAAGCTGGACGGCGACACCCGCGGCGGCGCGGCGCTGTCCGTCCGCGCGGTGACAGGCAAGCCCATCAAGTTCAGCGGCACGGGCGAGAAGCTCTCGGAAATCGAGCCTTTCCACCCCGACCGCATGGCAAGCCGAATCCTGGGCATGGGCGACGTGCTGACGCTGATTGACAAAGCCTCCGAAGCCTTCGATCAGGAGGACGCGGAGAAGCTCGCCAAGAAAGCCCGCACCGCTGATTTGACGCTGGATGACTTCCTCGACCAGATGCAATCCATGAAGAAGATGGGCGGCATCAAGTCGATGCTGGAAATGCTGCCGGGCATGTCCGGCAAGGACATCGACGTGGACGAAAACGCCATGAAGAAGCCCGAAGCCATCATCCGCTCCATGACGCCAAAAGAGCGCCGCAATCCCGGTGTCCTGAATGCCAGCCGCCGCAAGCGCATTGCCGCCGGCTCCGGCACGACCGTGCAGGACGTCAATCAGCTGATCCGCCAGTTTGATCAGGCGAAGCAGATGATGAAGCAGGTAACGCAAATGAAGGGCAAAGGCCGCATGAGAATGCGCTTCCCCGGAATGCGGTAAAGCCTGCGCACTCCCCTACTGCGTGGTATCATATAAATTGCTTATATGATTTCCATATAAATAACTTTCCTGAACATATTGAGGAGGAACAAACCAATGTCCGTGAAGATTCGTCTGAAGAGAATGGGTATGAAGAAGAAGCCCTTCTACCGTGTCGTCGTTGCCGACATCCACTCTCCCCGTGATGGCCGTTTCATCGAAGAAATCGGCTACTACAATCCCATGGTGCACCCCGCTGAGGTGAAGGTGGACGGCGAGCGCGCGAAGTACTGGCTTACCTGCGGCGCTCAGCCCACGGATACCGTGCGCGTGCTGCTGAAGAAGACCGGCGTCATCGAGAAGTAAGGGACTCCCTCTGCAAGATGGATCGGTGCGGTTTTGCCGCATCTGACAGCCGACAGGCAGAAAGGACGCCCTATGCGCGAATTGCTCACCTTTGTGGCGCAGTCTCTGGTCGATCATCCCGATCAGGTCGTCGTCCGCGAAACGGAAGGCCCGGAAGCCGTCATTCTTGAGCTGAGCGTGGCTGAAGATGACATGGGCAAGGTCATCGGCAAGCAGGGACGCATCGCGAAGGCCATCCGCACGGTGGTCTCCGCTGCGACTGCCAAGAACAGCAAGCCTGTTTTTGTCGAAATTCACAAGCCGGAAGACGACGAAGCTCAGAACTGAACGTAGGCGTGGGAGCAGTGATGTTTCCACGCTTTTTTAGATTTCGCCGCTGCGGTGCCCCCTGCATAAACACGCGAGAACTGTATGCAATCGCGCACAACTCAATCGCGCGAAAGGGTCAAGGGAGAAACTCCCTTGTGAGGTCAAGGGGAAAAGCCCCTTGCGGAGTCCAGAGGCAGCGCCTCTGGTGGAAAGGTTATTATAGATGAACGAATACCTGATGATTGGGGAAGTCCTGAAGCCGCAGGGCGTTCGCGGCGAAGTCAAAATCAAGCCCTACGCCGCCGATTTGGAGGCGTTCCATGACTGGAAAACCCTCTACCTCCACGACGGCGCTTCTTATCAGCCCATCAAGGCTTCCTGCTCCCGCGTCCACGACGGTTTCGCGTATGTCACCCTTGGCGACTGCAAAACCATGGACGACGCGGAGAAGCTGCGCGGGCAGAAGCTCTACATCGACCGCGCCCACGCTCTCTCCCTCGCGGAGGACGAGGTGTACATCAGCGACCTGATCGGCTGCGCTGCGGTGGATGAAACCGGCGCCTCCCTCGGCAAGCTGACAGACGTGCTCCAGCACGGCGCGGTGGACGTGTACGTCTTCCAGTCCGACAAGGGCGAATGGATGGCGCCCGCGCTCAAGGCGGTTTTCCCGGCGGTGGACGTGCAGAACCGCATCATCCGCGTCGTGCGCGAAAAACTGGACGAGGTGGCCGTCTACAATGAGTGAAGCGCCCGCGATGAAAATCACCATCCTAACCATCTTCCCGGAGATGTTTGAGAGCGTGCTGAATTCCAGCATTCTGGGGCGGGCGCGCGCGCAGGGCATCCTTGATATCCGCTGCGTGGATATCCGCCCCTTCTCCAATCGCAAGCACAAGAACACCGATGATTACCCCTTCGGCGGCGGCGCAGGCATGGTGATGCTGGCACAGCCGATTCTGGACGCGATGCACAGCGTGACGGGCGACGATTTCCAAGGCCGCCGCATTTATCTCGGCCCGCGCGGGCGAACGCTTTCAACTGCCGTCGCCCGCGAACTGGCGCAGGAAAAGGAACTCGTGCTGCTCTGCGGCCACTACGAGGGCGTTGACCAGCGCGCGCTGGACACCTGCATTGACGAGGAAATCAGCATCGGCGACTACATCCTCACCGGCGGCGAACTGGCGGCGATGGTGCTGACAGACTGCGTGGCGCGGTTCATTCCGGGGGTGCTGGGGTCTGCCGAATCGCCGGAGGAGGAATCGTTTTCCGATGGGCTGCTGGAATATCCGCAGTACACGCGCCCGCGCGAACTCAACGGCATGGAAGTGCCAGATGTGCTGCTGTCCGGCGACCACGCGAAAATCAAGGCATGGCGGCGCATCGAGTCCCTCCGCGCGACGAAGCGGCACCGCCCGGATTTACTGGCGTCCGCCGAACTGACCGACAAGGAAAAGCGTCTGCTGGAGGAATTGTGATGTTTTTGCGGAAACTCTTGGTCATCGTTGTGCCGCTGATACTGTGTGGGCTTTGCGTGTTCTTCCTGCCGCTGCTGGGCGGGTTCGGGCTGTGGTCGGACTTGCTGCAGGGGCTGATTCTCGGCGCGCTGTTGGCGCTGCTGCTGCCGCTTTCCGGCGCATCCCGCCGCAAGGAGCCGTTCGCGACGCTGCTCGTTGTGCCGATGATTGCGCTGATTGTCCTGCTGGCGCTGCAGCTCATGCGCGCGCTCGGCGTGGCGCTGCCGTTCCAGCCCGTGAGCGGCTACACGATGATGATTGAATGCACGTTTCTCTCCTTCATGACCGTGCAGGCGATTCGGACGAAAACCTGATAGACGGGGCATCCCAAGCGGAAGAGAAAGCAATTCGCTTTTTCTTCCGCTTTTTTCATGCCCTCTTGACAAATCCGCACGACAAGTGTATAATTCATTTTGACAAGGATGTTTGTCATCAAGGCAAGCAAATTTGTCAGACGGAGGTGCTGTATGGTACTGCGAAATCGCTTGAAGGTGTACCGGGCAATGCTGAATGTCAATCAGCAGGAAATGGGGCGCTTGTGCGGCGTATCGCGGCAGACAATCAGCCTGATTGAGCGGGGGGACTATTCGCCGTCCGTCACCCTCGCCCTGACGATTGCGAAAGTCTGCGGCGCATCGGTGGAGGAAATTTTCTACTTGCAGGAGGAAACGGAACATGAAGAATGACGAAATCAGGGCTGCGAATCGTAAGGCGCTGCCGAAATTTCTACTTTTTACCCTCGTCTGTGCCGTGATTGGCGGCATCGCGGGCTACTGCGCCGCCCGATACGGGCTTGACCAGCTGTCCGGCGTTGTGGCGAACGCGAGCGCATTCTTCGGCGCGCGCATCGCCCCGTGGCTGATGGTGGCAGTCGCTGTCATCACGCCGGCGGTCTGCATTCCGATGTACCGGCACGCCAAGGCGCTGTTGGCATCATGGGACGGCGAAGATGAGGACACATCAAGCGTCATTGATGGCAAACTGTCCGCCGTCCTCTGGGCATCCAGCGCCAGCCTCGTGCTTGCGTTTTTCCTGATTGCGGCGACGTATTCCGTCGGCTTTGCGTCGTTCGACAGCTGGGAAAGCGCGGTTCTCATCTTCATTGGCATTGCGGCGTTCCTTGCCATTCTGGTGGAATCCATCCTGATTCAGCAAAAGTGCGTGGATGCCGCCAAGCAGATGAGTCCCGAAAAGAAAGCGTCCATCTACGATATGCAGTTCCAGAAAAAGTGGGTTGACGACTGCGACGAAGCCGAGAAAATCATGATTGGCAAGTGCGCCTTCAAAGCGTATTCCGCCGTCAATCGCGTCTGCGCGATTGCAGCGATTGTGCTTGCCATCTGCGCGCTTGTGTTCGGCATCGGCTTCCTTCCTTCGCTGGCGGTGTGCATCATCTGGATGGTCAATCTCTCTGTTTACTGCAAGGAAGCCATGCGTTACGCCAAGGCGGGCAATAAAATTTTCTGATGGACGCCGGGAGGACATACAATGGAAACTTTTCTTCCCCTTCTCATCATCCTGTTTCTCGTCATTCTCCCGCTGCTCGCGCGGCGAAAGCGGGCGGCGGCGGTCAGGCAGTTTCTGAATCGGAAAAAGCAAAATAAGGAGAGCAACGAAATGAAAGAACTGGCAAAGCGGCTGATTGGCGAAGATTGCATCATCTACACCATTACCTCGGAGAGCGGCAGCATACAGGGCGTGCTGAAAGAGGTTGAAGATGGCGGACTGGTCATCGAGAAGACGACGGGCGAGACGGAAATCGTCAATCTGGATTTCGTCACCCGCATCCGGGAATATCCGCGCAAGAAAAACGGCAAAAAGAAGAGCATCGTGCTGGATTAAATCGTAAATATTCCGTGAACGGGAACATTTCGCGTTTTTCATTCGTTGGATGAGTGGAAACCCTAAAATATCCCGCAAAAGGAGTTGATTTCCCATGATGAAGTTTATGAAGCGTGCCCTGTCCCTGCTGATTTCGGCGATGCTGCTGGCCTGTTTCGCCCTCGCGGAGGAAACGCCGCTGCTGCCGATTGCCATCGTGTCCTACGACCTGACGGACGAGGCGACAACCGCGACGCTCTCCGCCCTCATCGAGCCGAAAGAGGGCGCCTTGACCCGCTGGGAGCGCGTTGTGCTGTCCGACGGACGCGAAGCGTGGGTCATCTGCCAGTTTGACCAGACGACCATGTCCAACGCATGGAGCCGCGTCATCGACGCCGAAACGCAGGAAGTCCTGCAGGAGGACACGACCGACACCGGTTTCTTCGCCACCGCGCAGGCCCGCTGGGAGAGCGCAAAGGGCATCTACGCGCTGTGGAGCATTCAGGACAAGATGCTGTTTGACCGCCTGTACGCCATGGCGCCCTGCTACGGCGAACCCGTCGAGGGCGATTTGACACAGGAGGAAGCCCTTGCCGCTGCGCTGAACGTGACCGGCCTGACCGCCGCGGATTACGACGCGGTCGGCTACGGCTACATCATGGGCAGCAGCGAGCAGAACGGCACTTGGCAGGTGTTCTTCGTGAAAGGCAACGAAGTTGTCTCCACAGTGAACCTTGACGCGCGCGACGCGACGATTCTGCTGGTTGAGCCGGACGAAGAAGGAAACGGGTAACAGAAATTGAGCCGCCGAGCCTTGCGGAAAATGCAGGGCTGGGCGGCTCATTGTGCAAATGGTAGGAGAATTACACGATGCGAAAAATGTTAGCTTGTTTTCTTGCCCTCCTGATGTGCTGCACGGGCTTGACGGCGTTTGCCGAATCCTTGACGCTGCCGGAAGTGCTGCCGAAATCGTATTTTCTTGAGGCTGCCCAACAGGATTATCCGGATTGGCAGATTCGCAGAGCATCGTACTACATTTCTGGGCGCTATGAGGGCGAATCGGCACGGTATATAGAAATTTCCATCTACCGAATCACCGATAGCGCCATTGAATTGCTGGAATTGTCTACGCTCATCAACCCGATTCGCGAAGGCGATGACGTGTCTTGGTCTGTCTCTGCGCTGATTCCGGTGGAAATCGTCTCCGGCGCAGCGGACGACCTGTGCGCCATGACTGCGGAAGAAATCTTCTATGACGGCATCGGAGCATCGTTTACTAATGCGGCGCGGAATCTGCTTGTCCCCAGCCTGCGTGCGGCGGATGAGAGCGTCACCCAGCTCCTGTCCTGCTCGAAGTTCCTGTTCTGCATCACGGAGAACAGCGCAGGGAAGAGCATTCTGCGCATTGCCGAGTGGGACGGCAGCAGCTACGCGAATGTTGTCGCCACTCGACCGCAGCCGCACCTGAACTTCCTTCCGGCGCACTCCTACGACGGGGAAATGGAGCTTTGGCTGAGCGAGGACGCGGTGGTCTATCCCCGCTATGACGCGGAGGTCGGGTGGCATATCAATCACTTCTTCATCAACGACTCAAATCTCGTCGTTTTCCAGAATCGCATTATCGAAGGGGAGATTGAGGAATGGTATCAGGACAACAATTCGGAGCATTACGGTCGCCTCACCCTTCCCCATTCTCTGACTGATGTGGATTTTGCCACCTTCCCGCAAACGCTTGACGAAGTTCTCGCCTACATGGACTACACAGGTGTCGCCTGCACCGCGCACGACGGCACGCCCCTCTACGCCACCCCGGATGGCGACGTGCTGGCGTACTGCTACACGCGCGTGCCGATGGTGGTCATCAGCGAAAGCGGCGACTGGCGCGAAGTGCAGCTTGGCAGTGACGTGGACGGGCTGCGCTGCTGGGTGCGCGCGGCGGATTTGGCGTTCGGCGCGGACACGGAGAACGTGGTCTGCACCTTCCCCACGCATGAGGAAGTTGATAGGGCGCAGGAGGCGGTGTCCTTCAGCGGCAAGGCGCTTCCCTTGGCGAAAGGCTGCGCATGGTGGATGATTGGCACCATGGCAGATGGCGATTATCTGATGATGTTCGCGGATAACGAGGAGATATTCGTGGGCACAGCCCTGCCATCGGCGTTCAGCGGGATTGGGGAAGCGGAGGATGACGACGATTGGGACGACGAGGATGACGATTGGTGAATAAAATTGGGGTCAGCGGCTGAATAGGCTGCTGACCCCGTTTTGCGGTGGTCTTTATTTCGCGAAATACATCTTTTCTTCCATCGTAAACGGTGTATCCTTCTGCACCTTCTCCCAAATCCGAACCCAATCTTCCCCTTCCGCCAGCACCGGTCGGAAGTCATTCACACCCTCCGCGGATCGTCCACTGGTCAAAATCGGAATCACATCCACCTCACACCCGACGTACGCCTTCCCCCTGAACCGCAGCCGCACCTGCGCGACCATGGCGTCAAACGTCGTCAAGTCATGCGTTCCGCCAAACATCAAGTTCCCAAAGCTATAAAACACAACCGCGCCACCCACGCTGGTCAAGCCCTGCACGACGTGCGGGTGATTGCCAACCACGATATCCGCACCCGCGGCAACCGCCCTATACGCCATTTCCTGCTGGAGGTCGTTGTGCTTGTCGTCGTACTCCGTGCCCCAGTGGCAGCTGTACACAATCACGTCGCAGCCCTGCTCGCGCAAGCGGTTGATGTCACGGGCAATCACAAATTCGTCGTTCTTGTAGGTGGTTTCGCGGCAGCCCGCAAAGCCGATTTTGTGCCCGTTTTTCTCCCAGACGTAGGTATACCCGTAGCCGCTGAAGGGCATCCCCGCGTCAATGAGTGCTTGGCGTGTGGATTCCTCGCCCGCCGTGCCGTAGTCGCCATGGTGGTTGTTGGCAATGTTGACCTGCTCAATCGACCCCTGCCAGAGTGCTTCGGTGTAGCCCGGCAGCCCGCGGAAGCGCCACAAGCGACCGGTCTGCTCGCCCTTGCCGTCCTCCTTAAGCGCGCATTCAAGGTTGATGAACGTCATGTCATCGTGCGCAAACAGGCTTTGCATGCCGCTGAACGGGTATGCCATGCCATATTGATTGAGGTATGCCGGCAGACTTTCGGGGTCGTTCCACCAGTATTCGCGTGTTCCCAGCACGGCGTCCCCGCCGAGGGTCAGCACGAGTTCGGTTTCATCGGCGGATAAAGCCGGCACGTCGGTCGGCGCGGTCACATCCGCCTGCACCTTATCGCTGACGGCGGCAGCTTGCAGCGTGCGATTCTCCGGGTCATCGAGGATGAACAGACGCGTGCCGTAGGGCAGGTGTGTCCATAAGTAGTAGACGTTGACCCCGGTTGCATCCACCGCGCGCGGAATGCGGACGCACCCGTGCGAGCCTTTCTGTCCCAGCACCGGCTCTTGGTCGGAGAAATTCTTCTTCGTGCGCTGCGCCTTGTAGCCCAGCTGGTGGATGAGGTTGCCGCCGTCGTAGCGGATGGCGTACTCGTAGTGATAGCCGCTGTCCTCGAAGTCGCTGACGCGTTCGACAGTGATGAACGCGCCCGCCGCCGTTTCGCGAATCAGCCGATTCTTGCCCGCCAGGCCGGTCGAAATCGTCAGCGTCGTAATGCACTTGCCGCGATAGAACACCTTCATCCGCTGCGTCTGCTTGTCCACCACCAGCCCGAAATCGCTGTTCGGCGTGACGGTTTTGAGCCGTTTCATTGGCACCCAGCCCTCGATATACCCGCCGGATTCATGCTGCCACGCGCCGATGTACGCCCAGCCGCCCTCAACCTTCAGCACCTCGATGCCTTGGCTCTGCCCGTGGAGCGTCCCCAGTGCCTTGCCATTCGTCGAAGGCTTGTCATACACCTTCTGATGGCTGACCGCCGCAATGTCCACCACGACGCTCGGCTTCATCATCATATCCCACATCGCCGCCTCGTCCATGTCCCACGTCGGCATGATGCTGCCCGTTTCCGCCACCGGAATGACGGGGCGCGCGCCTTCCTTCACCGTCACACGCACATCGCGCACATACGCCGGGTTGCTCTCCGCGTAGAAGCGCAGCAGGTAGTCCCCTTCCGCTACTTTTTTGCCCTTCACGCGCCCGTTCCAGCTGACTTTCGTCGTGCTGCCGAACGTCTTTTTTAGCGTGTCGAGCTTCGTGTTCAGGTCATCCGCCGCATAAATGTCCATGACGACCGCGCCTGTACGCACCGGCTTGGCTTCGCAGAACCAGTCGTCCGTGTCCAGATACAGCGTGTCGCTACTGCGGAGCGCGAAAAGCAGCGCCTGCTTCGCCTTGCCGACCGTCACGTTGATTTGCGTCTCCTGATTTCCGCGCGCCGTCACCAGCAGCGCGTGCAGCGTGTAGCTTCCCGACGGCAGCCGCTCCTCGTTTTCGCCCAGTCCGTCCCACATGAACGTCGTCACGCCGCGCTTTGCTTCCCGCGTGATGGTGCGGTACGTCCCATAGTTGTCGCTGAGCGTCAGCGTCAGGAGACCCGTCTGGTCGGTTTCCACTGTAATCTGGTTTTCGTCGAACCCGATGATGTCCTTCTCGACCCGAACCGTAAAATTTTCTGCCTGTGCACTGCCAATCAGCACCAGCAGCAAAATGCCCAGCAGCAGTCCTTTTCTCCACACGTTGCCTATGTTCACGATTGCGTCTCCTTTTCTCTCTTTCTCAACCAAAAATCCCGAAAAATCGGATTTTGTCATTTTCCCTCTTGACAAACCCTTTGCTGTTTGGTATAATTATTCTTGCGCTTGCGGCCGTGGCGGAATTGGCATACGCGCACGTTTGAGGGGCGTGTCCAGCAATGGGTACGGGTTCAAGTCCCGTCGGCCGCACCAAAACCTTCTGAGTTTTGCTCGGAAGGTTTTTTTGTGCGCTCTTTTTCTGCCTGAACATCAAATTTTCCTCCATTCTCCGCCCCGCAGGCACGATTTCTCCTGCAACGCTAAAATCAAGTTTGGATAACCCCAAAAGTTGCGGCGCCGAAGGTTTCCAAAGGGCGATCGCAGACTTCGTCTGTTTTCATTGCCCTTTGGTCGCCTCCGCAGAGGCGATTCCCCCCTGCAGCAGCAGCGCAAAAAGCAGCCGCGCTGCTCACTTCCGCATGGGGAGTGGAATCGCCCATGCCATATCCGCGCTGTCTTCCCCCATCTGCGGCGCAAGATATACCTGCTCCGGATACGCATCCTCGTGCGAAAACACATAGTCCGCAACACCGCTGCCAACGCCCCAGTTGCCTTCGCCATAGCCAAGACTCGCCCGCAGCGGCTTCCCGTCCGCATCCACCAGCGTCAGCCCGTACACCCATGAACCGACCATGTCCACATCATCAAAGGGCATTACCGTGCCATCCGGGAATACATACCCTTCGCCGTTTTCGGCGCGGAACGCTTCCCGCTGCGCGTCCGAAATCTCGTATCGCACCGTCACATACAGCTTCACCGGCGTGTCGTCCGCCGATTCCACCCACGCCGCCGTGCCGTCTGGCAGAACCACCCGCTCACCGTCCGCATAGTGCGTCACGGGCGCATCGCAGTTCAGCGTGAACGAAACAAAGCCCGCGCCCGGCTTGCGGAATGTGCCGTCCTCCTTCAGCATCGACTGCCACATTTCGTAGTCGTAATGCTGCTTTTCGCCAATCGGCAGATCAATCTGCACATCGCCCGACAGGAACACGCCGACCTGATCCAGCCGATACATTTCGCTCACGACAATTTCGCCGTTCTCGTCGCCCGCCCACGTTTCGCCGCCGGATAGCCCCGGCATATCGACATTCTGCCCGTTAATCCACAGATTGTCCGTCCACCAGCCAACCGGCGCGTGGTCAAACGCGGTGATTTCCTGCTCGTTCAGCATCCGCCGCCCGGTATCCACGTTCGTTTCGCCCAGCAGGTGGTCGCAGCTCATGTCGCGGATGGAATAGCGGACATAGAGCGTCATGCCGTCATAGACCGCTTCTTCCACGCGGACGCGGTAGCCGCTTGTCTCCACCTCCGCCAAATCGTGCGCGATATACGCCGATGCCTGTGCGCTCGGCTCAAAATCCTTGCCCCAGAACACTTCCAGCAGCCGCGGATTCGCCGTCGTCGCGACTGCCAGTCCACCCAGCAGCCCCAGCGTGATGAGCATCACCAGCATCATCCGCCGAAATCGTCCACCCTGACGCGGCACATGGCGCGGACGGCGCGGCTTCTCCGCCGTTTCCACCGAAATCGGCAGTTCGGTGCCGTCAAACGGCTCGTCCTCTATCTGCCCAAACGCCGCCAGCATTGCCTGATGGAAGCGCTCCGGCACTTCGCCCATGTCCTCTTCCAGCAACTTTTTCATCTGCTCGTCCGTCACGTTTCCACCTCCCTCAACAGCGTTTCCATCCGCTTTCTTGCGTGCATCAGCCGCGTTTTGACCGTCCCCTCCGGGATGTCCAGCATCTGCGCGATTTCCGACACGCGCCAGCCGTCCAGATAATGCAGCGTCATGCAGACGCGCATCTGCGGCGTTAGTTCCGCCAGCGCGTCCATCACCGCCATGTGGTCGATGGCGTCGCTCTGCGGCGCGGGCATCTCTTCGGGGATGTCCGTCAGCGTCGTGCGCTGCTTCCGCCGCAGCAGTTCCGTGCAGGTGTTCGCCACAATCCGGCACAGCCAGCTCCGGAACGCCGCCATATCTCGCAGCGTGCCGCGCTTCTGCCACGCCCGCAGCAGCGCCTCCTGCACCGCGTCCTCGCAGTCGCTTTCGTTGCGAAGCATCGCGTAGCTGATATGGTACAGCAGCTTCTCGATTTTCAGCGCTTCCGTCTGAAACGTGCGCGCATCCACCGCCGCACCTCCTTCCATTTGTTCTCCGATATATAGACGTTTGAGCGCGCCTTTTCGTTCACTGATTTTTGAATTTCTTTGCCGTTTTTTCGCGGATTTTTCTCCTCCGCTTGCATTTCCGCCCGCATTGCGCTACAATATCCGAAGGGGTCAAGGGTTCGACCGCAGACTTCGTCTGTTTTCATTGCCCCCTTGCCGCCTCCGCAGAGGCGATTCCCCCTGCCCCGGAAAAATTCCATTTGGGAGATAGCATCCCAAAATCCCAAAACAATGAGGTACTTGCGCATGGCACTGAAAGAGAAAGCCCTCCGCCGCTTAGGCGAAAAGCTCACCGCCGCAAACATCCCCTTTGCCGCCGGCGGCGAATGGCTGCACTGCCAGTTAGGGCAGTCCGCCGTCTACCACATGTTCGACATTGTGGTATCCTCTGCTGATGCCGCCCGTGCCGACAAAGTGCTGACGAAGCTCGGTATGCGGCAGGAGCAGCCCGCGCCGGACGGCGTTTTCCGCTGCCACTATCATTTCGACGGCGCGGATGTGACGCTGCTGGCGGCGGATGTGACGCTGGAAACGAGCGGCAGCGCAGTCGTTCTCGGCACGAGCATCCCCCTGCTGACCGAAAGCGCGTGGGATGCCGTCGCACAGCTTCTCCAATAATCATGTACGGAGGTTCTTTTTATGAGCAGACTGGGTGATTTAATCCGCACGGAGCGGCTGCGCTCCAAGATGACCCCGAAGCAGGTGGCGCGCAAGTGCGGCGTGTCGGAAAGCTACCTGCTGGCGGTGGAAGCCGGAACGAAGATTATCGCGGACGACCAAGCCCGCCGCATCCTGAAAACCATCGGATTGCGTGAGCAGACCGAAGCGGACTTCTCGCTGGATGACATCGCCGCGACGGTGGATTTGGTGAGTGCATCCCCCGCTGTGGCGAAGGCAGTTGAGCGCCCGAAGCCCCAGCCGGAATACGAGCTTGTCGCAACGACGAAGACGGCCGGCAAGAAGCAGGACGACGATACCGACAAGGACGAGAACGTGACGGGCAGCGTCTGGCTGGACGCGCTGACGAGTGTCCTCAAGCGCGTGCCGATTATGAACGCGGTCATGCAGCCGGTGGATTACCGCCTGATGCCGATTCAATCCGGCAAAATCGAGGGTGCGAAGCCGGACAAGGTGTTCTACTTCCTCGCGCCGGACGATTCCATGCGCGGCTTCCGCATCCACTCCGGCGATTTGGCGCTGATTGTCCCCGCCCGCAGCCCGATTGACGGTGCAATTATGCTGGTTGAATACAACAGCCACCGCTTCCTGCGCAAAATCAAGAAGCTGAACGATTACAGCGTCCTCCTGCAATCCTACGACCGCGAATACGAAGCCGTCGAAGCCCAAATCAGCGAGTGCAGCTTCTTAGGCCGCGCGTCGAAGCTGGAGATTACGTTGTAAGGTGGGAGACTCCAGAGGCTCTGCCTCTGGACTCCGCAAGGGAGAATGAAACGGGACGAAGTCCCCTCCCTTGACCCTTCCGCGCGATTCAGTTGGTGACACTTTCAGGCTATGCCCGCGTGTTTATCCTATGAACCTGCGGTTCAGGTCAAGTGTGGGAGTGTGCACTGCGAAGGGGTCAAGGGGGCGACCGCAGACTTCGTCTGTTTTCATTGCACCCTTGTCGCCTCCGCAGAGGCGAAATCCCTGCAACACAACAAATCAATCAACTTAAAACAAGGAGAACTGTTTGAAACATTCGTTCTATCAATCGGCATCGGCGTAAACCGGGAGGTTTGCGCTGACTGCATTCCTCCCGGCTGATGAAGCACTTGTTCCCTCATCAACGCCGAATATCAGGAGGAATTTCCCCATGAACCGCGAAAACAAGCGAAACTCTACGACAAACACTACTACAAGACCCACCCCTGCGACGAAGCCTTCACCTGCAAGCACTGCGGGCGGCTCGTCGTTCCCGAAGGCGCGGGCAGCGACCACCGCAACCATTGCCCTTACTGCCTGTGCTCCGTTCACCTCGACAACGCCCCCGGCGACCGCGAAGCCGACTGCGGCGCGCTGATGGAACCCATCGGCGTGTGGGTGCGCAAAAACGGCGAATGGGCGCTGCTTCACCGCTGTCGGATGTGCGGCACGATTCACGCCAACCGCGTCGCGGCGGATGATAACCCGCTGCTGCTGATGTCGCTGGCGTCGAAGCCGCTCGCCTGCCCGCCTTTCCCGCTGGATAAGCTGGAGGAACTGGCGGCGCTCAGCTGCGTGTCGATGGAGGGATAACACTATCCCACACCTATCCCCATCACAAACACAATCCCCCGACCTGTCAACGCAAGTCGGGGGACTTTTTGTGCTGTTACCGTGGCTTATTTCGCTTTTTCCACCGTGCAGGGGTACTTGTCCATCAGCACGGACAAATCCTGCTTGCTGCCGCCTAAGTCATTGTAGCGGGTCAGCAGGGTTTTCACGTCCACGCTGGGAATCTCCACGCTGCCTGCCCGCTCCGCGCCGTCCATCGTGTTGACGAATACGACCTGCATCGTCGTGGCGTTTTTCGCCTTCGACAGCGCCGTTACGATGGAAAAACTCTCGCTGGACAGCACAAGCGTGTAGTCCTCCATGAAAATCCCGTCGTAGTCGGTGATGGCGGGTTTGACGGCGAACGTGTAGCACTTTTTGTCAACTGTCACGCGCACCTCATCCGCCTGAAAGGAATCGAACATCGAAAGTGACAGGCAAAGCCGGAACGTCGCAACCTCTTCATCGGGGAGGATGATATAATCAAGGTACGCGACGAGTTCATCCTCGCCGAATTCGCCCTGATAGGGGGCAAGCGCCGGCCGCACGACCGTGTCCGCCGTACCGGGAACAGTATAGGTCATGGCGTCGGGGGTGTCCTTGAGGGCGTAGAAGTCGAATTCCGCGAGGGCGGCGGTGCAGAGCAGGGTGATGGCGGCTGCCAATGCAAGCAATTTCTTCATGATGACCTCCTTGTGGTAGGAGTATCATAGCATATTTCCTGTGTTTTCGCAAGAATGGGCTGGAAATTGTTACAATTCGCAAGGGTCTCCCGGATAGACACGCGGACATAGCATGAGAGTGTCACCAACCCAATCGCGCGAAAGGGTCAAGGGAGGGGACTTCGTCCCGTTTCATTCTCCCTTGCGGAGTCCAGAGGCAGAGCCTCTGGTGGAGTTTAAGGGGCAACGCCCCTTCGCCTCCCCCTCCCCCTTACTTCGGCTTTCTTTCCGCGTCGCAGTAGATGCAGCGGTAGATGCGGCGGGCGCGGTCGGTCAGGCGGAAGACCTGGTCGAGGGAAGGCTCGACGGTCGTGATGCAGCGCGGGTTCTTGCAGCGGATAACGTTCACCAAGCGTTCGGGAAGCTCCAAGCGCTTCTTCTCCACCACCACGCCGTCTTTGATGATGTTCACCGTCGTGCCGGGGTCAACAAAGCCCACGACGTCCAAATCAATGTCGATTTCGTCGTCAATCTTGATGATGTCCTTCAGCCCCATGGCTTCGCTGCGGGCGTTCTTGATGATGGCGACCGGGCATTGCAGCTCGTCCAGATGCAGATAGCGGTAAATGTCCATCGCGCGGCCCGCCTTGATGTGGTCAAGCACAATGCCGCGGTGAATCGCGTCAATCTTCATACAATCCCTCCAGCAGCGTCGAAATCAGCGCCATGCGCACAAAGCGCCCGTTGCGCACCTGCTCAAAGTACATAGCGCGCGGGTCAGCGTCCACCTTGGTGGAAATCTCGTTCACGCGGGGCAGCGGGTGCAGTATTGCCATATCGGGCTTTGCCGTTTTCAGCTTGTCCGGGTCAAGAATGTAGGTGTCCTTCAGGCGAATGTAGTCCGCCTCGTTGAAGAAGCGTTCCTTCTGCACGCGCGTCATGTACAGCACGTCCAGTTCGGGCATAACCTCCTCCATCGTCTCCACCTCGCGGAAGGGGATGCCATCATCTGCCAGCTTCTGCGTGATGTATGCCGGCACGCGCAGTTCCGGCGGCGAAATCAGCACAAACTCCACGCCCGGATAGCGGCTCATGGCGCCAATCAGGCTGTGCACCGTGCGCCCGAATTTCAAGTCGCCGCACATGCCGATGGTCACATGCCCCAGTTCGCCGCGCGCCGTGCGAATCGTCAGCAGATCGGTCAGCGTCTGCGTCGGGTGATTGTGTCCGCCGTCGCCCGCGTTGATAATCGGCACGCGCGAGGTCAGCGTCGCCGCCATCGGCGCGCCTTCCTTCGGGTGACGCATGGCGATGATGTCGCAGTAGCTGCTGACAACGTGGATGGTGTCGGTCAGCGTTTCGCCCTTCGACGTGGACGTAGAGTCCGCCGACGAGAAGCCCAGCACACTGCCGCCCAGCGACAGCATCGCCGATTCAAACGAAAGCCGCGTGCGCGTACTCGGCTCAAAGAACAGCGTCGCCAGAATCCGCCCGTGCATCGTGTCGCGGTACGCTGCCGGATTCGCCTTCATTTTGTCCGCCAGATCCAAAATGCTCTCGATTTCGTCCACCGACAAATCAGTAATGTCAATCAAATGACGCAAGCGCAAAACCCCTTTCTATCTATCAGAGGGATACCTTTTTGTCCAGCATCCAGCCGCACCCGAACAGACTCAGCAGCACAATCGCCAAGTCGTACAGGGCATACGGCAGCATCTGCGGAATCATGTCCGCAAACGTCGTTACCGTGATTTCCGCGTTCGGGTCATACATCGTGTTAAAGACGAGGTTTTCCACCGGGTTCGGCAGCAGCCCCTGCAAATAGCTCAGCCCCCAGTACACGCCGATGAAAATCAGCAGCGCGACCCACGTCCGCCACTTCTTGTCGCGGAAGAGCGTGTGGCTGAGGGTGATGGCGAAATACGCCATCGCAAAGAACGTCAGCAGCGACAACAGCATCAGCACCAGATAGAATGCAATCGCCAGCACAATCTGTCCGGTCTGAACGCCCTGATTCACCCGCAGGAAGATGTCCATCATGCGCAGGAAGCTCTGCCAGTCGTCCTCGTGCATCATAATGAGCGACAAATCCAGCGCACCCAGCGCGCCGCACACGCCGCCCAGCAGGATGCCGTTGACAAACGTGTACAGGTACTTGCTGCCCATGATTTTCAGCCCGGAATTGGGCGTCATAAAGATAAGGTACGCGCTTTTTGCTTTCAGTTCACTCGCATAGCTTGCCACACCGCGGACGAAGATGTACACCGCCGCACCGTAGGTCGCAAACATCATCAGCACCGCCGCAATGACGACGTGCTCCATATGGTCAACGCCCAGCGAAATGAGGAAGTACATTTCCAAGACCGCAATCACGCCCAGCACCGTCAGCAGCGACGTGCGGGCGCGGCGGAACTCATACTTGAGCAGCTTCCACATGCTTCTCTTCCTCCTTTCCGCCGTAAATCGACAGATACAGGTTCGTCAGCGAGCCATGCTTCTCTTCCAGCGCCGCGCGGTCGCCGATGCGCTCCAAGACGCCGTTCTTCATGAAGATGGCGACGTCGATATACGCATTCAGCTCGTCCACCAAGTGGGTGGAGATAATCATGGTACGTCCGTTTTCGCGGTTGCGGATGATTTCGTCCACCACCTGCTTGCGCGTGAGGATGTCCACGCCGTTGAGCGGCTCGTCAAACATCATCACCTGTGCGTCGCGGCTGAGGGTGAGCGCAAGGCGGACTTTGGCGTTCATGCCGGAGGAAAGCGTGCGAATCTTGTCCTTCGGGTTCAGCTCCATGCGCTGAAGGGCTTCCTCGTACCGCCTTTCATCGAAGTCCTCGAAAAAATCCGCATAATACTTGCCCGCGTCCGCGATGCTCATATAGGTGTAAAAGTAGCTTTCCGTCGGCATGTAGGCAATGTGCTTCTTCGTTTCCGGCCCGACCGGGATGCCATCGAGCGTGATTTCGCCGCTGGTCTGCTTCGTCAGCCCGGCAATCATCTTCATCAGCGTTGTTTTGCCGCTCCCGTTCGGGCCAAGCAGCGCATACGTTTTCCCCGTCTCGAAGGTCAGGGACAAATCCGACACCGCCAGCTTATTTTGATACCGGCGCGTCAGGTGCTGAATATCCAGCATGTGGTTTCCTCCTTTGGTTGGCATTCCAATACGCTTTTCAGCGAACGCTGAGAAGCGTATTACCCATTCATCCAGCTTTCGTCCGAGGGGTTCTGGCGGAACTTCTTCAGGCGGGCAATGTCTTCAGGCTTGATGTACCCTTCTTCCGCCGCGACTTCGCACAGCGTGTCGAAGTTGGACAGGCTGTGGTTGATGACGTTCGCCGCTGCCAGACGGTCAAGCCCCTTCTGCATTCCGTAGGTGAAGATGGATGCCACGCCGAGAACCTCCGCGCCGGCTTCGCGCAGCACGTCCACGACCTCCAGCACAGAGCCGCCGGTGGAAATCAGGTCTTCGACGACGACGACCTTCTGTCCCTTCTCCAGCTTGCCCTCAATCTGGTTGCCGCGCCCGTGATCCTTATGCCCCGAACGAACATAGCCCATCGGCAGGTTCATCAGGTGCGCGGTGATGGCAGCGTGCGCAATGCCCGCCGTGGACGTGCCCATCAGCACCTCCACATCCGGGTAATACTCCTCGATGACCGCCTTCAGCGCCGTTTCCACGTCCGTGCGGACGGCAGGCGCAGTCAGCGTCAGGCGGTTGTCGCAGTAAATCGGCGACTTAATCCCGCTCGCCCAAGTGAACGGTTCATCCGGCCGCAGAAACACCGCGGAAATCGACAGCAAATCCTTCGCAATCATCTTTTCGACATTCTGATTCATAGAGCAATACTTCCTTTCTTACTTATAGGGAGACGCCAGAGGCTCTGCCTCTGGACTCCGGCAGGGCTCTGCCCTGCACCCGCGAAGGGTCTTCGACCCTCTCGACACCCTTTTCGCGATTCAGTTGATGACACTCTCATGCAGTGCCCGCGTGTTTATCCTATGAACCTTCGGTTCATACTATTTCCAAATGAGAATGCGCCAAGATGCGCCGCGAATTTTTCACGTTGGCTAACGCGAATGAAACGCAGCGTAGCAGCGCTACGCTAAGTGGAATGAGCGGACGCCAACGGGGAAAAGGCGCAAGCAGATGGCGCAGGTGAATTTGGAAATAGTATCAAATTGAGCATGGGAAACCCCAAAAGTAGCGGCGCCGAAGGTTTCCAAAGGGCGATCACAGACTTCGTCTGTTTTCATTGCCCTTTGGTCGCCTCCGCAGAGGCGATTCCACTGCAACAATATCAATCAGTTACAAAAGGAACCCCAGCTTACTCGCCCAAGAATTCCTTCACACACCGCTCATATGCCGCCACCGGATCCGCCGCCGCCGTAATCGGCCGCCCGACCACAATGTAGTCGCTGCCGCCCAGCCGCGCCTTTGCCGGCGTCATCACACGCACCTGATCCCCCACGTCGCCGTCGGCAAAGCGAATGCCCGGCGTCACCGTCAGGAACTCCTGCCCGCAGGCTTCCTTCACCAAGGCGGCTTCCAGCGGCGAACAGACCACGCCGCTCAGTCCCGCCGCTTTCGCGTTCTGCGCGTACTTCTTCACCGTCTCCGGCATCGTCGCGTTGATGAGCAGCTCCTGCTGCATCCGCTCCTCGCTCGTCGAGGTCAGCTGCGTCACCGCCAGCAGCACGCCGCAGGTGCCGTCTTCCTTCGTCAAGCCCTCTTTCGCGGCTTCCATCATGGCAATCGTGCCTGCCGCGTGCAGGTTCGTCATGTCCACATCCAGCTTCGAGAGCACCTTCATCGCCTTTTTGACGGTGTTCGGAATGTCGTGCAGCTTCAGGTCAAGGAAAATCTTGTGTCCGCGCGCCTTGATTTCGCGCACAATGTCCGGGCCTTCGGCATAGAACAGCTCCATGCCGATTTTCACAAACGGCTTGCGCCCCGTGAACTGGTCAAGAAACGCGAGCGTCTTTTCCTTGTTTTCAAAGTCGAGGGCAATGATAACATCCTTCGCCATGGTAAAAGTCCTCCTTCATTATTATACTCGTTGAATATCCGACAAGCGTTCGATGCCGAGGCGCTCCATTTCGCGCGGCAGATCGTCGATGATTTTCTTGCACGCATACGGGTCAACAAGGTTCGCCGCGCCGACCTGCACTGCCTTCGCGCCCGCCATCATCATCTCGATGACGTCCTGCGCGCTGCTGACGCCGCCCATGCCGATGACCGGGATGCTGACCGCGCCCGTCACCTGATACACCATGCGCACCGCGACCGGGAACACACCCGGCCCGGAGTAGCCGCCCATGACGTTCGCAAGCACCGGACGGCGGCGCTTGAGGTCAATGCGCATCCCCAGCAGGGTATTGATGAGCGACAAGCCGTCCGCGCCCGCCTCTTCGCACGCTTTCGCGATGGACACAATGTCCGTCACGTTCGGCGACAGCTTCATGTAGACAGGCTTCGTCGCCACTTGCTTGACGGCGCGGGTGATTTCCGCCGCCGCGTCGGGGTTCGTGCCGAACGCCATGCCGCCGTGCCGCACGTTCGGGCAGGAGATGTTGATTTCGAGAATTTCAACCTGCTCTTCCTTCGTCAGCAGCTCGACACAGTGAACGTATTCCTCCACCGAGAAACCGCTGATGTTGGCGATAATCGGCTTATGGAAGATTTTCCGCAGGGCGGGCAGTTCGTGCGCGATGACGTGCTCCACGCCGGGATTCTGCAGGCCGACGGAGTTCAGCATCCCGTTCGGGCATTCCGCAATGCGCGGCGTTGGGTTGCCGAAGCGGCTTTCCGCCGTTGTGCCCTTGAAGGACAGGCTGCCTAAGATGTTGATGTCGTAATACGGGGTGAATTCCTGCCCGAAGCCGTATGTGCCGCTGGCGGGAATGACCGGGTTGTCCAGCGTCACGCCGGACAGGGTAACGCGCAAATCCTTGCTGCTCACCAGATGACCTCCTCTCGCACCAGCACCGGACCGTCCTTGCAGATTCGCTTGTAGCCGCCCTTGACCTTGACCGTGCAGCCCATGCACGCGCCGAAGCCGCAGCCCATGCGCTCCTCGAAGGACAGCTGTGCCGGATGGTCGTCCGCGTTCATAATCGCCTTGAGCATCGGCAGCGGCCCGCACGCACAGATGTCGGTGAAGTCGATTTCCGGCAGCGCGTCGGTCACAAGTCCCTTGATGCCCGCTGACCCGTCCATCGTCGCCAGCACAAACGGCGCGCCGAGCTTCTCCACGTCCTCGCGCAGGAACACTTCGTCCGCCGTGTTGAACCCTGCCAGCACGGTCGGGTGCTTGCCCGCTTGCATAAGGCAGCGGCACAGCCCCACCATCGGCGGAAGCCCCACGCCGCCGCCAATCAGCAGCGGACGCTCCCCGCAGCGGGTGATGTCGAAGCCGTTGCCCAGCCCGGTCAGCAAATCGAGTTCCGTGCCGGGAATCATGCGGCACATGGCGTCCGTGCCGTTGCCGACGACCTTGTAGACCAGCGTCAGCGTCTCACTGTCCCAGTCGCAGACGGAAATCGGGCGGCGCAGGTAAAAGCCCGGCACCTGCACCTGAACGAACTGCCCCGGCGCGGTGATGGCGGATGTGTCCCCCTGAAGCGTCATGCGGTAGACGCACGATGTCAGTGGGGTATTCTGCTTGATGGCAAAGCGCATGTTGTTACTCCTTCCGGCTCAGCGCGTTATACGCAATCTTGTCGCCGCAGACGGTCAGGCGGCATACGGCGTGAACCTCCCAGCCCTCAAAGGGGGTTGCGTGCCCTTTCGAGAGGAAGTTGTTCGGGTCAATCTTCTCCCGCGCGTGCAGGTCAAACACAGTCACTGCCGCTTTGTCGCCCACCTGCATCCCGCCATCTATGCGGAAGCGGCGGCGCGGCGCATCCGCCATGCGGTCAATCAGCATTTCCAGCGGCATTTTCCCTGTCTCCACCAGATAGGTGTACAGCAGCGGGAACGCCGTTTCAATCCCGACGACGCCCATTGCAGACCCGCGCAGCCCTTTCGCCTTTTCCTCGGCGGAATGCGGCGCGTGATCCGTCGCGATCATATCAATCGTGCCGTCGAGCAGGCCTGCCAGGAGCGCCTCTTGGTCGTCCTTGTTACGAAGCGGCGGATTCATCTTGAAGCGCCCCAAGTCCTGCAAGTCATCCTGACACAGCAGCAGATAGTGCGGTCCAGTTTCGCAGGTGATGTTGATTCCCTCCGCCTTCGCCTGACGAATCAGCGCGACGGATTCCTTCGTGCTGACGTGGCAGACGTGGTAGCGGCAGCCGGTTTCGCGGCAGAGGGCAATGTCGCGTTCAATGGGCTTCCATTCGCTTTCGGACGGAATGCCCGGAATGCCGTGCGCCTTTGCGAACGCGCCGTCATGAATCGCGCCGCCTGCGGGAATCCAGCTCATGTCCTCGCAGTGCGCCGCAATGATGCTGTCCGCCGCCCTGCACTTTTGCATGGCTTCGCGCATCGTCTCGGCGGTTTTGACCCCGCGTCCGTCGTCGGAGAAGCCGCAGACGCGCCCGCTCAGCGCCGCCATGTCGGTCAGTTCGCCCTCGCCCTTCTGCCCCATCGTGATGGACGCGTACGGACGCACATCAATGACCGCTTCGCCTTGAATCAGCGCTTCCTCCACTGCCAGATGCTCTGAGTTGTCCGGCGCGGGATTCAAATTCGGCATCGCGCAGACGGTCGTATATCCGCCATGCGCGCACGCCGCGCTGCCGGTCGCAATGGTCTCCTTATAAGAAAATCCCGGCTCACGCAGATGCACATGCACATCCACAAAGCCGGGAAAAAGGGCAAATCCACGGCAATCAAACACTTTCTCTGCCGGAAAGGAAAGTTGTTCCCCACGGGCGACAATGACGCCGTTTTCAATTGCCACATCGGTTTGCTTCCACTTGCCCTGTTCCAAGACAGAACCGTCCTTGAGCAGCACTCGCACGTTCAGCCCTCCTGTCGTTTCGGGTTATCCGTGCAATTATAGCAGATTTTCGCGCCGATTGCAAGGTGTATGCGGAAAGTTCCTGTCGAATTGCGAATTTGCAAAAGAGCCACCCGTGCTGGATGGCTCTTTTGTCTTTTATTCGGGGGGATTATTCCGCTTCGACACGCGCGAAGATGTAGCCAACGCCCATGTCGCCGTCCTTCTTGGCGAGGTTGTCGTCAGAGTAGCACAGCACCAGATAGCCAGACGTGGTCATGCCGATGTACTTCATCGTTTCCATGTCCTCGATTTCCACGCCCGTCATGTCCGCGAAACGAACGGTGTCGTCGTCGCCCTTGACGTGGGTCTTGGCGGGGCCGCGGTTGTAGGACGCTGCGGGGTCATAGTCCACCTTCGCGATGACGTTGTTCGCCCATTCGTCCCACGCGCTCTTGACCGTGTAGCTGTCCTCGTCGGAGAAAGTCAGCTCGCCGGACAGGTCGTAGGTGTGGTCGTGGATGTAGGACGCCACGTCCACCATCGTGCCCAGTACCTTGTCGTTCGCGGTCGCGTCCTTCAGCGCGGTGATGGTCAGCGTCGCCGCATTTTCCGGCACAGCCAGCAGGCCGGACTGTTCCACGTCGTATTCCTCCGCGAAATCGGCGGTGATATACGCCGCAACCAGCACCCATTCGCCTTCCCAGTCGTTCAGGCTGGATTCACGGTCGAAGACGAGCAGTTCGTCCATATCCGTGTCCAGAATCGAAGTGGTTTCCGCCATCGCGAAGCAGCCCAGCACCATCGCCAGCGCCATGACCAGAGACAGAATCTTTTTCATTTTGGTTTTCTCCTTTACCATTTCTGCGGTTTATTTCCGCTTTTCGACCTTATTATATCACACTTGTGCGCCAAATTGCAATCATTCCAAACAGATTTTACAATTCAGACACTTTCGCGGCTTACACCCCGGAGTACGCTGCGAACCCGCAGTCAATCGGCAGCACCACGCCGGTAATCGCCGACGCCGCCTCATCATCGGTGAGGAAGAACACGCCGCCAAGGAGTTCCTTGCTGTCGACAAAGCGGCCCATGGGCGTGCCGTTCAGGATTTTCGCACTGCGCGCGGTAGGCGTGCCATCCGCGTTGAAGAGCAGCGCGCGGTTCTGGTTGCTGACGAGGAAGCCGGGGGCAATCGCGTTCGCGCGGATGCCCGTGCCCGCGAAGTGCGTCGCCAGCCACTGCGTGAAGTTGCTGATGGCAGCCTTCGCGCCGGAGTACGCCGGAATCTTCGTCAGCGGGATGTAAGCGTTCATGGACGAGATGTTCAGGATGTTGCCGCTCTTGCGGGCGACCATGTCCTTGGCAAACGCCTGCGTGGGCAGGAGCGTGCCTTGGAAATTCAGCTTGAACACGAAGTCCACGCCGTTGGGCTCAAGGTCGAAGAACGTCTTCTGCCCTTCCTTGGCTTCGTGCTGGTACTCGTTGTCGGTCGTCGCGCGCGGATTGTTGCCGCCAGCGCCGTTGATGAGGATGTCGCATGGGCCGAGGTCAGCAAGCACCTGCTGGTGCACCGCTTCCAGCGCCTCAGCGTCCAGCACGTTCGCCTTGTAGCCCTTGCAGATGAAGCCTTCAGCGGTCAGCTCGTCCGCCAGCTTCTTCACGGCTTCCTCATTCAAGTCCAGCGCCGCAACCTTCGCGCCCGCCTGCGCATACGCCCGTGCCATCTCGCCGCACAGCACGCCGCCCGCACCCGTCACAACGACCACTTTCCCGGTAAAATCCACGTTCAAAGGCAATTTCATCATTGTTTTTCTCTCCTTACATTGATTGATAAGGGCAAACCCAGAGGCGCTGCCTCTGGACTCCGCAAGGGACTTCGTCCCTTGACCCTTTCGCGCGATTGAGTTGGTGACTTCTGCATACTGGTTTTGCGTGCTGCTTTCAGAGGCCTTTCCAATCGCCCTCTGGACTCCTTCGGCGCAGGCACGCGCCCCTGCGTTACTCGATTACCCCGCCGTTGGCTTCAATCAGCCCATTGATGTACGCGCTGCCCAGCGCACGGTCGTACAGACCATAGCCCGGCTTGGCGCTGCTGCCGACTTCGCTCCAGATCATCCGCCCGTGGTCGGGACGGAAGTAGCCGTCGAAGCCCGTTTCCACCAGTGCCTTCACAATCGCATTCATGTCCAGGCTGCCATTCTTCGTCAGATGACCGCTTTCCTCGAACGACGTGTCCGGCAGAATCTTCACGTTGCGGATGTGCATGAACCCAATGCGCTTCATCGCCGAATACTTGCGCACCAGCTTCGGAATGTCGTTCTTGGGCGAGCAGCCGAGCGAGCCGGTGCACAGGCACATCGTGTTTGCGGGGCTGTCCACAATCGCGAGGTACCGGTCGATGTTTTCTTCGCAGGTAATGACGCGGGGCAGACCGAAAATCGGGTACGGCGGATCATCGGGGTGCAGCGCCATCACCACGCCGCATTCCTCCGCGACGGGAATCACGCGCTTCAAGAAATACTCGATGTTCTGCCACAGTCCTTCTTCGCCCAGTTCGCCATACGCGCGGATGAGGTCGCGGACCTCGTCCTGCGTGTAGCTGGAATCCCAGCCGGGCAGGTGAATATCGTCCTTGAGCGGGTCAAGACCCTTCATCTGATCCCAGTACATAACGAGGCTGGTCGAGCCGTCGGGGGCTTTCTTGTCCAGCTGCGTGCGCGTCCAGTCAAAGACGGGCATGAAGTTGTACGTCACGCACTTGATGCCGTACTTGGCACAGCGGCGGATGGATTCGCAGTAGTTGGCAATGTGGCGATCGCGTTCCGGTCTGCCGAGCTTGATTTCCTCCGTCACCGGGATGGACTCGACGACATCGAAAATCAGCCCGTGCGCCGCGCACTCATCCACCAAATGCTTGATGGATTCTTCCGGCCACACCTCGCCGGGCTTCACATCATAGACGGCGGAGACGATGGAGCGCATACCGGGAATCTGGCGAATCATATCCAGCGTCACCGGGTCGCTGTCCCCGTACCAGCGGAAAGAGCTTTTCATGGGTGGATGTCCTCCTTACATAGCCGCGGTTTTGCCGCCTGTGGTCTGGTATTTCTCGGCGTCTTCGGTGGTCTTGATGGTATCCATCGCCTGTTCGAGCGTCATGCCATCATTGACCGCCGCTTTACGCGCACGGTTGACCGCCTGAATTTCCTTCATCTTCGCACCGGTCAGGCTGTAGCCCTTCATCGCCCACAGCGTCGCCGCCCATGCCAGCATCGGAATGACGCAGAACATGATGATGACGGCAACCTTGATGCCCGTAGAATAGGGCGTCGCGTCGGTCGGCAGCTCGCTCAAGCCCGCGCACCACAGGAAGATAAGCGCCACCAGCGTCTGCGCGAGAGAAGAAACCAGCTTATCCACCAGAGAGAACAGCGTACCCATGATGCCGGGAATGTACTTGCCGGAGCGGTACGTCTCGTAGTCGGAGCAGTCCGCAACCATCGGAATCGGCATATCCGCCGTGGCGTAGTACGCGCCGTAGCCAATGCCGAAGCAGAGGATAAACAGCACCGTGTAGAGGTTGATGGCGCCGCCGCCATTATAGGGGAAACTCAGCAGCAGGTTCGGGTTGCTTACGCTGCTGACAATGAGCAGCGCCAGCACGCCGATGTAGCAAACCAGCGCAATGCCGACGTACTTCTGCAAAGAGGCCTTCTGTCCCTTCTTCTGGCTCGTGCGAACACTGAGCAGGAAGAACGGCACCGCGAAAACGTAACCCAGAATCATCATCGGCAGATACAGGCTGTCATAGTTGCCCATCAGGATGCCGTAGAGCGCCAGCAGCACGGTAGTGTTCGTGGCAATCGCCAGCGCCAGCTTGCAGCCCGCGCCCGCAACCATCAAGCGCTTCATCGGCTTGTTGTTGCGGATGATTTCCATGTACTCGGACAGCTTGACCTTCTCCTGCTTGCTGCCGCCAATGCCGTAGTATTCCGGGCGATCCTTCTCGGCAATGCCGATAATCGCCAGAATCGTCAGCAGGACGGACACGCCGATGCCGATGGGGGTAATAATCGCATACAGTTCCGGACGTGCGTAGCCAGACACAACGACTGCGCCGCTCTCGTCAAGGATGTTATACGCATTCTTAATCAGCGGAATCAGGAACTGCATCACGCCCATGCCCAGCATCGAGCCGATGGTGTTGAAGATGGTGAACATCGGGCGCTGATTCGGGTCGTTCGTCAGCACGGTCTGACCCGCGCGGGTAACGCTGGTCTGGAACGTGTAGCCGATGACCCAGACGAAGTAAATCAGCGTAAACAGGATGTAGCGCATCGTCATCATCGTTTCCGGAACGAGCGGAAGCAGGATGTACAGGCAGATAACGGAAATCGCCATGATAACCGAGCCAATCACCATGAACGGGCGGAACTTGCCCCAGCGGGTGCTGGTGCGATCCATCAGCGCGCCAATAATCGGGTCGGTAATGGCGTCGCAGATGCGCATAATCGTAACCATCAGGGAGGCATACAGCCCTAACTGCAGGATACTGGAGCCAAACTGCGCCACATACGACAGAATCAGGACAAAGTACACATTGGTTGCGCCGTTGTTGAGCGGGAAGAGCGCCAGCTGATACAGTTTTGCGCGGTTCACGCCGTCATTTTTCGCGGTCGTGTTGGACATGCTCTTGTGACCTCCTTAGTTATCCACCCAGTTCGACTTCTGGGCATTCTTGTTCTTCACGAGCTTGTACGCCGGGTTCGGCTTGTCCACCTTGTGGAAGTGCGCCGTGTCTTTCTTAAGACCCGAGAACGCTTCGACGTCCAAATCGCCGTCAAGCGGCACGGTGAACGTGAAAACATGGTCGCTGCTGGTCTTTTTGCCGACCGTCTTGCCGTTGACCATCAGCGTCACGGTGTCATCGGTGGAGTAGACCTTGATGGTCGTCTTTTTGCCGCAGCGGTCGACAAAGCGCTTGGAGCAGATGTGCACAAAGCGGTCGCTGCTCCACCATGCCTTGTAGAGGTAGAAGCTGTCCTTCTTCGTCTTGCGGTCAAAGGTGACAAGTCCCTTGTGGTTCATGCCGGGTTCGCCGCCCTGATCGCGCGCGTCCGCCGCGAAGTCGAACATGTTCCAGACGTGGTTCGCCCACATCCACGGATGCCGCCGGAAGCACCGCAGCATGTACTCGTGGTACACCGCCTGATACTCCTCGGTGTGGTCGTTGCGGCGCGGATGATCGGAATGCAGGTTCGGCATCCCCTCTGCGCCGTACTCGCTGTACCCCAGCAGGCGCTTGGGGTAGCACAGGTGCCAGAAGCCAATCCACAGGTCATTGAGGAACAGCCCCGGCACATACCAGCCCAGATACAGGTTCCAGCTGACGACGTCGGTGATGTGCGCAACCTTGTTGAACGGGCCGCACATCGCGTAGCACGCCAGCGTGGTGAAGCGGGTCGGGTCTGTTTGATGAATCATGTCGTTGAGAAGGCGGTGGTTGTCCAGCATGTCCTGCTTGTCCTTCGTCGCGATGGTGATTTCGTTCGACACGCCCCAGCAGACGATGGACGCATGATTGTAGTTCTGCTCAATCAGTTCCTCCATCTGGCTGATGGTGTTCGCGCGGCCGTTGGGCATGTGCTTGCTGATGTAGGGGATTTCCGCCCAGACAATCAGGCCGTTGCGGTCGCAGAGGTCGTAGAAATACTGGTCGTGCTGGTAGTGCGCCAGCCGCAGCGTCGTCGCGCCAATTTCGCGGATGAGCGCCATATCCTCGTCGTGCATCTCGCGCGTGATCGCGTTGCCGATGCCCTTGCGATCCTGGTGGCGGCTCACGCCATGCAGGTCATACGGTTCATCGTTGAGGATGAAGCCGTGCTTTTCGTCCACGCGGAAGGAGCGCACGCCGAAGGGAATTTCCAGTCGATCGGTGACGCTGCCGTCCAGCGTGACTTCACAGCGCGCAGTATAAAGGTAGGGATCTTCCACGCCATGCCAGCGGCGCGCCTTCGCCATCTCGATGCTCGTGTCCAGCCCCGTGCCCGTGCCAACGACGCGCCCCTTGCGGTCAATAAGCGTCACGACCACGTCGCCCGTCGTCACCCGGCTCTGTACGCGCACCTTCGCGCCCGCGCCTTCGGGCGTCGCCGTCACGCGGATGCCGGACGAACCGAGGTAATCCAGCGCGAAATGCGCCTTGTTCACCACCAGCAGACGAACCATGCGGTAGATGCCGCCGTAGAACGTAAAGTCCGCCATCTGCGGATACACGCGGTCGTTCTTGCTGTTGTCCGCCTTGACAACCAGCTCGTTCTCGTCCGCCAGCAGCCCGGTCAGGTTCGCGCGGAACGTGGAGTAGCCGCCGTCGTGGCTGCACACGTCCTGCCCGTTCAGGCTGACCTGCGCAGAGGCATTCACGCCGTCAAATTCAATCCACACTTCCTGCGTGTCCGGGTCGAATTCGGGCTTTTGAAGCGCCAGCGTGTAAGTGCAGGTGCCGCGCTTGTAGTCGTCGCCGCCGTCCTGCCCGTCGATGGCGTTCCATGTGTGCGGAATAGAGACTTCGCTCGTCTGACCGTCCAGATTCGTGAACTGCCAGCCGTCCTTGAGTTCAATGATGTGTCGCATGTCGGAACCTCCTTGGGAGAATCAAAAAAGACGCAAAAGGCTCCGCCCATGCGGGTGGAGCGAAGGATTACACAGCCTTCTCTTTGCGAGTGTACACAGCGATTTCGCCGATGATGAACGCGCCCAGCGCCAGTCCGGCAAACCAGAGGAAATTCGGGTCAAAGCCCTTTTCGTCAATCGCCACAAACACATCGGTAACATACCAGTAGCACTTGTGCGCAAAGAAGCAGATGGCGGCAAACGGCGCAAACGCGGCAATCGCGCTCGCCACGCCGTACTTCTTCAGCCCCACCAGCGCGCCGGACACCACGCCGCCGCCGATAAGCAGCAGCACAACCCACTGGTCATAGCACACGCGCTGCGTCGCGCCGAACTTGCCGCCAATCACCTGATAGATGACCGCCGCCGCAATCGCCAGCACCGCGGAGACGAGCGTCGCATAAACGCCAAAGCCCTTCTTGGTAGAATTGCTCATGGAAAATGAACTCCTTTCATCAACCGGGAACACGCCGACTTCTGCCTTCGCCCGGTTTCTGCCCTGTCAAGGGGATTTCCTGATTTTTTTGCACCGCAAAGAAACGGTGCAGCCATTGCCCTATTCGCATAGGGATTGTTGCATCACCGCGCAGCCAAACGAACCTTTGCCGCCTCCGCTGGGAGGAACCGCATTTCCTCATCAGCCTCTGAACGGCACACGTTGGGATAGAAATATTATGTCATATTTTGACCATCGTTGCAAATCGTTTCCGCGCCGCGCGAATTGGGAAAAGACAAAAAAACGCTCTCTCGCGTCACATTCACGTCAATTCACGTCAATTGCATTCCGTTCACGGCATAAAACCTGCCGTATTTGGGCATCTTTTGTTCTTGCGACGCTTGTGTTCCTTTGTGCGACAAACGTTCTTCACTTTTGTGCCGTTTTGATATAGAATAAGGATAGAATGTGGCCGGGCGGACACAGGGCGGTCAACTACGCGCATTGATTCCCCCGATGTTTCCCCGGCGCAAGAGTCTCCGCCACCGCATTGGCGCTGTGATTTGACATTCACTCACAGGGCGTTTTTTCGTGTGTCAGAATAAACGTCATTTGAAAGGAGAACCCGATTCTTATGAAATCTACCTCCAAGCATCGGACACTGAAAAAAGTGTTCCTGAATGTCACGGCGTGCCTGACGGCGCTGGTTGTCACGGGCAGTATCATCGCCAACGAGTGCGAAGTGCAGCTCAACTCCTTCCTCGGCACGAGCAGCACCAAAATCGTTACCAAGCTCCCGGATGGCGTGACCGAAGAGGGCTACGTCCGCTACTATGACAGCAAGTACAGCACGCTGGCCGAACTGAAAGCCGCCGGCAACGCGAAGGTTCGCGAGGTCGAGGGCGAAGGCATTGTGCTGATGAAGAATAAGAACAGCGTCCTGCCGCTTGCCGCGGACGCAAAGGTGTCCCTCGTCGGCGTGACGGCGATGGATCCCGTCTACGGTGGTACGGGCTCCGGCGCGGTGGACGCGGACGGCGCCCCGAACTACCTCGATGTGCTGACCGGCGCTGGCTTCGACGTGGTGGACAAGCCCCTGCTGAACTGGTATGTGAGCGAGGAAAAGAAGCGCAACGGCCACGAAATCGGCGAAGTCAAGTGGAAGCAGGTCAAAAAGAACCATGACGATACCCTGGGTCAGGGCGAAGACGTGGTGTACGTCATCGGCCGCGTGGGCGGCGAAGGCAACGACGTCGGCGCCGGCATCGAGGACACGTTCGATGAGAGCGGCGACTACCTGCACCTCAACGAGGACGAGCTGAGCGTTCTGGAAGGCCTGAAGGGCATGAAGGACGACGGCAATATCCGCTCCATCACCGTCATCGTCAACAGCGCGAACCCCGTTTCCATGGCGTTTGCGGATGAAGAGGATTACGGCGTGGACGCGGTGCTGTGGGTCGGCTCGGTCGGTCAGACGGGTCTGTACGCCTTGGGCGACGTGCTCTCCGGCGCGGTGAACCCGTCGGGCTCGCTGCCGGACACTTGGTGGAAGGACAATCAGCTTGACCCGGTGCAGAACAACTTCGGTGTTTACACCTATGAGGGTCAGGAGAAGTACACCTATCCCGCCAACGCCAACAGCTACAACCACTATGTGGTCTATCAGGAAGGCGTGTATCTGGGCTACAAGTACACGGAAACGCGCTATGAGGACGTTGTGCTGAGCACGCCGAACGCGGGCAACTTCCAGTACAATAACGTTGTCGCGTACCCCTTCGGCTACGGGCTGAGCTACACGAACTTCGCTTTCTCCGATATGCAGGTGCAGAAGGTCGGCGAAGGGCTGAAGACCGAGTATCAGCTGACTGTCACCGTTACCAACACGGGCGACAAGGCGGGCAAAAAGGCGGTGCAGGTCTACGCGCAAAAGCCCTATACCGACTACGACGTGCAGAATCACATTGAAAAGCCCGCGGTGGAGTTTGTGGGCTTCTCGAAGACGAAGCTGCTCCAGCCGGGCGAGAGCGAAACGGTGACCGTCTCCGTGCCGGAATACTTCCTGACCAGCTACGACGCTTACAACACGGGCGTGTATATTCTGGAAGAAGGCGCGCATTACCTGACGATTGCCGATGACGCGCACGCGGCGGCAAACAACATTCTGACCGTGAAGGGCAAGACGACCGCCGACGGCATGACCGCAGACGGCGACGCTTCGATGGTTTACACGGCAACCTACTCCTTCGACGCGACGACCTACGCCAAGGCGTACGGCACGGGCAATGATGTCACCTCCCTGTTCGCGGCGGCGGACGTGAACCGCTACGAGGGCAGCGGCGACAACACGGTGACGTACTACTCCCGCAGCAACTGGGAAGGCACGGTCACGCCCGGCGCGGTGAAGCTGGCGATGACCCAGCAGCTCTTCGACGACACGGTGCTGACCGACAGCGACCTTCCCTCCGCTGACGGCTACGAATGGCCGGTGTTCGGCAAGCAGGCGGATCTGCAGCTCATCAACATGCGCGGCGTCGACGCGGATGATCCGCAGTGGGAAACCTTCATGGATCAGCTGACGTTCGACCAGCTGGCGAAAATCTGCGCCAACGGTCTGCGCATGACGATTGCTATCAACGAAATCGGCAAGCCGGAGACGGTTGACCACAACGGGCCGTCCGGCGTGACGCAGAAGTACTCCGTCGGTTCGAACGGCTACGCGGTGCAGACGAACGACCCCGACAAGAACATGAAGGGTACCTGCTACCCCTGCAACGGCATCATCGCCGCGACGATGAACAGCCAGCTGGTGCAGGAAGTCGGCGAACTGATCGGCGAGGACGCCATGTGGGCAGGCTACGCTGGTCTGTACGGCACGGGTCTGAACATCCACCGCTCCCCCTATTCTGGCCGCGTGTTTGAGTATTACTCCGAGGACGGCATCCTGACGGGTCTGATTGACGCACGGGAGACCGTGGGCATCCAGAGCAAGGGCGTGTACGTCTACAACAAGCACTTCGTCCTGAACGATCAGGAGAACAACCGCGCGGGCATCGGCACCTGGTGCAACGAGCAGGCGCTGCGCGAAATCTACCTGCGCGCATTCGAGCTGCCGATTATTCAGGCGGACGCACAGTGCGTGATGACGGCGTTCAACCGTCTGGGCGCCATCTGGGCAGGCGCGTACACCGAACTGCTGACGGACTGGCTGCGCGGCGAAGCGGGCATGAGCGGCTTCGCGGTCACGGACATGTACGATGGCACCTACATGGTGAAGGTGAACGAGATTGTCGCGGGCAACGACCTGCCAGACAACTTCGTGGGCGAAGACATCAGCGAATTGAAGGATTACGGCCCTGACGGCGCGAAGGCGAACCCGATGGTGGCGCAGGCGCTGCGCACGTCCGCAAAGCGTGTGCTGAACACGGTTGTGAACTCGCGCGGCATGGACGGCATCAGCCAGTACACGCGCGTGGTACGCGAAGCGACGTGGTGGCAGCTGACGCTGAACATTGCGCAGTGGGCGCTGGGCGCGCTGACGGCAGTGGCGTTTGTGCTGGTCGTGCTGGATGGCAAGAAGAAGGGCGCGAAGAAGTAATTCGATTCCTTCTTCGGTAATTTCCTGAGGATTTTCGGGGCACATGGCGAAAAGCTGTGTGCCCTTTTTGCTGCGCAGAGGTGAAACCCCTGCAAATCAGCGGAAAAGCAGGAATTTCCGCATATTCCGACTTGTCCAAACCCCGAAACCATGCTATAATGGCTTCAGAATATTTCACGCAAGGGGGAGGCGAGACGAATGCTCCTAATTGCCATCGTCGATGATGAACGCAGCGATTCCAGCGCGCTCAAGGCGCTTGTCGATACCTACTTCCAGCAGAACCGTCAGGCGTATATGATTCACGTCTTCAACGGCGCGCTGGACTTCATCCGCAGCACCGAGAACCACGACATCGTGTTTATGGATATCCGCATGGATAAGCTGGACGGGCTGGAAGTGGCGCGTATCATGCGCAAAATCAACACCGATTCCGTGCTGATTTTCGTCACCCACATGGCGCAGCTTGCCATCAAGGGCTACGAGGTGGATGCGCTGGATTTCATCGTCAAGCCAGCTGACCAAGGCTCCATCAATTATGTGCTGGATAAAGCAATGAAGCGGCTGGAAGGCGTATCGAACGCGGCATTCGCGCTCAAGACTTCCGACGGTATTGTCAGCCTATCTACCAACGATATTATCTATGTCGAAGTGTTTGACCACAATTTGGTTTATCACACCACCAAGGGGAATTACGACATTCGCGGACGGCTCTCCGACGTGATGAAGCGGCTCGACCCGAAGCGGTTCATCATGTGCAACCGCTCGTATGTCGTCAACCTGCGCTATGTGTCAAATATCAACAATGATTTTCTCGTTGTCGATGGCACGCAGATTTCCATTTCCAAATCGCACCGCAAAGAGATTTTGCAGCATTTCTCGAACTTTCTGGGGGAAAACCTATGAACATGCTGCATGACTCCTGGTGGATTTCGACGATTGACCACCGCGTCTCCACGGCGCTGGTGTTTTTTCTGCTGCTGATGACGATGGGAAACGGACATGAGAAGCCCTATTTCCCCCTGCGCATCCTTGTCAGTTTCATCGCGCTGTGCGCCGTCAGCTGGTTGACGCGCTACTGGATTGACCTCTGCCTGACAACAACCGTTGCGCAGGGCATCGGGTACAGCCTGCACCTGTTGGTCATGAGCCTGCTCTATTGGGGCACATATACCTTCTGTTACCACACAACCCTCTCCGAATCGTGCTACATGGGACTGCTTGCGCTGACGATTTTCAAGCTCGCATGGAACACATTCAAGGTTTTCGCAGCGGCATTTGGGATGACAGGTATCGCGTCGGTCTGGTCACGTTACAGTGTTTCCGGCGCCCTTGTGTCGTATCTGGTGTATATCGCCGTGTGCGCAGCCGCTTCTTTGCTCTATAAGCGGCTGATTCACAGCAATCCGCCGCTCAATGAGGCTTCCCGCATTGTCCGGGCTTCGGTCGCCGTTTTCCTGCTTTTTCAAATAGTGCTGGAATATTGCGGGCATGTGTTCACCTCGGCGCCGGATTCGTCTTTCATGTTCTATCTCTGCGCCCTGCTCTATACTGCAACAAACTACATCATCCTGATCACCATTGCCGACCTTGCCCGCTATCGGCAGGACAACGAGGAAATGCAGAAGTTCATTGCCAACAAGATGCAGTATTACCAGATGAGCCGCGACGGCATCACGTCCCTGCAAATCAAGTGCCACGACCTGAAGCACCAAATCGCCACCATCCGCTCGAAAGCAGGCAAAGAGAGTTTCGACAAGTACATTGACCGCTTGGAGGACTCCATCATCGAGTACGGCACGGTTGTTGAGTGCGGCAACGAGACCATCAACATTGTGCTGACGGAGAAGAACATCCTCTGCTCAACGTGCGGAGTAAAGTTCTCGTACCTGATTGACGGGTCGATTTTCGGCTTCATGTCGGAAATGGAGCTGTTTTCGCTCTTCGGCAATGCGCTGGACAACGCCTTGGAGGGCTGCAACAAGGTGACTGACCATGAGAAGCGGGTGATTTCGCTCAAGGCAAACGCCATGAACGGCATGGTGGTGCTGCATGTGGAAAACAGCTATGAAGCGCCGCTGAACATGGTGGATGATATGCCGGTGACGACCAAGGCCGGCACGGGACATGGGTTTGGCTTGCGGTCAATTCAGGCAATTGCTGAAAAGTATGACGGCATAGCGACAGTGGTTGCGGAAAATGGCATTTTTAAGCTGACGGTGGTTCTGCACCCACCGGCGGGATGCGGCGCTTCCCGCGTTAGCACGCAGAACCAGTAAGACGAAATGCCCAACCTTTGCGCCATCAACCCGCTCTTTCCAACACGCTGCACATTAGTGCGCTGCCCATCAGCATTGAGGATTTTTTCTCGGTGCTGATTTTTTTGCAGGCTGAATTGTGCCCGCGGACTTGCCGGAACGGAGATACGGCGCATTTCACAATCTGCCATCAGTTCCAGAATATGCCGTTCTCGATTTTGCACTTTTCCCCCATTTCCCTCCCAAATCGGGCAAAAAGTTGCCGTTCGCGACATATTTTCGTCGTGAACGGAACGTCCACACGGTTGCGACGGGGGTACAGGCATTCAAGACAATCCCCTTCCAATCTGGCGATTTTTATGCTATTATATTACCAGCACCTCATGTTTCGCGCAGCATGAGGAAGAGAAAACGGAAAAGGAGAACCCTCAGCATGAAACGGATTCTGAGCTTGGCGGTTGCAGCGTCGATGCTGCTGTCTGCGATTCCCGCAATGGCGGAAACGGCGACCGAAGCAACCTACATTCCTGCTCCCTACAACGCGGAAGAAGTTAACCCCACCAAGACCTACCTTGAGCCTGTGTTCTATCAGAACGAGAATGGCCCGACCATCGGCGTGACGACCGTCGGTGTCATCCAGCAGGATGGCCTGTACTTCAAGGATTCCGACAACGACCACGAGCTGGACGCGTTCGAAGACTGGCGTCTGCCGGCGGAAGAACGCGCCGCGGACATGGTTACGAAGATGACGCTGACCGAACAGGCTGGTTTCGTCCTGAACGCCCTGATGGTTATGCCCGGTTCCAAGACGCTTGCGGATGTCAAGAATGAAGACGGCACCATCAATCCCGCCAAGGTTATGACCGTCATCCCCGAAGGCGAAACCACGAAGAGCCTGATTATGTTGAATTCGGCTTCCTCTTCGTTCGCCAGCCTGGACGATCAGGTGATGTCCATTGGCAAGATTCGCGCGGGCGTGTACCGCGGCGGTCTGAACTACGACGCTTCTGTTGTTGCGCTGTACAACAACGTAACCACTGCGTTTGCTGAATGGGATTCCGCCAAGGCGGGTACGCCTGCAATCCCGGTGACGCTGATCTCCAACCCGATTTCCGCCGGCTTCCCGGATTCTCTGGGCATGGCGGCAGCGGTGCTGGGCGACGGCAACTACGACGCCATCAAGGATTATGCCGAGGTTGACCGCCAGATGTGGCGTTCTCAGGGCATCATCTTCATGTATGGCCCGCAGATCGACCTGGTGACCGACCCCCGTTGGCCCCGCAACAGCGGCACCTACGGCGAGCGTCCCGATGTGACTGCCGGCATCATCACCGCGCTGGTGGACGGCTATCAGTATGGCAAGGACGGCGTGAACGAGAAGTCCGTCGTGCTGTCTGCGAAGCACTTCCCCGGTGACGGCGCTGCCGAAAACGGCTTTGAGTCTCACACCTCTCAGGGTCAGTGGCGTCTGTACCCGACTGCCGGTTCTCTGGAAAAGTACCAGCTGGTCGGCTTCCAGGCTGCTGTTGACGCAGGCGTGGGCGCAATCATGCCCTGCTACTCCCGCGACGCGGCGGATGTCCGCTCTGTCCCGCAGACCTACCGTGGCCATGAAATCGACGTCAAGCAGCTTGGTTCTGCTTACAACTCCGAAATCATCACCACCCTGCTGCGTGACATCATGGGCTTCAAGGGCTTCGTGAACTCCGACTCCGGCATCACCCTGACCCAGACCTACGGCGTGGAATCCCTGACCAGCATCCAGCGTTTCGCGCTGCTGATCAAGGCCGGCACCGACGCCATCGGCGCTGAACTGGCTCCGGAATACATTGTTTCCGCTGTTGAATTCGGCCTGTTGGACAAGGCTGACCTCGACCGCGCCAACATCAATCGTGCGACCGCGCTGTTCAAGCAGGGTCGTTTCGAGAACCCCTACCTGGACTACGAACAGGCTGACGTCGTGCGCGCCACCAACATGGAAACCGCTCACGACCAGGCGTATTCCCTCCACCTGAAGGCGACCGTCCTCATGAAGAACCATGAGAACACGCTGCCGCTGAGCAAGGACGCGGGCACCAAGGTTTACATCGCCTCCTACACCGGCACTGGTGAAAACGAAGCGACCCTCAAGGCGCTGGCCGAGCTGTTCGTGCAGCAGGGCTTCACCGTCTGCGAGGATATGGATGATGCCGATGTTGTGTACTTCTATGTGCAGCCCAAGGCGACCAACAAGGCGGGCGCTTCCGAAACCGAAGGCGTTCTGAGCCTGGTGGACGGCTTTGAAGTGGCTCAGCGTCAGCTGGGCGGCGGCGCAGACGCAGCCGTGACGGCTATGTTCGGCGCGGGCGGTCAGGGTAAGACCGGCGAAATGGTTGACGTGACCACTGTTGAAGGCATCAAGAAGCTGCAGAAGGCTGCGAACAAGATGCACGAAAAGGGCGGCAAGGTCATCGCGACCATCGTCTGCACCTCTCCGTGGATTCTGGACAACCTCGAGCCCTACTGCGACGCGCTGCTGGCGCAGTACACCACCTCCGCGGCTTCCCTGTCCAATGCGTACAGCGCGCAGGTGGACGTCATCGTCGGCAATTACAACCCGACCGGCAAGCTGTCTGTGACCCTGCCTTCCTGCGAGGCTGTTATCGCCCTGACGGAAGTCCGCGACGCGGATGGCAACCTGCTCTACGAAGAATGCGCTTCCCCGAATGACGTGCCCGGCTACGACAAGGATCAGTACATTGCTCCTGAAGTGCTGGCGCAGTCTCCGTCCGGCAGCTACATCTACAAGGATGCCGACGGCAACTCCTACGTCTCCGGCTTCGGTCTGAGCTACTAAGAGTCATTTGCGGAGGTCTGACGGATTGCAACCTGCCAGACCTCCGCATCCCCCCCTTTGCGCCAGAGATGAACGCGCGAACCGGCTCTCCCGGTTGTTCATCTCCGGCGCATTTCTTGATTGGAGGTTTTTATCATGAGAATCCATCGTTTAACTGCCCTGCTGCTATCCCTTCTTCTGCTGTTTTCCTGCGCATTGGCAGAAAACACCGATGATAAGCTGATGGCAACCGTCAACGGCGAGGAACTGCGGTACAGTGCGTACGCCCCGTACCTGACGCAGTACCAGCAGCTGCTTTCCGGCGCGTATGACGAGACGGACGAGACGCATGCCGCCTACATCGAAGACCTTGCGCTGACCACCGCGATTCAGGACATGCTCATCGAGCAGGACATGCGCGCCAAGGGCTGCTATGACTTCGACGAAGAGACGGAAAACTGGATTCAAGCGCAGGGACAGACCGCCTACGAGACGGCGCTGACAAATGTCGGTGAGACCCTGCGCGCTGAACTCGGTTATAGCGACGAAGAGGATATGTCTTCCTTCGCCTTGAGCTATGCCAAGGCGCTTGGCGTGACGGCGGAGGATTACATTGCCGTCTACCGCAAGCAGCGTGCAATGGTGAACTACTACACGGTGCTGCTGGGCGACAACCCGGTGACGGAAGACGCGATTCAGTCCGCCTACGAGACAAACGTGGCGGCAAGCAAGGAGCGCTTCGAGGGCGACGCCGCGGCATTCGAGACGGCGCTGTATTCCGGCAAAGAAGTGTGGTACAAGCCGGAGGGCTACCGCAGCATCCTGCAAATTCTCCTGCCTGCTGAGGGCGACACGGACGAAGCGCGGCTTGAAAGCGTTCAGGCGACGGTGGATGCCATTGACGAGCGGCTCAACGCGGGCGAATCCTTCCAGACGCTGATGGCGGAGTACAACACCGACGTGGCGTTTTACGATGCGGATTTCCTGACCGTTGGGTATCAGGTGCACCGTGATTCGGTCGTGTGGGATGAGAAGTTTGTAGCGGCGGCGTTCAGTGAGCGCATGGCGCAGCCCGGCTGCTGGAGCGACCCGATTGTCAGCGACGCGGGGGTGCACATTCTGTACTACCTGTGCGATTCCAAAAGCGGCGCGATTGAGATGACGGATGCGATTCACGATGCGCTGTCGTACACGCTGTATCAGGACATGTGCAGTGGGGCGCTGAGTGCGCGGCTGAACGAGCTGTCTGATTCTGCCGAAGTCGTTCTCTATTGATGCAGGGGGAATCGCCTCCGCAGAGGCGAAACCCCTGCCCTGCGGCGCAGAAATCGCCGTAAAGAAAAACCCCGTCTGACCGCTGGTCATCATCCAGCATCAGATGGGGTTTTGTCATGCCAACAGGCACTTGCAGGGGGCATTATACTATTTCCAAATGAGAATGCGCCAAGATGCGCCGCGAATTTTTCGTTCTGGCTAACGGGAGTGAAATGCAGCGTAGCAGCGCTACGCTAAATGGAACGACCGGACGACAGAGCGGAAAAGGCGCAAGCAGATGGCGCAGGTGAATTTGAAAATAGTATTAGCCCTGTTCCTGCTCCTGCTTGTAGCGGTTCATCAAATTATGCACGCGGTCATACGGCGACAGCAGCTTCGACAGCGAACGGTCGTGGTTGAGTGTCGCAATGATGTAGGAAATGTACTTGCTCATATCGGCTTCGATGAACCACGGCGCTGCCTGCAATTCGGGTGTGCGGTAGGTCAGGTTCGTGGAAATCACGCCGTCAATCAGACCTTCGTCGTAGCTCTTCTGGTACAGCTCCAAACCGTTGGTAAACAGCGGGAAGGTAACGGCAGAGAAGATGCGGTTCGCGCCGAGCTCCTTCAAGCGGTGCGCAACCTCAATCATGGATTCGCCGGAGGACAGAATATCGTCCGCAACGAACACGTCCTTGCCGTTGACTTCCTTGCCCATGTACTCGTGGGCGACAATGGGGTTGCGGCCGTTGACGATGCGGGTGTAATCACGGCGCTTGTAGAACATGCCCATGTCCACGCCGAGGACGGAGGCGTAGAAGATGTTGCGGTCAAGCGCACCCTCGTCGGGGGAGACAATCATCAAATGATCCTTGTCCAGCTTCAAGTCCTTGCGGCGCTTCAGCAGTGCCTTGAAAATCTGGTAGCTGGGCATAACGGACTCAAATCCGCCTTCGGGAATCGCGTTGACGACGCGCGGGTCATGCGCATCGAACGTGATAATGTTGTTCACGCCCATGCGGTTGAGTTCCTGCAGCATCAGCGCGCAGTCCAGGCTTTCGCGGGCGCTGCGGCGGTGCTGACGGCCGCCGTAGAGCAGCGGCATGATAACGGTGATGCGCTTCGCCTTGCCGCCGACGGCTGCAATGGTGCGCTTCAGATCCATGTAGTGGTCATCGGGGGACATCGGCACTTCATGCCCGTACATGTTGTAGGTGCAGTTGTACGCGCCGACATCGCAGAGGATGTAGAGATCCAGTCCGCGAACGGAGTCCTTAATCAGTCCCTTGCCTTCGCCGTTACCGAAGCGCGGGCAGGTTGCGCGCACGAGGAAGTCCTCGCGACCCATACCTGGCGTTGTGGACATATCGCCCGGCAGGGTTTCTTCCGTGTACTTGCGCCACTTCAGCAGCCACTTGTTCACTTTGTCGCCCATGTCCTCCGTGCCGCGCATGGCAATCAAGCCCAGCGGAGCAACAGGCGTCGTCAGAAAGGATTCCTCATTCCAGGTACTCACAAAGTCCGTCACAGACCATCAACCTCATTCCGTCATGTGTCATTTCGGGGCGTATGTGTGGAGCCGCCAAGGGGGCAAGCCACTTTGCTCAAATTCCTTGGAACCGTCCGTTCCACTCCTTATTATACAGCATTTTTTCGCATTATGCAAAGGGATTTTACAAAAAAAACGAACGAAATCTTGCATCTCGATAAAATGGTTGTGATTTTTCCAGAAGTACCATCTTTCTGATTTCATTGTCTCTTCCTGCTGGATTTTTGCTCGTTTTCGCTTGACAAACCGCCCCAATTCAGGTACGATGGTATGTAACCATCTTCATATAATAGGAAGGAAGGATATTTTGTCAACCGGTTTTTCCCGCAAGTCAGCCGCCATGATGATCTTGGGCAGTTCCATCCTTGCGATGGGCATGTGCAACATTCACGCGCATTCCGGCGTTACGGAGGGTGGCGTGCTGGGACTGACGCTGCTGCTGGAGCATCTGTTCGCCATCTCCCCCGCGCTCTCTGCGCTGATTCTGAACGTCCTGTGCTACGCACTGGGCTGGCGGACGCTCGGCCGCGGATTCCTGCTGAACTCCGCCGTTGCGTGTCTGTGCTATTCCGCGGTGTATGCGCTGCTGGAGCCGTTTGCGCCTATGTTCCCACTGCTGATTTCCTCCCAGCTTATCGCGTCGCTTATCGGCTCGCTGTTCGTGGGCTTCGGCGCGGGAATCTGCGTCCGCTATGGCGGCGCGCCCGGCGGAGATGATGCGCTTTCGATGTCCCTGAGCCGCATCACGCGTCTGCCAATTCAGTGGGTCTACCTGCTCTCTGACTTGATTGTTCTGGGTTTGTCGCTGTGCTACATTCCGCTGGGAAAGATAGCGTACTCGCTGCTGACGGTGATTCTCTCCGGTCAGCTGATTGGCATCGTCGAACGTTTTGACTTCCGGCTGATGAAGCGGGAGGGGCTGCGTCCGGCGCTGGTGAATGCGGCGAAGGGGAAATAAAGGAAGTCATTCACATACGCAAAAAATCGGCAGGCCGCCCATTCACGGTCTGCCGATTTCTCAATTTGCCAAGGCTTCCACTACTGTCAGGCTGCGGATGTGCCACTTGCCGCTTTCCTTGACGAGAATGGCGTTGTACTTCATGCTCTGCCACGCGGGCGGATACAGGGCGGATGCCCCCTGCTCGGCAACGTACTGGTCAGCATACGCGCCCTTGACACGCCCGTCGATGCGCGGAATCCGCTCCACAATCGTCACACGCGCCACCGTATCCCACGGCCATACCCAGAAAAACGACATTTCCAGCCGGTGATCCATGCCGCGGATGTTGTAGTCCTTATATGCGGAGTACCCTGCAATGGCGTTCTGCACCTGCGGGTCGCGCTGAATAAAGCTTTCCTGAAAATACTTCGTCAGCTCGGAGGAATCCTCGGTCATCATGATGACCTGCGCACGGCGCGCCATGCCATCCTTCAGGACGACATTGATGTTCGTCACGTTCATAGCGTAGTAGAACCCCGTGACCATCAGCCCCAGCACGAGCGTAATCACGAGCAGGCGCGACGCGATATACCAGACAAGTCGGCGCAGATACTGCATGTTGTATTCCTCCTTCCCTGATGCAACGATTCAGGGCGCGTTTTTCATGCCTGCAAAAGCAAATTCAGCTCTTCCGCGACGGTGCTTTCGGTGTCTGCCATCGCGTGCAGCGTCTTTTCAAGCAGCTCATCGAGCGTCCAGCCAAGGCGTTCCGCGCCCGCGCGGATGACGTCGCGCGAGCATCCTGCCGCGAATTTCTTGTCCTTGAACTTCTTTTTCAGCGACGACAACTCCATATCCGTGCAGGACTTCGACGGACGCATTTTCGCCGCCGCGCCAATCAGCCCGGTCAGTTCATCCGCTGCGAAGAGGATTTTCTCCATTTGCAGCGTCGGCTCAACGTCGGTGCAGATGCCATAGCCATGGCAGCAGACGGCGTGGATGAGTTCGGGCGTGGCGTGGGCGCTTTGGAGCAGTTCGATGCACTTCACGCAATGCTGTTCAGGCCACTGCTCAAAGTCAATGTCATGCAGCAGCCCCGCCATGCGCCAGAAGTCGCTTTCCGCCTCGAATCCCTCTTCCTTGGCGAACCAGCCCATGACGGCCTCGACGGTCAGCGCGTGCTGGAGGTGGAAGGGTTCGTGGTTATATGTTTGGAGAGCTTGCAGTGCCTCCTCGCGGGTCAATCCGGTTTCCATAGTTCTTCCTTCTTTCATCAATGATTGATAAGTACACAAGCTAATTTTCATCTGCGGTCAAAACCAGCCACGTGAAACCCCAAAAGTGGCGGCCCCGAAGGTTTCCAAAGGGCGATCGCAGACTTCGTCTGTTTTCATTGCCCTTTGGTCGCCTCCGCAGAGGCGAAATCCCCCGCGTTCGGGAAAGAACAGCTATGGTCGGAAGTCAGGCTGCGTGGTCGCGCCCATCTGGCGCGACACGGCACAGTTGTTGGGTAGAGCGGCTTGGGGGCGCTTCTGAGGAAGCGCAAAGTTACTGGCAGGGACGCTTCGCTGCCTGCTCCTTTGTTGGTGACTTTCTTTGAATTGGTCGGACGAGAAACTGTTGGGGCGTTGCCCCAAACCCCACAAGGGGCGCTGTCCCTTGACCCTGCAAGGGGGAATCCCCCCTTGACCCCTTTTCGCGATTGAGTTGGTCTCTTCTTCATGCTTTGCCCGCGTGTTTATCCTTTTGGGCTTCGCCTAAGACCCTTTTCCGTCCTTATAATAACTTTATCAGCATCGTCTTCTGCTCATCCATCTCCACAACCACCAAGCCATCCTTCTCCAATTGCTTCATCACATCCGAAAATCGCTTAAACCCGATACTCCGCTCCGTAAAATCCGGATACGACGTCAATATATCCGCCTTCAAAATCGACGGATTCACGCGCTCAAATCCACCGTCCTTATACGCCTGCAGCTGCGCCGCAAACGCCTCCCGCCAATTATCCTTCGTCAGCTGCGGCCGCCCTTCCGCCGATTCCGCGCTGTTCAGATTGACCATCATGTTAAAATTATCATTCTTCACGCGCAGTTCGCCAAACCGCTGGCTCAATTTCGTCAGCAGCTTCCCGAACGACGAGCAGCCGTAGGACTTCTCGTTGAAGTCCGGGCGCAAGCGCAAAAGAATCCCCTTCAGTTCCGATGCGTACATGCCGTCCGTATCGGCAGACTCCTCCAGAATGGAGACAATCAGTTTGTTCAACTCAGCTTCATCAGCAGCTTCCTCGGTGGATGCGCGGTGCTTCTTCGGGGCAGCGGGAGCGACAGTTCTGCCGCTCACGCCCTCCAAGAACTGGAACTCATTGCAAGCGTTGATAAATACGGTGCTGGCGGCTTCGCTTCGGCTGATACCCAGCACGAATTTGCCCATGCTCTTCAAGCGCCCAACGAGGGGGGTATAGTCGCTGTCGCCGGAGACGATGCAGAACGAGTCGATGAGCGGGTTGGTGAACGCGACTTCGAGGGCATCCACGACAAGCTGAATATCGGCGTTATTCTTCTGCGCGATGCCGTAGCGCAGGGACGGCACGACGGTGAAGGTATTGCTGAGCAGCAGCTCCTTGAGGTCAGAGAAGCGGTCGGTATAGCCGTAGACCTTGCCCAGCAAAATATCGCCGCGGATTTTGACCTTTTCGAGGATGGAGTTGAGGGTCGGCACTTTCGCGCCGCAGTTTTCGAGGTCAACAAATATTGCAAATTTTGCCATGGTGATAATTCTCCTAATTGCTGCATTGGGCAGCGTACTATGATGATGATTGATTTTGATTGACTTGATTCCTGCAAGATTTTTTTGCAGGCTGCAGGGGGAAATCCCTGCGTCAGATTCGGAACGTGAACCTATCTCCACGAATCAGCTGATAGGACGTGTGGAGCGGTCTGCCATGCTGGTCGAACACAACCTCTCGCAGCAGCAGCAGCGCTTGCCCGGGGTCAACTTCCAGCAAACGCGCTTGTGCGTTCGTCGCGTAGTGCAGGCTGATTTCGTGAATCCCGCGCTTGGGCGTAATGCCGCGCCCTTCCAATACTGCGTAAAGCGATTGGCTCAAATCCGCTTGCAGCAGGTCGCTGTACGCCAGCGGGAAACTGTTCGTTTCCAGCATCACCGGGACGCCGTCTGCCGTCCGCACACGCTCAATCTCGACCACGCGGTCATCCGGCAGTTCCAGTTCGCGCTGGGTGCGCTCATCCGCATGGGACAGCTGCGCGTGAATCAGCCGCGTGCCGGGAGTAACGCCCTGCATCCGGCAGCACTCGTGGAAGCTGTTGATATCCCGCAGGTCACGGCATAGCTTGGGCGTGCAGACGAACGTGCCTTTGCCCTGCTGCTTGCGCAGGATTCCCTCGTCCGTCAATTCGCTGATGGCGCGGCGGACAGTCACGCGGCTGACGCCATAGCGCGCGCACATTTCCTGCTCAGAGGGAATCTGGCTTTCCGCCGGATACACGCCGCTGGACACATCGTCGCGAATGCGCGCCATCAGCTGGCGGTAGAGCGGTTCGGCGTTCGTAGGGATGAGCCGGTTCGTCATCGGAAATTCGCCTCCTGCGGGATTGTATACCCATTTAGTATAGCATTATTTATGCAAAAAAGCCATCCCCATTCTGGACAAAACATGTTCTATAGGGTAAAATGACAGGGAGAAATTCCATTCGGAAGGGAGCGATCAGCCATGCAGGACTTGACGCAGCGGAATCGCCTGAGCGCAACGGTCGTGCTGTACCATTCAGGCGTGGAGATGCTTTCGTGCATCCAGAGCTTTGTGGACAGCGACGTGTATCTTGACCTCTATGTGGTCAACAATTCTCCGGGAGACGCCTCGCTTTTTACCGCGCGTTGGAACTGCCCCGGCGTTCATTATTATCCCGTTCGGCGCAACATTGGCTATGGGCGCGCGAACAACCTTATCTTTCCCAAGCTGAAAAGCACCTACCACGTCATCTGCAATCCAGATGTGACCTTCGCGCCGGATGTACTGCGCCGGATGATTGAAGTGATGGACGAAACGGGCGCGACCATCCTTACCCCGCGTGTATTGAATCCCGACGGCACAGAGCAGTTTCTCCCCCGCCGTGAGCCGACGATTCGCCGTTTGCTTGCCCGCCGACTGAATTTTTCCGGCGCGCGCTGGCAGCAGCTTCGCAGCGACTATACGCTGGAGGGGCAGAACGTCAATGAGCGCATGAACGTAGCGTTCGCAACCGGGTGCTTCATGATGGTGCGCACGCACGTTATCGCCCAGCAGCTTGGCGGCTTCGACCCGCATTATTTTCTCTATCATGAGGACAGCGACCTCTCCCGCCGCGTGCTTGCAAACGGCGGCAGCATCCTCTACACGCCCGACATCTGCGTCACCCACGCATGGAAGCGTGACAGCGCCCACACCTTCCCTGCAACCCTCCACCACCTGAAAAGCACCATCCGCTACTTCAACAAGTGGGGCTGGAAATGGTAACGCGCAAGCCGCCGCTCGTGCTGTTGACGGCGTACAACGGCGCGGCGTACCTCCCGGCGCAGCTTTCGTCCCTGTGTGCGCAGGCGGTTTCTTTCACGGCGATTCTGCGCGACGACGGTTCAGCGGATGACACGCCCGCGCTGCTTGCCGCCCAATGCCATCAGGACGCGCGCTTCCGTCTATCGCCCACCAGCGGGGCGCACCTCGGCGCGGTCGGCGGATTCTTTGCGCTGATGCGAGAAGCGGCGGATTCCGGCGCGCCTGTCGCCCTCTGCGACCAAGACGACATTTGGCATCCGGACAAGCTGACGCGCCTGCACGCCGCCCTGTCCGACGCGGAAGCGCGTTTCGGGGCGGATACGCCGATTCTCGTCCACAGCGACGCGCGGATTGTGGATGCGGACGGGCGACCGCTGCACGCAAGCCTATGGCGGCATCAGGGGTGGAATCCGGCGGCGCAGTCCCTGCCGGAATTGCTGGTGCAGAACAACGTGACCGGGTGTCTGCTGATGATGAACGCGCCGCTATGCCGCCTGTGCGCCCAGCATCAGCCGACGGGCGACCTGCACATGCATGACTGGTTCATTGCGCTGACGGCGGCGGCTTTCGGGCGCATCGTCCCGATTCCGGCGGCGCTTGCGGACTACCGCCAGCACGGCACGAATGCCATGGGTGCAAGCACATCGGGGCTTTTCCGACGCTCCCTGACTGCACTGCGCACCCCCGAACGCATCCGCGCGCGGATTGCCCTCTCCTACCGCAACGCCGCACAATTTCAGCAAGCGTACGGCGATTTGCTGCCGAAAGAGGCGCAGAAGGTGTTGGCGGACTTCGCCCAGATTCCGCAGATGAGGAAAGTGACAAGGCTGCGCGCGCTAAGGAAAGGCGGATTTCGGATGCAGAGCAAGGCGGCAAGAGCGGGGATGATGTTGTTTGGGTAATGCGCTGCTTATTCCGCGTACTTTTTACAACTTTCCCTTGCGCACACCGCGAAATAGGTGTAAAATAAGGATGTATATTTTTCTGCCGAAAGGAAGGGAACGCTATGACACGACTGGAAACGCAGGTGCTTGACCTGCTCCGGGAGGACTGCCGTCTGCCGCTGGAAAAGCTGGCGGTGATGCTGGGCGTGTCCACCGAGGAAGTCGCGGAAACAATTGACAGTCTGGAACGCCGACGCGTCATCCTGCACTACGCGCCCACCATCAACTGGGATTTGACCGACCGTGAGCGCGTGGAAGCGATGATTCAGGTCAGCGTGACGCCGCAGCGCGACATGGGCTTTGACGCTGTGGCACGCCGGATTTACCGCTTCGAGGAGGTCAAGAGCGTCTATCTGATGAGCGGCGGCTACGACCTGCTGGTGCTGGTGGAAGCCAAGAGCCTGAAGGAACTGGCGCTGTTCGTATCCAGCAAGCTGTCTACGCTGGAAATGGTCACGGGCACGCAAACTTCCTTCGTCCTCAAGCGCTACAAGGAAGAGGGCGTCATCTTCGACGGCAGCCAATCTGACAACAGGCTGGTGGTCTCGCCGTGAATTACGACCGCTATATCAACCAAGCCATCGCTGCCGTTCCGCCCAGCGGCATCCGCCGTTTCTTCGATATTGCCGCAACAATGAAGGACGCCATCTCCCTTGGCGTGGGCGAACCCGATTTCGTCACCCCCTATCACATCCGCAACGCCGCCATCAACTCCATCATCGACGGCGGCACGCAGTACACGGGCAACCGCGGTCTGCCGGAATTGTGCAGGGAAATCAGCGAGTACCTCTCCGAGCGCTTCCACACCGACTACGACCCCAAGACCGAAATCATGGTGACAGTCGGCGCGTCGGAGGCGATTGATATTGCCCTGCGCGCACTGGTTGGGCCGGGCGATGAAGTACTTGTGCCGCAGCCGAGCTATGTTTCGTACAGCCCGTCGGTGATTTTCGCGGGCGGCACGCCAGTCGGCGTGGAGACGACGGCGGACACCGAGTTCCGCCTGACCCCCGAAGCCCTCCGCGCTGCCATCACACCGCGCACAAAGTGTCTGATTCTCCCCTACCCGAACAACCCCACCGGCGGCATCATGGAGAAAGCCGATTTGGAGAAAATCGCGCAGGTCGTCCGCGAAACGGGGATTCTGGTCATCAGCGACGAAATCTACGGCGAATTGACCTACGGCGACCGCACGCACATCTCCTTCGCGTCCCTGCCGGGCATGTGGCAGTACACCATCACGCTCAACGGCTTCTCGAAGGCGTTTGCAATGACAGGCTGGCGCGTGGGCTACGCCTGCGGGCCGAAGGAAATCCTGTCGGTTATGCTGAAAATCCATCAGTATTCGATTCTCTGCGCGCCGCGCATGGGGCAGGTTGCCGCGCTGGAAGCCCTGCAGGCCGGACGCGCGAACGACTATGAGGATGTGCGCCGGATGCGCGACAGCTACGACCGCCGCCGCCGCCTGATGGTGGATTCCTTCCGCAAGATGGGTCTGGACTGCTTTGAGCCGCTGGGCGCGTTCTACGTTTTCCCCAGCATCAAAAAGACGGGCTTGGACAGCGAGACGTTCTGTGAGCGGCTGCTGAACGAGTACAAAATCGCGACTGTCCCCGGCACTGCGTTTGGCGAGTGTGGCGAGGGGCACATCCGTTGCTCCTATGCCACGGGCGTGGAGAAGCTGAACATTGCGCTTGAACGCATGAGCGAGTTTGTCGACAAGTGCGGGAAGTAAGGGAAACCCAAGGGGCGTTGCCCCTTGACCCCAGCAGGGACTCTGTCCCTGCACCCTGCAAGGGAGTTCCTCCCTTGACCCTTTTTCGCGATTGAGTTGAGCCCACTTGCATACTTCTCCCGCGTGCTTATTGGGAAAACCCAGTTTTCCGCAAAAAAGGCTACTACTTTACCATGGAGGTTCCAAAATGCGCCGAATAACAGCCCTGCTGCTGATGCTCCTGCTGCTCCCCGGACTCGTTGCCGCCGAGGACGACTTCGACCTCGATGACATTCTCTCCGACGCTGATCCCGATGTGGTCAAAAACACATACAGTCAGCCGGGCAACGCAGACGACATCCTGCTCGACGAGAATAATGAGCCCGTCTCCATCTACGAGGAGGACGGCTCGATTCTCATCACGCTGACCGCAACGGGGGACTTCACCGTCGGCGGAGACAGCCGAAAATCTACCAGCATCTGGATGAATGAGCTGAAGAAGCACGATAACGACTACAACTTCGCCCTTGCGAACGTCCGCGACATTTTCCTCGCCGATGACCTCACCATCGTCAACTTCGAGGGCACACTGACGGACAGCACCTATGTGCCGTCGGAAAAGCGCAATAACGAGTTCCTGTTTTCCGCATCGCCCGACCATGTCAGTATGCTGGTGGACAACGGCATCGAAGCGGTTTCGTTGGAGAACAACCACGTTCTTGACCATGGTCAGGCGGTCTACGAGGAAACGCAGCAGCACCTTGAAGACGCGGGCATCGTGTGGTCAAACAGCACGCACGTCGGCGTGATGGAGGTCAAGGGCATTCAAATCGCCATGCTCAGCTACCTGTGCATCGACCGCTACAACACGCTTTGGGATCAGGTGCCGAAGGACATTGCCGCCGCGAAGGAACAGTACCCGATTGTCATTGTCAGCTTCCACTGGGGCAACGAAAAGGACTACTCGCCCACGCAGAATCAGATTAAGATGGGGCGTTTAGCGGTAGATTCCGGCGCTGACCTTGTGCTGGGGCATCACAGCCACCGCATGAACCCGATCGAATACTATAACGGTGTGTACATCTGCTATTCGCTGGGGAATTTCTGCTTTGCGGGCAACAGCAAGCCGAGCGACATGTCCAGCTTCATGTTCCAGACGCGCTGGCGCATCCGGGACGACGAAATCACGAACGAAGGCTTCCGCATCATCCCGATTCGCATTTCCAGCCGCACTGACCGCAACGACTTCACCCCGACGGTTTTCGGCGACGGCGCGGCGCGCGACGCGGTGCTGACGACGCTGAAGAACAACGGCAAGTCGCTGGAATATGTGGTGTCGGAATATCCGCTGGAGTGGAAGGAATAAACGAGGTCGCCTGTCAGCAGCCTGCTGATGGGCGATTTTTGTGCGTGAATGGTGTACTTGACGTGTGCCGCCCGATGGCGTACAATAGTATCATACTATTTCCAAATGAGAATGCGCCAAGATGCGCCGCGAATTTTTCGTTCTGGCTAACGGGAGTGAAATGCAGCGTAGCAGTGCTACGCTAAATGGAACGACCGGACGCCAGAGCGGAAAAGGCGCAAGCAGATGGCGCAGGTGAATTTGGAAATAGTATCAACAAGGAGGGATATGCCGTGCAAGAAACGACCGCGATTCTAAGCAATGAACTGCTGGACGACCACCAATACACCGTCTTTGCGTTTGGCGGCGTAGTGCTGCGTTTCCGCGCGCCGGACTGCCTGCAAGCCTACACCGAGGTTAAGGAGTGGGACAACGGCTATCTTGTGGTGATGGCAAAGTACAGCCACAAAGAACAGCCGATTGAAGAGTACATCGACCTGCTGCCCATCTTGGAGAATCTCCGCATGGACGCGCAGGGGTTTTTAACGCCGATTAAGGAGGTTGAAATCAGCAATGAATGACATTGAAAAGCGCAAATTAGCTGATCAGGCAGACATGATTGTGAACGGTTATGCTTATACGCACACCGCGCAAGATTTTCGCGTCTGCAATCTGAATTCTGAACATTGTGCCGTGTTTTCTCCCACGTGCGAAATGCTGGAAACGAATATGGATAATATTGAGCTGCATATCGCCCGCAGTTATCTGCTGAAAAATCTTGAACTGTTGGAAGGATGACCAGCCATGCCGAAATACTATGAATATAAGATTGCTGGATATTACCTTTACTTTACTTCGCACTGCACCATCGAGGCCATGCATGTCCATGCCAGCGACCGGCATTTGACTGAAAGCGGTTCTGCCAAATTCTTTGTCAAAGGCAACGGTGATACCGTTGTGCAAAACAGAGGCATCCTGACTGATCGCGAAATCAGCAAAATTCAGGCGTTCATTCGCATGAATTATCAAGAAATGTACCTCGCTTGGGCAGCATACAGCGATAACAGTTTCTATCGCGGCTAATCGCCCCCCGAAAAAACATCACAAATACAATCCCCTTCGGTTTTCCCGCGAAACCGTTTTTCCTGCGCGCGCACGGGCTGAAAAATGCAATCCGTGCGCGTTTTCTGCTATCAGGGCGGCGGAAATGCAGTCGTTCAGCCGAAATTGTGCAGGTGTTGCTGAATCCGCTTTCTGCGCGGTCGCATTTTCGCCCAGATTGCACATTGCATTCTCAACTCGTTGGCGTATAATACTTTGCGGGCGCGGAAGAAGGCGCCCAAATCATTCCACCTGGACGAACAAGGAGGTTGCAGCCATGCCTGCGACGAATACCGCCACGCCGACCGAAACGAAGCAGACCGCTGAGCAGATTCCCCAGCCGAAAGAACCTACGAAGGGCTTCGACCCCGACTCCATTCGCGCGTTCCTGAAGAAGCTCACGCAGAAGAAGTAATCTACTCGACTACTCCGCCAGGCAGTTCTTGCTGTTTGGCTTTTTTTGATGACAGCAAAAGCCCCGAACGTGCTTCCTGATGCAGGAAGTGTCCGGGGCTTTCCTCGTGCTGATGGCGGGACTCGAACCCGCACGCCGCAAGGCAAGGGATTTTAAGTCCCCAGTGTCTGCCATTCCACCACATCAGCGTCAGGGTTGATTATACCACGGACGTGGTAAAAAGTCAATGCGGGGATTGGCATCGCAGGGGGGCAGTCAGCAGACTGCAGAACTGCTTTGCTTTATCTATGTTGCTTGATTTGTATTGTTGCAGAGGGTTTCGCCTCTGCGGAGGCGACAAGGGGGCTTTCCGATCGCCCCCTTGACCCCTTCGGGTCGCCACTACCGGAGTTGACTTTTTCCGCTGCAGGAGGAATCGCGCCTGTGGGCGCGATAGAAGGATGCACTCACCGATTCGGCAGCAGCGTCAGAATCTCCTTAATCGACATGCAGTACGGGTCGGCTTCGTGGCTGCGGCCGTGCTCCAGAATCACCTGCGCGGTCTTCTGCATCGCGGGGAATGCGCTGCGAATCAGGTGGTTGGCGTGGATGACAATGTTCACGCCGTGCGCCGCGAGTTCATCCTCCGTCGTCATGTTGTAGGTCGTGGGAACGACGACAAGCGGCGTTTTCGGGTCGTCCTTGCGGAAGGCGTCGCAGAAGGCGAACACCTCGTCCGGCGTTTTCGCCTTGGAGTGAATCATGATGCCGTCCGCGCCCGCTTTGACGTAGGCGTGGCAGCGGGTCAGCGCATCATCGAGGCCCTGTTCCAGAATCAGGCTCTCGCAGCGCGCAATAATCATGAAGTCCTTCGTTTTCTGCGCATTTTTGCCCGCGGTGATTTTCTCGCAGAAGTCGGGGATGCTCGCCTGCTTCTGTCCCGCACCCGTGCCAAACAGGCTGTTCTTCTTCAGCCCCTGCTTGTCCTCGATGATGACGGCACTGATGCCCGTGCGTTCCAGCGTCTGCACGTTGTAGACAAAGTGCTCGACCAGCCCGCCGGTGTCGCCGTCCAAAATAATCGGCTTCGTTGTCACTTCCATGATTTCTTCCAGCGTGTTCAGACGGCTGGTCATGTCCACCAGTTCAATATCCGGTTTTCCCTTCGCGGTGGAGTCGCACAGGCTGCTGACCCAAATTGCGTCAAACTGGCGGCGGCCCTTGGGCGTTTCGACGGTCGTCTTTTCGACAATCAGCCCGGTCAGGCCGTCGTGCGCCTCCATCACGGACAGGCACGGCTTGTAATGCAGCAGGCGGCGCAGGCGGCTCCGGCGCGTCTCCGGCAGGGAGAGCAGCTGATCAAGGGTCGAAAGCGTCTCCTCGGTCGCGGTGTGCGTGTAGGGGAATTCCACCAGCTCGCCGCCCCAGCCTTTGAGCGTCTCAATGACTTTTTGACGGATATTCGCCTGATAGCCGACGAGCCAGTCATCCCCATGCACCACAATGTCGGGGCGCAGGCGGTTGAGGATGTCCGTGTAATCCAGACTTTCCTGCACGACGACGCGGCTGACGTACTTCAGCCCCTCAAACATCGCGATGCGCTCCTCCAGCGGAATCAGCGGATAATGCTTGTAGCTTGCGACGACCTCGTCCGTCAGCAAGCCAACGGTCACTTCGCCCAGCTCCGCCGCGCGCTGCAAAATGCGGATATGCCCGTTGTGCAGAATATCCGTCGAAAAGCAAATGTACACCTGCTTCATTCAAAGTACCTCCTGACGGAATCGAGTCAAGACAACTTCCCGATCCGCCTGATTGTCGATTTCGGCGCAGAGCCTCCCGCCGCACTCCAGCGGGTACAGCGGAATCTCCCCTGACACGGCGTTGAACGCATTCTCGGCGTAGCACTTCACGTCCCCACGCTCCACAAAGCGCTCGATTTCGTCCATCCAGCTGGAAAAATCCGCCGCTTGCCAGTGGTACGCCGCCTGACATTCCACGCTGCCCGCGTCAAAGCAGTCCACGCCTACGCGCCGGATACGCCCGTCCTGAATCAGCGCCTTGAAGTCCTTGTCCGGCAGGGGCAGCGTGGAATCCACCGCCATCACGCTTTTGCCCGACGCTGCCAGCGCATCCATCACCGTCGGATGCAACACCAAATCGCCGTGCAGGCTGATGACATCCTGCCCGCGCAGCAAATTCCGCGCCAGATACATGCTGTAAATATAGTTCGTCTCCCGATACTTCGGATTATGGACGAAGTGGAAGCGGATGCCGCTGTCCAGCGATTCCAGATACGCTATCAGCGTGTCCGCCAGATGCCCCGTCGTCACCACCGCTTCCGTCACGCCGATGCGCCGCAGCAGCTTCACCTGCCACGAGATGATGGTTTCCTGTTCGGTCAGGCGGCACATGCACTTGGGATGCTCCCGCGTTTCGTCGCCCATGCGCGACCCCAACCCCGAATTGAGCAGCAATGCAATCATGCCTTTTCCTCCCGCAAAAATGCCATCAGCGCGTCACGGTTCTGGATGGGCGTTGTCGTCGGGCGGCCTAAATCCGCGCGCGCCCCCACCGCACAGGCAACCTCCAGCATCGTCAGCTGATTCGCCCTCTTCGCTTCCTGCAGGGCAGCTTCCAGCGTCGATTCATCCCGCGCGTTTAGCGTCCGGGGGTATCCGACCGCTGATGCGACCTTCGCTGCGCACAGTCCCCCTTCGCACACGGGCATCCCGCCGACCGTCTCATGCGCGGCATTGTTGATGACGACGTGGATGAGGTTCGCCGGCTTGCGCTGGGCAATCACCGGCAGTGCGCCAAGGTGCATCAGCGCCGCGCCGTCGCCGTCCAAGCACCAGACGCGGCGTTTCGGCTTCTCCAGCGCGATTTCCAGCGCAATCATGCTCGCGTGTCCCATCGACCCGACGGTCAGGAAGTCGCGCTCATGCCCTTCGCCGCGCTTTTCGCGAAGCTCAAAGATTTCGCGGCTGAGTTTCCCCGTCGTGGACACAACCACATCGCCCGCATCCATCGCGTTCAGCATGATTTCCGCCGCCCGCTCGCGGGTGAGGGTGTTTTCGTTGCCGTACGCTGGCTTGAGCGAGCAGGTCAGCGCGCCTTTGCGAACGACAATCGCCGCGCACTGCCGCTGATTCAATTGTTCGCGCAGGAAGGCAAAATCCGCCGCAAACTGCTCTTCCGTCGTATCCTTGCTGAGGATGCGGTAGGGGACGCCGAGAATCTCCAGCTGCGACAGGGTGATTTGCCCCTGCTTGACGTGCTGCGGTTCATCGTGCACGCCGGGTTCGCCGCGCCAGCCGACGACGAGCAGGCACGGCAGCTGATACACCTGCGCATCCATCAGCGACGCAAGCGGATTGACGGCGTTGCCCAGCCCGGAATTCTGCATATAGCACAGCGCGGGACGCCCCGTCGCGAGGAAATGCCCGGCAGCAAGACCGACCGCGTTTCCCTCATTCGCCGCGACAATGTGCCGGGGCGAATGAACGCCATAGAGGGCGTAGAGGGAATCGCAAAGTCCTTTTAGCTGCGAATCCGGCACGCCGGTAAAAAAGTCAATGCCCGCCCCTTCGCAGGCGGAAAGAAGTCGCTGTGCATCCATGCAAAAAGACCTCCGTTTCTTCGCTTCTATTATAGCGGAAAGAGGAAACGGGGTCAAGTATTGCGCATATAGAATGCAGTTATGTACTTTTGATAACGCCGTCTGCAATGGTCACAATGCGTCGGCAGGACTGCGCGACAAAATCATCATGCGTCACGATGATAATCGTTTTTCCCTTTTCATTCAGCTGCTGAAACAATTGCACGATTTTTTCTGTATTTGCCCGATCCAGCGCGCCCGTCGGCTCATCCGCCAAGATGATTTCCGGGTTGTTGACCATTGCTCTTGCGATGGCAACACGCTGCTTTTCGCCGCCGGAGAGCGTTGCAATCCGCTTGTTCGCCATTTGCTCCATGCCGACGTTTCGCAGCTGCTCCATTGCACGCGCATCCATCTGCGACCTTCTTGCTTTTGCAAACAGCAGCGGTGTCGCCACGTTCTGCAAGGCGCTGTCCTCTTCAATCAAGGCGAAATGCTGCATGACAAAGCCGAAACTGGCGTTGCGGATTTCCGCTAATTTGGACAGCGATAACTGCGACACATTCTGCCCATTCAGCAGATAGCTGCCGGAGGTCGGCTTATCCAAGCAGCCGATGATATGAAGCAGCGTCGATTTTCCCGCGCCCGACGAGCCTTTAATCGCCACCATTTCGCCCTTGTCAATCGACAAATTCGCGTCCTTCAGCACCTGATAGGGCGGTGCGCCGTGGGATGCCTGATAGCTTTTGGAGATACCATTCAACGCAATAAGCATACGTCATTCTCCCCCTTGCAGATTTCGCAGTGATGCAATAATGTCACGGTGCAGCAGTTTCCATAGAAAGAAAGCGCTTGTGCTGAAGAAAACAAGCACCAGATAGACCAGCAGGACGATATAGAAGATATTTCGCCGCGCGTCCGTCATCCATGTGGTTTGCAGCGCTCCGAATTTGTCCAGCAGGGCAATCGAACCCGCAATGAAGAACAGCAGAATCCCGTGCCGCGTCAGTTCAATCCAAACACATTGATGCCACTTCATGCCCACAAGGTAGTAAATTGTATAGTTTTTCTGGCATTGGATGCTGTGAATCACTTCAGTGCTCAAAATCACGATGGCGGCGAGCAGCACAAACAGCACGAACAGCAGCGCTTCGGAGCGAATCAGCCCGTTTGACGTTTCCACATAGGATGCCACCATGTCGTTGATTGCTTGAATTTGCCCATACCGATTGTATTTCGCCATCATTTCTTCTTTGTCCAAATCTGAAATCAGGAAGAGCGACTTTGGCACATCAGCCGTATCCGGATTCGGCGGAAGCTGCGGGAAAAGCGTTTGATTGACCAAGATGGCGGGTGAATGCGAAATAATGGAATCCACATTGGCGGACATGCCCGTTGGGAACAGATACTGCGTCGGGGTTGCCAGCACGCCCACCACCTCTATGGCCACGGAATACTGGTCTGCAACAAGAATTTCCGCTGCATCCCCGACTTGCAGCCCTGCGTCCGCCGATACAACCGCGGGGTATCCGCTGTATTCGCCGCCCTCCGTCGGCAGCCACGCGCCGCTGGCACATTTCGGCGCATACAAGCCAATCAAATTCGCATTGTACAGCCCCAGCTGAAAATACTGCCCATTCCATGTGCAGGAGGAAATATCAACCTTGCCGATGCTTTGGATGGCTTCATCCGCCCGAAGTGCTTCCATCACGCGTTCTTCCTGCGGCGCATAGTACTCAAATTCTGAAAGTACATACAGATGATTGTTCTGCAATTCTTCCGCCGCGCGCTGATTATCCATCCGGTCGCTGACAAACAGGAACAGTTCGGACAGCATGATGACCGAGATGAGAATCTCCACGACCAGCACCACATTCATGACCCATTGCTTTTTGAGGAACGATACGGCAAGCATGATGCTTCTCATTTCATTTCACCTCGAATCCAGAAACGTTTCGGTAGTGCTGCAACAACGGCAGCGAGCGCAGCAGCACAACCAGCCAGCAGAATGCAAATACGCCGATGCCAATCCACACGCGCCACACCAGCGGCAGCGGCATCAGGAAATCGCTGAAGCCGCGGTTGATGACCTGCGTACACGCCAGCGCACCCCAGTAGGCGATTTGGCTCAGCAGCAGCATATCCACCGTCAGGAAAAAGACGATGTGCCGCTTTTTTGCGCCGCAAATCATGTAAATCTGATAACGTTTCTGGTCAGTCTGAAACCAGCAGGTGACAATGAAAGCAACAGCAATCAGCGCCATCAGCAAAATGGCGATATAGATCACGTTGGATTCCACAAAGCGCTGAAAGCTTGAATTTCTTGTACCGGGCAGGTAAAAAGTGCTGATATGCTCGCAGGAGGAAATCATCCGCCGGAGTTCTTCCGTCTGTTCCTTCGTCAAAACGCTTGTAAACCGGCAATTGAGCATGGTCGGCTGCATAGAAAGGGACAAGTATGTTTCCGCCGGGATAGCAATCAGCGTCGGTACGGGAAAGAACGAAAGCAAATCTTCGGGCGGAAAATACCGGGCAATGTCCGTCAGCCCTCCGACCGCCTCGAAATGCTCGCCTGCAATCTCGATGCCATCGTCCCAAATCTGGTCAATTTGCTCCTGCGGCAGATTGCGGACGTATTCCAGCGACAAAAGCGCCACGTTCGCCCCCTGCGCGCCTTCCTCCGGGGTAAATATCCGCCCGTAAGGCAGGAGGTTTGCTAACGCTTTCGTATCACAGGCAATGCCCGTGTATTGGTCATCAAGCAGACTAATCGACACAATATCCGGCAGATTTTGATTCTCCTGCAAATCATGATAGAGCGCACAGATTTCTTCCGGCGAATCATCCATCACATACAAGTACTCCTGCGTCACGCTGACCTGATAAGTATAGTAGCTTTTTTCCATCAGCACAAGGAAGCTCAACGTCGTAATCAGCAGACTTAGGATAGATAATGCCGCAAATGATGGATGACAGCGGCAGAGTTTGCCAAAGTTTCGGACGGATGAACGAAGCATCATTTTCTCTCCCCTCAAGTATGCTGACAAGGTGGATGCTGGCTTTGATTATGTACTACAAGTTATGTGCTGGTATTTTACTTAATCCCAAGCCCCCGACGCAAATTTTCCTTCCGTCGACCAGTCGGATTCACCATACGAACCCCAGCCTTTGTAAGGCTTCACACTGCCCGTCGAAGCAACTGCCCGGTTGTTTCCAATTGCGCTTGCAATTACGGGTTTAAGACCTGCCGCCCACGTTTTTGCCTTCGCCCAGTGAGTGGAGACATCTCCCTGCGAGCGGTTCTACGCAGCAGTACAGTAATAGCCAATGCCCAAGATAGTCGGCTTTCCTGTCCAAATCGCCCCATCATAGCTGGCTGCAAAAGCAACAGAGAACAGCAGCAAGCTGCAAAGCATGACCGCCATGATAGAAAGCATCCGTTTCCGCATCTGAATCCCCCTTCGTATTAGTCAGCCAGCATCCACTTGCCTTTATTATAGCGCAAAATTTGTTCTCTGTCAACACTTCACAAAAGAAAAAAAGTTGATATAGCAACATAATGAAATCACTGATAAAACATATGCTATTTTTCCCTTTGCCCCTCCGCTTTTCCCCTTTACAACACCCCTTCAAACCGCTATAATAGGACAAACAGAATCACGGAAGGAGCGTGTTCCACGATGTCCGAAGTCAAAACCCGCGCAGAACGCATTGCGCTCAAGGTTCGCCGGAAGCAGCGGCTCGTCCGCGTCGCGCTGGGCGAGGAGAAGGCGGATGTTGTCCTCAAAAACGCCGATTATGTCAACGTATTCTCCGGCACGATTGAGCATGGCGATATTGCCGTTGCCAACGGGCTGGTCGTCGGCATGGCTGACCATTACGACGGCTTGATGGAGGTCGATGTCAGCGGCAAAATCGTCGCACCCGGCTTCATTGACGCGCATATTCATCTGGAGAGCAGTCTCGTCAGCCCGACCTCGTTCGCGCGTGCGGTACTGCCCCACGGCACAACCACCGTCATCACCGACCCGCACGAAATCGCCAACGTCTGCGGTATGGGCGGCATCGACTACATGATGGCGGCGACAGAAAATCTGCCGCTGGATGTGCATTTCATGCTCCCGTCATGCGTGCCGGCAATGGCGTTCGAGGAAAACGGCGCGACGCTGACATGGCGCGACATCAACGCCTATTTCGACCATCCCCGCGTGCTGGGGCTGGCGGAGATGATGAATTATCCGGGCGTGATGATGGGCGACCGCGCGACGATGGAGAAAATCGTCGTTTCACAGGCGCATCACAAGAAGATTGACGGCCACGCGCCGGGGCTGTCCGGCAAGGCGCTCAACGCGTACATGTCCGCCGGCGTCTATTCCGACCACGAGTGCGACACCATTGACAACGCATTGGAAAAACTGCGCAAAGGGCAGTTCATCATGATTCGCGACGGCACGGCGGCACAGAATCTCGAAGCCCTCATGCCTCTGCTGACAGAGCAGTATGCGCACCGCTGCATGTTCTGCACTGACGACAAGCACCCCTACGACCTGCTGCACAAGGGGCACATTGACTACATCGTCCGCAAAGCGATTGCCCTCGGCGCAGACCCGATTCTGACCATCAAGGTCGCCAGCCACTACGCCGCGCGGTACTTCCTGCTGAACAACAAGGGCGCGATTGCACCGGGGTACTTGGCGGATTTCGTCGTGCTGGACAACCTGCATGATGTGAATGTGGAAATGGTGTTCAAGCGCGGCAAGCTGGTTTACGACGGGCACGAGGTGGAGATCGCCGCGCCGGACGTTGACCCGGACATCCTCGCGGGCGTGCTGGACACGTTCCACCTGCCGGACGTAACGCCGGAACAGCTGCGGATTGGGGTCGCGCCGCTGATTGGCCTCATCGACGGGCAGATTGTGACCGAAGACTTGGGGCACGCGGAAGGCGTCGATAACGGCATCTGCCAGATGACCGTCTGCGAGCGGCACCACAACACGGGGCATGTCGCCAGCTGCTACGTCCTCGGCTACGGGATTCAGCGCGGCGCGGTTGCGACGTCGATTGCCCACGACAGCCACAACATCATTGCCTGCGGCGTATCGCCGGAGGACATTGCCTTTGCGGTCAACGAGCTGAAAAAGATGCACGGCGGCATCATCGTCGTGGAGAACGGGCAGGTGCAGGCTCGTCTGCCGCTGGAGTTGGCGGGGCTGTTTACTGACCGTCCGCTGCCGGAAGTGAACGAGAAGTTAGAGCACTGCAAGGCGGCAGCGTGGGCGCAGGGCGTAAATCGCGGCATTGACCCGTTCATGACGCTTTCGTTCGCGAGTCTGCCGGTGATTCCGGCACTGCGGCTCACCACCAAGGGGGTCTTCAATGTCAACACACTCACGTTTGTGGAGTGATATTCTGATTGATTTTCTTCTCCAAACTTGAGTTTTGGGCAATACCGCACAAATGAGTTGGTGCGATGGCGAATGCATTTTTCGTCAGATGCGATTGCAGAAATCGAAGGTTTACTGGAGGTAAATCGAGATTTCTGCAAGAAGCAGATGGCAGAAAAGGCATCGCCAGCGCTGCCGACGAATTGTGCGGTAGTGCCTTTGATGTTGCAGAGGGTTTCGCCTCTGCGGAGGCGAGGAGGGGGCTTTCCGCTCGCCCCCTCCACCCCTTCGGGCTGCACACCCATGTTTCTTGGATTTTATCGGAAGTTTTATGGTTCGTTTACCTATCGTTTTCCCAACCAACACAATAAACCTGTAACATGGGAGTGCGCTGCGAAGGGGTCAAGGGGGCGATCGCAGACTTCGTCTGTTTCTATTGCCCCCTTGTCGTGTCCGCAGACGCGAAACCTCCGCGCCGCAGACAAATTCTATTTTATTGAATAAACTCTATTTTAAAAAAGGAGCTGACCACCCTGATGCCGCAGGAATCCAAAGCGCACCGTCTTTGGACGCTCTTTTCTTCCATGCTTCTCATCAGCACCTTCACTTTCGGCGGCGGATTCGTCATCGTGTCGCTGATGAAGAAGAAATTCGTTGATGAGCTGCATTACCTGACCGAAGAGGAAATGCTGGACATGACCGCCCTGGCGCAGACCGCACCGGGCGCGATTGCCGTCAACGGCGCCATCCTCGTTGGGCGGCGCATCGCCGGGATTCCGGGGCTGATCGTCGCGGTGCTGGCGACAATTCTGCCGCCGATTGTCATCATCAGCGTCATCTCTATGATGTACGCTGCGTTTGCCGAGAACGAATGGGTACGCGCGGTGCTGACGGGGATGCAGTCGGGCGTGGCGGCGGTCATCTGCGACGTGACGGCGAATCTTGGCGACAAGGTCGTGCAGTCGAAGGATTGGCTGAATCTGCTGCTGATGGCGGGCGCGTTCGTGGCGTCCGCTGTCTTTCACGTCAACGTCATCGTGCTCATCCTCGTTGCGGCGGCGATTGGCGTTATCCGGGCACTGCTGGCGCGAAAGGGGGGCGTATCCGCATGATGGTGCTGTTCCTCGTCTTTTTCCAAATCGGGCTGTTCAGTGTCGGCGGCGGATATGCTGCCATGCCGCTGATTCAGTCGCTGGTCGTGGAATCGCACGGCTGGCTGACGATGGCAGAATTTACGAACCTAATGACGATTGCCGAGATGACCCCCGGCCCGATTGCGGTCAACTCCGCGACATTCGTCGGGATGCGCTGCGCCGGACTACCGGGGGCGCTCGTCGCGACGTTCGGGTGCATCACGCCGTCGCTGATTCTCGTCACGCTTCTTTCCTATTTATATGGGCGATTTCGTTCCGGGCAGACGATGCAGAACGTGCTGGGCGCACTGCGTCCCGTGGTCGTCGCGCTGATTGCGTCGGCGGCGCTGAGCATCATGCAGGTCGCGGCAGTGAAATCGGGCGGCGGCGTGTCCATCGTCGGCATTGTGCTGATGGTCGCGGCGTTCCTCGTCCTGCGCTGGAAGAAATGGAACCCGATTCTGGTGATGCTGCTCTGCGGCGTCGGCGGCGCGGCGGCGCACGCGGTCGGCTGGCTGTAACGAAAATCTTCCGAAACCACTTGTCCGCCCTTGACAGGGATTGGTGCGTGTGCTATACTCCAAGCCGAAGCAGTTAGTTGTAATTAACATATACTGCGACCGCATCCTGAGCATCTTCCCCAACGGCACGCTGAAACTCGTCAACTACAGCAAGCTGAAGGAAGGCGACTACGCTGCGAAGCTGATGGAGGGCGTTTCGCCAAGTGTGCCGATGCGTTCAGGCGTGCTGGGCGTGTTTGCCATCGTGCTGGAGTTCTGCGGATACGCGGCACTGGCGGCGTATGCGTACCAGAAAGCCCCGGTGTACGGCGCAATTCTGTTCGCGGGCACGACGTTCGCGTGCATCGTCAGCTCCGCGTATCACTTGAAGTGCGGGCTGGCGGAGTACATGTTCCTCAAATATGGGCGGGACGAACGTGCCAAGGGTATGATGCTTGACCTGATGGGCAGCGGCGCATCCCTGCGCCTGTGTTCTTTGGGAATGATTACGTTCTACATCACGCTGATGGTTGCTATCATCACCGGCGCGATTGGCTTCCCGATCTGGGCGCTCGTGTTCACGATTCTCCCGATTTTCCTCGTCATGTTCCCCCTGCAAATCGTCGGCACGCTGCATATTGCCGCGATGGTGTCAATGCTTGGCTGGATGTTCCTGATTTAACCGCAAAAGGACTGCTGCGCGGGCACTTTTCTCCGCTCACAGTCCTTTTTCTGCGTTCGCCCTCACTCGCGCGGATTTTTTGCAAAAATCACGAAAAGTCCCTTGACAAACGCCCCGATTCGCGCTATAATAATCAATGTTGCGGATGACCCGCCGCAATGTGAGCTTCATATGGAGAGTTGGCTGAGTGGTCTAAGGCGCACGACTGGAAATCGTGTGTGGGCTTATACCCCACCTAGGGTTCAAATCCCTAACTCTCCGCCAGATTAGCATCGGTTCGATAGAATCGGTGCTTTTCTTTTGCCCTCGCAGCAAATCCCCCCCAGTCACCAAAAAGTGCCTCGCTAATAAAAAAGTGCGTACTTGCGCCCATATCAGAAATGGTGTATTCTTTCATCGTGGCCACAAGATAACCCCTTTCCCCGAACGCCCCACCTTGGAGGAACCCATGAGGAAACTGATTTCCCTGCTGGTGATGATTTTGCTGCTGCTGTCCGCTGCGCTGGCGAAAGTGAGCACCCCGACCTGCACCACCGTGACGCTTGCAACCGGCAGCGTCCGCGGCGGATTTCACCACGAAGATGTACGAGGTTTTCCCGGACTATGCGGGCGAAAACCATCTGGAAATGACGGCTGGATTCCTGTTCCCGGCGGAGTAAGTAAGAAAAGACAGGCTGTTCGAGCGTTTTGCCCGGACAGCCTGTTTTTTGTCAGTATCCCGCTTTCTGCAATTCGTCCAGCAGTGCGCACTTGCGCTTGTAGTCCCTGCGCCACTGTTCAGCAAGGTCAGCAATTGTCTGTCTTCCCTCGTCGGTGCCTTTCATGTGTTCCAGCTGCCGGATGACCTCGCAGTAGGCGGCGCGCGACGAAGCACCTTGCATAGCGCGATTCACCATGTTGCGGTAGAGTGCCAGCGTGCGGGCGGAATCCCATGCCATCAGCGGGTCAAAATAGGTACACAGTCCCTCAAAATTGCTGTGTTGCTGAATCCGCTGGAGCAGCTGCTCCCACTGCTCAATGGATGCCAGCAGGGGCAGGTGGATAATGCTTGTCGTCGGCAGTTTCAGCAAACGTTCCGCCTCGTCGCGCCACGCATCGGCGGGAAGCGTCGCTCGAAGCGCATCAATCTGCTCCATGCTGTACTGATTGTACTGCTCAATGTACTGCCGAATCGCCTGCTGCGCAAGGTCAGGCTGATTCGCGCGCTGATAGAGCAAAATCAGCTGTTCGCGGCGCTGCTTGCATGGCATATATTCCCTGGCGAACGTCTGCAAATCCGCCTTGACCTGCTCGATGGCGTCCGTCCACTTTTCCGCCACCATCAGCGTTTTCAGTGTCCGGTCATGCGCATACGGCACATCCCAATGCGAATGCCAGAAGCTGATGATGTCCTCCTGCGAAGCGTGCAGCTGCTGCATCGTTTTTTCACGCTGATTCAGCAGGTTCACCATCGCGCCTCCACCGCGTTCCTGCGCATTCGGCTTCCATTCGGCAATTTTCTCGTCGAGCAGCGCAAGATTCCGCTGATGAATCGCTTCGTCCCACGGATACGAAAACAAGAACGCCAGCGGCGCGGTGAAATACGGCATCGGCTTCCACGTCCGGAAGGCAGCGGCGAACCACTCGTACATTGCTGCCTGCTGGGCGGGTGCTGCGATGGCAAGAATCCGCATCCATGCATCGCGGCAAGCGTCTTCGATATCCTCCTGTTCAAGAATTTCATCGGCGGATTCAAACATCATTGCCGTGTCGCAAACGAGTTCAAACGCTAGCATCACATGTTCCGGCGTCAGCAAATCAGCCAGTTCCGCATCCATCAGCTCCAGCAGTTCCTGAACAGGTGATTCCTCTTCTTCGTCATATTCCGCGTATTCGTCATACTCGTTTTCGGAATAGCGTTCGGCGGCGTGAAGCGTCTGCGTCAGGGTGCGCTGCCAATTGAGGCGGCGTTCATCCGCACGGACAGGTGCATTTCCCTTGCACAGCATCAGCCGATTTCGGAGTGCTTCGTCCTTTTTCAGCAGCGGGCGAAGAAAATCCCGAAGCGTTTCAGCGGACAGGCTGTTCAGCTTCTTCTCCCACTCCGGCGCGGGCAATTCCGCTTCCGGCAGATGGGTCGCCGCAAAGAGAACCGCCGCCATATGCTTGCAGTTTGCGCCCTCTTTCGCAAAAGGGCAGGTGCAGGACAGAGTTGCCACGGCATCGTCTGCCAGCGTAATCTCAACCCGATACAGCCGCGTGCCTTCTACATCAGCAGTGATTTTCTCCTGCGTGCAGTGCAGATCTTTCACTGCCCCGGCACGCCAGTAATTGCGCCCGCGCGTAATCATCTTCGAGATAAAATTCTCTTTCCAGTCAGTGATGTGCATCGGCATTCCACCTTTTGCAAAACAGGCTGCCCGTTTTTCTCGGACAGCCTGCTTGCTTATTCCTTCGTCTCAATCTCAATGCCGCGTTCTGCCAGCCAGTTCGGCCAGTAGTCGTCGGTGTAGAGCAGTGCCTCGCGGGTGGAGGGCATCGGGGGCAGCGAGCCGCCCGTAGCGTAAATCAGCGCGGAAATCGGCAGAACGGTGTAGCCCTGCTCCTCGTAGTAAGTCAGGACAGCATCAAGAATTTCCCAGCTGTGATTCGCGTCGAGATGGCAGAGCAAAATATTGCCGGGCGCGAGCTTGGCGCGCGTCGTACCGTTCTTGATGCACTCTTCCACCGTGTATTTGCCGATGGAGTCCTTCGTGCTCATGTTCCACAGCACGCACTCCATGCCTTCCGCGCGCGAAACGCTGATGACGTTGCTGTTCACGTCCCCGTACGGCGGGCGCATCAGGCGCGGCGAGACGCCCAGCGTTTCCGCCATGGTCTCCGCCGGAAAAACGATTTGGCGCATCATGCTGTATGGCCGTTCCTTCGTCAGCTGCGGATGCGTGTTCGTGTGGTCGCCGATTTCATTGCCCGCCGCCAGCACGCGCTTGGATTCCTCCGGGAACGTGCGGACGAAATAGCCCGTCATGAAGAAGGTGATATTCGTGTTGTGCTTCGCCAGCACTTCCAGCACCTGATCGGTGTTCTTGCCGCCGAAACCGCAGTCCATGCCGATGCCGACAAGTTTCCGCTCCGTCTCCACGTTCTTGACGGCGCGCTGTCCCTTCGCAACGACGGTCAGGTAACCGCCATCCGCCACACAGCGATCGCCCAGCCACACGCTCAGGCGGGTGTAGCCCTCCATATCAGCGGTTGGGGTGATAGAGAAGCTCATGTCGCCGCTCGGATTCGACCACTTTGCTTCCGCCAGCACTGTACCTTTGTCATCGCGCAGCTGGAAGGTGTTGTTGCCCTTGACGATGGTGGATGAATTCGTCACCGTCATGCGGACGCTCATCTTCTTGCCCACCGTGCCAAAGTTGATGCCCAGATAGAACTGCACGTTCGGCAGGCGCTGGATAGTCAGCGTATGCTTGCCTGCACCGGTGTAGCCGTCACCGCTCTGCAGTTCAAAAACGACCTTGCCGCGTTCCTCCACCACCTGCGTCGGAACGGTCAGCGTGGTACTCTTCTGCCCTGCCGGGATGACCACGGAATACGCGCCATCCAAGCCGTCGCAGGTCAGGGAAACCGTCAGGTCTTTGTCGCTTGCGGGCGACACGTTCAGCTTCAGCGTATAATCATAGCCGCCGTTGATTTGCCCGTTTTTCTCGGCAAAGGTGACTTTCACGCCGTCCGCCAGCGCGACGGACATCAGCAGCGCCAGCATCATGCCCAGCGCACAGAACCATTTTTTCATGTGCAGCCTCCATTGGTCGTCGATCGTTGATATATCTGCTCGGACATACACGTCCACTTCTATTATACCATTGATTGAAAAGGAACACAAGTGCAAAAAACGCCGCTCCGCTTAACCATATTCAGTCAGCGGGGCGGCGCGATGTGTCAGGGGATTACTGCTCTGCCAGCTTGTTCAGCATCTCAACGATGCCGCGGCTGTTCTCCAGCTGATTCTCCATGCCTTCGACAATCTGCTCTTCCGCAGTCGTCTCATCCGCATCCGCGTGCAGGACAACCGGCAGCTGCTTGCCGACGAACTGCTCCGCGAAGGCGTCCAGCATTTCCTGCGTCAGACCTTCGATTTCATTTTCCAGCGTCAGCTTCAACTCCGTCACCACATTGTTCGCATCCAGATGCAGTTCAACATCAAGCGTGTATTCGTCCGGCAGCATAGACGTGATGGTGGTGGTAAGAACTCTTCCTTCAGCAGCGGGTTCTTCCGTCGCGTCGGGTTCGACGGTGGGTTCTTCCGTCGCGTCAGGCTCAACAGCGGGTTCTTCCGTCGCGTCGGGTTCGGCGGTGGGTTCTTCCGTCGCGTCAGGCTCAACAGCGGGTTCTTCCGTCGCGTCGGGCTCGACGGCGGGTTCTTCCGTCACAGCGGGCTCGACGGCGGGTTCTTCCGTCGCGGCGGGCTCGACAGCGGGTTCTTCCGTCACAGCGGGCTCGGCAGCGGGTTCTTCCGTCACAGCGGGCTCGACAGCGGGTTCTTCCGTCACAGCGGGCTCGGCGGTGGGTTCTTCCGTCACAGCGGGTTCGGCGGCGGGTTCTTCCGTCACAGCGGGCTCGGCAACGGGTTCTTCCGTCACTTCGGGTTCAACAGCGGATTTTTCCGTCACATCCGGCTCAGCGGCGGGTTCTTCCGTCGCTTCGCCGTTCAGCGCGCTCTGCGCCAAGCCGAGGTTCTGCATCAGCTCATCCAGCTGGGCGGACACGTTGTCGAGGTAGCCCTGCGCCGCCGCCTGATTCGCCTTTGCGGTGTCCAGTTCAGCGGTCAGCGTTTCCACCTGCGCCTTGTTCGCTTCGTTTTCGTCGTTCAGCACAACCAGCTGGGCTTCCAGCTCCGCCACCTTTGCGGTGGATTCTTCCAGCACCAGCTGCGCTTCGCGGAGGTCATTCTGCGCGGTGGTCAGTTCCGCCTGCGCCGTCTCCTTGTCGGCAATGGTCTGCTGAAGTTCGGTGTTGCTGGCGGCCAGCTGACCGTTGACCTCATCCAGCTGACTGGACAGGTTATTCGACCGCACGAACAACGCGACCATCACGATGACCGCCACGACCAGCACGACGATGAGTGCAAACAGGGAAACTTTCTTCTTCTCGCTGTTTTCCGGCGTGTTCTGTGCCGGCGTCTGGGACTTGTTTTCGGACATGGGAACTTCCTCCTTGCTTTGTCAGTCGAATCTCAGGCTGTGAATAAATGCGGCTGTCATCCTATTTCCAAATGCGAATGCGCAAGCAGATAGCGCAAGTGAATTGGGGAATAGGCTCACTCCTCTGCCTGCCCAAGGAGCTGCCGTGCGGCGTCCACCTGCGCCTGAAGGGATGAAAGCGTCTTTTGCAGCGTCTCCACCTCTCCGATCAGCTCACTGTCCGGGGTCCGAAGGAGAGCGAGCTGCTGCGTGAGCGTTTCCGCCTGCGCCGCTAATTCCGCATTCTCGCTGCGGAGCGCCTTGCGCTGGGCGCGGAGTTCCTGCTCGCGCGCGGACGCTGCATCCGCTTCGGGCTGCACCGCCTGCAATTGCGCCAGCGTTTCCGGCAGGTCAACGTCGATTTGCGCGCGCTGCGTCTGCTGGAGCTTCAACCGCGCCAGACTTGCATCCAGCTGCAATTGCGTCAGCCGAAGCTGCTCGCCCTGCCGCGCCAGCCGAACCGCCAGCACGCACAGCGCCACGCATACCACACACATCACCGTGACAAAAATGGCGCGGAATCCCTTGGAAACTTGCGGCAGCATACTGCTTCCTCCTCTTCCAGTCTCGCCAACAGGGAGCCTTTCTATTCACTATTGTAGCATATTCCGGTACAAATTGCAAAGCAAAAGCGCTGAAAAATGCCGCTTGTTCGGCAAATTGTTACAAATCATTCATTTTTTGAGCCGCGTCGGCGAGACTTTTGGCGAGATAGTCCAAATTTTCCTGCCGGCAGACGGTATCGCGGGAAGTGTGGATGCGCCCGGTGATGAGTCCCACCCCCGCGCTGTGGTGGTATGCCGATACGCCCACCCCGCACACGAAGCGCCGATAATCGCCCGCGCCTTGCACGCCCGCGCGTCCGAAGAACTGCGTCGACACGCCGGATGCCATTGCGTTTTCTTCAAAGGATTCGCGGACGGCGGCGTATTCCGGCTTATCCTGCGCCATTTTCGGGGCGCTGATGACAAAGGTGTCGCCATCCCCAACGCAGTTGAGGTCAACAAGCAGCTTCATCGTCTGCACTTCAACGTGCTGTGCGCCGTAGCTCTTTGCGCCGCGGCTGCCCGTCTCCTGATGATCAAAGAGGATGAACGCCGTCTTTTCGCGCGCTTCAGGGGACAGGCGCTGCATCGTCTCCAGCAGGGCGGCAATGCCGGATGTGTTGTCATTAACGTTATGCTTGTTCGCCGCGCCGAACATCATCAGCAGCATCAGCGCCAGATAGGCGAAAAAGAACGTCAGAATCAGTAAATCGCCGCTTTTCGTCGCCAGCCCGACCACCGTGCCAATCAGCAGGGAAATCAGCAGCATTCCCAGCAGCACAGCGCCCTGCGCGAGGATATACACCGGGAAATTCCGGGGGATGCGCAAATCGGGCACGCCGATGGTCGCCGCCGTATCGTAGTGGGTGCTGATGAGCAGTTCGGCATTTTGAGGGTCGCCGGCGACGATGTTGCGGTGGCGCAGCTTGTCCTTTCGGTTCATCCCGTCCACATAGGGGCGATACCCCATTTCGCGCATCTTCGCCATCACCCACTTCTCGAACGCCCGCTTCTGCGCCGTCGTTTTGCGGATGGGGAACTGCGCGTCGATTTCTTCGCGTATGGTCATGCTTGCTCCTTCCCGACGACCTGCCGGAGGACGGCTTCCACCGTGTCCGCCACGCCCTGCAGGGTAATTTCGTCGTACGTCGTGTCATGTTTAGTATGAATTTTGCTGCAGTACCAGCCTACATGCTTTTTCTTGCGGCAGGCACAGATACCCACGCCGAGCTTGAAGTATTGGCGGAACCGCTCTTTTTGAGCCTTGCTTTTGCGCACCGGAAACCGCGCATTGACCTCCTGCATCCAGCGATTCGTATTCACTTTTCCTGCTCCTTTTCCGTGTACGGAACGACCTCCACCACCGTCAGCGTGTCGCCCTCGACGACAAAGCGAATATCCACCTCGCCATACGGCACGCCATACACGCGTTTTCCGTCATGCTGATACGCCGGGCGCGGGTCTTGCGCGAGCAAGCCCATCACGGCGGGCAGATTCTGCTTGGGAACATACTTTTTGAGCTTCTCCGGAAAATCCACCGTCAGGCGATGGCGTTCGGTCTGCTCGGTGAACCCGCCGACCGCGTCCGGCACGCTGTCCACATACGGCAGGTACGGCTTGATGTCCACGATTGGCGTGCCGTCCATCAAATCCGCGCCGGAGACGACGAGCGTGATGCGCCCGTTCTCCTCCTCCATGCGAATCAAGCGGACAACCGTCAGACCGATGCGGTTCGGGCGGAACGGCGAGCGCGTCGCGAACACGCCCAATCGGGTATTGCCGCCCAACCGCGGCGGACGCACAGTCGGCCGCCAATCATCCTGCTGCGCGCGGTCGAACTCCCAAAGCAGCCACAGGTGGGAGTAATCCTCAATGCCGCGGAACGCCTCGCGGACGCTGTACTTTTCCGCCATCACGACGCGGGAAATCACCTCCGGCACAAGCCCCGACTGCCGCGGCACGCCGAATTTCTCCCGAAAGCCGTTTTCGATTCGTGCAATGATTTCCATCCAGATTCCTCCCCTTTTCCATACGGGATAAGTATAGCCCACCCGCGCCCTCCCGTCAAGGGGCGGAAGCAGAAAGGAATTTCTGTCAGTTTTGCATTTGGCAAGAGGATTTTTCTTGGTTGATGGAGAATTATATCATCCTTATGAAAGACTTTCGCTAACCAACCAGTTGCATGGGAGGCGACGGGCGAAGGAGTCCAGAGGACGACCGCAGACTTCGTCTGTTCTCATTGCCCCCTGGTTGCCGCAATAAAGACCAGTATTGATAAAGAAGTCAACTTTGCTCCCCGCAAATAAAAGGAAAGAAGATTGCAAGGAGGTGAATCCCCTTGGTAGAAGCCCGCCACATTACGATGGATTTCCGCATCGACCAGAACCGCACCACCAACCTCAAGGAGTTTGTCGTCGACGCCCTCCACCGCCAGACGCATACCACCACCTTCCGTGCCCTCGATGATGTATCCTTCACCGCCGAAAAGGGCAGTGTCACTGGGCTGATTGGCCATAACGGCGCGGGAAAATCCACCCTGCTCAAAATCATCAGCGGCATTTACCCGCCCACCAGCGGCAGCGTCACCCTGCAAGGCACGCTTGTGCCCATGCTCGAACTCGGCAGCGGCTTCGACGCGGAACTCACCGGGCGGGAGAATATCTTCCTCAACGGCGCAATTCTCGGCTACCCGAAGGATTTTCTGCACGACAAAGCGCCGGAAATCATTGCGTACAGCGAACTCGATCGTTTCATCGACCGCCCACTGAAAACGTACTCGTCCGGAATGCTCGCGCGGCTGGCGTTCTCCATCGCCACCGTCGTTCAGCCTGATATTCTGATTGTGGACGAAATTCTTGCCGTCGGCGACGAGCGTTTCCAGCGCAAGAGCCGCGCGCGGATGCTTGAGCTCATGTCCGGCGGCGCGACAGTGCTGTTCGTCAGCCATAATTTAAGCCAGATTCGCGAACTCTGCGACCGCGTGATTTGGCTGGAGCATGGCAGAATCCGCGCGCAGGGCGACGCAAAGTCCCTGTGCGACGCATACGAAAGGGAGGCAGCCCCATGAGTGAGCAGACGCCGCACCGGCGCCGGGCTGATCGGGCATATACGCCGGAGGAAAACGAAGCCGCGCCCTGCCGCCGCCGCATGAATGCGGACGAACCCCCGCGCCGCCGCCGAACGCGCGAGTATTATTCGCCCGAGGAGTTCATCCCGTACCCTGCGGCGGATTCGTTCGACACCATGCCGCCAGACATCCCGTTCGATGTGCCTCCGGACACGCCGTCCACGCCCCCGAAACGGAAATTCCGTCTGCCGCCGCTGGGCGAATCGCTGCGCAGGACGATGCAATTGCTCCGTTCTGCGCGCCCGGATTTCCCCTTCCACAGCCCGCATGGGGTCGGCGACTTGCTGAACATGCTGCTGGATGCGTTGCTGTGGCTGCCAAAACTGACAGTACATTTGGCGCTGTATGCCTGCCGTTACCTGCGCGCATCCGTCCGCTATGCCGTGGAGGGCGCAACGCCGCTCTGGCAGGCGTTTCTGCTCCGCCCGTACAGTTGGGCGGGGTTCTATCTGCTGCTTGTGGGGCTGACATTCAGCGGTGTTCATCTGATGTCGTGCGGGTCAACGGGCGCATCGTTCGCCGGATTCGTGCTGCTGCTCGCGCCGCTGGCGTGGGGCATCGTGCTGGGCTGGGCGGCGGCGAACGCGCTGCACCGACACTGCTTCTTCTCCCGGTGGACATTCGTCGCGCTGGAAGTGCTGTGCGCCATCGGCATTGCGGGCGCGCTGCTGGGGTATCCCATTGCGCTGCTTGCGTCGGCGCCGCTGCCGCTGTGGATGCTCACAGGCGCTCTGCTCCTGCGCCGCACGACGCTGCGCTCCTTCTCCCCTGCCGCCATCGTCGACTTCTTCCAGCGCCTGAAGCCACGCTGGGAACTGCGGCGAATCGGGCTGCACACGGCAGCGACCGTCAGCTACACTGCACCCGTCAAACGCAATCGCTTCTTTATTGAGTTGCAATGTACGCATCCGAGCACGGGGAATGCGCTGATTTTGTTTCATACGTCCACCATTGAACCGGCGCTGGGGCAGAAGGTGCATGTGATTCTGCATCCGACGGAGGAAGACATCTATGAGGTGGACTTGACGACGAACATTCCGCGGGTAAAGATTCGCAAGAATGACTTGTGGCGGAATCGGGAATAGGATAGCATCGGAGGTATCACCATGGAATCATCCCTCAACATTCAAAAAATCGTCAAGCCCTCCTTTGCCGTCATCGGCATCGAAGGCTCGACAGACGACGGCGAAGGCTTCATCCCCATGCTCTGGTCAGACGCGAACGCCCACTTCGACGAAGTCTCCCCCGTCGCCAGCCGCGACGAAAACGGCGCGCTGCTCGGCATTTGGGGCGCGATGAGCGACGAAACCCGTTCGTTCCTGCCGTGGACAGACGGCTTCTCGCGCGGGTTGTACCTCGCGGGCGTGGAATGTTCCATCGACGCGGAAGTGCCGGACGGATGGACGAAGTGGGTCGTGCCGGGGTATGAGTACCTTGCCATAGAGAATCGCCGCGCGGACACGTTCAGCCGCATGGTCGATTACTTCCGCGAAAACGGCGTGAAGCTCGTCGGCGCGGTGCAGGAATTTACTGACCCGAAAACGCAGCAGGAGTATCTGTACTTCCCGATTCGGGCATTATGACAGCTTGACGCATTCCCAAACGGATGCTATAATACCCCATGAATCTGATGCAGAGGTGAACATGATGGCAGAAGAATGTACGCATGACTGCTCCTCGTGCGGGAGCGCGTGCGCATCGCGGCAGAAGCCGCAGAGTTTGCTTGCCCCGGCGAACGCGGGCAGCCGGGTAAAGAAGGTCATCGGCGTCGTCAGCGGCAAAGGCGGCGTGGGAAAATCGCTGGTAACGGGTCTGCTCGCGTGCGAAACGGCGCGGCGCGGGAAAATCGCCGGGGTGCTGGATGCGGACATCACCGGGCCGAGTATGCCGCGCATTCTGGGCATCCGCGACAAGGCGGTCGGCAATGAGCTGGGCATCCTGCCGCAGGAAGCCGAAAACGGCGTGAAGGTTATGTCCATCAACCTGCTGCTGGAGCACGACACCGACCCCGTTATCTGGCGCGGCAGCCTGATTGCAGGCACGGTGAAGCAGTTCTGGACGGATGTGTGCTGGGGGGATGTGGACTGCCTGTATGTGGACATGCCGCCGGGAACGGGCGACGTGCCGCTGACGGTGTTCCAATCGCTGCCGGTGGATGGCATCGTGATTGTCTTAAGCCCGCAGGAGCTGGTCGGCATGATTGTGGAAAAAGCCGTCAAAATGGCGCAGATGATGAACATCCCGGTGCTGGGCTTGGTGGAAAACATGGCGTACATGACCTGCCCGGACTGCGGCAAGCGCCTGTACCCCTTCGGCGAAGGACACACGGCGGATGTCGCAAAGCAGTATGGACTGCCGATGCTGGCGCAATTGCCGATTCAGCCCGAACTTGCCAAGAAGTGCGACGAAGGACGCTTGATGGACATTCAGCTGCCGGAAATGGGCAAAGCAGTGGATGCCGTGCTGAAATGCAAGGTTCGCAAGCATGAATAAGCCAATCCCGTCGGAATCCTCCGGCGGGGTTTTTCATATCGAAACGGTTCTCGCAGCAGGAAAATCCGGCACACATGTCGAATAATAGTTGATTCAGCGGAACAAATCCGCGCTTTTCTTCGTCTAATCCAGCGGAAGGGGAGGAAAAGCGCCGCTTGTTTCGTTATATCATTGGAAGGCGCGGGCTTTTCGCCACTTTCCGGCAGGGGAAGTGCAATTTAGCCCTTGCACACTGCCCGATAAATGTGTACAATATAGATGGGCGATTGCCCATACGCCTCTTTCCGGCAAATCCGGCAGGAGGATAACGCTTGCTCCGCTCGCCCTGAGTGTGAAGGAAGGGAATTATCATCATGAAGAATCATGCCGCTGCAACTGTTCGCAACCGCATTCTCAAGGGTGCTGCCCTGTGCGGTGTTTTGGCGCTGTCCATGACGCTGACGGGCTGCTTTGTGCCGCCGGACGACCTGTCGGGCGACCTGTCCAATCAGGGTGTTGTTTACAATACGGTTGCTGTCTCAGCGCCCCCGCGCACCGCCACGCCCACTCCTTCGCCCACGCCGACGGTTGAATCCGTTTTTAATTTCGGCACGAACACCGCTACGCCGACGACACAGCCGGGCGTGATTACGTCCAACGGCATTGTCACCGTGGTGACCACGCCGCCCGGCAGCATCGCCACCACCGCGCGTCCGACCGCAACACCCACGCCGACTGCGGCTGCCGTTCTCAAAAAAGGCTCGTCCGGTGCTGATGTCAAGACGCTCCAGCGCCGCTTGAAGCAGCTGGGCTACTACACCGGCAGCGTTGACGGCGATTTCGGCGACGCGACGGAGAAGGCACTGCGTGCGTTCCAAGACCGCAATAACCTGCTGGTGGACGGCATCGCGGGCAAATCGACGATGGCAAAGCTGAACAGCTCCAACGCTGTCAAGGCAGCCGCCGCAACCGCTACTCCGCGCAAGACCGCGACCCCCAAGCCGCAAACCACTGCGACCCCAAACCTCTCCACTGAGTATTATCTCCAGAGCGGTTCGTCCGGCACACGCGTCCGCACGCTGCAGGCGCGCTTGATTGAACTGGGCTGGATGGCGGGTTCGCCGGACGGCAACTACGAGGGTGCGACAGAATACGCCGTCAAAGCGTTCCAGAAAAAGTACAAGAGCCTGTATACGGACGGTGTCGCCGGGCCTTCGACGCTGCAAACGCTGTATTCTTCCTCCGCGGCAAAATCCTCCACGCCCGTGTCCTCCATCGGCACGACGCTGGAGTCCGGCATGAAGAATAGCGGCGCCGTCAAGGCGATGCAGACGCGCCTGAAATCCTTGGGCTACCTGACCGGCACGGCGGACGGCTCTTTCGGCGACGCGACAAAGGCGGCAGTGATCGCCTTCCAGACGGCGAACGGCCTGAAGGCGGACGGCAAGGCGGGCACATCCACCCTGAACCGCCTCTATTCCGACGCGGCGATTGCTGCCAGCTCCATGCCAACGGCGACCGCTTCCACCTCTGTGGACGGCTACACGACGCTCTCCGAGGGCGACACCGGCACGGCGGTTCGCAATCTCCAGCAGGCGCTGAAAAACAAGGGTTACTATTCCGGCAGCGTGGACGGCAAATACGGCGCGGCAACGACGGCAGCAGTCGTCGCGTTCCAGTCAGCGCAGGGCTTGCGCGTGGACGGCAAGGCAGGTCCCGCGACCCAGCGTGCGCTGTTCACCACCTCCAGCAGCACGGATACATCCAAGTACACCACGCTCCGGCCGGGTGACAGCGGCGCGGCGATTCGCCAGCTGCAGACGACGCTGAAGCAGAAGGGCTATTATACCGGCACGATTGACGGCGATTACGGCTCCGGCACAACGGCGGCGGTCAAGGCGTTCCAGAAGAAGATGAACATCACGCCGGTGGATGGCATTGCGGGCGACAAGACGCTGACGCTTCTGTACTCCTCTGACGCGGTGGACAGCGACGAATACGCGACGCTGCGCCCCGGCGACACGGGCGCGGCAGTGCGCACCATGCAGGCGACGCTGTACGAACTGGGCTACTACGACGGCTCTCGCGACGGCGTGTACGGCGCAACGACGCAGGATGCTGTCCGCGCATTCCAGATTCGCAACAAGGTGACACCGGTGGACGGCATCGCGGGCAACAAGACGCTGACAAAACTGTACAGCGGCACTGCGGTTGCGGCAGCGGCGAAAACGACGGAGTACAAAACGCTCCGCAAGGGCGACCGCGGCGACGAAGTGGTGCAGATGCAGGACAGCTTGCAGCAGCTTGGCTATCTGGCAGCCGTCACGGGCTATTACGATGATGCGACCGTCGCGGCGGTTCGCTCCTTCCAGTCCCGCAACGGGCTTTCCGTGGACGGCTCCGCGGGTCAGGAGACCCTCGCGGTGCTCTACGGCAGAAATCCCCGTGCGGCATATTAAGGGGAGACGCAAGGGGCTTTGCCCCTTAAACCCCACCAGAGGCTCTGTCTCTGGACTCCGCGAAAGGTCTTCGACCCTCTCGACACCCTTCTCGCGATTGAGTTGAGCACACTTTCATACAGTGTCCGCGTGTTTATTTCTAAGAATACAGTCCAGCTTGGCGCGTTTGCACGGCTGGACTGTTCTCTTATACTATTTCCAGATAAGAATGCGCCAAGATGCGCCGCGAATTTTTCATTCTGGCTAACGTGAATGAAACGCAGCGTAGCAGCGCTACGCTAAGTGGAATGAGCGGACGCCAGAATGGAAAAGGCGCAAGCAGATGGCGCAGGTGAATCTGGAAATAGTATTATCCACAGTTTTTCCCCGTCTTCCACCGAAAGGAGGGATTTCTGTGCAGAAAATCCGCTTTCTCCCCCTGCTGTGCGTTGTGCTGATGCTCTTCACCGCCCCGACCCTGCTCGCCCAGCAGGAGCCGGATACGCCCTATCCGGCGGAAACCATGCTCTCTGTCCGCATGATGCCGCCCGGCGAACGTAGCCTGCGCAATTTCCTGTATCCAAAGCTCATGGCACAGGAAGGCAGCATTCAACTTCCCGCCGGAACGTCCTACAATCTGCTGGTACAGACCTTGGATAACATGCGCAACGACTATCCGGAGCTGTTTCACATCGACTCCTACCGTGTCCATTATCAGCGCAATCAGCCGGATGTCGCCCAAAGCATTTCACCGCGCTACCTTTGTTCTGCCGAAGAAGCATCAGCCTTGCGCAAACAGCTGCTGGAAACAGCACAGTCGTGGGTGGACGAAAATCCCGACCCGCTGGCGCTGTACGAGCGGCTTGTACTGAATGCAACCTATTCTCCCGACAGCATGTGGCAGCACGCGGCCGTGGGCGCTTTGCTGTATGGCGAAGCCACCTGCGCAGGATATGCGCAGGCGATTTCACTGCTCTATCGACTTGCGGGCATTCCATGCGCAACCATCATCGGCGAAGCGTCAGACACAAGCGGCGAAACCGGTTTGCATGCATGGAATGTGACCAATTTCGGCTTTCTTGACGCAACATGGGGGGCCGCTTTCGACGGGCATGTGTTCCACAGCAACTACGCCATGGGTGAAGCGGATATGTCCATCGACCACACGCCCAATCGCGGGTACACTTTCCCCGACCTGAGCGGCGTTCCGAACTACTATCAGGCGCACGGGCTGTACGTCTCTACCGAGCAGGAACTGCTGACCCAGCTGATGCGTCTTGTGAACGGTGAAGCCGTGGAGATTCAGCTTTCGCCCGACCTGTACGCACGGTATACAGCGGCTATGAAGGACAGTCAGTCCGATATTGTCACCTTTTGCGCCGAAGCAGCCGGGGCGGAAATTCCCTTCTACGACCCATGCCGCATCCTGTCCGACAAGGCGCATCGCGTTCTGCTGCTGATTCCCCACCCTGAATTGGCGGAGCAGTAACATCAGTTTGCACGAGCGTAAAGGCAGATTATTGCCCCTGAGCACTTGCATGTTCGGGGGCTTTCATGTTATAATGAAAGAGTAGTGTGTCTATTCAGGAATAGGTGCGCTCATATGATTATGATTTTCCAAATATTATCAGAAATTGTTTCTATATTGAAAGGAGAACTTTATGTTCGATTGGGTCAAAAAACTGCTGGGCAGCAGCAATGACGCGGAGGTCAAAAAGCTGCAAAAGACGGTCAACGCCGTGGAAGCCCTCGAAGATGAATACAAGGCGCTGACGGACGAGCAGCTGCGTGCCAAGACGGATGAATTCCGCGTGCGCTTGCAAAATGGCGAAACCGAAGATGACATTCTGCCCGAAGCGTTCGCCGCGATTCGCGAAGCCGACGCCCGCGTGCTGGGAATGCGCCCGTACCGCGTGCAGGTGATGGGCGGCCTGGTGCTGCATCAGGGGCGCATCGCTGAGATGAAGACCGGCGAGGGCAAAACGCTGGTCTCCACCCTGCCCGCGTACCTGAACGCGCTGTCCGGCAAGGGCGTGCACGTCGTGACCGTCAACGACTATCTGGCGCGCCGCGACAGCGAGTGGATGGGCAAAGTCCACCGCTTCATGGGGCTGAGCGTCGGCCTGATTGTCCACGATCTGGACAGCGCCGAACGCCGCGCCGCCTATGCCTGCGACATCACCTACGGCACGAACAACGAGCTGGGCTTCGACTACCTGCGCGACAACATGGTCATCCGCCAAAGCGAGCTGGTGCAGCGCGGCCACAACTTCGCCATCGTTGACGAAGTGGACTCCATCCTGATTGACGAAGCGCGTACCCCGCTGATTATCTCCGGCGCGGGCGACAAATCCACCGACCTCTACGCGAAGGTGGATGCGGTCGTCCGCACGCTCAAGCGTGACGTTCACTTCGAGATTGAAGAGAAGAAAAAGGCCATCAGCCTGACCGACGAGGGCGCCCAGCGCGTCGAAGCCGCGTTCGGCATCACCAACATCAACGACGCGGAAAATGCCGAGCTGAACCACCACGTCAGCTGCGCCCTGCGCGCCAACTTCCTGATGAAGCGCGACGTGGACTACGTCGTCAAGGACGATCAGGTTATCATCGTTGACGAATTCACGGGCCGCCTGATGATTGGCCGCCGCTACTCCGAGGGTCTGCATCAGGCGATTGAAGCCAAGGAGCATGTGACCATTGAGCGCGAAAGCCGCACACTGGCGACCATCACCTTCCAGAACTATTTCCGCATGTACCACAAGCTCTCCGGCATGACGGGTACGGCGAAGACGGAAGAGGACGAGTTCCAGAACATCTACTCGCTGGACGTCGTGCAGATTCCCACCAACAAGCCCAACATCCGCAAGGACTTGGACGACATGGTCTACAAGACGAAGAAGGCGAAGTTCAACGCCGTTGTGGACGCGATTGCACAGGTGCACGCAAACGGTCAGCCCGTGCTGGTCGGTACGGTCACGGTTGAAACGAGCGAAATGCTCTCCGCCATGCTCCAGCGCCGCGGCATCCAGCATGAGGTGCTGAACGCAAAGAACCATGCCAAGGAAGCTGAAATCGTCGCGCAGGCAGGCCACTGGGGCGCCGTCACCATTGCCACCAACATGGCTGGCCGCGGCACGGACATTCTGCTGGGCGGCAACCCGGAGTTCCTCGCCCGCCGCGCCATGCGTCAGGACGGCTATGACGAGGAAATCATTGAAGCCGCGACCGGTCACGCGGAAGATGTGTCCGATGAAATCCTTGCCGCGCGCGAAAAGTACCAGTCCCTCTACAAGGACTTCAAGCGCACCACCGACGAAGCGCATGACCGCGTGCTGCAAACCGGCGGTCTGCACATCATCGGCACGGAACGCCATGAATCCCGCCGCATTGACAATCAGCTGCGCGGCCGTGCAGGCCGTCAGGGCGACCCCGGTTCGACCCAGTTCTTTATTTCGCTGGAGGACGACCTGATGCGTCTCTTCGGCGGCGACCGCATCATGCCGATGGTCGAGCGTCTGGGGCTCAAGGATGACGAGCCGCTTCAGGCAGGAATGCTGACTAAGCAGATTGAATCCGCGCAGAAGCGCATCGAGGGCCGCAACTTCGAGATCCGCAAGCACGTTCTGGAATACGACAACGTGATGAACCGCCAGCGCGAGATTATCTACGGTCAGCGCCGCCGCGTGCTGATGGGCGAAAACGTCCGCGACAACATTATCGGCATGGCGTACAAGCTGATTGACGCCGCGCTCTCCCGCCACTGCGCGTCTGACGACGGCACGGATTGGGATATTCCGCAGCTGACGAATTATCTGGAAAACCTGTGCATCCACCACGGCAAGATTGCCGAATTGGAGGATGTCGTCCGCTCCGGTGACCGCGACGCGCTGGCGCAGGCGCTCAAGGACGACGCGAAGGCGTTCTACGAGGAGCGCGAGACGGCGCTGGCGGAAATCGGGCTGGACATGCGCGAAGTGGAGCGCGTTGTGCTGCTGCGCGCGGTGGATGTGCGCTGGATGGATCACATTGACGCGATGGATCGCCTGCGCGACGGCATCGGCTTCCGCGCGTACAGCGGCAAGAACCCCGTCACCGAGTACCAGATTGAAGCGGGCTACATGTTCGACGAGCTGAATCACCTGATTCGCGAAGACACGGTGCGCCGCATGTATCAGCTGCGCATTGAGCGCACGCCGGAACGTGTGCAGGCAGCGGTTCGCCCCGTCGAGGGCAAGCCGATTGTGCCCGGCAACGGTCAGCCGCGCCAGCCCAAGCGGGTGAAGCCGTCGGAGCGCGTTGGCCGCAACGACCCCTGCCCCTGCGGTTCGGGCTTGAAGTACAAGAACTGCTGCGGGAAGGACAAAGAAACAAGGGAGTAACTCCCTTGACCCTTTCGCGCGATTGAGTTGGCTGCATTTGCATACAGCTTTCGCGTGTTTATGCAGGGATTTCGCGTCTGCGGACGCGAGGAGGGGGCTTTCCGATCGCCCCCTCCACCCCTTCGGTGCCCTCTTGCATAGTAGGTTGTAATTGTTGCTTTTTAGTTAGTGTACCTTTCGTGCCCAACTAACATAAACCAACCAGTAACATCCTGAGGGCGAATGCGAAGGGGTCAAGGGGGCGACCGCTGACTTCGTCTGTTTTCATGCCCCCTTGTCGCTCCCGCAGGAGCGAAACCCCCGCAACATAAAAAATCAAGCATCAATCCACCCCAAAAGCAAAATCATCAACCAGAAAAAGCCTTTCCTGACGATTGAAGGAGATTAAACATGGCGCTCATAGATATTCCCCAGTATCGCAGCGAACTGGCAGAGATTCGCAAATCCCTGCTTGCCGCGGGCGATGCCCTCCACATTGACCATATCCGCGAACAGCTGGATGAGCTGACCGAGGAAATGAATCAGCCCGAATTCTGGAATGACCCGGATCACTCCGCGAAGGTCAACCAGAAGGTTTCCAACCTCAAAGGCAAACTCGAACACTACGAAAAGCTGCTTTCTTCCGCCGATGATATCGAGGTCATGCTCGAAATGGCGGAAGAAGAGAAGGACGAAGATACCGTCACCGAGGCGGTGGATGAGCTGGCGACGCTCAAAGAGCATACCGACGCGCTGGAGCTGGAAACCCTCATGCGCGGCGACTATGACGACAATGACGCGGTGCTGTCCCTCCACGCGGGCGCGGGCGGAACAGAAGCGCAGGATTGGACGTCCATGCTCTACCGCATGTATACCCGCTACTGCGAGAAGATGGGCTTCACCGTCAAGCTGCTGGATTTGCTTGACGGCGACGAAGCGGGCATTAAGTCCGTCACCTTCGAGGTCAGCGGCGACCACGCCTATGGCTACCTCCGCGGCGAAAAGGGCGTGCACCGCCTCGTCCGCATCTCCCCGTTCGACGCAAACGCCCGCCGCCACACGTCCTTCGCGTCGCTGGACGTCGCCCCCATGCTGGAGGACGATGATTCCGACATCGAAATCAACATGAAGGACGTCCGCGTGGACACCTACCACTCCAGCGGCGCAGGCGGACAGAACGTCAACAAAACTTCTTCCGCCGTCCGCATGACGCACTACCCGACCGGCATCGTTGTCTCCTGCCAGACCGAGCGCGATCAGGTGCAGAACCGCGCGACGTGTATCAAAATGCTGAAGGCGAAGCTGCTGGAGCTGCGCGAGCGCGCCAAGGAAGAGGAAATGGCGAACATCAAGGGCGAAATGAAGAAGATTGAATGGGGCAGCCAGATTCGCTCCTACGTCTTCCAGCCCTACACGATGGTCAAGGATCACCGCACGAACTACGAATCCGGCAACATTGACGACGTGATGGACGGCAACCTTGAGGGCTTCATCACCGCCTATTTGAAGATGCAGTAATGCCGAAACCCTCTCAGTGTCTGCTGGGAGGGTTCTCGCCGTTATATTGCTTTCCCCGGAAAGGAGATTTTCCGGTGCGCCATCAACTCGTTTCCATCCTGTCGGCGCTTCTGCTTTGCCTGACCATGCTGGCAGCCATCGTTTACGGGGTCGGTACGCAGCCTGCCCTGATGCAAACGATCATGCTGCGCACCGCTCCGCCTGAAGCAACCGGCTTTCCGGCGGAGCAATACGGTGCCGCCGCCAAGCTGATTACCGATTACCTCAAGGGCGAGGGCGACTTCCAGCTCGTATTTTCCATGAACGGCATAGCATACAACGCTTTTAACGAGCGTGAGCAAACGCATATGGCGGACGTGCGGACGCTGTTCAGCCTGTGCCGTCGTTTTTCGCTGGGCAGCATCCTCCTGACGCTGGTCGGTTGGCTCTATTCCCGGAAACAGCGGTTCTTCTGGCGAATCGTCCGGCGAGCCGCCTGCTGTATGCTGGCGTTTGTCGCCATCCTTGCGCTGCTGGCGGCGATGGATTTTGACCGGCTGTTCATCCTCTTCCATCAAATCGCCTTCACAAACAACCTGTGGCTGCTCAATCCGCAAACGGATTTGCTCATCCGTTTAATGCCGACGCAATTGTTCATTGACTATGCACAAATCATCGGCATTGTCTGGGCGGCACTGATGGGGATTCTGCTTATCATTGCCACCGTGAAGCTACGAAATCAACAATAAGGGGCGTATTCCCATGACCTACACTGAATCTGCCCGCGCGCAGCTTGATGCCTTGCAGGTGAAAGACCACGTTCGCATTCTGGCGCTGGAAACGTCCTGCGACGAAACCGCCGCCGCCATCATTGAGGACGGGCGCACCATCGTCTCCAACATCGTTTTCAGCCAGATTGACCTCCATGCGCTCTACGGCGGCGTCGTCCCGGAAATCGCCAGCCGCGCGCACGTCGAAGCCTGCGACCGCGTGATTGACGAGGCGCTCCGGGCGGCGGACATGCGCTTGCAGGATGTCGATGCCCTCGCCGTCACCTACGGGCCAGGGCTTGTCGGCGCGCTGCTCACCGGCGTCAGCTGCATGAAGGGCTTGAGCTACGCCGCAAACAAGCCGCTCATCCCCGTCAATCACATCGAAGGGCATGTGTCCGCGAACTACATCTCCAATCCGGACTTGAAGCCGCCATTCCTGTGCCTTGTCGTATCGGGTGGACACAGTCACATCGTCCGCGTGAACGACTACGGCGATTACACCTTGCTTGGTCAGACGATGGACGACGCGGCGGGCGAAGCGTTCGACAAAGCGGCGCGCGTGCTGACGCTCCCCTACCCCGGCGGTCCGCGCATCGACGCACTGGCGGAGGAGGGCGACCCGCATTTCCTCTCGCTCCCGCATCCGCACACCCCCGGCAAGTACGACTATTCCTTCTCCGGCATGAAAACGGCGTTCCTGAACGCGGCGAACAAGATGGAGATGAAGGGCGAGCCGCTCCCGAAGGCGGATATGGCGGCGTCGTTCCGCTACGCCGTCGTATCGGCGCTGGTGGAAAAGGCGATGCTGGCGGCGAAGGATACACACGCCCCCGCGCTTGCAATGGCGGGCGGCGTTTCCGCGAATCGTCTGCTGCGCCGGATGATGCAGGAGGCCGCCGACAAGGCGCATCTGCCGCTGTACATGCCGCGTCTCGACCTGTGCACCGACAACGCGGCGATGATTGGCTCTGCGGCATACTATCGGATGAAAAAGGGCGAGCTTGCGCCCCTGACGCTCAACGCCACGCCGTCGCTTCGTCTGGTATAATACTATTTCCTGCATTCGTCTGCGCCATCTGCTTGCGTCTTTTCCGCTCTGGCGTCCGGTCGTTCCATTTAGCGTAGCGCTGCTACGCTGCATTTCACTCCCGTTAGCAAGAACGAAAAATTCGCGGCGCATCTTGGCGCATTCTCATTTGAAAATAGTATAAGCCTATTATAATTAGGAAGAAATTTTTCACGGCAGCGAATCATCCCATTCATCATTCATTCCAACCAAGGAGGATTCCGCATGAAGAACAAAAACGTCTGGCAGGCGGTCAAATTCACGCTATTCAGCGCATCCGCCGGGCTCATTCAGCTCATCAGCTTCGCCCTGCTGCATGATGTGTTCAAGATTCCCGATTACAACGCCTGTTACCTTCCCTCGCTGATTCTGTCCGTCCTGTGGAACTTCACGTTCAACCGCCGCTACACCTTCCGTTCGGACGGCAATGTCAAGCGCGCGATGCTGCTGGTCGCGCTGTACTACGTCGTGTTCATCACGCTTTCCAGATGGTGGAGCACGGAACTGGTCGCGCTCGGCGTACACGACTGGCTGATTGAAGTCATCAACATGCTCGTCAACTTCGTGACCGAGTTTTTGTTCCAGAAGTTTGTGGTCTATCGCGGGACGATTGACACGAACGAGCTGGCGAAGAAGGAGCAAGCGTAATGCCGTTTGACTACAAGAAGGAGTACCGTGCGTTCTACCAGCCGCCGAAAGTGCCGGAAATCATCGACGTGCCGGAAATGCAGTTCGTGTGCGTGTCCGGTACGGGCGACCCGAACGAAGAGGGCGGCGCGTATCAGCAGGCGCTCGGTGTGCTGTACGCGGTCAGCTACACATTGAAGATGAGTCCGCGCGCTGGACACCTGATGGACGGCTTTTTCGATTACGTCGTGCCGCCGCTGGAAGGCTTCTGGCAGCAGGACGGCGTTTCGGGTGTGGATTACGGGCGCAAGGCGGATTTCCGCTGGCTGTCCGTGATTCGTGTGCCGGATTTCGTGACGGCGGAGGATTTCCGCTGGGCGGTGGAAACGGCGTCAGAAAAGAAGAAGCTGGACTGTTCCCGCGCTGAACTGCGCGCGATTCGCGAAGGACTTTGTGTGCAGATGATGCACATCGGCGCATACGACAATGAACCCGCGTCGGTGGCGCAGATGGATGCGTTTCTGCGCGAAAACGGGTATGAAAATGACTTCACGGCGGAGCGGCTGCATCACGAGATTTATCTTTCCGACCCGCGGAAAACAGCGGCGGAGAAAAGGAAAACCGTGATTCGGCATCCGGTGAGAAAGGTATAAGCAACCTTGGGTGCTGCTTGTCAGTGGATGAGCGGCATCCTTTTTTTCTTTTGTTGCTTGGTTCCATTTGTTGCAAAGGGAATCGCGCCTGCGGGCGCGACAAGGGGGTTTTGCGGTCGCCCCCTTGACCCCTTCGCAGCGCACTCCCATGTTTCTTGATTTTTATTGTTACAGAAGGAACTTGCGCCTGCAAGCGCGTTTGGGACAGCGCTGCTTTTGGCGTTTTTTGCGAATTTTCCCCTTGTTAGACCTTGACGAATGTGGTATAATACTATTTCGGGATGAAGATGAGCCAAGATGCGCCGCGAATTTTTCATTCTGGCTAACGCGAATGAAATGCAGCGTAGCATCGCTACGCCAAGTGGAATGAGCGAACGCCAGAAGGGAAAAGGCGCAAGCAGATGGCGCAGATGAATCCCGGAATAGTATTTCTAACAGCGTGGCGGGAATGAGCCGCCAGACCCTGAGGAATAGGAGAAAAACAGCTATGGTTAAGGTCAACATTATTTCGGGTTTTCTGGGCGCGGGCAAAACGACGCTCATCAAGAAGCTGCTGACGGGCAGCGTTGCGAAGGAAAAAATCATCCTGCTGGAAAATGAATATGGCGAAGTCGGCGTGGATGGCAGCTTTATGAAGGATTCGGGCATCATCGTCGATGAACTCAATTCCGGCTGCATCTGCTGCACGCTGGTGGGCGACTTCCAGAAGGCGGTTGATGACCTGATTGCGAAGTATCATCCTGACCGCCTGCTGATTGAGCCGTCCGGCGTGGGCAAGCTGAGCGAAATCCTCGCCGCCGTCGAGCGCGCGAAGGAACGCCACAGTGACCTCGTTGTGACCGGCTGCGCGACCGTTGTGGACGCGGGCAAGTGCCGCATGTATATGAAGAACTTCGGCGAGTTCTTCCTCGACCAGATTAAGACGAGCGCGACGGTGATTTTCAGCCGCACGCAGCTGCTGTCCGCGGAGCGCATCGAGAAGAGCCGTGCGCTGGTGGAAGAACAGCATCCGGGCGTCCGCATCGTGACGACGCCGTGGGATGACCTGTCCGCTGATACGCTGCTGGAAGTCATTGAATCCGGCAAGCCGATGGAAATCCACCTCGATGACGACGATGATGACGACGACGAGGACGAACACGAGCATCATCATCACCACCACGACCATGATGACCATGACCACGAGGACGGCGTGTGCCCGTGCTGCGGCGGTCACCATGACGACGATGATGATGACGACCACGACCATGAGCATCATCACCATCATGATCACGATGACCATGACGAGGATGAGCACGAACATCATCATCACGACCACGAGGACGGCGAAACCTGCTCCTGCGGACATCATCACCATCATCATCACGGGCATGACGCGGACGAAGTGTTCGTGTCTGTCGGCGTAGAGACTGCGAACCGCTACGAGCAGGACGAGGTCAAGGCGATGCTGGACAAGCTGTCCGACGAAGAAGAGTACGGCACGGTGCTGCGCGCCAAGGGCGTGCTGCAGAACGCGGCGGGCGACTGGTTCCAGTTTGACTATGTGCCGGGCGAGAGCCAGTTCCGTCCGGGTACGCCGGATTACACCGGCCGCCTGTGCGTCATCGGTGCGCACATCGACGAAAAAGCACTGCGGGAGCTGTTCAAGGCATGAGCGAACAGGAATTTACGCCAGTTTACCTGATTACCGGCTTCCTCGAAAGCGGCAAAACCCAGCTCATCAACTCCATGCTGACGGACGACAACTTCTCGCGCGGGCAGAAGACGCTGGTCATCTGCTGCGAAGAGGGCGTTGAGGAATACGAAACGGCGAAGAACACGACCGTTGTCGTCCTCGACGAAGCGGACGAGATGAACACGAAGAAGATGGAGGCGCTGGACAAGGAGTATCAGCCGGAGCGCGTCATCATCGAGTACAACAGCATCTGGACGATTGAGCGGCTGGGCAGCTGTATGCTGCCGCGCAAGTGGGAAGTCGTGCAGATTATCACGACGGTGGACGCGAACACCTTCGACAACTACTTCACCAACATGCGCCAGATGCTGACCGACCCGATGAAGGTCGCTGACCTGATTCTGGTCAACCGCTGCCAGCCCGGCGCAAACAAGAGCCCGTGGCGTCGCCAGCTCAAAGCGGTCAACCCGAAGACGAACATCATTTTCGAGAACACCGACGGCACGAGCGAAGACGGCGTGGCGGACGAAGACCTTCCCTACGACATGAAGTCCGCTGTCATCGAAATCAAGGACGAGGACATTCCGACCTTCTATCTGGATTCGCTTGACCATGCCGACCGCTACGACCGCAAGACTGTGCGCTTGGTGGGGCAGGCTTTCGCTGACCGCTCGCTGCCCAAGGGCTATTACATGTTCGGGCGGATGGCAATGACGTGCTGCGCGAACGACATTCAGCCCATCGGTTGGATTACGCAGGGCATCCAGAAGCCCAGCACGAAGACATATTTCCGCCTGACCGCGCAGTGCAAGGCGGTGGACGCGCAGGGCGAAAAGATGCTGATGCTGCAGGAAGCCCGCGCGGAGATTGTCCCCCCGCCCGCGGAAGAGTACCTGAATTTCAACGCATAAGATGCTGATTCATTCCCCCGATTGCTGCAAGGCGGTCGGGGGGATTTGTTTTTCATGTTGGCTCACGCCGATACATGTGCCGAACTGATATTTTCGGGAAATTTTCGCATGTACTTTTTATGTCAGTATCTTGACAATAAGAACAGCCTGTGGTATTATATCAGTGGAGAGATTGATAGAAAGTGGAGGTGATACCGTTGGCGCACGTCCCGTCACGCTATGGAACTGTAACGACCGACGAATGAAGAAGGAGTACACAATATATGAAAAAATTCATCGCCTTTACCTTGATGCTTGTTCTTATCCTCGCGTGCCTTGCTCCGGCAATCGCCGCCACCGCCGAGTTGACCGCCATGTCCCACGGAGGAACTGCACAAACTGGTTACGTAAAGAAAACCAAAACTGGTGATCCCTCTGTCACTATCAATTCACTCACTGGTTTGCAAGATACTCTGCTTCTAAATTTCCGCATTCGCTACTCCAACGGCACTGCCGCAACATCGAATTATACTTTTTCTGGTACAGGTCCCCGTACTGTTTATTACTTGAATGCTGATGGTTTCAACGCTGTTGATTCTTCTTTCTTCGCACGCGTACAAACGCAATCTGCTCAGACGACTTCAGTTACAATTAATTTCTCTTGGGCACCGTAAGTCTTACCAATCCTTCAGGCATGAAAATGCCTGAAGGATTAAATACTAAAAAGAGGAGGAGTTTAGTTGAAAAAAGTTTTTGCTTTATTTCTGTTTTTTTTGTTGCTGCTCTCCGTAAGTTCCGCAGAGAATGTATCAAGTGTTCGCATTCTCTGCACGGATTACAATTATAGCGCTTTTCAAGATTATGCTGCCGCAGGGCATGACGTTAATTTCCGAAATGGCAGCATAAACGACATTGCCACCGCACTTGCATACCGCGATCCCGATATCGACGTTTTTGTTTTTCAAACGCGTTCTGGACTGGACCAAATCAAGAAGCAACACTATTACTATCCACTGACCGATGCCAGCGATTTGATGGATAAACTCGGCGACTTGTATCCTGCCTTTCAGAATGCGCTCATGGACAATGGCAATCTGGTCGGCTGGTATGTTGATGCACAGCCGTGGGGGTGGCAAGTTCTTTCCCCTGATTTGCTGGAAGAATTGGCACTTTCCGCACCAACAACCTTTGATGAGTTGTTAGACGTTAGTAAAGTGCTGTTCGACAGCGGTCTTTTGAGCCGTGACTATGTGCTGATGCTCGAATACAGGTACACGCAGCAGGATATGCTCACGTTCTATTTGCGCCAGTTCTTGATTGCTTCTGAACGAGTGGATGGGCAAATCAATTTTCTGCGTCCCGAATTTGCTCGTATTGCCGAAAAAATCAGGAATACTGTGCCTGAAACATCGAAGGAAAATTTATTCGCAGACTACGAAGTCTTTACTTCGTCTGCCGTTTCTGTCACGCCTTCCACGTACATCGAATTGATTCCCTCCGTCCTCGATGATGCGCCTTCCGGTCTGTATTATCTGACCGTCGTCGCCGTCATCAATCCCTATTCCAACAACATCGACGGTGCGATTGACCTAATGCACTATCTGGCGACCTATGAATCCGCAACATCCTACCTTTGGGATGCGTCGCTGAATCAGCCCGTTATCCGCTCTGATTACGACGAGTTAGTTGCGCGATACCAAGGGGAAATCGCCCGCCTGGAAGCGAAAGAGAACCGCACCACGCAGGACGAAAGCGACCTTGATTACGCCCGCAGCGGTTTGGACTATATCACCGAACACCCCTATTCCGTCTCCCCGGAGGACATTGCCTACTATCAAAACCTCGTCCAGTATGCCTACATCCCCGGCGACTCCCCCGTCACCTTCGACGATGCCCTCAAGACGCTCATGCAGCGCTATCTGAACGGCGCGTTTGACGCGGAGGGGTTCGCCCGCGCGTGTCAGGAGCATGTCAACACGGTGTATCTCGAAATGGGGCTGACACCGATGTATGTGCCGAACTAATTCCACTTGTAAATTTTCCCGCGTTCGCTTGACAAATCAACCGCATCGTCCTATCATGGAGATAGGCGCAAAGCCAACGAAAGGGGTTTGATTTTTCATGACAAATCAGGAGAAATACGCCCAGCAGATGCAGGACGCGGGCGTTTGCGATGCGCGCGGGGCGGCGCTCTGCGCCACGGTGAAGGAGCTGCCGGACGGAAGCTTCGGCATGGTGCTGCTTGGCGTGAAGGGCAATGACCTGCTCATCTACGACACGAACATGAAGTCCGAGCCGCTCAAGCTGATGCACACCATTCCGCTCAAGGGCGTGACCGACTTCAGCACCACCAGCCTGATGGGCGAAATCCTCAAAGGCTACACGTTCCGCTTTACGTCAGATGGATTTACCTATTCGTTCAAGAACTGCCGCCGTCAAGCGTTCCTTGACGTGCTTCAGCAGGAAATCAACAAATAACATCAAGGGCTGTGCCGGAAAAGTCGGTGCAGCCCTTGCATTTTGCGTTCTTTTTCTGATATAATAGACATGTCAAGCATTATGATCACAGGAGGACGCTATGATTTCCATTCTGCCCGAAAGCAACTATGCCGCCGTCATGACCGAGACGGTAGAGCCGTATCTGGATTCGCGCCGTCAGGAGATGGACATGCCGCTCTCCACGGGCGGAACGCTGCACGCGGAGGTCTACGAGCATCCGGATGCTACCCGCGCCGTCGTCATCCTGCACGGCTACACGGAATCCGCCGAGAAATTCCGCGAAATGACGTGGTATTTTCTGAACGAGAAGTTCAACGTCTACGCCATCGACCACCGCGGGCACGGCAAATCCGTCCGCAAAATTTCTGACACCTCCATCACGCACGTCGATGCGTTTTCGGATTATCTGCGCGATTTGGAGGAGTTCATGTCGGGTGTCGTCCTGCCGCGAACAGCTCATCTGCCGCGCGTGCTGTATGCGCACTCGATGGGCGGCGCGATTGGCGGCATGACGCTGATGAATCACCCGGAGTATTTCGCGCGGGCGGTGCTGACTGCGCCGATGATTGCGCCGTCGAGTGCGCCGCTGCCGCGCTGGGCGGGCAAACTCGCGGCGGACTTCATGTGCGCCATCGGCAAGCGGGAAGACCGCGCGTTCATCGGCAAACCGTTCAGCCCGGAGAACGAGCCGTTCGAGACATCCTGCGCCACCAGCCGCGTCCGCTTTGACTACTACGAGCGCAAGCGCATCGACAACGCGCACTTGCAGAATTGTTCACCCACTTATGGCTGGGTACAGGAAGCGATTGGCGTGACGCAAGTACTGCTTGACCCGGCAAAGGACAAGCAGATTACCACGCCGCTGCTGCTCTGCCAAGCGTCCCTGGACAAGACAGTCTGTCTGCCGGAGCAGAAACAATTCGTCGCGCAAGTCCCCGGTGCGAAACTTTCCGTTTATCCCGCGAAGCACGAAATCTACATGTCCACGAACGATGTGATGGAGAAGTATGTGCCGGAAGTGATTGAATTCTTACGGGGGTAAAGGAGGTGCCAGAGGCTCTGCCTCTGGACTCCGCAAGGGAGTTCCTCCCTTGACCCTTCCGCGCGCGATTCAGTTGGTGACTTCTGCATACAGTGTCCGCGTGTTTATCCAGCGAACCTACGGTTCGCTAAATTTCCGGTAGAAACCAAGCAACATGGGAGTGACCGCGCCGAAGGAGTCAAGGGGGCGATCGGAAAGCCCCCTTGTCGCCGCCGCAGCGGCGATTCCCCCCGCGGCAACATCACGCAATAAACAAAAAGGTCAATATTCAAAACTCCCCTGTCCATATCAAGCAGGGGAGTTTTTTTCATCATCACACCTCGCGCCCAACAGCTTCGGCAATCTTCCGAATATCCGCCATCACGTCCACAAACGCGGCGGGCGTAATCGACTGCGCACCGTCGCACAACGCGTGCGCCGGGTCGTTGTGCACCTCAATCATCACGCCGTCCGCGCCAACCGCAATCGCCGCGCGCGCAATCGGCTGCACCATCCAGCTCTTACCGGTCGAATGGCTCGGATCAACAATCACCGGCAGATGGCTCAGCTTCTTCACCGCGCAGATGGCGGACAGGTCGAGTGTGTTGCGCGTGTACGTCTCGAACGTGCGGATGCCGCGCTCGCACAGAATCACCTGCTCATTGCCGCCCGCCATGATGTACTCCGCGCTCATCAGCCACTCTTCGATGGTGGCGGACAAACCGCGCTTAAGCAGAATCGGCTTGCGAATCTTCCCCAATTGTTTCAGCAGGTCAAAATTCTGCATGTTGCGCGCGCCGACCTGAATGCAGTCCACCTTGTCCACGAAGGTGTCAATGTCGTAGGGAGACATCAGCTCGGTCACGATGGGCAGCCCAGTCTGCTCGCGGGCATGGCAGAGCATGTCCAGCCCCTCGTATGCCAGTCCTTGGAAGGAGTACGGGGACGTGCGCGGCTTGAACGCACCGCCGCGCAGCACCGTCGCGCCCGCGTCCTTCACCGCCTGCGCCACGGCGGTAATCTGCTCGTTGCTCTCCACGGAGCAGGGACCCGCCATAATCGCGAGTTTCTTGCCGCCGACAACCGTGTTCCCGATTTTGATTTCGCTCGGCGCGGGATGGAACGCGCGGTTTGCCTTCTTGAACGGCTCAGCAACCTTCATGATGCGTTCGACGCAGTGGAAGGATTCCAGCTGGTCGGGGTCAATGCGGCTCGTGTCGCCAGTCAGACCAAGGATGGTCATCTCCGTGCCGACAATCGGGCTGACGGATACGCCGCGCGCAACCACGGCATTGGTGACGGTGTCGATTTCCTGCTGGGTCGTGCCCTGCTTCAAGACGATAATCATGGTGTTCAACCTCCTGCGTCAATCATTATTGGCTCAAAATCATTATTGGCTCAAATGGACGAAAAAAAGCACGGAAGCCCGCAAAAGAGCTTCCGCGCCTGATGTTTTCCTCAATCGCTGCGGCTGCTGCTTCACGGTACGTCAATTTGCCCGGCGAAAAACGCCGGGAATGTAAACGGAAACAGCACAGACAGCATCATGGAGAAAATTCCTCCGTCCGGCGGCATCATTGCCGCGTATTCGGATTCATTATAGTCCGCTCATCCCGCGCTTGTCAAGGGCAGAATTGTACATTTGCTGTTTTTCGGGCGAAAAGTTTGCCGAAGCTAACCTGTATTGGATGGCATTCATCCAGACTCGGACACGCACGGCTATCTTTCAGAAAAATTTCGGGAAAATCGTGTAATCCTCTTGACAATCAACTGATTTGGGCATTATAATAGCCATAATGACAATTGTGCCATTTGGTTGAAGGAGGATGAAGGGCATGGAGTCTTACCTGTTCGCAGACGTAGAGGCTGCGGCGGATACTATGGTGGTGGAAGGATACCACAAGCCGGGCAGCTTGACCCGCTCCAGCGGTGCGTGGATTCACGCGGCAGGCACGGCGATGTTTGAGGCAGGGAGACGCCCCATTAAGCCGCATGACCAGTGGATTTGGTTCGCGGTGGAGGCAGGCGAAGCGACGCTGGTTTGGCAGGGGCATGAGCTGACGCTGAAACAGCAGGAAACGTGCTTCCTGCCCGCCGGCAACCGCGACGCTGCCCTGCAGATTGACGAGAGCGTCCGCTGCGTGTGGATTGCGCTGGAAGGCCCGCTTGCGCCGATGGTCGTACGCAAGATGGGCGCGCTGCTGCATATGCCACTGAAGCAGGGGGCGCTGCCGAGCCAGATGTACTTGGCGAAGCAGATTGTGCAGGTCATCGTCCGCCACACGGACACCAGCGACGCGACATATCAGCTGCAGCACCTGATGTACGGGATGCTGGCAAGCCACTGGGGTCAGCCGGTCGCCATGGACGCGATGCTTTCGCACGAGATTGCGAAGGTCGTGGACACCCTGCGCGCGAATCAGTACAAGGATAACTTCTCTCTGGCGGAGATGGCGGCAATTTCCCGTATGCCGATGGAAACGTTCCGCAAGCGCTTCGTGAGCGAAGTGGGTATGCCGCCGCTGTCGTATGTGCTGCACTGCAAGATGGAGCGCGCGAAGGAGCTGCTGCGCGAGGAAGGGCACACGGTTCGTCAGGCAGGCATCGAAGTCGGGATGCAGGATCCGTACCACTTCTCCAAGCAGTTCAAGAACATCGTCGGCATCAGCCCGTCGGCGTTCATGAAGCAGGCCGCCAAGCCGGATGCGACCATCCGCGGCAGCAGCAAAGTAGAAAAGAAGTAAGCAGTGAGGCGACTGTCAGGGGATAAACCTGGCAGCCGCCTTTTTTTCTTCCACATAACCGCCACATTTACCGCACGGGATTCGGGCAGCCTTGGACTTTGTGTTGCTCGGCACACTCGTCCGCCCCTCTACGGTCTACTATGTGATTTTTGTTCGTCGGTTCGGGAGTTTGCCCGCTGGCATCCGGCTTCCTTCAGACTCCGCCTCTCGATGGACACCCTTGCCTTCGGCTAAGCCGGGCACACATAACGGCCGTTGCAGATTCATATTCTGCAACGGCCTTAAAAACGCTATGAAATGGGATTATTCCGCTGTCGGTATCAGGCGAATCAGCGCGGTGGGAATTTCTGCATCGGTGAAATTCAGCGTGAACACTGCGTTTTCACCTTCCACGATGTAGGGCAGATCAATTTCCGTACCGTCGGCATTCAGCAGCGCCAGGGTAACGCCGTTCAGCAGCTCGGCGGGCAGCGTGATCTTTACCTCGCCCTTCGGACGGGTGAGCTTGCCGGAAACTTCAAAGCAGACGCTCAGCAGCGTATTGCCGTTCGCAGTTTCACCCATGCGCAGCACCAGCTCGCCATAGGGCAGATGCTCGCCCTCCGCCTTCACTTCTTCAACCAGCGCCAGATGCGTGCCATCGCTCACATTGCCGCATACGGGGCAGAGCGTGCGCGTCGCTTCATCCTGCTTGAATTCGACGATGGCGCATTCGGTCTTGCCGACGTGCTTGCAATCCTTGCGCTTGCAGGTCGCGCTGTGCGTGCCGTCGCCGTTACTCGTCCATTCGCCATACCAGTGCAGCAGCGTCTTCGTCTGTTGATCCTTATAGCTGTCATGGCAGTTTTTGCAGGTGTGCAGCGTGTAGCCGCCCTTTTCGCAGGTAGGCTTGACGACCTTTTCGGTATAATCGTGCCCGGGGGCAGGGATTTCCACCTTGGTGGTGTAATCGCAGCGGGAGCAGGTATCGTATTCATCCCAGCCAATTTCGGTGCAGGTGGGCGCCTTGGCGTCGTGATGCACCAGCTTGTGTTTCAGCGCAGGGATTTCCACCTTGGTGGTGTAAGTGCAGCCCTCGCGCTGGCAGGCGTCATATTCATCCCAGCCAATTTCGGTGCAGGTGGGCGCCTTGGCGTCGTGGTGCACCAGGTCGTGGTTGTTCGGGTCAGGTCCATACCATGGGTGTACATAAGTATCCGTTCCCTTGCGGTAGCAGTAAGCGCAGTTTGTGTAGTACACGGGCGGAGAAACGCAGGTGGCTGCGGACTTAAGGCACGAGCTATCGTTGCCCTGAACGAAGAAATGTGCGCCCACCTTAGTTTTCGCTTCGTGGCAGACGGTGCAGCTAACCCAGTGGTTTTCGGCATCCGAATCCCAGCCCTGATTCGCAGGGAAGGTATGTGCGCTGTAGTACTGCCCGCCGCAGGTAGTGCATGTTCCCAGGGTGATGCAGGTTGCGATGCTGTCGCCGGAGCAGCTTTCGGTGTCGACCGCATCGCAGCCGTCACGCTGGCAGGTGCGGAAATGCTCGCTGTTGTTGCCCCTGGATTGCCATGCGCCCCAGTCGTGACCGAGTTTGCCGTATTGAGTGCCGCACCGGGTGCAGGTTTTGCCCGTGGTGCAGGTCGGCGTTTCGGTGCCGCCAGAGTGACGGCCGATTGGATTGTCATCAAATAGGGCATAGCTGCCTTTACCGCAGTGTGAACATATGTAAATTACATAATGATAATCGTCGTTGAATCGCTCGAATCTTGTAATCTCATGATCTGCCGTCGTGTTGCAGAAACGGCATTTGTCGCGGATGGTTTCCGCCTTCGCTTCCGGCGCCATTCCCGGCAGCAGGCACAGCAGCAGCGCCGCAGCCAGCAATATGGCAAAACTCTTCTTCTTCATCTTCGTCGCCTCCTTAAAGTTAGGGTAACACCGCACAAATGAAGTGGTCGGCTGGCAAATGGATTGTGCGGTGTTGCCTTTATGATGGATTTACTGTGCCAGTTCCACCAGCGTGTCAAACGCGGGCTTCGGCTGGGCATCCTTGTCGAACAGGAGCGGGTACTCGTCCGCGCGCCAGCTCAGGTCGTCCACCGTGCCCCATACCTGCACCGCTTCGATGCGGTCGGCGTAACGCAGGAAAATCTTCATCAGGTCGCCGTAATACTTCGCCTGCTTCTGCAGATTTTCCTCGCTCGTATCGTCAATGCCCACGTCAAGTTCGGACACGCGCAGGAGCAAATCACGCTTGGCAATCTGCTGGAACGCCCAATCCACGCGGTCAATCGTCGGGCTGCCGACGGAGTAGTGTGCCTGGAAGCCGTAGCCGTCAATCGTGCCATCCGCAATCAGGCTGTCCAGCAGAACGCAGATGCCGTGCAGCTTGGGGTCAAGGGGGGTGTTGTAATCATTGTAGTACAGCTTCACGCCGTCCGCGGCGTACTTGCGGGCGTACTCAAACGCGCGGTTCACGAAATCCTGACCGATTGTCTTTGTCCAGTTGGATTCGCGCAGCTGGTCGCTGCCGTCCGCCACGGCTTCGTTCACAACGTCCCACGAGACAATCAGCCCCGGATAATTCTCGTTCGTCCACGTCAGCACCTGCTGGATGTAGCTTTCCATGCGGGCGAGCATGGTTTCGCGGCTGCACAGCGGCTTGTGGGTCGCGTAGCCCTCATGGAAGAAGGCTTCGGGCGTCTGGGAGTGCCACACCAGCACATGCCCATGCACCTTCACGCCATTGTCGCGGCACCAATCGAGGAACGGAATGCAGTTGTCGAACTTCACAGCGACGGCCGTGTCGTCCGTGCGGCTGAGCTTGCGGCATTCCGCCATGTCCAGCAGCGAATCCGGCTTCATCTCGTTTCCCGCGGTCATGATGGTGAACTGGCTGCCGTAGAACGCCATGCGTTTGCTGTCCGCCACTTCACTGGCAACAACCGCCGTGCCGAAATCGAACTTATCCGCATAGAGCGTCTTGAGGACAGGCAGCGAAGTGGTATCGAAGGAGTCAATCTTCTCGTCGCAGGTGAAATTGCGGATGGTGAAGGACGTTTCCTTGCCCGCGCCCTCAACGTACAGCACATACTTGTCATACCGACCGGGAATGTACGAGCCGGACAGCATTGCCCATTCGCCTTTCTTCGCCGTGCCGGTGACAATGTTCTCATAGGATTCCTCGCCGTCGCGGGTATGGGCGACGGACAGGATGAAGCTGCACGAATCCATCTCGTCCTGCTTCACCTGCACGGACAGGTTGTAGGCGCGCCCCGGCACAAGGTCGAAGTCGCGGCCGGGAGAGTTCCACGTCGCGGTACGCCCGGTGATGTACAGCCCGTCAGCGGTCGTCTCGATGGCGGCGCCGCCCGCAGAGCGCGCATACCAGCCGTCCGTGCCGCTAGTAAAGTCCGACGTGTAGTGAATCTGCGGCGCGTCGGAGTAATCCACCTTTTCGGGCGCGGTGATGGTCAGCGTGACGTCATCAATGCAGTAGTTTTTGCCCAGATAGTTATCCGACGCCGTGAGGAAGCGGATATTGATGCCCGCGTCCGCCTCGAAATCGCAGGAGATTTCCGTCCACTCCTTGCCCTTGACGTTCACCTGCGCGTAGTAGGCGTAATCGCCGCCCGCCTTGCCAATCGCCATAGTGCCGTCTTCCGAGCTTTCGACGTAGACGCAGGCGGACAGGTGGACTTTCGCGCCGGCCTCGATGCCAAGCGACGCAGCGGAGAGGTCAACGGCGTCCCAGTTATTGCTGCCGCGTCCAGAAACTCGCAGGCTCTGCTTACCGCTGTGTGCCTGCGATTCCGTCACGCCGACGGTGCAGGAGCCAGACTGGCTGAATGCGGCGGCGTTGCCATCCTCAAAGTCGATGGTGACGGCGTTCTGCGCGGCTTCTTCCGCTGCGGCGAAGCAGGGCAGAAACAAGCAGAGTGCCATCAGCAGAAAAAGCGCTTGTGCGACCCAGTGTTTCATGTTTAATTTCCTCCCTTAGCGTCTTGGGGGTCTATGGAATGGATGATGCAATAATTTAATTATACACAAAAATTGTGTTTTGTCAAGAATGTCTGATTTCTTACCAGAACGAAAATGGTTTCGTTGGGTGGTTTTTTCGGATTCTATGCTGATGGGCATGTTTGAACTGGTCTTTTCCATGCTTCCAGAGGGCAATGAAAACGGACGAAGTCCGCGGTCGTCTGCTGGACACCTTCGGTTTCGCCACTCCTGTCACTGGTTTTTATCGCCGCTTTGTGGCTTTTTTTCCGGCTTTTTGTTACTTAACTGATGGGCAAGAAATATTGTCGAAATCTTTCCAAAAGCCCCCTTGAAACAAGGAAAAAACCGTGCTATCATCAAACCGTTTCTAATGAACTTACGACTGAACGACACGTCTTTCTACAAGGGAGGACAACCCCATGAACATCCGCTGCTTCTGCTGCATGGGCGACAGCATCACCAGCGACCAGGTCAGCGGTATCGGCACGATGGTGGCGCATCGGCTGAACGCGCAGGAGGTGCTGAATGCCGCCTGCGGGTACGCAACCTGCTCCGACTGGCACGAAGGCGATAGGAACATCACGCCTGTAACGCTCATCGAGCCGCCGAACACGAACACAGCGGACAACGTGCTATCCAATCAGGTGCGGCGCGTTTTGCAGGCGCTTACGCCGAAGGGCAGCATCATCCGCTGGACGGTGGATGGCATCGAGTATGCGATTCCGGCGGAAATCGGTATCGGCACAGGCACGCTGAGCACACCGGACGTCATCTACATCGCCATCTCCAGCAATGACGGCAATCAACCGGAAAATGCCCCGGCGGATGACTTTGCGGCTGTCTGTGAACTCCCCTATGCTGCCCTGACCCGCACGTCGATGGCATCTGCGCTGCTCTGGGCGGTGCGGACATTGCAGGCGGTCTGCCCGAACGCAGCGATTTTTCTCGCCACGCCGCTGCAAACATACATCCCGCAGGAATGGATGGACGAATCTCACGGGCTGCTCAAGCGCCGCGTCATCCAGAAAGTCGCGCATAAAACGGGTGTGCACTGCATCGACAGCTTCTACGGAAGCGGCTTTGACCGCAGTGTTGCCCGCTCTCACGGCGAAGTCCACCCGGACGAGGAATGGAAAATCCGCATTGCTGACTTTGTGACAAAGGAAATCGAATCGACCCTGTATAAGGAGTAACCGATGGAGAATATCAAATGGCTGTGGGGCGTAATGGACAAGCGCTACCACAAGTGGCACATTCTTGGTCTCATCATCAGTGCCGTCACGTCGCTGATGCTGCTCATCAACCCCTACCTGACGATGCGCCTGATGGATGACGTCATTGTCGCGCAGAACCCCGAACCGCTCGTCGGCTTGCTGCTGACGATGCTGATTGTCAAGGTTACGCGCGAAGGTCTGCGCTACCTGATGGTTGTCCTGCTGGAGCATTCCTCCCAGAACACGCTGATGAACCTGCGCATGCGGCTGTTCACGCGCCTGCAGTATCAGGACATGCGCTTTTTCGACATTCACCGCACGGGCGACCTGATGACGCGCCTGTCCGCCGACACAGACTGGTGCCGCCATTTTCTGGCATACATAGACTATGTGGCGGTGGACAGCATCGTCATGTTCGTGTCGTCGTCGATTTACCTGTTCTCGGTGAACTGGAAGCTCGCGCTGGCGATGGTCTGCGTCACGCCGCTGCTGATGATTATCACGAAAGTGTACTCCAAGGGCGCGCGGCGGATGTTCGTGGACATGCGCGACAAGATGAGCGACATGAACGCGAAGGCGCAGGAGAACATTGCGGCAAACCGCGTGGTGAAGGCGTTTGCGCGTGAGGAATACGAGGAGAACCGCTTCGACGAGCGTTCCCGCGCCTTCCGCGATGCGAATCTGGATATCAACAAGCGCTGGCTGTCCTTCTACCCCTTCATCGAGATTCTGGCGAACGCCATGACGCTGCTGACCGTCTTTTTCGGCGGCTACCTGATGATTACCGACGGCATGACGGCGGGTGAACTGACGATTTTCACCCAGCTGGCGTGGACGCTGAGCGTCCCCATGCGGCAGCTGGGCAACCTGCTCAACGACTGGCAGCGCTTCATCACCTGCTCGAACAAGGTCATGGAGATTGAAGTCTCCCGCCCGGAGATTGTAGACAGCTCCTGCGCGGTGAATCACGACCACATCGAGGGTGCGATTTCCTTTGACCATGTGTCCTTCGCTTACGGCTCGCAGCCGGTGCTGTCCGACGTAACGTTCTCCGCCAAGCCGGGGCAGACCGTCGCCATCATGGGGCCGACCGGTTCCGGCAAAACGACGCTGATTCAGCTGCTCGCCCGCTGCTACGACGTGACCAGCGGCAGCATTTCCGTTGACGGCTGCAACGTGCGCAAGTGGAAGCTGCAGCAGTTGCGCGACGGCATCGGTACGGCAACGCAGGATGTTTTCCTCTTTTCCGACACGGTGGAAGGCAACATTGCTTTCGGCGACCAGACGCTGACGGAGGACGAAGTGCACGACTTCGCCCGCCGCGCGGCTGCAGACGACTTCATCAAGGGCTTGTCCGAGGGCTACGACACGATTATCGGCGAACGCGGCGTGGGTCTTTCCGGCGGGCAGAAGCAGCGCATTGCCTTGGCGCGCGCGCTGGCGGTCAAGCCCGGTATCCTCGTCATGGACGACACGACTTCCGCCGTCGATATGGAGACGGAGAAATACATTCAGGCGCAGCTGCGTCAGCTCCCCTACGACTGCACGAAGCTGATCATTGCCCAGCGCATTTCCTCCGTCAAGGATGCTGACCTCATCCTGATTTTGAAGGACGGCGTCGTGACCGAGCGCGGCACGCATCAGGAACTGCTGCGTCAGCGCGGCTACTACTACGAAACGTACTGCCTGCAAAACGGCATCACGCCCGACACCGCTCCGCAGGAGGTGATGTAACATGGCGCGCAACAAATTTGACGTAGACGAGCGCTTGGAAACCCCGTTTGACTTCCGGCACTTGAAGCGCGTTGGCGTTTACATCGGCAAGCACAAATGGAAGATGCTGCTGGCGCTGCTTCTGTCCGCCTTGGCATCGGTAACGAGCCTCGCCGTGCCGAAAATCACCCAGACCGTCATGGACGTCGCTGTGCCGCAGAAAAACGTTGACCTGCTGCTGAAGATGGCGCTGGCGTTCATGGGCATCATCATCGTCGGCATCGTCTTCACGGTCATCCGCTCGCGCATCATGGCGTTCGTCAGTCAGCAGATCATCTACGATATCCGCAAAGACCTCTTCGCGCACCTGCAGCAGCTGCCTTTCGCCTACTACGACAGCCGTCCGGCGGGCAAAATCCTCGTGCGCGTCATCAATTACGTCAACAGCGTGTCGGATATTCTTTCCAACGGCATCATCAACTCGATTCTGGAAATCATCAATATCATCTTCATCGTCGTCTACATGTACACGACCGAGCCGACGCTGGCGACGATTGTTGTGGCGGGGCTGCCGATTTTCGTGGCGATTATCATCATCCTGAAGCCGCGTCAGCGCCGCGCGTGGCAGAACCAGTCGAACAAAAACAGCAACTACAACGCGTATCTGGCGGAATCCATTGACGGCGTGCGCGTGAGCGAACTGTTCGCGCGGCAGGATGTCAACTGCTCCATCATGCAGCGGCTGGCGACGGCGTGCCGCGCGGCGTGGCTGAAGGCGATTTACATCTCCAACAGCGTCTGGCTCTCTTCGGAAATCATCACCCAGATTGTTTTCACCCTCATGTACTACGCGGGCGTGTACTGGCTGGGCGGCGCGGTGGTCTCCTTCGGCGTGATTCTCGCCATGGGGCAGTACGTCAGCCGCTTCTGGCAGCCGATTACGAATCTGGCGAACATCTACAACAGCTTCGTGAACAACATGGCGTATCTGGAGCGCATCTTCGAGACGATGGATGAACCAGTCGTGATTGACGACAAGCCGAATGCCGAGACGCTTCCGCCCATTACCGGCGCTGTTGATTACAACAACATCACCTTCGGCTACGAGGAAGGGCAGACCGTCCTCAAGGATGTTGACCTGCACGTCAAGGCGGGCGAAAGCATTGCGCTTGTCGGCCCGACCGGCGCGGGCAAGTCCACCATCGTCAACCTGCTCTGCCGCTTCTACGACCTGCGCAGCGGTTCCATCACGCTGACGGATGAATCCGGCGTGAAGCACGACATTACCGACGTGACGCTGCACTCCCTGCGCTCGCAGATGGGCATCATGCTGCAGGATTCCTTCATCTTCTCCGGCACGATTCTGGATAACATCCGCTACGGCCGTCTGGACGCGACAGACGACGAGGTACGTCAGGCGGCAGCGGTTGTCCGCGCGGACGACTTCATCCGCGAAATGCCGCAGGGCTACAAAACGACCGTGAACGAGCGCGGCGGCAGCCTTTCGCAGGGGCAGAAGCAGCTGATTGCCTTCGCGCGCACGCTGCTGAGCGACCCGCGCATCCTGATACTGGACGAGGCAACCTCCTCCATCGACACCAAGACGGAGAAGCTGCTGCAGGACGGCATTCAGGCGCTGCTGAAGGGACGCACGTCGTTCATCATTGCGCACCGTCTGTCCACCATCAAGAACTGCGACCGCATCCTGTACATCGGCAATCAGGGCATCATGGAAGCGGGTTCGCACGACGAATTGATGGCCAAGCGCGGCGCATACTACGAGCTGTACACCGCGCAGGCGCGCGACCAAGGCATGGGGGAATAAGGTGCGCACGGCGCTTCTGAGAATTGCATAGGGACAAAAAGCGGGGCTGCGTGAAAAATGCGCAATCCCGCTTTTTATATTATTTTTCCGCCCCTAAAATTGCCTTAATATCCCCCAAATTCTCCGCAAAATACACCTTTTCCTGTTTTTCTTCCGTCGAAAGCCCCATCTCCACCATATGCCTCAGCAGCGCCTTCAATCCCTCATAATACCCATTCAAATTATACAGCACACACGGGGCATCTATCTGCTTCAGCGCCAGCTTCGACATCACTTCCGACACCTCTTCCAGCGTCCCCGTGCCGCCCGGAAACGCAATGAACGCATCCCCCAGTTCTATCATCTTCGTCCGGCGCTCCGGAATGTCCTTCGTCACAATCAGCTCCGTCAGCCCCTCCATTTGAAAGCTCTCGCTGATGAAAAACTCCGGCTCCACGCCCGTCACCTCCGCGCCAGCCGCCAGCGCACTGGCCGCCAGCGCGCCCATCAGACCGGATTTCGACCCGCCATACACCAGCGCGTTGCCGCTTTCGCCAATCCAGCGTCCGAGTTCCTCCACCGCCTGCCGAAAAGACGGATCGTTGCCCTCGTTTGCCCCCAGATAAACCGTAATATTCATGCGAAAGAATCCCCCTTTGCGTATTTCTGCTATCGAGTATAGCAGAATGAACACGGAAACGCAATCGGGGGATTTCCGCAAAAATGAGAATTTCCTCATGAATTTCTAATCATCCTTCGATGGATTTTCCATTCCGCTTGTGCTATCCTTATTCTTGTCAGAACGACAGGACGCGCCCCTCATCGGCGCAGGAGGATACAGATATGATGGCATTCATCGGCTCGGTTTTCAACATGATCGGCTCTTTCATCAACATGGTGTTCGGCGCGGTCGCCAGCGTGTTCCACTTTGTGTTCAGTGTATTAGGCGGACTGCTGGGGCTGGTGCTGCATCTGGGGATGCTGCTGCTGGTTGTCGGGCTGGTGGCGCTGGTGATTACGCGCCGCAAGAACTACAAGCAGGCGAAGGCGGATGAACCGCGCGTCATCCACATGGACAACGGCGAAACCTTCAAGAGCTATTACAGCAAGTAATTTGCAAAAAAGCGCTTGTCCTTCCTCTGAAAGTGTGGTATAATCAGCGTTACCCTAAATTTTCGGAGGTTAAGAAGCAATGACGATTCTGTGGGACTGGAACGGCACGCTGCTCAGCGACGTACCGTTGGTGGTCAAAATCAACAATGAAGTTTTCGCGCGCCACGGCTATCGCCTGACAAGCGAGGAGGAATATCGGCAGATTTTCCGCTTTCCAGTCAAGGATTACTACACCGACATTGGCGTGACGGACGAGGATTTCCCGCTTGTGGCGAAAGAATGGAACGAAGGCTACGTCGCGAACTTCCATCTGGCGCAGCTGCACCAGACGGCGGCGGAGGCGGTTCATCGCTTCCACGACGCAGGCTTCCATCAGGCGATTATCTCCGCCAGCCAGGTGGATCAGCTGCGCGCGCAGGTCGTCAAGTTTCCAGAGCTGGATGGCATGTTCGACGACATTCTGGGGCTGGGCGATGTCTACGCCGTGTCGAAGGTACAGCTGGCGAAGGATTACCTTTCGCGCAAGGGCTACGACCCGGCGGACACGGTGTTTCTGGGCGACACGAGCCACGATGCCGAGGTTGCCCGCGCCATCGGCTGCCGCTGTCTGCTGATTTCCGGCGGGCACCAGTGCGACGCGGTGCTGCGTCAGGTGCCGGGCGTTAAAGTGCTGCCGTCCCTGCGCGCGGCGGCGGATGTATTAGGAGCATAACAAATTATGGCGGATATCTTGCAGGTCAACACGGAGCTTCCGGCGGATTTCACCCCGACCGCGCCAAGCGGCTTGACGGACGAGGAGGCGGCTTCCCGCAAGCCGAACATCTCCCACCACCGCCCCGACAAATCCACCGCGCAGATTCTGGCGGAAAATCTCTTCACGCCCTTCAACGGGCTAAATGTGGCGCTGGCGGCTTGTCTGGCGCTGGTGGGCAGCTGGCGGAACATGCTGTTTCTGGGTGTCGTGGTGTCGAACACGCTGATTGGCACGGTGCAGGAGCTTCGCGCGCGCAAGACCATTCGCAAGTTGTCCCTGCTGAACGCCCCGACCGCGCACGTCCTGCGCAATGGGCAGGAAAAGACCTGCTCGCCGGATGCGCTCGTCAAGGGCGATCTGGTGATTCTCCGCGCGGGCGACCAAGTGATGGCGGATGCCGTCGTCACCAGTGGGCAGGGTGCGGCGAACGAATCCCTGCTGACGGGGGAAAGCACGCCCATGCGCAAGCAGCCGGGCGATTTTCTTCTGTCCGGCAGCTATATTTTAGAGGGAACCTTCACCGCGCAGCTGGTTTATGTGGGCGACGAAAGCTATGCCGCCCGCCTGACGCGTTCCGCGAAGGAGATTCGCCGCCCGAAATCGGTGCTGATGACGGAGGTCAACCGCCTGATTCGCATCGTCAGCGCGGCGCTGATTCCGATTGGGCTGCTTTTGTTCTGCAAGCAGTTCTTCCTCCAGCACCTTCCGCTGACAACAGCTGTCCCGACGTCCGTCGCCGCCATGATCGGCATGATTCCCGAAGGGCTGATTCTGTTGATTTCGGTCGCCTTGGCGGTTGGCGTAATCAAGCTCGGCAAGCGAAACACCCTTGTGCAGGAGCTGTATGGCATTGAGACGCTCTCCCGCGCGGATGTGCTGTGTCTGGACAAAACCGGTACGATTACGACGGGTAAGATGACATTGGATTCGCTGCTGCCCCTTTCTGGGGACGAGGGCGCCATGCGGACACAATTGGGACGCTTCCTGTCCAGCATGGACGAGCGTTCCGGCACGCTGGATGCCCTCCGCGCGGAAATTTCCGATGTGCAGGGCGAAAAGCCCGTGGCTGTCCTGCCATTTTCCTCCGAACGGAAAAAGTCCGCTGTATCTTTTGCGGATGGTACGACGCTGATTTTAGGCGCGCCGACGTTTGTGCTGGATGACGCGCATCTTGCGCCGATTCGCAAAACGCTTTCGGATTGCACCGGGCGCGGCTTGCGCGTGCTGGTTTTGGCAGAAGCGGACGGCTGCGTCACCGAAACCGACACGCCCGCCGTCACCCGCGTGATTGGCCTGTGCCTGCTGACCGACGAGATTCGCCCCGCGGCGCAGGAGACGCTGCATTACTTCCATACGCAGGGCGTTGCACTGAAAATTATCAGCGGCGACGACGAAAAGACGGTCGCGGCGATTGCCCGCAAGGTCGGCTTGTCGGGCGGCGCGGTGGATGCCTCCACCTTATCGGACGACGAACTTCCCGATGCTTGCGAGCGCTACGCCGTATTCGGGCGCGTGACCCCGACGCGGAAAAAGGCGCTGGTCGAGGCGCTCAAGGCGAAAGGGCATCACGTTGCCATGACCGGCGACGGCGTGAACGACATTCCCGCACTCAAGGCGGCGGACTGCTCCATTGCCATGGCGGGCGGCGCGGATGCCACAAAACAGGCGGCGCAGCTGACGCTCCTGGACGCGAATTTCGCGAACATGCCGCTGATTGTTGCGGAGGGGCGGCGTGTCGTGGGCAACATCACGCGTGCGGCGTCGCTCTTCCTTGTCAAAACGCTGTATTCCTTCGCCTTGGCGCTGCTGACGCTGCTGTTCCCGGTCGAATACCCCTTCCAGCCGATTCAGCTGACGCTCATTTCCTCGCTGACAATTGGTCTTCCGGCGTTTCTGCTAACGCTCGAACCGAATCAGGACCGCATACAGGGCAGTTTTCTGCGCACGGTGCTGACGCGGGCGATTCCCGGCGCGGCGGCGGTGTGCGTCTGCGCCATGGCGGCAATGGCAGGCGTGAATTTCGGCTGGGATATGGCGGACTGCAAGACGCTGGCGGCGCTGTGCGCGGGCGCGGTCGGGCTGATGATGCTCTATTCCGTCTCCGTCCCGCTGACGAAGCTGCGCGCGGCGGTGTGCGCCGTCATGACCGCCGGATTCGTGCTGGCGGTATGCTATTTCAAGCAGATTTTCTATTTTGAGCACCTGACGCTGGCGCAGTATGGCGCGCTGGCAGGGCTGATTGTCCTTGCCGCGCTGGTGATGGCGGCGGTTTCGTGGACGGCAAAAAGACTGCCGGGGAAAAAAGGATAATAGCAAGAAGGACGAGGCGGGAATGCTTCGTCCTTCTTTGTGTTATACTATTTCCAGATAAGAATGCGCCAAGATGCGCCGCGAATTTTTCATTCTGGCTAACGTGAATGAAACGCAGCGTAGCAGCGCTACGCTAAGTGGAATGAGCGGACGCCAGAAGGGAAAAGGCGCAAGCAGATGGCGCAGGTGAATCTGGAAATAGTATTACTCTGCGATTGTCACGGGAATCCACCCGCCACCTAAGCCCCCAAGGGTCAGCGACAATTCCCGCGTGTTTCCCATCGGGAAAATGTCGATTTCCAGCTGCCGGGTGTCACCCGCGTCGTATGTCATCGTCAGCGTTTTGCCGCTTTGCTGCCAATGGAACGGCTGTGCATCCGAAAGCCGCTCACGCGGGAGGAGGATGTTCTCCATCCCGTTGTCCAGCCCGTCGCTGTCCAGCGCATAGCCGATACCCGTGCCATCCGCTGCGAACACCAGCACGTTTGGCGCAAGATCGCCGCCATCATAGCCGTCGTAAATCATCCATGCGCCGACCAGACTTCGCGTCTGCTTGTTCTGCATGAGCGTACCCATGCAGGCAGCAGCCACCATCAGCGCCACTGCGACACTAATCAGCAGTTTTCCGTGTTTCTGCACAAATGACTTCATGCGCATCCTCTCCTATATTATTTTGATTGGGCGGCGCCGTTTTTTCTGTATGCGGAGGGTGACATGCCCTCATACTGCTGGAAAACCCGGTTGAAGGTCGCAATGCTGCCGAAGCCCGACTGCCCCGCAATGGACGTAATCGAATCATCCGTCCGTTCCAGAAGCTGCTTGCAGAGCGTCAGCCGCTGGCGGGTCAGGAATTCGTGGAACGATATGCCTAAGCAGTCGTAGAAAAGGCGCTCGAAGTGGTAACGGCTGTACCCGCTCTTGTCCGCCATGTTCTGCGGGGTCAAATCCTCTGCGCAGTGCGCCATCACATAGTCGCGAATGTCAACAAAAAGCATCTGCGTCTGCTCCTTGTGGCGGACACGGCGGTTCAGTTCTGTGCCGTGTTCCTGCGCGTGGCGGCGGAGCAGGTCGATGAGCATCCGGCTCAATTCCAGCCGCGCGACCGTTAATCCAAAGCGATCCCGCGCCACCCCAGCCTCAGCCGCAGCGGTCTTTACGCGCTGCTCAATTTCGGGCGCGCTGCCCTTGCGAATCACCATGCACGGCTGGAGGGCTTCTTCTACCGCCAGCAGACCGTCGATAATGAACAGGCGCTCGCGGTCAAGGAGGAAGTAATAGCGGTGGCCGGTCGGGGGTGTGTGGATTTCGTGGACGACGCCGGAGGGGATAACCATGATATCGCCCGGATGAAGAAGATGACGCTCGTTTTCGACGATGACAGTGAGGTCCTCGGCGATAACCATGATGACCTCATAGGTCATATGCCAATGCGGGAGGTAATCGCAGGTCTGGGTGTTATCGTAGAAACGGATGCCCTGACTGCGGTCTTCGCCGAATTCTTCCTTTTGGCGCATGTACCACATGTTGCTCTTCACGGCGTTACGTCCTCCTTTCCGGCTTTTTGCTCGCCCCTTGACTTCTTCGGCGCGGGCGCGCCTTCAAGGTGCTGTTTTCTTCATCATAGCCGTTTCGGGCGGAAATGTCAATCACGGCAGGCGCGAAATTCCGATTTGAGATGCGGAATTCATCACTTTGGTTGAATTGTATAGAAAATTACAATCTATACTCGTTTCATCGGTACAAAAATCGCTAAAAATAAGAGATATTTCGCTAAAAATGATTAGCGTCAAATGTGTAATCAGGCGATAATAAAGCCAGATGAACGATGTTCGTCGTTGCGCAATTCAAAAGGGAAGGAAGGGATCCTTTTGCAATCTACCAAGGCGATTGTCCGCCGGGATTTGACCGGGCGTTCCACCATGCGGTGGGGAACGTACTTGAAGCGATACGGCACGCTATATCTGCTGCTGCTCGTGCCGCTGGCGTTCTTCATCATTTTCCGCTACGTTCCCATGTCCTACATTCTGCTGGCGTTCAAGAAGAACAACATTCTGAAAGCGCCGTGGCTGCTGGATTGGGCGAAAAACGGCGGCTGGGAATGGTTCATCAAGGCATTCAACGATAAGAACTTTATCGATGCGCTGAAGAACACCATCATCCTGAACCTGCTTGACCTCGTTATCGGCACGCCGATGCCCATCTTGATGGCGCTGCTGCTCAACGAGCTGGCGTTCCCGAAGTTCAAGCGCGTCGCGCAGACCGTGCTGTACCTGCCGCACTTCCTGAGCTGGGTTATCATCTCCAGTCTGTCGCTGCGGCTGCTGGCAACCAATGACGGTCTGGTTAACCAGATATTCGGCGCCAATATCGCCTTCTTAGGCACGGAGAACAACTGGCGCGCAACCTACATCGTGCTGGGCATCTGGAAGGAATGCGGCTGGAACACCATCATCTACCTCGCCGCGCTGACCGGCATCAGCCCGGAGCTGTACGAAGCGGCGGAAGTGGACGGTGCGAGCCGCCTGCGCAAAATCTGGCACATCACCCTGCCGGGCATCCGCTCCACCATCATCATCCTGCTGATTATGAACCTCGGCCGCATCCTCGGCAGCGAGTTCGACCGTCCGTTCACCCTGAGCAACCCGCTGGTTGAGGGCGCAAGCAAGACGATTTCCATCTTCGTCTACGAGCGCGGCATCAAGGGCAACCAGTTCGCCCTGTCCACAGCGGTCGGTCTGTTCCAGTCCGTCGTCTGCGTCATCTTCCTGCTTGCCTCGAACACGCTGGCGAAGAAGTTCGACGAGCCGGGCATCATGTAAGGAGGCTGCGATATGGCGACGACAACTACCTTCAACGGCAAAAAAGTCCATCAGGGCATGATCAAATCCCAAAAGACCCGCGTGGGCGACTTCATCATTGCCTTCATCATCTTTCTGACGATGATGATTTGCCTGCTGCCGATGGTCAACGTGCTGGCAAGCTCCCTGTCCTCCAGCGAACACCTGATTCGCAACGACGTGTTCCTCTGGCCCAAGGGCTGGAATTTTGAGGCGTACAAGACCATTCTGAGCGACAGCAAGTACACATGGTCTCTGGCGTGGACGGGCATCCTGACCGTCGTCTGCACGGTGCTGAGCCTTGTGCTGACCGTCTGCACCGCCTTCCCGCTGATTTACAAAAATCTGCGCGGCGGCAAGGTCATCAACTTCATCATCCTGTTCACGATGTACTTCAGTGCCGGCACGATTCCGGGCTACATCCTGCTGAACAACCTCAAGATGCTCAACACCCCGTGGGCGCTGATTCTGCCGAACTGCATCAGCGTGTTCAACGTCATCGTGCTGCGTTCGTTCTTCTACAGCGTGCCGGACAGCCTTCGCGAGGCGGCGGAGATTGACGGTGCAGGCCCAATCCGCACGCTGGTGACGGTGTATCTGCCGCTGTCTCTGCCCTCTCTGGCGACGCTGGCGCTGTTCTACGCCGTCGGCCGCTGGAACGGCTTCTCCGATGCGCTGATGTACCTGAAATCCAGCAAGGCGGAAAAGTACTGGCCGATTCAGCTGCTGCTGTACAACATCATCAAAAACTCCACGCAAAGCAGCGAAATCGCCACGCAGGAAGGTTTCTTCAGCGCCGGCGTTTCCAAGACGATTCAGATGGCGTCCGTCATGTTTGCAACCGTGCCGATTCTGCTGGTGTACCCGTGGCTGCAGCGCTATTTCGTCACCGGCGTCACGATTGGCGCAGTCAAGGGCTGATGCCCCTATACTATTTCCAAATGAGAATGCACCAAGGCGCGAGCAGATGGTGCAGGTGAATGCAGGAAATAGTATTACAACACCGTATTTCAGGGACGTGTGAGCCCTGCAAATAAAAAGGAGGAAATACCCCTATGAAACGCATCGTGTCTCTGGTTCTTGCGCTCGCGATGGTGCTGTCTCTGTGCATCTTCACGACCGCATCCGCGGACGACGGCTTTGTGGACGGCAAGTTCACCAAAACCCGCCACATCACCGTGGAAGTCTACAACCGTTACAATGACGGCGGCTCCGACCCGACCAGCAGCGTGTACGCGCAGTACATCAAGCAGGGTATGCTTGACAAGTACAACGTGGACGTTGAACTGGTGTCTGTCGGCCGCTGGACGGAAGTTGACGACCTGAACAACCTGCTCGCCACCGGCGACGCGCCCGACGTGTGCGTCACCTACTCCTACCCGACGATCCAGACCTTCGCGGGCATGGGCGGCATCATCGACCTGAATCCGCTGCTGACCGAATACAAGGATCTGCTGCCGGATCTGTGGGCGCTGCTGGGCGACTACAACATCTACTACGATCAGGATCCGGAAACCGGCTCCGTGTGGGCGATTGAAGCGGTGCTGGCGGAATCCGCGCGCATCAACACCTTCATCCGCAAGGACTGGCTGGACAAGCTGGGTCTGAAACTCCCCACGACCGAGGAAGAGTTCCACAACTGCCTGATCGCTTTCCGCGACAACGCTGAGCTGCTGCTGGGCGCCGACGCTGCGAAGATGGTTCCCTTCTCCATCAGCACCGACATCGGCTGGCGCGCTGACCTGCTGAATGTCTCCAAGGTGCCGGAGGACGTGTCCGACGAAACGCTGTATGTCTACGGCTACGACGACCGTCACCTGCTCTACCCGAACTACAAGGAAGGCATCCGCGTGCTGAACCAGTGGTACAACGAAGGTCTGATTTGGAAGGACTTCGCGCTGTACACGGACGCAAGCGTTGAGGACGACATGATGAAGTCCGGCTTCGTCGGCGCTTTCATCCACAACTGGGATTACCCCTACCGCAATGGCGAAGACTCCATTCAGGCGAACCTGACCCGCGCTAACGGCGCAGACGCTGGCTTCATCGCTGTGGACTGCTTCCAGAACGACGCTGGCATCACCCGCAAGTATCTGGCTGACCGCATTGACCGCAAGGTGTTCTTCCCTGCGACCAACGACGAACCGCTGGCTTCCCTGCTGTACCTGAACTTCATCTCCTCCGAAGAAACCATCAAGTTCCTGCAGACCGGCAAGGAAGGCGTTACCTACAAGATGACCGACAACGGCGCGTATGAGATGCTCAACGCCACCGGCGAATGGATCATGAACTCCGGCATGAACATCGACCACACCATCACCGTCAACGGTCTGTATCTGGGCGATGCCACCGCGGCGACCAAAGCGCTGAGCTACCCCGGCGTGAATCCTGACTTCATCATCACCGCGAACACCTACGGCAAGCTGAACGGCCGCATTGTGAAGAAGTTCTCCTGCGGCGCAATCTCCGCGGAAGAAGACGTTGGCACGTCCCTGAACTCCAAGCGCGACGCTATGCTGACGCAGGCGGTTGTCGCGCCCGTTGACCAGTTCGACTCCGTGTACGACAAGGGCATGGCGGACTACCTCGCTTCCGGCGGTCAGAACATCATCGACGAACGCCGCGAAAAGCTGGAAGCCATCTACGGTGTCCATGTGGACTAATGCCTGACGTGCTTTGGCGCTGACAGCATAAAAACGCACCCCGCAAGGTTCTCGGATGTTTCCGGAACACCTGCGGGGTGTTTTTATGTAGACTTTGAGGTTTCATGAACAAAAGGTACACAAACTAAAAGCCTTTCGATAAAAATCAAGTAACATGGGAGTGCGCTGCGAAGGGGTCAAGGGGGCGACCGCAAAGCCCCCTTGTCGCCTCCGCAGAGGCGAAACCCTCTGCCACAATAAAATCAGGAAACATAGATGCCAAACGCTGCACACTTGCACACCTTGGCAAGTTATTTGGAAGAGCTGCCCTCCCGAAGCTCTTCCCGCATCCGCCCCGGCGTGGTATGAAACCGCTCCGCAAACATATGCCGGAACAGCTTGTAGTTCGTGAAGCCGTGCTTCTCCAAAATCTCGTGCAGCGCCACGTCCGTCGTCACTAAATCCTCATACACCTTCGACAGCCGATACTCGTTCAGGTAATTCAGATACGTCATGCCCGTGTTCTCCTTGAAGAAGCGGCAGAACGAATTCGGATGCATGTGCAGCGTTGCCGCAGCATCATTCAGGGCGATATTCTCCCGATAATGCGCTTCGGTGTACGCCATCACCGCCGACAGCCGCTGACGGTTCTTCTCGCGCCGTGAGAAGCTGCCTTCCGCCACCGGACGTGAAAACTCCTCGTAGACCAGATAGGTGATTTCCAGCAGCAGGCTCGCCATGCGAATGTCCCTGAAGAGCGAATCGCTGCTGGCTGTATGCTGCATCTGCAACAGCTTCTGCTTCACGCGCTCGATGGATGCCGTCATCGTCGGATTCGTCATCTCCGCGTCCCAGATGAACTGGCGCGAACGCGTTTCCGGCACGAAGTCCCCCAATTCCTCGGTCGGGATTTGCAGCAGGAGGACGGTGCTGCCGGACAGGCTGATGGTGGAATGCAGCACATAGGGGCTGACGAAAATGCACTGCCCTGCGTGAAGCTGCCAGCGGTGCTGCTCAGTCTCGACGGTCAGTTCACCGCTGAGGATATAAATCAGCTCCAGCGCGCCATGCCAGTGCATGGGGACGTAGCTGCGCGCAGCTTCTGTGTACTCGTAACGGGCATGACCGGCAATGTTCAGCCGGATGTTTTCATAGGGGTGATGACGCTGGTCATCCATGCGGGGGCTTCCTTTCTGGCGAAATGCCGGTTTTCAGCTGCTTGATTTCGGATTTCGGCGCAAAATCCGCCTTACCGCCATTGTAGCATAAGGCGAAACGGGATGCAAGAGGCGGAAAATCGGCGGATGCGCTGGGAAAACAGGGAAAAAACAATTTTCAGGCAAATTCGGGGTTGACAAATGCATAGCAACATGGTATGATTCTTTCATCCGCAGAGGAAAGGAGTTACGCGCTATGAAGTTCGCCGCTACGATGATGAACATGATGATGCCCATGTGCATGTGCAACATGAGCATGTTTCGTCGTGCCGCGAATTCGATGCGCCATTCCGCCTGACGGATGGCTGGAGGATGAAAGCAATTCCTCCGGCAGAACCTACCGCAATTGTTGGGGAGGCTGCATCGAAGAGATGCCGGCGTCCCCTGTTTTTTTGCCCGGACGATTTCGTGAAAGGAAAGGCAAACGTCATGAGCAACGAAGTACCCCAGCAGACGCTTAAGCAGCCGGTTCAGCCACCCATGCAGATTGAGCTGCAGAACGTCAAGAAAGTCTACCCCGTAACCGGCGGCGAGGTCGTCGCGCTGGACAACATCAGCCTGAAGATTCGCAAAGGCGATATTTTCGGCATCATCGGTCTCTCCGGCGCGGGCAAGAGTACCCTCATCCGCTGCGTCAACCGCCTCGACACGCCCACGGAGGGCAAAATCCTCATTGACGGGCAGAACGTGCCGGACATGAACAAGCAGCAGCTTCGCCAGATGCGCCGCAAGGTTAGCATGATTTTCCAGCAGTTCAACCTGCTCATGCAGCAGACGGTCGCGAAGAACATCGCGTACCCGATGGAGTGCATCGGCGTGCCGCGCGCGAAAATCAACGCCCGCGTGAAGGAGCTGCTGGAAGTTGTCGGGCTGGAAAGCAAGGCAAAGGCATACCCCGCGCAGCTGTCCGGCGGTCAGCGCCAGCGCGTCGCCATCGCCCGCGCCCTCGCCAGCGACCCCGAAGTGCTGCTCTGCGACGAAGCAACCAGCGCCCTTGACCCCATGACGACGCAAGCCATCCTCCGCCTGCTGCAAAAAATCAACCGGGCGATGGGCATCACCATCGTCGTTATCACCCACGAAATGGCGGTCATCCGCCAAATCTGCACCCACGTCGCGATTCTCGACGGCGGCGTGATTGCCGAAGAGGGCAGCGTCGACGACGTGTTCACCCACACCCGCAGCGAAGCAGGCAAGCGGCTGTTCGGCATCGTCGCGAGCGAAAATCACGAGCAGGTGCAGGAGAAACCTGCCATCCGCATCGTCTTCAACGGCGAAACGATTGCCGAACCGATTGTCGCTGATCTCATCCTGCACCTCGGCGTGCCGCTGAGCATCCGCAGCGCGGACGTGCACACGCTCAACGGCGCACAGTACGGTCAGCTGCTCATCAGCCGCCCCGACGACCCGATGGTCTGCCACCGGGCGATTGAATACCTGAAAGAACGCGGCTTGACGGTCGAGGAGGTGCGCGCATGAGCATGACGTGGGAACGGCTGGGTTCGATGCTGCTGGAGGAAACAGGCAATACCCTCCTGATGACCCTGCCCGCAACATTCTTTGCCTACCTGATTGGTCTGCCGCTGGGCGTCCTGCTGGTCATCACCCGCAAGGACGGCATTCTCCCGAAGCCGACGCTGAACCGCATTATCGGCGTGATTGTCAACCTGCTCCGCTCCGTGCCCTTCATCATCCTGATGGTGATGCTCTTCCCCGCAACGCGCGCGATTCTCGGCCGCGGCACAGGCACGGTATCCATCATCATCCCGCTGACGGTCAGCGCGTTCCCGTATGTAGCGCGCATGGTTGAAGGCAGCCTGCTGGAAGTGGACAACGGCGTGGTGGAAGCTGCACAGGCGATGGGTTCGACGACCTTCCAAATTGTGCGGAAGGTGCTGATTCCCGAAGCCATGCCGTCGCTGGTCAACGGCTTCGCGATTTGCATCACCACGATTCTGGGCTACACCGCGATGGCAGGCACGGCGGGCGGCGACGGCTTAGGCAAGGTCGCAATTACCTACGGCCTGAACAAGCGGCAGTACGACGTGATGTACGCCGCGAGCATCGTGCTGGTGCTGCTGGTGCAGTTCTTCCAGATGGGCGGCACTTGGCTCAGCCACGCGATTGACCACCGCCGCCGGAAATAAGGATAAACACGCGGACGCTGCATGGGTGTGTCACCAACTCCATCGCGAAAAGGGTGTCGAGAGGGTCGAAGACCCTTGCGTCTCCCCATCAATCGTTTCATTCACCCGTATGGTGTTTGAATAGATAGGTTCCCCGAAAATGAAAGGAGTGCTTACAATGAAGAAGTTCTTTGCTCTGGCTCTGGCGCTGGTTCTGGCGCTGTCCCTGACGGTTGCGTCTGCTGATGAACTGAAGGTCATCCGCGTTGGCGCGACGGCTGCCCCGCACGCGGAGATTCTCGAATCCGAAGCGGTGACGACAAAGCTGGCGGAACTGGGCTACAAGCTCGAAGTCGTTGTGTACGAAGGCTATGTGCTGGAGAATCCGGCGGTTGCTGACGGCACGGACGATGCGAACTATTTCCAGCACAAGCCCTATCTCGACTCCTACAACGAAACCGCTTCCGAGAGCGAACAGCTTGTGTCCGCGTTCACCGTGCATTACGAGCCCTTCGCCATCTACTCCAAGAAAGTGACCAGCCTTGCTGACCTGCAGGACGGCGCGCACATCGGCCTGCCGAACGACCCCTCCAACGAGACCCGCGCCCTGCTGCTGCTGGAGGCTGCTGGCCTGATTACCGTGCCGGAAGGAACGACCGCTGCGTCTTCCCTGACCAAGTACGACATCACCGCCGAAATGAACCCCCACGGCTATGTGTTTGACGAAGTGGCGGCTGAACTGCTTGCCCCCACCCTCGAAGACTACGACATTGCCGTCATCAACGGCAACTACGCGCTGGACGCTGGTCTGAAGCCCACTACGAACGGCCTGTTCGTCGAAGCGGCTGACTCTGAGTTCGCTACCCTGTACGCCAACATCGTCGCGGTTCGTCCCGCTGACCTTGATTCCGACTGGCTGAAGGCGCTGCACACCGCGCTGACCTCCAAGGAAGCCTACGACTACATGATCAACACCTACGAAGGCGGCGTCATCCCGACCTTCACCGTGGAGGACGCGGAGTAATTCGCGGATACCGCAAGACCGTCTGCAAGTGCGCAGGCGGTCTTTTTTCGTCAGCGGAAGCGGGAGTAGCGGAATTCGCATGAGCGATTTCCCCCGCAGCAAAAAGACCAGCACCGAGAGAAACAGCTTCTCCCGATGCTGGTCGGTTGGATTTGCTTGCGGGTACTCCGGCTTGTTTGCACTTCCCCTGCCCCTTGGGTTAAGCGGCTTTATCCCCTTCCAGTGTCTTTAGGGATTTCCTACTCTGAAAAAACAAGCAGGTCAGCACCCCCATCAGCGCCAGCGCCGCATAAAAGCACGCCGCGCCGCTGCCTTCATCCCGTCCGAACAGCATTTCCAGCCACGGCAGCGGATTCCGCATCATCGGCCGAAACACCGCATCCACCAGCGCCCCGCCCAGCGTATACCCGACCGGGATCGTGAAGAATTGCAGCGCATTCCGCACCGCGTACACCCTTCCCTGCATTCCTTCCGGGATGTTCAGCCGCATCAGCGCATCAAGATTCGCGCTCATGACGGGAATCAACAGCCACCCCAGCGCAGCGCCCACGCACCACGTCAGCAGATTCCGCCCGAAGGCGAGCAGGAAGTTCTCCGTGCCCATCGAGACGAGCAGACAGCCGCACACCACCTGCACGCGGCTTTTCGGCGCGGGAAGCAGGACGGCGAGCAGGCTGCCGATCAGCGTCGCCAGCGCGGTCACGGTGGAGAAGATGCCCATGGCATTCTCCCCGCCCCAGCTCCGCGAGAGCAGCAACGACGGCAACGCAGCTTCGTACATGGATGAGACGAGGTTAATCGCCGCGAGGTACAGCACGAGCGTCAGCAGTCCGGGCGCTTGGCGGAAGAACCGCAGCCCCTGCCGGGTCGAATCGAGGAAGGACTCGTGCGGACTGCCAGTTTGCCGCTTCGGAATGCGGATGAAGCACAGCAGCGCCGTGAACGCGACGGCGAATGTCGCCAAATCCGCGAACATGACTGCGCGCAGACCGCCGAGCGTCATCAGCGCCATTGCCAGCACAGGTGTCAGCAGCCCGGACAAGCTGGACGAGAGATACCGCAGTCCACCGACCCGCTGGTACTGCGATTTCGGCAGCAGCGCGGTCGTTGCGGCTTCGCTGGCGGGCTGCTGGAGCGTGTTCATCAAGCCGTTCAGCGCGTTAAGGAGATACAAGTGCGTGATTTGCAGCCGTCCCGTTTGCAGCAGGACGAGCGCCGCGACGGTTGTGCACGCGGCAAGCGCATCACTGACGAGCATCGTCCGGCGCGTATCGAGGCGGTCAACCAGTGCGCCGCAGAACAGGCTGAATACGACATACGGCGCGTAGCTGCTGACGGTCAGCAGCGCGGTGGACAGCGCCGACCCGCTCTGCTGATACGCCCAGATAACAAGCGCGTAGCTGGTCATGGCGCTGCCGAGCGACGAAAGCGCCTGCGTCGTGAACAGCAGGAGGAAATGGCGCAATTCGCGCAGAGAGTGGAAAAACGATTTCAGTTTCATATGGCTTTGCTCCTTCATGCAATATGTTGCATGGATGAAGATACGCAAAGCCGCAGGACGCTCCATGCAACGCCCTTACGACGCGCATGGAGCCAATGCAGTCATCAAAATCACGGTTTTCACCCCGCTTTTATGCGTTCAGTGTGTAGATGCGGCTGATTTCGCCGTCAATGTCACTCCGGCTGTCCAGATAGGTGCAGCCGTATTTTTCGTACACATTCGCGTGGTCGGTCGCGATATAGACGCGGTTTTCCCCATTCTGTCGGGCGATTTCCGCCAGTTCGTGCAGCAGCTTTCCGGCAATTCGCTGATGACGGTACGCGGGGAAGGTGTACACGAAGCCGCACCACGGGCGGAGTTCCGGTGCATCCACGCAGTCGCGGTCGGTCAGCGTCGCAAAGGCGGCGATTTGGTCGCCCGCCATCAGAAAGTAGCAGTCGCCCGCACCGAGGGTGTGATGGAACTGTTCCTTTTCGAGCAGCTCCGTCAGGAACTTCGCCGCGCCCCACTCGCAGGCACGAAGCTGTGCGAGGAGTTGTGGCTGGTTAGGCGAAGTGAAGTAGGATGTCAGGTACATGGTGGATTTTCCTCCGATGGGTCAGTAGTGCTTGTGAATAAAGTCCGCAATGATTTGCAGCACGTCCTCCGTCCAGAAGGGCGCTCCGCCGTGGTTGACGCCTGCCAGCTCGATGTAATCCGCCTCGGCGCCGTTCTGCGTCAGGCGTTCGTAGAGCGTCCGGCTATGCGCGGCGCTGACCTGCGTGTCGCGGTCACCATGGAGCAGGAGAATCGGCGGAACGGCGCGGTCGGGCGCGAGATAGGTCTGTGCGCTGGCTTCCGCGAGTTTTTCCGGATGTTCCTGCAGGCAGGACACGCCCAGCAAATCCGCAGTCGGGTGGAAAGTCGCTGGCATGTTTGCCGGAACGCCCTCTTTTGCGCAGAAGAACAAGTCGCTCGGCGCGGATTCCGCAATCACGCCGCAAATCGGGAAATTCAGCAGTTCCGACACATCCGCAATTCCCGCCGCCTGACGCAGCGCCGTCAGCAGCGCGATATGTCCGCCGGAGGAATTGCCCATGAGGAAGGTGCGCGCCATGTCGATATGGAACAGCTTCGCGAGTTGTTCTGCGATATAGTGGATGGCGCGGTGCACATCCTCTACCTGTGCGGGGAAAGGCGCGATTTTCGATTCGCGGTACTGCACGGATGCAACGGCGAATCCCCTTTCCGCAAGTTTCGCCAGTGCGGGGATGCAGTTGTACATTTCCTGCCGATACCATGCGCTGCCGGGGAGAAAGACAATCAGCGGCACGGTTTCGCCGTCCTGCCAATGCGGGCGGTACGGGATGATGAGCTGCATTTTCCGCTGCGTTTCGCCGTAGGTGACGTAGGCAACATCGGGGACGTAGAGGTATTCGAGGGTGTCGAGGGAGACGGTGCGGGTTTGGCGCATGATGAGGATGTCTCCTTTCCAGCTATCGGGTCGCGCCCATTTGGCGCGACAATATGCGAGTAGTGGATAGAGCAGCTTGGGGGGCGCTCCTGCGGGAGCGCGAAGTTACAACTGCTGCGCTGAAAGCGCTTCGCTGTTCAGCGTTCGTGGATTGGAGTTGCTCGCTTTTCCTCTACCGGTCACACGTCCAGCAGTTGGGGCGTTGCCCCAAACCCCACCAGAGGCGCCGCCTCTGGACTCCGCAAGGGGCATTGCCCCTTGACCCTTTTTTCGGCGCCCGGCTTGGTCGCTTCTCCCCTACTCCGCTTTTATGCGGCTTTTAGGCGCGCGCCATCGCCCCATCCAAAATCTCCAGCCCCTGTTCCTCCTGGAACTGATTCGTATACAGCTGATAATAATACCCCTGTTTCGCAATCAGCTGCTGATGCGTCCCATCTTCCGTAATCTTGCCATTCTGAATCACCAGAATCCGATCCGCCGAGCGAATCGTAGAGAGTCGATGCGCAATGATGAAGCTCGTCCGCCCCGCCAGCACCTTCTGAATCGCGTGCTGAATCAGCTGTTCCGTCTCCGTATCGACCGAGGACGTGGCCTCGTCCAGCACGAAAATAGACGGATTCGTCAGAATCGCGCGGGCAAAGGAAATCAGCTGCTTCTGCCCGGTGGAGAGGCGGTTGCCGCCCTCGCCAACGTCCGCCTGATAACCATCCTTCATGTTGCGGATGAAGGGTTCCGCGCCGACCATGCGGGCAGCTTCCGCCACTTCCTCGTCGGTGGCATCGGGGCGGCCGTAGCGGATGTTATCCGCGACCGTGCCGGAGAAAAGGTGCGGCGACTGCAGGACGTAGCCGAGGTTGGACTGAAGCCACAGCTGACTGCGCGTGCGGTAATCCGCGCCGTCGATGAGGATTTTGCCCTCCGTCGGCTCATAGAAGCGGCAGACGAGGTTGACGATGGTGGACTTGCCGCTGCCGGTTTCGCCGACAAGGGCAATGGTCTGCCCGTGCTGGATGTGCAGGTTGAAGTGTTCCAGCACCTTTTCGCCCTCTTTGTAGCGGAAGGTGACGTCCTCGAAGTCAATGTCGCCGATGAGCTTGGGCCAGTTTTCGGTCTTGGGGTGGAAATTGTCGCCGTATTGCGCCACCACTTCGGGAGAATCCACAATATCGGGTTCCGTTTCCAGCAGGCTGATGACGCGCTCCGCCGCCGCCTGTGCGGATTGCAGTTCCGCGAAGATGCGGGCAATATCGCGCACGGGCTGAAAGAAGCTGACGGTGTAGTTGATGAACATGGTCAGCGTGCCGACGGTCATAGCGACGCCGAAAACGTGCGTACCGCCGATGACGCTGTTGCCGCCCTGCCAGAGCGCATACGCCGTCGCCAAAGACCCCAGCGACACGACGATGGGCAGAAAGAGGTTTGAGAGCGTCGCCGCACGGATGGACGCGGAACGCATGGAGGCGGAAACCGTCTCAAATTCCTGGATGTTCAGTTCTTCGCGCACAAGGGTTTTCGTCGTTTTTGCGCCGTTGATGCCCTCATTGAAGCCCGCGGTAATCTGGCTGTTGTTCTTGCGCACCTGACGATACGCCGCGAGAATCGCCTTCTGGAACTTCCAGCTGATGACGGCCAGCGGCGGCAGCACCAGCATGACAATCAGCCCCAGCCGCCAGTTGATGGTCAGCATCCGCACGGCGCAGGCAACCAGATACACCGCGCCCCAGCACAAGTCCACCAGCGACCAGCCGATGGTGTCCGCGAGGCGCTGCGTGTCGTTGGTCAGGCGGGACATGAGGTATCCTACGGGCATCCGGTCGTAGTAGGAGAAGGGCAGTTCCTGCAGTTTCTGGAAACCGAGCTTGCGAATCAGGTAGCACGTTCCGGTTTCGACAATGCCGCACTGCCGCAGAAAGCCGAAAATCGTCGCCACTTGCACCGCCGTCAGCAGCGCATACGCCACGACAAACCCAACCAGCCCAGCCGTGCTGTGGTTGGCAATGAACACGTCAATCGCGTAGGCATTCATGTTCGGCATAATCACGTCGATGATTGCAGAAACCGCCATGAAAAGCACAACCGCAATCAGGTTCTTGTGGTACGGCTTTGCAACCTTGATGAGCTTGCGCCACAGGGAGAGATCAAATCGTTTGGTATAATCCTGTTCCTGAAAGGACTGCATATCAGTTCACCCCTTCTGCCGCCTTGGCCTGCGTCAGTTCTTCCTCCAAGGCGTTCTGGATGCTGTTGATGCGCTGGTACAGGCCCGGCTGGCTGCACAGCTCAGCGTGCGTGCCCTGCTGCGTAATCTGCCCGTTTTCCAGCACGAGGATGAGGTCAGCCTGCGAGAGCGTCGTCACGCGGTGGCTGATGATGAGGGTGGTCACGTCCTTCTGCTCGTGTCGGAGGGCAGCGCGAATCTGCGCGTCCGTCTCGGTATCCACGGCGGAAAGGGAGTCGTCGAAGATGAGGATGTTGTTGTCCTTGAGCAGCGTGCGCGCAATGGCGATTCGCTGCTTCTGTCCGCCGGAGAGTGTCACGCCGCGTTCGCCCACGACCGTCTCCCAGCCCTTATCCGCCTTGGCGATAAAGCCGGATGCGCTGGCGATATCCGCCGCGTGCTCAATGCGTTCCGCCTCCTGTTCCGGCGCGGTGATGCCCACGTTCTCCCGGATGGACTTGGAGTACAGGAACGGCTCTTGCAGAATCAGACCGACGTGTGCGCGCAGATATTTGCGGTCAATCTGCTGAATATCCACGCCGCCGATGGTGATTTTGCCGCCCGTGGGCGTATACAGCCGCTGCAGCAGGTACATCATGGTGGATTTGCCGCTGCCCGTGCCGCCCAGCACTGCCGCCGTCTTTCCAGCGGGGATGGTGAAGGACACGTCGCGCAGCACGGGACGTTGTCATCCGGATAAGCGAAGGACACATGGTCAAACACAATATCGCCGTGCAGGTCGGGCTTCAGGGCGTTCGGCTCATCCGGCTCGGCTTCCTCGTGCAGAATCGCCTGCACGCGCTTCATGGACACCATCGCTTTGCCCGCGTCGGACAGGGTGCGGCCCAGCTGACGAATCGGGAAGAGCAGCATCCCCAGCGTGGAGGTGAAAACAATTAGCGTACCGACGGTAATCCAGCCGTTACAGGCGTAGATGATGCAGACCACCAGCGTCAGCAGCGTCTGCGTCATGCTGATGGCGTCGCCGCCGCCCCAGTAGATGGCGAGCAGTTCATTCAGGCGGAGGTTCTTTTTGCGCAAATCGTTGTTCACGCGGTCAAACTTCTCCACCTCGCGCTCCTGCTGTCCGAAGGCGCGTACGACGCGGACGCCGGAAAGGTTCTCCTGCAAAACGGCGTTCAGCACACCGTCCGCTTCGTCCGCCACTTCGAAGGACTTATGCACCATCTTGAAGAACCACGTCGCGAAGCAGAACAAAGGCGGCACAAGAATCAGGCTGTAGAGCGTAATCGGCACGGAGCGCGGCAGCAGGATGCTCATGGCGATAACGACCATCAGCACCGTGTTGACGACTTCCATCACCTGAACCGCCAGAAAGCGGCGAATCGTATCCACGTCAGACGTGCAGCGCTGAATCAGCTCGCCCGCCTGCGCCTTAACGTGGTACGCAAACGGCAGGTGCTGCAAGTGGCGATAGAGGTCATTGCGCAGTTTGCGGGCGATATTTTCACTCGCAATCGCGGAAGAACGACCTTTTATGAACGTGAACACGCCGTTGACGACGTTCATCAGGATGAGCGCCAGCGCGGGAATCCACAGATTTTGACGGAGGAAATCGCGTCCGCCGAGGGCGTTAATCGGGTTCATGAGGAAATCCGGCATTGTGAACGGTTCGCTGCCCAGTATGCTGTCCACGATTTCGGAGAGCAGCAGCGGCGTTAAAAAGCCGATGATGACCATCATGATGGTCGCAATGAGTGCCCAGAGGAAATGCGTCCAGTTCTGCCCGATGAGGGAGAGCATTGCGCCGAACGGGGTCTGTTTCTTCTTTGGTTTCGTTGTGGTGCGCTGCGTAGGAAATCACTCCTTTCAAGAGAGACAAAGTGGTTGATGACTCATAACTGCCCATTGTATGCTTTTTTCGAAAAGGGTACGAAAAAAGCACCATCCGTCTGAATGCAAACGGCTGGTGCTGCACACAAAACGCATGGTAACAGGAAAAGAGCGTGGAATTTTCCTATTACGGGCGCATATGGGCAGAAAGAGCCGTCGCAGTCAGTCCATTGGCACGGGATACAAGGGGTAAAATCATCATGGTCATTGCGAGGGCCTCCTTTCTGCATAATTTTGATTTTGTTGTGCTTCTCGCAAGCACGCAAGAAACAGTGTAGTCGAAAGTCAAGGTTTTGTCAAGGGGCAAATGGCGGTTTTTTCAAATATTCATCCCATCTTGCGCAGGATTCCCGTTCTCCCAGTCCCAAACCGCCTTTTCAATCAAGTCGGCAGCATTGGCGCAGCCGTGTTCATTGCGCAGGGCCTCCCCGATGCACGCCGCGTTGCGCGTGTATTCCGGGTTGCTGATGAGTGCGCGCAAGCCCTCCGCCAGATTCTCTGCCGTCAGCTTATCGCGCGGAATCGCTTTCGGGCCGCACCCGGCGGCGTACACCCGCTCCGCCCAGAACGGCTGATCGCCCCCAAACGGCACGACGAGCGTCGGCAGCGCATGGCGCAGGCTGGTCGCGGTCGTCCCCGCGCCGCCGTGATGCACCGCCCCTGCCATATGCGGGAACAGCCAGTCATGCGGCACACTTTTCACATAGAAGATGTTCGCATCTTTTGTCTTTGCTTCCTGCTGACCCCAGCCCAGTGCCACCACCGCCCGCACGCCGGACAATTTCACCGCCTGCCGGATGATTTCCGCCAGTTCACCCATGTCGCCCGACACCATCGACCCAAAGCCGATGTACACCGGCTCGTCGCCCGCGCGCAGGAACTCCGCCAGCGCCGGGTCAGGCGTGTAGTCCACCGGGCGCTCATCCCACCAGAAGCCGGACATGTGGATGTTGTCCGCCCAATCCTCCGGGCGCGGCACGAGCGTCGGGCTCATGGCGTAAATCACGGGCACTTGCTTGCCCTTCACGTCATAATCCGGTCTCAAGCGAACGCGGCGCTTCGCCATGTCGTTCTCCTTGCGCCAATCCGAGAGGTAGCGGTGCTCCAGCGCCGAAATCAGCAGATACCCGATGCGGTAGCTCAGCACATTCCACCACTTGCCGAGCTTGCGGAACGGCGCGGATGAAATTGGCATATCCTTGCACGGATCCATCGGGAAATACTGCGTCTGGATGCACGGAATATCGTACTTCTCCGCAATCGAATAGAACATCGTCCCGAAGAACGTGCAGACGATGGCTTCCGCGCCCTCCGCGCAGTGCAGCAAATCATCCAGCAGCATCGGCGCAATATCGCGGATGCCCTTCTCAAACTCCTTCAAGTACCGCACGCCCACCGCGTCCGGCTGGAGCAGCCGCCCCATCATATCCACCACATCGCCAGAAATGGGATAGAAGGACATTCCCGCTTCCTCAATCATGCCCTGAAACGGCGCAAACGCCGCAATCGTCACCTCATGCCCCCGCTCATGAAGCTCCCGTCCCAGCAGCATATACGGCCGCACGTCGCCCGTCGAGCCGAGCGTTATCATTGTGATTTTCATCATTACCTCCAATGATTTCGAGATAAGTTAAAGGTATACAAACTAAAAAACTAACAATAAAATTCAAGTATGGAGGTATGCGCTGCGAAGGGGTCAAGGGGGCGACCGCAGACTTCGTCTGTTTCCATTGCCCCCTTGTCGCCTCCGCAGAGGCGAAACCCCTGCAACAATAAAATTCAAGTATGTAGAAGAAACCAAAAGCGCCATCAAGCGCGCTTGCTTCCCGTCGCACACGGGTCATACCACCCCGCAGGAACTTTCACCCGAAAGCCCTCGAATGCACTTTCCGCATCCGCCCTCACCACGCAGTGCGGCGTATACACATGCCGCATCCCCTCCTGCATCCGTGCCATGCACCACTGCGCCAAGTCAACTGCCAACGATTCACCCTCCGCCAGCGGCACAAATGCATCCCGCCGCACCAAAAAGCACATTGGCGAAACCGCCGTGACATTGTAGCTGGTTCGGTTCATGCCGTGCCATCCGCCCGCCGACACCGGCAAGCCGCGATTCCGCGACCACACTGTGCCGTCCGGCAGAATGTCGTATCCGGCATGAAGCACCCGATTGCGCGCATCCGCCACCAGCGGCGTCACCGCGCACACATCCGGGCGCTGGGCGTACATCATCATCTCCCGCAGACCGTCCGCATCAGGTGCCGCCGTGTCCCCCCACAGGAACATCAGCATGTCTGCCGACGAATCCGCCGCCAAGCGGTTCACATCCGCAGCGGACGCATCCCGCGCAAGCCGCAATGCCGCGACGGTAAAATCCCCCACGTCATACCGCAGCCGCAGCACACCGTCCTCCACCCGGCACGTTCCCGGAAACCCGGTGCGTCGCATACTCTCTTCCACCGCCCGCGCCGCCGCGTCCAGGCAAACCGCCAATTTCGTGTGGCTCATTGACCCCCGCAGCGTCCGCCAGTGGTACAGCACGCGCGGAATGTGGATGACGCCGTCCGCCCGCTCGCACGCGCGGAGCAGCAAATCGTGATCCTGCGACCCATCGAACGCCGGTCGTAATCCGCCGATGGCATCCAGCAGCGTCCGCCGAATCACCGACAAATGGCAGATATAGTTGCCGGAGCGTAGATTGTCCGGGCAGAAATCCGGCTTGCGGTGCGCATCAACATGAATCGCGCCGTGGGCGGTCAGCTTATCCTCATCGGTGTAGAGCACGTCGGGGTGGTGCGCGTCGATGGCTTCCGCAATCCGCCAGAGCGCATCCGGCGCAAGCACATCGTCGTGGTCGCACAGGGCGATATACTCCCCTGACGCCATTTTAATCGCGCGGTTCGTGTTGCCGGATATGCCCGCGTTTTCCACCCCGTACGCGACGTGGAATCGGCTGTCCCGCGCGGCAATTGCCTCCAGCGCCCTGCGCGTCTCGGCGGACGTGCTGCCGCCATCGTACAGGCAGGCTTCCCACGCGCCGTGCGTCTGAGCAAGCAGCGAATCCGCCAGCGCGCGGAGGAATTTCGGGCGCGTGTTGAACACGGGGACGACGACGCTGATGCGCACGTTCGGGAAGGGGTGCGCACGCTGTGCCGCCAGTTCGCGCTTGGATGCTTTCTCCCGCCGGAATCGCCATTCGTCCCGCAGCAGCACCCGTGCCGCCAGCATTTCACCCGTGCGGTGCAGCGTGTACCCCGCGCCATGCATCCGCACATACGCCCGAACCCGTTCCGCCCACTGCACGCGCGTCCCTCCCGCCGACTTTCCTGCCCTCATCATACCATGCGCCGCGGGTTTTGTAAAGCACCGGGCGATTTTCTGCCAATTCGGAACAATTTTCGCAAAACCGCTTGACAAACGCCCGAAAAAGTGCTAAAATAAATCTCGTTCCGGCAATCCCGGACGAACCGCATAGGGGCATGGTGTAATGGTAACACGTGGGTCTCCAAAACCTTTGTTGAGGGTTCGAGTCCTTCTGCCCCTGCCAGAAAAGCATCTGATGATTCAGGTGCTTTTTTTGTTGCGTTCAGCAAAAAAATAGGGGGATCCGCTCACCTATTGCCGCGCATTCCCCCATGATTAAACCATCCGCTCAAAATCCACGCCATCATACCCAGCGCCGCGAAACCCCACAATCACGCGGCTGTATCGCCCGTAAATGACCGTCACCGGCGATTGCTCCGAGCGCGCCATCACCCGCATCAGGGCCTCCCGGCGCTTGTCACCGCACGCGGACAGCAGACGCAGTTTCTGTCCGTCCAGCGTAACGGCAATTACGCAGCATGACATCACATGTGCCAGTTCCGGTGCACCTTCACAGCTCATGAATGCACCTCGCACGCTGTTGGGGAGTATCACCTGCTGAATCCGCACCGACTGTTCGACAAAGCGCTGCTTCCGTTCCTCATAGCGGGAGAAAATCGCCACGCAGGATTTGCCGATAGCTATGGACGCCAGCATAGCCATCAGCATCAGCAGATAGGCGATATTCCGGGACGCTGGCTCCGTTGTTTCGCACCACAACCACAGCAGAAGGAGCACGATGCAGAGAATCAGCACCATCAGCCGGAAGTTGCGCCCTTCCCAGCGGTATGGGGCATATGCCCGGCGGATTTTCCGTGCGTCGAGGGATGCGGGGCGCGGGGCGGATTTTTGCTTCATGGATATGCAAACTCCTTTCTGGTGGTATTCTGATGGTATGATAGCACAATTTTCAATCGTCGTCAATTGTGCGCAAATGCAAACGCGCCCGCCGACTTTTCCTCCGACGAGCGCGTTTATACTATTTGGGGCTCTACTCCCGAATTCAGTGCAGGACTTGCTGGACACCCCAGTTATCACATTTACGGCAACACCGCACAAATGAGGCGGTCAGCCGCCGAGTTGTGCGGTGTTGCTTTAAATTACTTCTTATTCTTCTGCTCCACCATCGCCTTGACCTTCAGCGGCAGACCGAGCAGGTTGATGAAGCCCGCGGAATCCTTGTGGCTGTACAGGTCGTGGCTGTCGCCGAAGGTGGCGATTTCCTCCATGTACAGGCTGTTCGGCGACTTCACGCCCGCGTTGATGCAGTTGCCCTTGTACAGCTTCAGCTTCACCGTGCCGTTGACCGCCTGCTGCGTGCTGTCCACAAACGCTGAGAGCGCCTCGCGCAGGGGCGTGTACCACATGCCGTCGTACACCAGCTCCGCAAACTTGCTCGCGACCAGCTCCTTGTAGTGGCTGGTGGCGCGGTCAAGCGTGATGGATTCGAGGATGCCGTGCGCGGCGTAGAGCATCGTTCCGCCCGGAGTTTCGTACACGCCGCGGGACTTCATGCCCACCAGGCGGTTCTCCACCAAATCCGCGCAGCCAACGCCGTTGCGGCCCGCGATTTCGTTCGCCTTCGTCAGCAAATCCACCGCGTCCAGCTTTTCGCCGTTGATGGCGACCGGCACGCCCTTCTCGAAGTCCACCGTGACGTATTCGGGCTGATCAGGCGCTTTTTCGGGCGTGACCATCGTCAGCAGCAGGTCTTCCGGCGGCTCGTTCCACGGATCTTCCAAATCCGCGCCCTCGTGGCTGATGTGCCAGATGTTGCGATCCATCGAATACGGGCGATCCTTCTTGACCGGGACGGGGATGCCGCGCTTTTCGGCGTAGTCAATTTCTTCCTCACGCGTCTTGATATCCCAGATACGCCACGGCGCGATAATCTGCATGTTCGGGTCGAACGCCTTGATGGTCAGCTCGAAGCGGACTTGGTCGTTGCCCTTGCCGGTGCAGCCGTGGCAGATGGCAGTGCAGTTCTCCTTGTGGGCGATTTCAACGAGGCGCTTGGCAATCAGCGGCCGTGCGAAGGACGTGCCCAGCAGATACTTGCCCTCGTAGACCGCGCCCGCCTTGAGCGTCGGCCAAATGAAGTCCTCGACGAACTCCTTGCGCAGGTCTTCGATGTACAGCTTTTCAGCGCCGCACTTTTTCGCCTTCTCGTGGAGGGGCTCCAGCTCTTCGCCCTGCCCGACGTCGCCCGCAACGCAGACCACGTCGCAGTCATAATTTTCCTTCAGCCACGGCACGATAATCGAGGTATCCAGACCCCCGGAATAAGCCAGCAATACGCGCATCTTCGCCATAACAATCGACTCCTTTATCTTCATCCTGATTCTCATCATTTTTGTGTCCGTCTGCCGGACAAGATGGATTATACACCAAGATGAATAAAAATGCAATAGGTCTGCATAAATTTTCTCGGATTTTTCGTAGAGGGATACTGCAATACTTTCCACACATCCCGTGCAGATTGCAACCTAAGTTAAGGGGGAATAGGCGTAATGCGAGTACTTTGCCTTCACACGCTCCGTGCAGATTGCAACGCCCCCTTGACCCCTTTGCGGGTCGCCTTGCCTTGCTTTGCCTCCACACGCTCCGTGCAGATTGCAACTTTTCCTTTTTCTCCCGCCGTGAGATGCTGGTTCCTTTGCCTCCACACGCTCCGTGCAGATTGCAACCTGCGGCACTTTCTCCACGTCGCCGGGGTACAAGCTTTGCCTCCACACGCTCCGTGCAGATTGCAACGGCAGAAATGCACAGAATTGCAATATACACTTTTTTCGAACGTGTGTTGAGTTGGTAGATAGCTTTTCAGTATTGAACAAATCAATGCTGCGCTGACTATTTTCCCGAAACTCTTCTGCTGTCAAGGCAACCTTTGTTGCCATTAGCGACAGCCCCGGACGGACAATCGACCGGTTTTGTTGGTGCGAACCGCACCGGATTTTCATGTTAGCTGATGATTCGCCTGATGCCCATGCTGGGAATCGTATGCGGAAGTTCTGAAAGCCGCTGAATCGTCATGTGATGATACGCAACAAATTGAGGATAGTCACGTTGAAGTGCCTCGCGGTCAAATACTCTGTAAAGTTCTTCACCAAATTCTTTCTTTAATTCCTTCCTATTATATTCCGGCAATCCCTGCTTGCAATGCTGAAGTAGAAACGCCGAGTACAAATCGCGCTGTATGCGTTCGCCGTCCGGCATAACGTTCCAGCGGTTTTCAAGTGCCTTTTCGATGCAGGTGGCTGTCTGGTGGTTGTACTGGCTGGCGCGCACATGCGTATCAACTTCTTTCACCCCTTTCAGCCCGCGCGACTGGCATTTCTGTTTCAGCATCGTAATCAGCATAGCAGGTGCTTTGTTGGCAATGGACTTTCCAAAGCGCTTTTTGCGTTTATACCGTCCTGTCTTTTCGGAAATCTCCGTTTTATTTGCCCTGTGCGCTAAATCGCAGTAACTCATGTTCTCCACAAAGAAGCAATCACCCAGCGTCAGCAGATAATTTGCCAATTCGTTATGCTGCTGTTTTCGGATGTCCGCCTGATGATGCTGAATCATTGCCAGCTGGTGCTGAATCCGTCTGTATCGCTTGGACTTGTTCCGCGTCAGCTTTACGCCTTTCTTGATGGTACCATCCGGCTTATAGTTTTCCGGATTTGTCGCCCGTCGGCTTCTGTCCAGCTTTCTTTGAAGCAGTAATTTCTCCTGCTCAATATTCTGAACACGGTCAGCCAATTCTATCAAATCTACTTTGCTATCTGCCGAATACGCCAGCGTCCGTGTGCCAATGTCGATGCCGACGACACCACGCCCGATGGGATGCTTCGGCGCACCGCTTATCGGGTCGCGCTTCACCGCCGGCTTTCCTTCCAAAACAAGCTGTGCATACCAATGCGGCTTTGTCTTGCCGTCTTGACGAAGGATGCGCACATATTTCACGCGCTTGCTGAGCATTTCCGTTTCATAATCGTTGTCAGGGGACAGTTTCAGCGGAAGTTTCAGCCCTTTCCATTCGACATAGCTGCCGCGAAAAATTATTTCGATGCCACCACTCTTTCCCGTCTGTGAATAACCTCTCAGCGAGGATAATTCTCCCTTTTTCTTAAAATGCACCATCTTTCCATCTTTTGAAAGCAGCACTTTTTCAAACGCCGTCCAAGCTTGTGACGCAATTCCATGAACTGCCACGCTTGAAGCAATGTTATCCTTGAAATGCGGATAATAATGTTTCATATCCGCCTTAAAGTGGTTTTCGCTAAGTCCATTTTGATCCAGCAATTGTCGTTTCTTTTTCCAAAGTTCTTTTGTTTCTTCTTGCTTCGCGTTTTCCAGCTTCTGTTCAATTTCTTGATATTGCTGCGTTCTTTCGAGTTTGCGCAGTTTCTTCAACTCCGCATGAACTATCGTATTATAGATTTGTCTACCAATTTCAAAGCGTTTTTCAAGGCGGTCGGACTGCCACTTTTCCAATTTAAGCGGCAACGTGAGGCAACAAGTATCTGTGCTACTCCTTTTCACGCGCTTCCCTCCCCTTCCTTTGCTTTTCCACCCCATTATACCGCATCTTCTCCTCATTTTCAAGCAAGAACAGCAAATTCGACATTCATCCGCTGTTTTTTTGTTGTACAGTGCTTTTTGCATTTGTCCCATTCGTCCATCTATTCGCCATTCCATTCATCCCGTTCCGAAAACGTATTAAATTGTGAAAAAAATATCGTTAAAATCGTGTCAGCCACTTGACAAGAGCTTAACAATCTGCTACACTGTTCTCGTCACCCCGACAAACACCGACATCCCCCGTTCGCGGGCGCATCCCCGCAGGACGGATGAAGCATAAGGAGAGAGTATCATGGCGAAAGAGTATCCGATCGTCGATAACGTGGAGAGCTTCGAGGCGGCCCTCGCCCGCGTCCGCGCGGCACAAAAGGTCTATGCGACCTACACGCAGGAGCAGGTGGACAAGATTTTCAAGGCAGCTGCCCTCGCCGCGAACAACATGCGCATCCCGCTGGCGAAGATGGCGGTGGAAGAAACCGGCATGGGTGTGGTGGAAGATAAGGTCATCAAGAACCACTACGCCGCTGAATACATCTACAACGCCTACAAGGACACGCAGACCGTCGGCGTGCTGGAGCGCGACGAAGCATTCGGCATGATGAAGGTTGCAGAACCTATCGGCGTTGTCGCTGCGGTCATCCCGACCACCAACCCCACGTCTACCGCCATTTTCAAGACGCTGATTTGCCTCAAGACCCGCAACGGCATCATCATCTCTCCCCATCCGCGTGCGAAGAAGTCCACCATCGCCGCCGCGAAGGTTGTGCTGGAAGCCGCTGTGGCTGCCGGCGCGCCCGAAGACATCATCTCGTGGGTTGATGTTCCCTCGCTGGAGCTGACCAACATGGCGATGAAGGAAGCCGACATCATCCTCGCCACCGGCGGCCCCGGCATGGTCAAGGCGGCATACTCCTCCGGCAAGCCTGCCCTGGGCGTCGGCGCTGGCAACACGCCCGCGATTATCGACGAATCCGCTGACGTGAAGGTGGCCGTCAACTCCATCCTGCACTCCAAGACGTTCGACAACGGCATGATCTGCGCGTCCGAGCAGTCCACCATCGTACTGGACAGCATCTACGACGCGGTGAAGGCGGAGTTCGCCAAGCGCGGCGCGTACTTCCTCGAAGGCGAAGAGCTGGACAAGGTGCGCAAGACCATCATCATCAACGGCGCGCTGAACGCCAAGATCGTCGGTCAGAAGGCGCACACCATTGCCAAGCTCGCGGGCGTGGACGTGCCGGAAACCGCCAAGGTGCTGATTGGTGAAGTCGAATCCGTGGATATTTCTGAAGAGTTCGCGCATGAGAAGCTTTCTCCCGTGCTGGCGATGTACCGCGCCAAGGACATCGACGATGCGTTCGACAAGGCGGAGCACCTGATTGCTGACGGCGGCTACGGCCACACCTCTTCTATCTACTTGAACGCCGTCACCCGCAAGGATTTGATTGACCGCTTCGCCGCGCGCATGAAGACCTGCCGTATCCTCGTCAACACGCCTTCCTCTCAGGGCGGCATCGGCGACCTGTACAACTTCATGCTGCGTCCGTCGCTGACGCTTGGCTGCGGCTCGTGGGGCGGCAACTCCGTCTCCGAGAACGTCGGCGTCAAGCACCTGCTGAACGTCAAGACTGTTGCCATCCGGAGGGAGAATATGCTGTGGTTCCGTGCGCCTGAAAAGGTCTATCTCAAGAAGGGCTGCCTGCCTGTCGCCCTGAATGAACTCAAGGCAGTTATGGGCAAGAAGCGCTGCTTCATCGTCACCGACGCGTTCCTGTTCAAATCCGGCTTCACCAAGGCGATTACCGACAAGCTGGATGAGCTGGGCATCGTCCACACCACGTTCTACGATGTTGCGCCCGACCCGTCCCTCGCCTGCGCAAAGGAAGGCGCCAAGGCGATGACCTCCTTCCAGCCGGACTGCATTATCGCCATCGGCGGCGGTTCCGCAATGGACGCCGGCAAGATTATGTGGGTCATGTACGAGCATCCGGAAGTGGACTTCCTCGACATGGCAATGCGCTTCATGGATATCCGCAAGCGCGTGTACACCTTCCCGAAGATGGGTGAAAAGGCGTACTTCATCGCCGTCCCGACCTCCGCTGGCACTGGCTCCGAAGTCACCCCGTTCGCCGTCATTACCGATCAGGACACCGGCGTGAAGTACCCGCTGGCGGACTACGAGCTGCTGCCGAAGATGGCGATTGTGGATGCTGACATGATGATGTCCGCGCCGAAGGGCTTGACCTCCGCCTCCGGTATCGATGCGCTGACCCACGCGCTGGAAGCCTACGCCTCCATGCTGGCGACAGACTTCACCGACGGTCTGGCGAAGCAGGCGGCTCAGCTGATTTTCGAGTATCTGCCCGCGTGCTACGACAACGGTCAGAACGAGCCGGTTGCCCGCGAAAAGATGGGCAACGCCGCCACGATGGCTGGCATGGCGTTCGCGAACGCGTTCCTCGGCGTCTGCCACTCCATGGCGCACAAGCTGGGCGCGTTCCATCACCTGCCGCACGGCATCGCCAACGCGTTGCTGATTGAGCTGGTCATCCGCTACAACAGCGCGGAGGTTCCCACGAAGATGGGCACCTTCCCGCAGTACGCCTATCCGCACACGAAGCGCCGCTACGCCGAATTCGGCGAGTTCCTCGGCTTCAAGGGCGCGAATGACGACGAGACGGTGGAGAACCTGATTCGCAACATCCATGCCCTGAAGGAGCGCGTCGGCATCAAGAATACGATCCGCGACTACGGTGTGGACGAGGAGAAGTTCCTCGCGACGCTGGATGAAATGTCCGAGCAGGCGTTCGACGACCAGTGCACCGGCGCGAACCCGCGCTACCCGCTCATCAGCGAAATCAAGGAAATGTATCTGAAGGCGTACTACGGCGAGTAATGCGCCATTCTCCCCGGCTTGGCAGGAATGCTTCTGCTGGGCCGGGCATTTTTGAGCACAAAAAATTTTGTCCGCTTGCAGGAATGTCGCATTTGGGCGGCGAATAGATATTTAGGACAAATATCGACTTTCGCGTTCTCCACTGCCGCTTTACCAACCAACAAGCGCAGGAGGGGACGAAGCAGTCCAGAGGGCGACCGCAGACTTCGTCTGTTTCCATTGCCCTCTGGTCGCGTCCGCAGACGCGAATCCTCGCATAAACACGCGGACGTTGTGTGATAGCGTCACCAACTCAATCGCGAAAAGGGAGTCCAGAGGGTCACAGACCCTTTGGCAGGTCAAGGGCAGCGCCCTTGCGCCTCTCCCCCCAATAAACATGAACCATATAGAAGGAGGTTTCCCTATGGATTTGACGCATGTGATTGCCGAGCGGGAGAATAAGAAGATTTACCGCGACGGCGCCAAGGCCATCAAGGTGTTTGCCGAAGGGTACAGCAAGGCGGACATTCTGAACGAAGCGCTGAACACGGCGCGCGTGGAAGAGACGGGCCTGCCGATTCCGAAGCTCCTTGCTGTTGACACGGTGAACGGTCAATGGGCGATTACGACGGAGTTCGTCGAAGGCGACACGCTGGCGGCGCTGATGGCGGCGCATCCGGAAAAGGAAGACGAGTACCTGAACCTGTTTGTTGACATTCAGATGAAGGTTCACGCCTGCACCTGCCCGATGCTCAACAGCCTGACGGAGAAGATGCAGCGCAAGATTTCCGCCACCGACCTCGACGCGACCACCCGCTACGAGCTGCACACCCGCTTGGCGAGTATGCACGTCCACAAGAAGGTCTGCCACGGCGACTTCAACCCGTCCAACATCATCATCGCCCCCGACGGACAGTGGTACATCCTCGACTGGTCGCATGCCACGCAGGGCAACGCGTCCGCTGATGTTGCCCGCACCTACCTGCTCTTCGTCCTCGAAGGCAAGGAAGCGCTGGCGGAAAAGTACCTCTCCCTCTTCTGCAAGAAGAGCGACACCGCCAAGCAGTACGTCCAGCAGTGGATTCCGATCGTCGCCGCGAGCCAGTCCCTCAAGGGCAAGCCCGAAGAGCGCGACCTGCTCATCCGCTGGGCAAGCGTTTGCGAATACGAATAATCATCAAAGGGACTGGCTTCGGTCAGTCCCTTTTCTTGTGGGGAGATGGGAGCCTGCCATGTAACCATTTCCCCGCATTTGTTGAAATCTGCCACATTTGCAATTTGCCCTATGTAACCCACTTTTCATCCTCTTTTTTTCGTGGTATCATTATTATAAGAAGGGGGAATTTGCCCTTTTCAAACTTATCTGCCGCGATTGCTTGTCAACCGCCTCCACAATCAGCATGAATGAATTATACACGGCAAATACTGTCCTCAGCGTCTTCGCCATGGCGATTATGCTCTTTTCCCTGCGCGGCGACATCAGCCAATCCAAGATCCGAAATCTGCTCTGCGGCGACCTGTACGCCACCATCGCCATTTGCGCGCTGTGTGAGTGGTCGGGCGTGCAGATGGATGGCACGCCGCCCGCGCTGATTCCGCTGCATATCGCCGTCAAGACCATCGAACTTTCGCTTGCGCCGCTAATCGGGCTGTTCGCGGGCTGCGTCATCCATCCCTGCCCGCGGAAAGTGGTGCACGGGCTGCTGTACCTTGCGTGCTTCCACGCGCTGCTGGTGCTGCTCTCGGCGTTCACGGGGCTGATATTCTATGTCGATGGGCAGAATTTCTACCACCACGGGGCGCTCTACGCGCTCTACATGCTCGCCTACGGGGGCAGCACGGTGTTCTTCCTCGTGCAGATTTGGTTCGCCTGCCGCGCCTACCAGTACACCGGCGGCACACAGCTGCTGCTCGCGACGCTGTTCGTGCTGTTAGGGCTGATGGTGCAGCTGTTCCTGCCGACGGTCAAAATCGACTGGATTACCATCAGCTGCGGTGCGCTGATGATGTCGAAATTCTCCAGCGACATGGTGCTGCAAACCGACGGGCTGACGCAGCTTGTCAACCGCTTGGGCTACGAGCATTATCTGGCGCGCCTGCGCGTTCCTGCTACCATCCTGATGTTCGACGTTGACCGCTTCAAGGACGTCAACGACTGCCATGGGCACTTGATGGGCGACGCCTGCCTGCGGACGATTGCCGGCTGCATCCGCCGCGCGTACGGGAATTACGGGACGTGCTTCCGCATCGGCGGCGACGAGTTCTGCGTGATACTGACGCGGCGGAACGCGCAATATAACACCATGACGGAGATTTTCCAGCACCTGATGGATGCGGCGCGGGCGGAGAATCCGGTTCTGCCGATGGTATCGGTGGGCTGTTCGCATTTTAATCCGTCGACGGATGATTTGGCGGATTCCTTGGCGCGGGCGGACGCGCGGATGTATCAGAATAAGGAAGCGCATAGATAAACACAGCCGCGACGAGTGAATATGCTCGTCGCGGCTGATTTTTATTCACCTGTATCCACCGCAGTGCTGGCAGTAGCGCGCTTCCTTCGGGTTGTCTAAGCCGCAATACTTGCATGTCCAGTAGTCCATACTATCTGAAAGTGGTGCTAACGGCGTCATTTTCGAAAGCGATTTCATTGTGCTGTTACTGTTACTGCTATTTCTATTGCTACTGCTACTGCTACTGCTACTGCGCGGCAGATAGTTGTCGTTCTTATCTTTTGCAAGTTTTTTCTCTATATTTTCTAATGCTGCACGCAGTTCCAAATCAGGCAAAGCAGCAATGAGGATGTAGCCGATGATGCCAAAGATAATGCACACGGCAATCCAGTTCCCTTTGCTGTACCCTTTCTGCTCAGCAATGCCGCCCGCATACATTGCAAATGCAACGTTGATTGCAATTGCAACCAAAACAATCAGAAAATACGCAAAATCCATGTTTCTCAACCTCCTTGTGTGTATCATATCCGTTTTTTTCTATTTGTCAAGCATTTTCCTCAATTTTCACATATTTTTTCTGCAATGAAAAATCCGAATACAAAAACACGCATTCCACATTCGGAGTGCGTGCTTTTGTTGATATTACCGATTCACATACGCGTCGATTTCATTCCGGCTGGCGATTTGCAGCTTCTCAAAGATGCTCTCCATGTACGACTTCACCGTGTTGACGGAAACGCCCATCAGCGCGGCGATTTCCTTGTTGCTGCGACCCTTCGCGGCAAGCATGGCAATCGAAAACTCGTAGGGTGTGAGCGCGTCGGTCACCTGCAGCGTCGACACGGGGTTGTGAATTTTCATCCACCCGCGGCTGAAGCGGTAGACCGACTGCACAATCTTGTTGTACGTTTCCGGCTCCTGCTTGCGCAGCGCGCGCTCCACCTGCCCCTGCAAAATGCCGTGATGCTCCACAAACGGGTGGATGTACCCCTCGCGGCTGGCGATGCTCCACGCGGCATCGAACTTCTGCTCCGCGCGTTCATCCTGCTTCAGGCTCATGCAAATCATGCACAGGACGATGTTGAGGTAGATGCTGTCAATGGGGTAGCGCGTGCCCGCCATCAGCAGGGCGGATTCGGCAATGCCCATCGCGTGTTCGTATTCGCGGCGGATGTAGAGCGCATGGGCGATGGCGTACATGGCGAAATACTGCATTCCGGGCGGAAGAATACCGATAGCGGGGCGGATAGGGGTCAAGTCGAGCTTCTCGGAGTGGAAGAACACGCTGATGAGCGCGTCGGTAATGCTGCTGTACAGCCGCCACGAATCGTCGTTTGCGCGCTGTCCGTCCCGCTGAATCATTTCGAGATTCCGGCGGCACTTGGCGGCATCCCCCGTCTGCAGCATCGCCATCGTGTTGGTAATCAGCGCGGACAGGCGGATTTCGGGGCACTTGCTCGTCAGGTATTTCTCGCTGATTTCGCGGGCTTCCTCGTGTTCATCGCGGAAATAGTGGTGCAGGGCGCGGGCGATGTCGCGTTCCTCCTCGTCGTTCATGGTCAGCAGGAGATTCTGGAAGCCGTTGTCGCACGGGCGGGAAATCAGCGGCATATAGCACTTGGCCATCCGCGGGGGGATTTTTTCCTGCCCGCGCTGCCCGCTCTTGCGCAAATCCGCCGGATGCGGCGTATTCGCCGGAATCAGCCACCCGCCCGATTTCCGGATTGCCCCCTGAATCCGCCCGGTATTCAGGTAGTAATTCACCATGCGGATGGAAACGCCCCACAGCTCCGCTATTTCCTTTACGCTGAGGTAGTCCAATGCGCAGCCCCTCCTTGTTCTCCTTGTTTACGCTTACGGAATTGCCTCCCAAAGCATGGTCGCCGTTCGATTGCCATACGAGCCCTTGGGCAGCATGTAGGAGCGCGGCGTTCCTTCTACGCCGTCGATTTTCCAGCCTACAAAGGTATAGCCCGGGAGGTAGTAGGACGGGTCTTCTTCCGGTGTCCCGAAATAAACTTGGTTGTTGATGGTGTATTGAACCCAATTATATGCTTTGCCGTGGCTCACGTAGGTAATGGTGTACGTCGCCACACGCCACTCCGCCTTGTAAATGCGGTCGCCGGTTGAGCCTGCGGGGATAATCATCGGCGTTGAAGGGAACTGACCGCTGCCATCGAGGACCCAGCCGGCAAATTCGTAGCCCGGACGCTCGGGAGGGATGGGCAGGGTGACGGAATCCTCCACGGTGTAGCGTATCGAAGCTATGACTGCGCCGCCGTTCGTGACCAGTGTGATGGTGTATCTGATCACCTTCCAATTTGCGGTATACGCCTTGTTTCCCGTCGAACCCTTCGGAATTTTGACGCTTGTCTGCGGCGTCGTGATGCGCTCGCCCGTCCAGCCGACAAACTCGTAGCCGTTGCGGGTCGGGGTTGGCAGCTCGAAATCCTCATCCGTTATGGTGTAAACCACCTTTTCTTGACCGCTGCCGCCGTCCAAATCCATGGTGATGGTGTACTCCGCCAAACGCCACTCCGCCTTGTAATGGAGGTCGCCGGTTGTGCCAGGGTAAATAATGAGCGGCGTGAAAGGGAGCATACCGCTGCCATCGAGGGTCCAGCCGGCAAATTCGTAGCCCGGACGGAGAATGTAAGGCAGGGTGAAGAGATCCTCCACGGTGTATTTTATCGGAGACACGACTGGGCCGCCGTTCGTGTCCAGTGTGATGGTGTATTCAATCACCTGCCAGTTTGCGGTATACGCCTTGTTTCCCGTCGAACCCTTCGGAATTTTGACGCTTGTCTGCGGCGTCGTGATGCCCTCGCCCGTCCAGCCGACAAACTCGTAGCCGTGGCGGGTCGGGGTCGGCAGGGCAAACTCATCATCTATCACGGTGTAAAGCAGAGTTGTTTCGCCGCTGCCGCCGTTCAAATCCATGGTGATGTTGTATTCTGTCAGTTCCCAGTTCTCGATATACGTCTTGTCGCCCGTCGAACCCTTCGGGATGGTCACGTTCGGCTGCGGCGTCGTGATGCCCTCGCCTGTCCAGCCAAGGAACGTGTAGCCCGTGCGGGTCGGGGTCGGCAGCGTTACGGTTTGCTCCACCGTGTAGAAATACACTTCCGACGTGCCCGCATTGCCCCCTTCCAGCAGCGTAATGATGGTGTATTCAATCACCTGCCAGTTCGCGGTGTAAGTGCGGTCGCCCGTGCTTCCTTGCGGGATTTCAATGGTTTTCTGCGGTTCGGCGATGCCCTCGCCCGTCCAGCCGAGGAAGATGTAGCCCGTGCGAACCGGGGTCGGCAGCTGGAACGCTTCCGATTCCACCGTGTACTGGATGGGACGGATCGGATCGCCGCCTGCCGTGTCCATCGTGACGGTATAAAGCTTGTCCGCCGTCAGCGTCAAGGTCAGCGGCGCGTAGGGCATGAGGAAGGAAACCGCGTCGTTCCCCTCGCTGATACTCAGGGAAACAGCCGGGTCGCTCAGGAAAACGTGGATGCCGCGATAGCCCGCTGCGGGCGCGATTTGCACCGTCACCTGCTCACCCGCGCAGCACAGCAGGTCGTTGCCCTCCGCCGGCATCTCGCTGCCCCAGAGGACGTTCTGCGCGTCGATGGTCACGCGCTGCGTGTCCGCCGTCCACGTCAGCGTAACGATGCGCTTTTCTTCGCGCCCCGTTACGGGCAGGAATGTGTCCGTCTCCTCGCCGCGCAGTCCCGTCAGGTGAATGAGGGCACGCTCGTCCGCGCCGAAGTCGCTGCGCTTGAACTGCGTCACCCACTCGCCGCGCTCCTTATCGAAGGTGAAGCTCGCCACGGCGCCGCTGCGCAGGGTCAGGCTCGGCGTGAAGTAATCCGGGCGCGCGCCGCTGATGCGAACGCGGTAGGTGATGCGCCCGTCCTGCTCGCCATAGCGGTAGACGTACACCGGGAATTCCGCTACCAGCGTGCTGTCATCCGTCAGCGGGAACACAACATCGCCCTCGCGGGAGAGATAGACATAATTTTCCGCCACAGCAAAGCAGGATTCGCCGCCATTCAGGCGGTAGACCTTGCTCCACGGGTCTGCGCTGCGCATTTCCGGCAGCAGCACATACTGCTCCTGCAAATCCGGATACTTCTCCGCAAACGCCGCCTCGATGCTGTCCATCATGTTGACCGCGCCCATCGGGCAGCTGTCGCCCGTGTACTGCACCGTCGTTTCGGTCAGCAGCGCGCCGTCCCAATCCGCCGTTTCCAGCTGCATGTCCTTGGCGCTCTGGTCAACAAGGCGGAAGCGCACGGTCAGGCTGATTTTCTTCTCCACCTTCAGCTCGCTGCCCATATGCAGCTGCTGCCCCGGCACAAGCGCGTTCTTGCCCGGATTCAGCACAATATCGCCCGTCGGCAGCGGGTCATCCGTCAGGTTCACGAGGTTCGTCGCAATCCCGATATCGAGATTCATCGGCTTGTCCACCACGATGGTGGAGCGGACATTGCCCTCGCCGTTCAGCGACACATTCCCCGATGCGCCCAGAATCAGCTCCTGAACATCTGCCGCCGCGCCGATGTTCAGCCGTACGTCCTCGTCCGACAGCACATACAGGCGGTCGATTTTGCCGGACGGCAGATTGGCGTTCAGCCCGCCGAGAACCAGCAGATTGCCGTTCATTTCCGGCGCATTGAACTCCATGTCGCCCAGATGGTCAAAAATCGCGTCGCCGATGAAGGACTCCGGCGGCTGCGTGTCCTTTTTCAACACGGTGATGCCAAATCGCCCGATGTTCTCCTGAAACGCCGGGTCATCCCAGTCCGTATTGTCCCATATGCCAGCGCCGATTTCTTTCGCCAGCCGCTCCAGCGCCGAGTCCTTGCCCTGTGGTGTCTGATTCTTGTTGATGGTGTTCAGTGTGTTCAGCGCACTCATGTTGTTTTCCACAATCATGGCCGCCGATGCTGTACCCGCCCAAATGATGCTGCATAAGAGCAGGAAAATGGTGCTCCATCGTGCGATTCGCTTCATGCTGCTTCCTCCTTGTTGATAGCCTCCGCGGGCTTTTTCCCATTGAAAACGCCCTTCTGGTTTCAGTATACCATCGGCAAGCGCTGTTCGCCACCGCCATTCAATGGATTAATTGGATGTTTCCCTGCCCTTTTCCTGCTGAAAATTCCTGCATTCACGCATGTTTCACGTCAATTCGCGCATGTTTCCCGCCGGATGCACATTTCCAAGGCAGGAAATTTCAATTGCCAAGGATGGCAAAGTGTATCTTTCCAACATACGTAAAAAGGCGAACCGGTTTTGAAGCCGATTCGCCCGTGGATTTGTCCAAACCGAGATGGAATTACTTGGCAATGGTGCAGTGCATGAAGTACTTGTAGCCCAGCGGGTTGGAGAAGAAGCCCTGCACGGAGTCGTCAATCATGTAGATGTCGGTGTAGTAGTACAGCGGCACGATGCAGCCGGTATTCATCAGCATATCTTCCGCGATGTGCATCATGGCATAACGGTTCGCGCTGTCGGTGCAGCTCTTGATAGCAGAAATCAGCACGTCATAGGTTTCCGCCCAAGTGCCATTCTCCACCTTCACGTCATAGCCGTAGGGGGTCAGGTCGAGGTTGTAGATCTTCAGATCCGCATTCGCGCCCTTGCCGAACTGCACGTCGTTGTTGCCGGAGCCGGTCACCCACATGTCGAGGAAGCAGATCGGGTCGTTGTAGTCGGCAATCCAGCCATTGCGGGCAATGGAGTAGTCGCCGGACTTACGGGTGTTCAGGAAGGTGTTCCATTCCTGGTTGGTCAGGTTCATGGTGATGCCGACCGCAGAAACCGCGCTCTGGAGGTATTCGCCAATCGCCTTGTGGGCTTCGGAGGTGTTGTAGAGGTAGGTCAGGGACGGGAAGTTGGTGAAGACGCCGTTCTCCTCGTCGTAGGTGTAGTACTTCTTCAGGGTCTCAACCGCCTTGTCGAAGTTCGCCATGTAGACGTCTTCGTCGTCGGTCACGTCGTAGTAGCCGGTGATGCCTTCCACATGGCCCGCGTTCTTGTAGAACTCAGAGCCGTCCGCATCGGTCATGCCCATAGGAACGAAGCTGGACGCAGGCACCTGACCCGCCTGACCGATTTCTTCAACGATGTAGTTGCGGTCGAACAGCAGACCAATCGCCTGACGGATTTCTGCGCGCGCCGCTTCCGCTTCTTCGGGGGTCATGTTCGCGAGCACGTCAGCGGGCAGGATTTCTTCGTTGATGTTCCAGCAGACATAGTAGGTACCAATCTGACCGGCAATAACGAATTCCGTCGGATACTGTTCCTTCAGGGAAGCGATTTCAGAGGTGGGAACGTCGTCGATCAGCTGCCAGTCGCCCTTCTGGAAGTTCGCCAGCATGTTGTTCGCGTCGTCGGAGAGGTAGAAGTCCAGCTCGTCCATCGTGACCTTGTCCACCGCATGATAGTAGGGGTTCTTGGTCAGGGTGATCTTGCTGTTGTGTTCCCACGCGGTCATGGTGTACGGGCCATTGCCGATGTAGGTGGAAGGATCGGTCGCCCACGCTTCGTTGGCGACGACGTCCTCACGGACGGGCATGTACGCCGGGAAGGCGAGCAGCTCGTTCCAGTAGGCAACGGGGTTGTTCAGGGTAACGGTCAGGGTCTTGTTGTCCACGGCGGTCACAGCGAGGTTTTCCGCCTTGGGGTCGGAGCGTCCGTAGTGTAGCCCTTGATGACTTCAAACATGTAGCCATAGTCCGCGCCCAGCTCGGAGGAAGCAGCGCGCTTCCACGCAAACTCGAAGTCCTTGGCGGTCAGATCCTTGCCGTCAGACCACTTCAGGCCGTCAACGAGCGTGTAGGTGTACGTCACCGTGCCGTCGTCATTGACCACCGGATCCGGCAGTTCCACCGCGCAGTCCGGCAGGATTTCCAGCTTGCCGTCGTCGGTCTGCGCCCAAGTGGACAGGCCTGCGAACAGGTGAGCGACCATCGTCGCGCCGTCCACAGCGGAGTTCAGCGCCGGGTCAAGCGTATCAGGCTCGGACGCGATGCAGACAGCCATGTACGTCTTGCCGTCTTCGGCGACAGCGCACAGGGTGCAGGTCACCATCATTGCGATGGCGAGCAGGAGAGCAGTCAGCTTCTTCATGAAAAAACCTCCCTTAATATTCTGTGACAGCCTTACTTTGCGTAGACTGTCTGTATCAAAAATGCGTGTTGACGCATCCTTGAAGCATGGATTTCGCGCCTGCGGGCGCGACCAAAGGGCTTTGCGGTCGCCCTTTGGAAACCTTCGCAGCGCACACTCCTGTTTATTGAGCTGTTCCGCAGCTTTTTCGCGGATAAACACGCGGACACACTATGCCAGTGTCACCAACTCAATCGCGAAAAGGGTGTCGAGAGGGTCGAAGACCCTTCGCGGGTGCAGGGCAGAGCCCTGCCGGAGTCCAGAGGCAGAGCCTCTGGCGCTTCCCCTCACCCTAACTCCTTCACCCGGTGGCAGGCGACGAAGTGCCCCTTCTCGACTTCGTTGAAGGGCGGCATCGACTGCGCGCAGGCTTCGGTGGCGTGGGGGCAGCGCGTGCGGAACGGACAACCCGACGGCGCGTTCAGGGGGCTTGGAATGTCGCCGGAGAGGACAATGCGCTTGTTTGCGCGCGCCGCCTTCGGGTCAGGCAGCGGAACGGCGGACAAAAGCGACTTGGAGTACGGGTGCAGCGGGTGATTGTAGATTTCCTCCGCCGACGCCAGCTCCACCATCTTGCCCAGATACATCACGGCGATTCTGTCCGAAATATGCCGCACAACCAGCAGGTCATGCGCAATGAACAGGTATGTCAGCCCCAGCCGATCCTGCAAATCATCAAACATGTTGATGACCTGCGCCTGAATCGACACGTCCAGCGCCGACACCGGCTCGTCGCAGACGATGAATTCGGGATTGACCGCCAGCGCGCGGGCAATGCCGATGCGCTGCCGCTGACCGCCGGAAAACTCGTGCGCGTAACGCGAGGCATGTTCGCTGTTCAGCCCGACATAGCCCAGCAGCTGCAAAATGCGCTCCTCCCGCTCCTTCTTGGAGGAATACAGGTGGTGCACATCCAGCGGTTCGCCCACGATGTCCGACACGGTCATGCGCGGGTTCAGCGAGGAGTACGGATCTTGGAACACCATCGTCGCCTTCGTGCGGAATTTCTGCAAGTCCGCTTTCGTCTTGACGGGCTTGCCATCGTAAATGATTTCGCCCGCCGTCGGCTTGTACAATTGGAGGATGGTGCGCCCAACGGTCGTCTTGCCGCAGCCGGATTCGCCCACCAGACCGAGCGTTTCGCCCTTGTTGATGGTGAAGGACACATCATCGACCGCCTTCAGCGGCTTGGTGCGGAAGAAGCCCATGTTGATGTCAAAGTATTCTTTCAGTCCTTTGACTTCCAGCAGCGGCTGGTGCATCTGCGCTTCAGACACAGGCCACTCCTCCTTCCTCCGTGATGCTGCCGTCCTCCACGCCCTTCTTGACGTTCATCCAGCAGGTTGCCATATGGTCGTCATTGATGAGCATCCGAACCGGCTTCTCTTTCAGGCAAATCTTCATCGCCGCCTCGCAGCGGGGCGCGAACGGGCAGCCTTTGGGCATGTTCAGCAGGTCAATCGGCGTACCGGTAATCGGCTCCAGGCGCTGTCCGTTGTTCTCCGCCGTCGGGATGGAGCGCATCAGGCCCTTCGTGTACTCGTGGCGCGGGTTGTAGAAGATTTCATCCGCCGTACCCTGTTCGCAGATAGACCCGGCGTACATGACGATGACCTCGTCGCACATCTGGGCGACAACGCCCAAGTCGTGCGTAATCATGATAATCGCCATGCCCATCTTCTTCTGCAGGTCGCGCATCAAATCAAGAATCTGCGCCTGAATCGTCACGTCCAGCGCGGTCGTCGGCTCGTCGGCAATCAGGATGTCCGGCTCGCACGCCAGCGCCATAGCAATCATTACGCGCTGCCGCATACCGCCCGACAACTCGAACGGGTACTGCTTCATGCGCTTTTCCGGCTCGTTGACGTTGACCAGCTTCAGCATCTCCACCGCCCGTTCGCGCGCCTGATGGCGGTTGCGGTCGGTGTGCAGCAAAATCGCTTCCATCAGCTGCCGGCCGATGGTGTAGGTCGGGTTCAGGGACGTCATCGGGTCTTGGAAGATAATCGAGATGCGATTGCCGCGCACGGAGCGCAGGAGCTTCTCGTCCGCGCCGACCAGCTCCTGCCCGTCGAATTTCACGCTGCCGCTGACGATTTTGCCCGTCGGCGCAAGAATCTGCATGACGGAATACGCCGTGACGCTCTTGCCCGAACCGCTTTCGCCCACGATGCCCAGCACCTTGCCGTGGTCAAGGCGGAACGAAACGCCGTCCACCGCCTTGACTTCGCCCGCGTCAGTGAAGAAGGATGTATGCAGGTCATTGACTTCCAGCAATGCCATTTTGTCCAGCTCCTTTCATCACGCATTCAGCTTCGGGTCAAATGCGTCGCGCAGACCGTCGCCGAACAGGTTCAGGCTCAGCACGATGAGGCAGATGACCACGGCGGGGATAATCAGGCGATAGGTGTAGGAATAGATGCCGTTGAGCGCGTCAGAAGCCAGCGAACCCAGCGAAGGCATCGGCGCGTTGACGCCCAGCCCCAGGAAGGACAGGAAGCTTTCGGTGAAAATCGCGTTCGGAATTTGCAGCGCGGTCGAAATAATCACGACGCTGATGCAGTTCGGCAGAAGGTGCTTGCGGATAATCCACTGCGCCTTCGCGCCCGTCGCCTGCGCCGACAGCACATACTCCTGCTCGCGGAGGGACAGAATCTGACCGCGAATCAGGCGCGCCATGCCCACCCAATAGAGCAGACCAAAGACGATGAACATGCTGATGATGTTCGAGCCGATTTTCTCTAAGATGGTGCCTTCCACATGCAGCACCTGCCCCAGCACGACCGCCAGCAGGATGATGACCAGCATGTCCGGCAATGAGTAGATAATATCGACGATTCGCATGATGAACAAGTCCACCCTGCCGCCGAAATATCCCGCGACTGCGCCAATCATCATGCCAATCACCAGCACGATGATGCTGGCGAAGAAGCCGACGGCGAGGGAAATGCGTGTCCCGTAGACAACGCGGATGAAGTAGTCGCGTCCGTGCGCGTCCGTGCCGAAGATGTGCGGGAAAACAGATTCCCCTTTGTCGATTTTCTTCAGTTCCGTCTTGCCGTACTGGAACGGCGCGAGGTTGTTGTAGCTGTTGTCCATCGGGCGACCCTTCGTCTGTCCCAGCATCTGGTCATACGAATACGGCCAGAACATCGGGATGATGATGGAGGACAGCGTAATCAGCACAATCAGAATCAGGCTGATGGTTGCGACCTTGTTCTTCAGCAGGCGCTTCACGCCGTCGCGGAAAAAGGTCGAGGACGGCCGCATCCGGGAGATGACTTCCTTTTCCTCCGCCGTCGCGGGCATGAAGGAATCCACATCCAGATGCAGGCTAAAGGGCTTTTTCTTGTTCATCATCATGGTGCAGATGCCTCCTTATTCGTAATCAATGCGCGGATCAACTACCTTGTAGAGCAGGTCGCTGATCAGATTCATAATCACGATTAAAGAGGCGAGGAAAATGGTCGTCCCCATAATCATGGTGTAGTCGCGGTTGGTGATGCTGGATACGAACTGGCGGCCGATACCCGGCACGGCGAAAATCTGCTCGACGACCATCGAGCCGGTGACGATGAACGCCAGCATCGGGCCGAAATAGGTGATAACCGGAATCAGCGAGTTCTTCAGCGCGTGACCGAAGATAATTTTCTTGCCCGAAACGCCCTTGGCGCGCGCGGTGCGGATATAATCCTGCCCCAGCACGTCGAGCATGGAGGAGCGCGTCAGGCGCGTGATGTAGCTCATCGGGTAGAGCGCAAGGGTGATAATCGGGAGGATCAGCCCTTCGGCCGTCGCGCCGTTCGCGGGTACCCAGCCTAACTTGACTGAGAACACTATCAGCAGGAACGACCCCATAATGAACGACGGCATGGACACGAACGCGGTCGTAATCACCATGATAATCTTATCCAGCACGGTGTTGCGCCGCAGCGCCGCCAGCGCGCCGAGGACGATGCCGGCAATCGCCGCGCTGAACGCCGCAATCAGACCAAGCTTCGCGGAGGTCTTCATGCCATCCAGAATAATGTCAATGACCTGACGGCCGCGCTGCTTCAGGCTCGGCCCGAAGTCCAGCTTCGTCACCACGTCGCGCAGATACGTCACATACTGTTCGCCCAGCGGCTTGTCCAGCCCGTACTTGGCCTCCAGCGCCGCCTGCGCTTCCGCGGAAATTGCCTTTTCACTTGCGAACGGTCCACCCGGAATCGAGTGCATCACGAAGAACGTCACCGTGATGACAATCCAGATGGTCAGCAGCGCCAGCAGCACGCGCTTGAGGATATAAAACAGCATCTTGGAATTCATCCGCTCCACCTTCCCGGCAGGGGCGCTGCCGCGTCTGCCTGCGTTTCTTGTTCATCGACACGCCAAACCAGCCGGCTTCACCGTGTCGATGCTTTATTATGCAACACTGTATGGAGAAAATCAAGTTTTTCTGCAAGTCCCTGTTCATTTTTGCGCACAAAAAATGCAGGACGCTCATTCGTCCTGCATCATGGTAACGAAGTGAATTACTCCGCTGCCGCCAAGCTGCCGAAGATCTCCAGCGGCATGTTTTCCAGCGCGTCGCCCACTTCCTTGCTGGCGACCTGGAACGTCACGGCGAGAACCGTCTCGTCATCAAGGAAGGTGTACAGCGCCAGCACGGTGTCGCCCGGCGTGTACATCAGGCAATAGTTTTCGTTGACATACAGCTCAGCGAGCATTTCTTCCGTCGCGCCCGCGTCCTGAATGCCTTGCAGCAGCGTTTCAAAGCTCATCGCGGACAGCTGCGCCGTAATGCTGACCGTCTGGTCGGCGTTGACGGCGAAGAGCAGGATGTTCTCGGCGTTTTCCGTGCCTGCGGGGACTTCCTGAACCGCCCAGTCCGCCGGAATCTGCATCGTCAGACCCGTTTCACCCAGCGCAACCGTCTGCGCCTCGAAGCTGACATTCATTTCAACTGCCGGCACTTCCGCTTCTTCCTCCGCGAACGCAAAGGCAGTGCAGCACATCATGAGCGCCATCAGGAGAGCAAGGAGTTTCTTCATATTTGTTTCCGTCCTTTCATTTCCAGCATGATTCGGCTGATTTCTTTCCATATTGAACAGCCACATCTGGTAACATTTATGATACCAAATGGAAGCCGCTTTTGCAATACGCTTTCGCGCAGAAAAACGGTTGATTCGCGCGGATTTGGGATTTCAGAATGAAGCAGCTTCCATTTTCATTCAGAAAATGCGAGTGAAGTAACTTTTATTTACTTTTCAATTCTCACCAAAACAAACAGTTGATTCTTTCCGTAAAAGCGGACTTTGCCTCCCTCCCCCTTCACAAAAAACGGGGCACCGCGAGAGCTTTCGCCCCCGCAGCACCCCGCCATCCGCGGATGCGCAATTCCGCATTGTCCCTTACTTCTTCGTCCAGTCTTGCTTTTCGCCGATGCCGTAGTTTGCCGGCAGCACGTCGTCATCAACCAGCACGAAGCCCAAATCCGCCGTGTAGGTCGTACTGGCGGAGGTCACCTGCACCGGGTTCGATTCGCCGTTTTCGCCCAGAATCGACGCAATCAGCGGAATATCCGTGCGCATACGCGTCGGCACAACTTCCGTCGGGTAGATGGGCTTGAGCGTGTACACGCCGGGATACAGGTTCTCGAAAGTGTAGTAACCGTACGCGTCGGTCGTCGTTTCCGCGACGAGCTGGTCGTTGCGCCACAGCTCGATGCGCATGTCGCCCAGACCGAGTTCGCCCGCGTCCTGCAGGCCGTTGCCGTTCAGGTCAAGCCAGCAGAAGTCGCCCAGCGTGCCCGGCTGCACCGCGCCGATGTTCTGCTCCAGCTGATGCTGGCTCATGCGCAGGGCAATCAGGTCGCTCTCTCCCTCGCGGGCGGTGTAGGTCGTCATCACGCTGATGTTCTGCCCGTCCTTGAGGCGCGTGTCGTCCTTTTCTACGACGACGTAGCCGTTCGGGAGCGTCACACGTAGACGGTAGTTGCCCGGCATCAAGCCGTCAAAGCGGTAGATGCCGTCCTCGCCCGTCGTCGCGTTTTGCAGTTCGCTGCCCTTTTCGTCCAGCAAGATAACCTCCGCGCCGGACAGGGGCGCAATCTCGCCCGCGTTGTCGCACCAGACCATGCCGCCGATGCTTGTGTCAATCTTCAAGCCCAGCATCGGAGCAGTATAGTTGTTGTTTTCGCTAATTTCAATTTCGGTCATGACGAGCTGACTGCCCTCGGTGGTGAAGGTGCTGTCGCCCAGACGCGCCGCCTGCGTACCTTCCTTGAGGTCGTAGGCAAGGCTGTAGACGCCGGGGGCAATGCCGTCGATGGCGAACCGCCCCTCCGCATCGGTCTGCACCTGCGCAAACACCGCGCCGGTTTCATCCAGCAGGGTCAGCGTCTCGTTTTCCGGGGTGATTTCGCCCGCGTCCATGCGACCGTTGTCATTCTCATCCACCCAAACCTGACCGGACATCTTCGACGGAATCACGCCGCCAAGCGCCTGATTCAGCCATTCCTCGCCCAGCCCGATTTCAATGTTCACCTGCTGCTCGTTCAACCCGTGCATCAGCGGCAGGGTCACATTGCCGTCCAGCTTGGAGAGCACCATGCTCTCCGGGAAGCGCAGGGTCAGCGTGTAAGTGTCCGGCCGCAGCCCGGTGAAGCTGTACGCACCCGTCGCATCGGTGAGGACGGTCTGCTCCGTCAAATCCTCGCGGGAGGGGGTCAGAATCAGCGTCACGCCGGCAAGCGCCGCTTCGTTTGCATCCTGCGCGCCGTTGCCGTTGTGATCGGCAAACACCATGCCTTCAATGTCGCCCAGAGCCAGTGCGCCGCACAGGGGCGCGGCGACCTCTTCGCCCACACCGATGGTAAAGGAATCCGTCGTGCCGTCGGAATCCGGCGCGATGGTGTTGCCGCCGTCCGCCAGGGGAGCAAACACGCCGTCGCCCGGCAGCTCGTAGCGCAGGCGGTACGTTCCGGGCAGCACCGCGTCAAACAGGAAGCTGCCATCCGCGCCGATGGTGCGGGTCGCCACGTCACCGGTTTCGTCCATCAGGTGAACCACCGCGCCGAGCAAGCCGCCTTCATCCGCGTCGCGCAGGCCATTGTCGTTCTTGTCGGCAAACACCACGCCGGACACATGGCCGGGGGTAATCATGCCGATATCAAGACCCGTCAAATCCGCGCCCATTGTCAGCGCCACCGGTTCGCTTTCGCCCGCGCCGCCGGAGAGGTTGCGGAGGATATTGCCGTCGCCCGTGCGTGTGAACGCCAAGCCGCTGTTCGCGGTCGCGCTCACGGTGTACTGCCCCGGCGCAAGGTCATCGAAGGTATACACGCCGCTGCGGTTCGTTTTCGCCGTGCGGGTATTTCCTTTTTCATCCGTCAGGGTGACGGTGAAGTTGTTGACCATCTTTTCCGCGTCCATCCGGCTGCCGGAGAAGTCGTCATCCAGATACACCGTGCCGGAGATGCTGCCGTAAGTAATCGCGCCGATGGCCATCGTCATCTCGCTGTCATTCTCCAGCACCACGTCGGAAATCGTGTACTCGCGGCGGTCAGTGCCGGGCGCGAACAGGTTGCCGTACTCGCCATCGCCCGCGATGGTGTACACATAGCCTTGCGGAATCGTCGCTTTGACGCGGAACGTGCTGCCGCGGATGTTGGCGAAGGTGAAGCGCCCGTTCTCGTCGGAGACGGTGTTCAGCAGCTCCTTGCCGATGGCCTGACGGTACAAGACGACCTTCACGCCTTCCAGCGTCTTTTCGCCCTCGTCGTACACGCCGTTGTTGTTTTCATCCAGGAAGCAGATGCCGTTGATGTTAGAGCCCTTCATCACGCCAAGGAGGACTTCCTCCAAGTCACCGCGTTCAAGAATCACCTGATCCGTTTCGGAGCGCTTGAATTCGCTGGTGATGATGGAGCGGCGATTACCGCCCGTCTGGCTATATCGCGCAAACACCAAGCCGTCCGGCAGGCTGTATTCGACATTGTATGTGCCGTAGCGCATTTGACCGATGTAGAATTTGCCGTCCTCGCCGCTCTCGGTTTCGTACACCAGACCGTTTTTCACGCCGACGGCGCGGATTTTGATGCCCGCCTGACCGGGTTCACCGTCCTGATATACGCCGTCGTCGTTTTCATCCAGCCACACAAGGCCCTGCAGCGCCGCCATCGTCATCACGCCGACGCCCACGTCGGTCACAGAACCGGCTTCGAGGGTCAGCGGCACGCTGCTTTGCACTTGTTCGGTCGTTTCATCCATGATGGACATGTTCGCGCTGACATTTTTGCCGTGCGCACCATGGCCGAAGCCCGCGGGCAGCTCGCTGCGCAGGACGTACGTCCCCGCCGGCACAGCCAGCGACACTTCGCCGTTCTTGTCCGTTTCGCCAGATGCCACAACAACCTCCACGCCGTTGACTTCGGTGATGAGGCTCATCGTCGCGCCGGACACGCCTTCCTCGTACTTCCCGCGTGAACCGTTGTTATCGTTGTCGCGGAAGGCGTGGATGGTCAGCGCCGCCGGATTCGCCGCCTTCGCAGTCACAGTCGCGGGTTCGTCGCTAATGACGAGTGCACCGTTGGCAAGGGTCACGCCCGCATCATAGCGGACAACGTACGTCCCGTATTCGAGGAACTCCGCCTGCCAAGCGCCGTTTTCATCCGTCACCGCTTCCGCCGCGACTTCGCCCGCCTGATTGACCAGCTGCACCTGCACGCCGCTCATCGGCTGACCGTCCAACCCCAGCACCACGCCGGAAGCGTCGCCGGTGGCATGGTTCGCCAGCGCCGGCAGCACAACGGTTTCGCCCGCGCCGATTTCCACCAGAATGCTCGCCGTCACGCCCGTATCGGTCGTGCTGAGCGTCCAGCCCTCGGTGTCATACAAGCCGCGCGGCAGGGCTGCCGTAATCTGATAAGTATCAGGATACAGGTCGTTCAGCGCAAACGCGCCGCTGACCGTCATCTGTTCGCTCATCCGCTGGCCGGAAATCGTCACTTCCGCCGGGGCAGACAGGTCGTCGATGCTGCCGGTCATGCCGCCGCTGAGCGTCAGATCCAGTTCATAACGGCTGGTCTGCATCGCCTGAATGTTCACCAGCCACTGTGCCTGACCCTTCTGCAGGTTCGGCCAGCCGTTCACGCCCGTCAGCAGCGTGCCTTCCGGCAGCGTCACCGTGACGGCGTATGTTCCGTGGAAGAGGTCGGCTTCCTGCACCGTCTCGCCATCGGTCAGGTAACCCGTGCGGGTCGTTTTGCCGTCCTCGCTGACAATCTGGTACGCCACTGCCGCGTTCACGCCGCGCATGCGCATCGTCAGCGTGCCGTCCACGGGTTCAGGGGTGGGGGTCGGCGTAGGCGTAGGCGTCGGGCTCGGCGTGGGCGTCGGACTCGGGGTCGGGGTCGCCGTCGGGGTTGGCGTCGGCGCTTCCGTGGGTTCCTCCGTCGGTTCTTCCGTCGGATTCTCGGTCGGCGCTTCCGTCGGCGCTAAGGTCGGGGTAGCCGTCGGGGTCGGCGTAGGCGTTGCCGTTGGCGTAGGCGTTGCCGTCGGGGTCGGAGTAGGTGTCGGGGTGGGCGTCGGCGTAGGCGTGGGTTCAGGCGTGGCGGTCGGCGCCATCGTCGGCGGCACATAGTAATAGGAAGCGTTCACCTTCGTCACGGAATCCGCACCCGTGTAGCGCTCAATGTTGATAATCTTGTCGCGCCAGCTTTCAATGGCCAGCGAAGCCTTCGTCATGCGCAGGGTATACAGCCCCGTGTGAATCGCCGCCGGCAGGGCATAGTCGCCCCGGCTGTCGGTGTCGAAGGAGAGAATCGTCTCGCCGCGCTCGTTAATCAGGTCAAAAGAGGAGCTGCTCTCCGTATGCACAGTGAACAGACCCGTGTCCGTCAGCACAGCAATGACCGCTTTGTTCAGCCGTCCATCGACAATCGACACGGTGTAGCTCGCCGCCATAACGGCATCCTCCGGCATTGTTTCCGCCACCGGGACAAGCTGCACATTGCCCGTGCCGGGGACGGAAATCGGGTCGCTGCCGAAGTCGGTCAGGCGAATCGTGCCGACCGCCGCCCCGTTCTGCATGACGGTAAAATCGCCCGTGAATTTCCGGGATTCATACGTTCCCGCGCTTGTGGCATACATGCCCAGAAAATCCACTTGCAGCATCGTCAGCTCCGATGCCGCAGCCGCGGGGAGCAGCATCAGCAGCATTCCCAGCGCGAGCAGGAGTGACAGAAATCGCTTGTCAAGCATCCTCATCTTGCCTGTTCCTCCATCTGAATCATCCGCAAGCCGTGCGGAGTAAAGTCACAGAATAATCCATGTACTATGGTAAAGCAATCCGCCCGACTTGTCAACCATTCCGCGCATATTTTTACAATTTGATTGCTTTTCTGGTCGAAAATCAGCATGTTCCGGCAATGAAAAAGAAGGCTGACTTTTTCAGTCAGCCTCCCATCCGGATACTATTTTCAAATGAGAATGCGCCGAGATGCACCGCAAATGATTCGTTCTGGCTAACGCGAACGCCAGCATGGGAAAGGCGCAAGCAGATGGCACAGGCGAATGCAGGAAATCGTATCAGTTGCTGCCGCCCATCAGCAGGGTCAGCATGCTCTCCGGCAGACTCATCAGCAGGGTCATGGGCAGGTTCTGCAGGTTGTTCATCACCTTGACGAACCACGTCTGGAACTCACTGTCCGTCATCGCGCCCAAATCCTGCACCTTGCTCACGTCCAGCGCGTCCTTCGCGTCGCAGGTGCGGGTTTCCGCCGTGATGGTCACAACGTCCAGACCCATGAAGCGCACCAGCACATCCACCTTGCGGACGCCCTGTTCGCCGTCCATCGTCGTAGCGGTCGTCACCACAACGCCGAAGCCCTGCTCGACACCGTCCACCGTTTCCTTGATTTCCACATCAACAACGCTGCTGTCCGTGCCGACGCCCTTGCCGCTGACGTTGATTTCAACGGTGTCTTCGCCAGCATAGGCGGTCAGGTTCGCCGTGAAGTTCTCCAAGTCGCCTGCGAAGGTCAGCGTCGCCGCGGTATCTTCCGCGCTCTTGATGGTCACAAGCCACGTCGCCACGCCGTCCGCCGTGTTGCGGGTCGCAGTGAAGGACATCGGCAGGGGTTCTTCGCCGCCGTTGTTGATCTTCACCGAAGCCGTCATGCGAACCAGCTCGCCTGCTTCAGTCATCCAGTATTCGTAAACGATGTCATCCGCGTAGAGATCTGCTTCATCAAGTTCTTTCAGCAGGTCGTCCCAGCTCGTGTCAGCAGCGGAAAAAAGCGCATCCATGTAAGCGCCGATGCTCGGAACGCTGTGGATCATTTCCAGCAGGGCTTTCGTCATCTCGGCCAGCTTTTCCGGCGGAACGGTGACTTTGACGTAGCTCTTCGCCGCGTCGCAGTCGCCGGGCTGCTCGGTCACTTCTGCCATTTCTTCACCGGACAGTATTTCGTTCATCATGGTCATGAACGCCGTGGTGTCCGCCTGCGTCAGTTCTTCCATGAGCTGCTCTTCCGTCATGCTGCTCAGATTCGCCGCTGCTTCCATCAGGGCGGTGTATTCCGCATTGCCGCTCAGCTGTTCCTTCGATTCTTCAATCGCCTTGTCGATCTCCTCGTCGCTCTGACCGGACATCTTCATCGTCGCGCGGAGGGCTTTTTCCTTGATGGCTTCCACGTCCTTGCTGTTCACAGCAATCACGCCGCCCAGCAGCGCGCTGGACACATACATCAGCTGGTTTTCTTCCGCAGCAGTCGTCAGCGATGCCATACCCAGCACGCTCTTGCCGCTCAGGTTGAGGTCAAAGCCAGCTTCGTCGCCCTGCTGATAGCCGGTCAGGGACAGCGCCGCCAGCAGGTCGTTGATGGCGGCCATCGTGGTGTCATCCCCGCCCAGCGCCGCCACGAGGTCAGCGTTCAGGTCGTGGATGGTGATGGTGGTTTCCTGACGCGCGGCATTGTCCCACACGCTGTTTTCCGCCATCGAGGTCAGGGGCATCGCCAGCATCATGATGCTGAGCAGTACCGCAAGCAGTTTCTTCATGGGGTTTCCTCCTTGTTATTTGGTTTCCCTTTTTCTTTATAGCGAACACTGCTGGGGCAGTGATGCTTTCGGTTGACTTACTCTGCGTTATCGCGAATCAGCTGTGACACGCTGGTGGTGAACTGGCGCGTGCTGTCCGGCAGATTCATCATGAACCGCGGCAGAATCTGCCCGGCGGTGAACATCACGCCCGTCATGTACGCCTTGAAGCGCGCACTGCTGATTTCGCCCAAGTCCAGCACGTCGCCGTCGGACAGCAGGGGTCGCGTTTCGCACGGGCGCGTTTCGGCGGCAATCGTCAGGAAGTGCTCGCCCTGCCAGAGCAGCTGAACATCCACATTCTGATACACTTCGCCATCCACCTGCTGGGTGTCCATGCTGGCGCTCCAGCTAAGGCCCTTTTCTTCCCCGTCCACCGTGCGGTGCATTTCCAGCAGGAGATTCTCTTCGTTCGTCAGCGACGAAATGGTGCAGCGGTACAGCCTCTGTTCGCCGTCATCCGACGTAATCAGAACCGCTATTCCGCCGTTGTCTTCCATCTTCAGCTGACCATTCGTGCCCTTGCCCGCCGTTTCCTGCCGCCAATCCAGCCGCACGTCATCGCCCGTCGGATGGAAAGTCACCGTGATTGCTGCGTTCAGCAGCGTATCCTGCGCCAGCGTCGGCGTATGGGTCGGCGCAACCTTGTAGCTGATCACCACCCGCAGCAGGCGCATCGACGAATCCACATACTGCGCCACCTGCGCATCTTCCACCAGCAGCGTCTGCTGACGCAGCCACGTCTGCAAGTCCGTATCCTCGACGGGCTGATCCTGCGCGAACGCCACCAGTTGCCGATACGTATTGAGCAAATCCACATACGCCTTGACGGCGGGCGTTTCCTCCACCGTGTCCAGCAGAATGCACAGCACCTCCATCAGCTGCTCATTGCTGAGGGGGAAGTACAAAATGTTCTTCGCCGATTCGCATCCTTCGGGTGGATTCGAGACACTTTCCACCCGCGTAACCTTCAAAATCTTGTTCAAGCGCGTAGCAGCCTGCTGCCAGTCCGCCTCGAACAAGCCATTGGCAACGTCCTCCGGCTGCATTTCGCCCGTTATCAGCGGATTTTTCGTGATTTTCGCCAGCAGTGCGCCCACGTTCTCATACTCTTGCGCAATGGATTCGCTGACCTCCTTGGCAGACAGCTCCGTCCCGGCATCCGCATATATGCTCTGGGACGCATTCCACTGATGCAGGATTTCCGCGATATGCCGCATGTCCTCGTCGAGATTCAGGTACACCGTGCCGCCCAGCACATCACCGCTGATGTAGACATCCGCGCCGCGAGTCTGCACGCCGTAATCCACAATGGACTGGTCATTCAGAAACAGCTCACACGAGGTGAACCCCTGCCGATAGACCTCCACGCGTAGGGCATCCAGCAAATCCCGATACGCGGTTTCCGCCGCTTCCTCCATTTCCGCCATGAGCGCCCGCCCGTTGAAATCGCGGAAGGTAATGGTCGTCAGCGTCGCTTGGGGCGCGTTTTCCTCCGCCAGTCCGCACAGCGGCAGCATCAGCGCCAGCGTCAGCAGAATCGCAAGCAGCTTCTTCATTCGTCAGCCTCCTTGACATTCGTTTGTGCGCTTTTCAGCATTCCATTACCATTATATCAAAAAAAACACCTGTTGCAAGCGAATATGCGCAAGTTTTACAATTCCGTGCCTCAAAGATGCAAATTTGCGCCTGAAAGCGCAGCTTCGCGGAAAAATGCTTGATGCCGTCATGCAAAATTTCTGTGAATGGCGCAAAAGGCCGTTTTCCCCTCTTGTGAAGCGCGAAAAAATATGCTACAATAGATAGAGTATTCCGGATTACTGAAAGGAGCTAATTCGCATGGAATTTCTGACCAAGCTTTTGGGCATCGCCACCGCCGTTGCGGAAACCACCACCACCACCGGTGCTGCCGACCCTGCCGCCGTCACCACGGATTCGGCCGCTGGCGGCATTGTCGGTATTCTCTTCAGCCTTCTGCCGCTGCTGCTGGTTTTCGTCCTGATGTACTTCATGATGATTCGCCCGGAGAAGAAGCGCCGCAAGAAGGAGCAGGACATGCTCGCGTCCCTGAAGAAGGGCGACCGCGTGTGCACCATCGGCGGCATCTACGCCACCATCGAGAGCATCAAGGACGACACCATCACCCTGAGCGTCGGCAAGGGCGACCAGACGATGGTTGTTGCGCGCTGGGCGATTCACTCGGTGGAAGATGTGACCATCGAAAACGAGACCGAATCCCTGAACTAATCGCAAAATTCCCGGCTTCGTGCCGGGTTTTTTTTGTGCCCGATTTTCCCGCCGCGCATATGCTGGGAGTGAACAGCTCACACGATGGGAGGAATCGCCATGAATCAGCGTCCGAATTGCTGCCGTCCCATGCCGCCGCAAGTGCCTTGCCCGTCCAGACCGCCTTGCCCGCCGACCCCCGCTTGCCCGTCTTGTCCGCCGATGCAGAAGGGCGTTTTATTGCCGCGAATCCTCGCCAGCGGGCGGGAGTGGCAGCGCCGCGCGTGTGTGGCGCTGTACGTCGGCGGTTTGCCGGAGGATGCGAACGGGCGGCTGCAGCTCGTCGGCGTTACGGCGTGCGGTGACGCGGATTGGGAGATTGCGCCGTACCAAGAACCGCGCCCGTGCGGCTGCCGCGGATGCCGACCATCTCGACCCGCGCCGTGCCTTCTGCGGGTGAATATTCCGATTGTTTGCCAAGTGCAGGCGGAGTGCGGGCAGGTTTTGCGCGGCGAAAGTGTGCTGACAACGGATGTTGCGCTGCCGATTCGCTGTGTGCAGGCGGAATGCTGGCGCAACCAGATGATGGTGCTGCCGTGTGTTCGGCTGATTGACGGCGGCGCGCCTGTGTGTGCGGATGACTGCCGTCCCCCTGTGTTTGATTGCACGATTGAACTGCTTGTCGAAGCCTACATGACGCGATGGGAAGCGTGCGGCAGCCCTGCGCCGACTTGTCCGGATTTGCCGCTATTCCCCCCGCCGCCGTTCGGGTGACAAGGGCGTTGGAAGACCCAAGGGGCGTTGCCCCTTGACCCCAGCAGGGGCGCTGTCCCTGCACCCTGCAAGGGAGAATGAAACGGGACGAAGTCCCCTCCCTTGACCCTTCCGCGCGATTGGGTCGGTGACTTCTGCACACTATGCCCGCGTGCTGATCCGTCATCCGTTCCCCAAGCCCCGTCTTTTCCATTGTAACATGGGAGGCGAAGGCGTCCAGAGGGCGACCGCAGACTTCGTCTGTTTCCATTGCCCTCTGGAACCCGCGGAAAAGACCAATATAATAGGAAAAGGCAGCCGCATCCCCTGCGCCCAATCGTTCGCGCGGGGGATTTTCTCTTTTCCCCCCAACGACAAAAAAAGCGCCCTTGACTCTCACGAATCAAGGGCTAATAGGAATCCGGCAGCGACTTATCCTCCCGGGCCGTGTCCAGCCAAGTACTTTCAGCA
>ERZ825670.49-NODE-49-length-167428-cov-5.530217_pt1 | contig 167428 bp, 151 predicted proteins | sample MGYA00519929_ERZ825670 | MGnify/ENA primary metagenome ERZ825670 (study PRJEB31778, sample SAMEA3449207) | human gut metagenome | biome: human gut; feature: human-associated habitat; material: faeces | place: United Kingdom | collected 2010/2012 ...
TCATGCTAATAACTGCAGAAGTGTCGAAACTACTGAGGTCAAGTTGTGTTAATGATACGCAGTCTGAGAACATTCCAAGCATATTAACAACACTACTGGTGTCAAAATTACTGATGTTAAGTTTTAAAAGTCTGTAACACCCATAGAACATTTTACGCATATCAATCACATGACTAGTGTCGAATTTACTGAGGTCTAGCTGAGTCAATGATTCGCAGGCTGAGAACATACAACTCATGCTAATAACTGCAGAAGTGTCGAAACTACTGAGGTCAAGTTGTGTTAATGACTTGCAGTTGGAGAACATGCAACACATATCAGTAACTTGACTAGTATCAAAATTATTGATGTTAAGTTTTAATAGGTCGTAACATCCATAAAACATTTTATCCATAGCAGTGACTTGACTAGTGTCGAAATTACTAAGGTCGAGCTTTGTTAATGATTTGCAGTAATGGAACATTCCAATCATATCAGTAACTTGACTAGTATCGAATTTACTAAGATTTAGTTGAATTAATGTTTCACAGAAGCTAAACATATAATAGCAAGATGTTGCATTAATTGGAATTACTGGTGATAAAAAACTATGTTTTTTATAATATAAAAAATCTCTGTTACAAGAATGTACTGCATACATTTTTGTATTATAGAAAACCCAATGATATAACCCCGTCCTTTCTTTAAACCAATCGTACTTGGATAAAGAGTTAGCATTTACCTCTTCCTTGACTCTTTCTCTTTCTTCTTCCGAATTAACATTTAGGGAATAAGTTCTTCCTTCTAATTCAAATGTAAAATTACCATCCTCATCTTGTATTGGCGCTGAAGACTTGACTGGAGATTTTTCTTCTGAAGTCTTTTTCCAAGAGTAGATAGAGCTAGTGGATACTCCTAGCTCTTCTGCTGCTTTAGTAACTCCAACTTTAGAGGATAATTTAATCGCTTTCTTCTTAAAGTCCTCTGTGTAGGTTTTCTTTTTTGGTTTTGTAGTTGCCTTGGATTTGTTGTCTCCAACTAACACTTTACTGGATTTGCCATTACCTCCAAATAAATTCATTCTTTCCATTTTGATTTCTCCTTTCTTGACTAAATGTCCAGAAAAGTAAAAAGGGAACTCTCAAAGTTTATTTCTGAGAATTCCCTTGGTTAAATTGGTTATGTGTTCTTGATTGAAGCACTACTTCTGCAATGTTAAGTAACCGCCATGCTCTATTGGTTTAGCCATTTCAATACCTCTCTTCTCTGGGTTAAAGCCTGGAAGAGAACGACAATCTTTGAACATATCCTTTGAATGTTCTACTGAATTAGTGTTCCATTTATCAGAAATGTAGACAGTGATAAGTTTTTTACAACACTCAAACATACCATGTATATCAGTAACCTGGCTTGTATTGAAACCACTAAGGTCAAGCTGTGCTAATGATTTACAATTGTAGAACATATAATACATATCAATGATATTACTGGTGTTGAAATTACTAAGGTCAAGCTGTAGCAATGATTTACAGTTGTAAAACATGCTACCCATAGTAATAACCTGACTAGTGTCGAAATTACTGAGATCAAGTTGAGTTAAAGCTTCACAATCAATGAACATGCCACACATATTAGTAACCTGACTGGTGTCGAAACTACTGAGATTAAGCTGTGTTAATGATGTACAACCGTAGAACATGTCACCCATGTAGGTAACATTAGAAGTGTCGAAACTACTGAGGTCTAAGTGAGTTAATGCTTTGCAGCTGCCGAACATTTTACCCATGTTAATGACACTACTGGTGTCAAAATTACTTAGGCCTAGCTGGGTTAGTTTTGAACAACCGTAGAACATAGAATCCATATCAATGATATTACTGGTGTTGAAATTACTAAGATCAAGCTGTGTTAATCTTGGAAAAAGACTAAACATAGAGTTACAAGAAGTCGCATTAATTGGAACTATCGGTACTAAATTACTATCTTCTCTATAATGTAAAAAAGCGAAAGCATCAGGATATACTTTATACATTTTAACGTTGTAAAGAACCCAATGTCTTTTCCCCGTTTCCTCTTTAAACCAATTGTACTTAAACGAGGAGTTAGAGTTTACCTCCTTTTTAACTCGTTCTCTCTCTTCTTCTGAATTAACATTTAGAGAGTACGTCTTACCTTCTAATTCAAATGTAAGATTACCGTTCTCATCTTGGATTGGTGCTGGTGGTAATTGATTTGTTATTTCCTTTGATCGTGCGTCTCCAAATGACGCTTTGCTGGATTCTCCCTTACGGTCAAATAATGTTTCACTGGATTTGTCGTTACCTCCAAATAGGTTCATTTTGTCCATTTTAATTTCTCCTTTCTGTACTAAAAACCCTTAAGTGATCTAAAGATAATCTTAATTCGTAATGCTCGCTTCGCTCTCGTGATCTAAAGATAGCTACCGCTAACGTATTCACTTGATCTAAAGACACTGCCATTAAAAATACTGCTTTGCAGAGCGGTTTGTACTTGGCTAAAGCCTTAGTACATTAGAATATAAAAAGGGAACTCTCAAAGTTTATCTCTGAGAATTCCCTTGATTAAATTGGTTATGTTATTATTTTACTTCTTCAATGTTAAGTAACCTTCCTGCTCTGTAGGTTTTGCCATTTCAATACCAGTCTTTTCTGGGCTAAAGCCAGGAAGAGAATAGCACTCTTTGAACATGTCCATTGCGTTTGTTACTCTATCCATACTCCATTTGTTGGAAATGTAAATAGTAGTAAGTTTTTCGCAGTGTTCAAACATCCAACGTGTATCAGTAACATTTCTTGTGTCGAATAATGTGAAATCAAGCTGCGTGAGTTTGGAGCAATAAGTAAACATAGCACCCATTTCAGTAACCTGAGAGGTGTCGAAACTACTAATGTCTAATTTGGCTAAAGCTTGACAATTATTAAATAACGAAGCCATGTTAGTAACTCGTTTAGTGTCAAAATTGCTTAGGTTAAGCTGAATCAGCTTATAGCATCCTGAAAACATACAGAACATGGTAACAACTTTAGATGTGTCGAATTTACTAACATCAAGCTGTACTAAATTGGAACATCCGGTGAACATACAATCCATTTCAGTAACACTGGAAGTGTTGAAATTACTGATGTTAAGTGCTGCAAGACTGAAACAATTGTAAAACATACCCGACATAGAAATTACACTACTAGTATCGAAACTACTTAAGTCAAGTTGAGTAAGACTTACACAACTGTTGAACATACTAATCATAAGAGTTACTTTTGATGTTTTGAAACTACTTAAATCGAGCTTGGTTAAACGAAGGCAATCTTCAAACATACAACGCATGTCAATAACATTTCTTGTGTCAAAATCACTGAGGTCAAGCTGAATTAGTTTAGAGCATCCTGCGAACATAAAATAGCAAGAGGTCATGTTAATTGGAGTTACCGGAGCTAAATTACTGTCTTCTTTATAATGCAAATAAAGTCTCTTACAATTTTCATTTTTTGTTATTTCATACATTTCAGTATTGTAAAGTACCCAATGCTTTTCTCCTGTGTTTTCTTTAAACCAGTTGTACTTGGCTAAAGAGTTAGCATTTACTTCTGCCAAGACTCTTCTTCTTTCCTCTTCTGAGTCAACATTGAGAGAATATTCTCTGCCTTCTAACTTGAAGGTAAGATTAAATAAGTTCATTGTATTCATTGTGTTCATTGTGTTCATTTTGATTTCTCCTTCCTATTACTGTGCTAAATTGCTTTGTATTAGGTTATAGAGTAACCATCTTTAGTAACTGGTTTAGCCCTTTCATTCCTGTATTTTCTTGACTAAGGATATTATTGATCTAAGAAGTATTACTTAACTATAGATCAGATGGTATTGTGAAGTAACCGCCCTCTTCCACTGGTTTAACCATTTCAATACCAGTGTGATCTGGGCTAAAGCTAGGCAATGAAACACATCCAAAGAAGAATCCGGTACGACCAAATAGAAGTCTTGGCATTATAAAATCGTATGCGTAGATCTCCATGAGCTTCTCACATCTGAAGAACATTCCGGTTGCATCAATTACATATCTAGGATTAAAACGGCTAAGATTGACTTTTCTTAGATTTGTACAGTATGCAAACATTTTACTTACATTAATAGCATGTGTTGCACTAAAATTGCTGAGATCAAGTTCTTTAATTTCAGTACAGTGTTCAAAGACTCCTTCCATTAAATCCACATTTGATGTATCGAACGAATTTAGTTTAACAGATAATAAATATGTACAACCTTTGAACATGTAATTCATTGTACGGAGATTTTCTGTGTTAAAGCTACTTAAGTCTAAATGTTCAAAGTAAAGACTGTCTGCGAACATATAATCCATTATAATAACATTTACTGTGCTAAAGCTATTGAGGTCCAACTCAGTGAGAATTTTATAGTTAGAAAACATTCTATGACAACTACTAGCATTGATTGGTATTATTGGATCTTTTCCGCAGTCTTCAATATAATGTAAGAACAGATAATTCCCATCATGTTCAACTGTGTACATTTTACTATCATATAAAACCCAGTTGTTCAATCCGGTCTCTTCCCTAAACCAATTGAAATCTCTTCCGGTGTCTTCATTAAGTTTTAATCTACATTCCTTACGGGCATCTTCGTTGTATAAATCTACAATGTATTTGGTATCTCCGATGCTAAAGTACAGCTTATTGTTAGCACTTAAAATAATTCTATAGTTATTGGCTGCACTTTTATTTATCACGTCGTCTGTGATATTTATCTTACCTTGTTTGTGTTTAAATGGCGCTTCGCTGGATTCTCCATTGTTGGTGAACAGCGCTTTGTAGGATTTAGCTCCTGCGTCGTTAAATAACGCTTCACTGGATTCTCCCTTTCGGTCGAACAGGTTCATTTTGTCCATTTTGATTTCTCCTTTTTTGGTCAAATGGTTATGTGATCTGTGCTAAAGCGCTTAAGCGCTTTACTTCTTTAATGTTAAGTAACCGCCTTGCTCTATTGGTTTTGCCATTTCTGCATCTGTCTTCTCTTTGTTAAAGTTTGGAAGTGAGCAGCACCTATCGAACATAGCGACATCTTCTGTCACTTTATTAGTCTTCCATTTATCAGAGATGTAAATAGAAGTAAGTTTCTTACAACCATAGAACATGCAATACATAGTAGTTACTTTACTTGTATCAAAACTACTTAAGTCAAGTGATGTAAGTTCATTGCAAATAGCGAACATTTCTCTCATATAAATCACTCTACTTGTATTGAAATTACTTAAGTCAAGTGAATTGAGACTTTTACAACCTTCAAACATCATATGCATAGTAGTCACTTTACTTGTATCAAAATTACTTAAGTCAATTGATGTAAGACTTAAACAATTTAAAAACATTTGACTCATATCAATTACTTTACTGGTATCAAAATTACCAAGATCAAGTGATGTAAGACTTGGGCAATCATAGAACATTGAATGACAAGATGTTGCATTAATAGGAATTATAGGAGTCAAGCCACTATATTCCTTATAGCGTAAACATTCTATACTATCAATTCTTAATACCCCATACATTTCTGTATTGTAAAAAACCCAATGTCTTTTTCCTGATCCTTCTCTAAACCAATTATACTTGGCTAAAGAATTGACATTTATATCTTCTTTAACTCTTTCCCTTTCTTTTTCAGAATTGACATTTAAAGAGTATGTCTTTCCTTCTAAGGTAAAAGTGAGATTACCATTTTCATCTTGGATTGGTGCCGGCAGAAGTGTCTTATTATTATCTCCAAAAAGATTCATTGATTTCATTTTAATTTCTCCTTTCTTGTCTAAGTCACTATGAATATGAAAAGGGAACTCCGTAATTGGAATTCCCTGGGCTAAAGCATTTATCGTTTTAATGTTAAGTAACCACCTTTACCGTAATGAGCGTTGTTTTTCTTAGTCTTGTAGCTTTTGTAGTTAGGGAGATTTATGCAACCTGTAAACATTTTATATGAAGATGCAATCCTAGCTATACTCCATTTATCTGATGTATAGATGGTACTGAGTTTTGAACAGCCTCTGAACATCTCACTCAATTCAGCTACATTACTTATGTTAAAACTACTGAGATCAAGTGATACGAGTTTTGAGCAACCTTCAAACATCCACCTCATATTAATGACACTACTAGTGTCAAAACTACTTAAGTCAAGCGATGTAAGGCTTGTGCAGCCTTTAAACATACTACACATAGCAGTCACTTTACTAGTATCGAAATTACTTAAATCAAGTGATGCAAGTGATCCACAGCTTCTGAACATATCGCTCATACCAGTCACTTTACTGGTATCAAAATTACAAATATTAAGTGCTGTGAGCCTTGAGCAGTCGCTAAACATATCACACATTTCAGTTACTTTACCTGTATCGAAATTACTTAAATCAAGTACTGTTAGACTTGCGCAACAACAAAACATATAACTCATATCAGTCACTTTACTAGTATCAAAACTGCTTAAGTCAAGTGATGTAAGACTAGAGCAGCCATAGAACATATAACCCATGTCAGTCACTTTACTTGTATCGAAATTACTTATGTTAAGTGTTTCGAGATTATAGCACCAACAGAACATATCTTCCATTACAGTCACTTTACTTGTATTGAAGTTACTTAAATCAAGTGATACGAGGCTTGAACAATCTTCGAACATATAACTCATATCAGTAACATTACTTGTATCAAAACTACTTAAATCAAGTGATATGAGCCTTGAGCAGTAGCTGAACATATAACCCATATCAGTTACTTTACTTGTGTCGAAATTACTCAAGTCAAGTTGTGTAAGATTAGAACATTCTCGTAACATATAACGCATATTAGTAATTTTACTTGTATTAAAATTACTTAAATCAAGTGTTGTGAAACTTTTGCAATATTCAAATATTTTATAGCAAGAAGTCGCATTGATAGGAATTACCGGAGCCAAATTACTATCTTCTTTATAATATAAATAAAATATATCATATTTATCTTTTAATATTCCATACATTTTAGTATTGTAAAGTACCCAATGATTTTCTCCTGTTTCCTCTTTAAACCAATCATACTTGGTTAAAGAGTTAGCATTTACTTCTTCTTTGATTCTTTCTCGTTCTTCTTTTGAATTAACATTTAGAGAATAGGTCCTTCCATCTAAACTAAAAGTGAGATTACCATCATCATCTTGAATTGGTGCTGATGGTAATTGATTTGTAGTTTCTTTCAATTTTGTGTCTCCAAATAACACTTCGCTGGATTCTCCCTTTCGATCGAATAGATTCATTGATTTCATTTTAGTTTCTCCTTTCGTTGTAAAGGGAACTCCATAATTGGAATTCCCTGGGCTAAAGCTCTTAAGTGTTCTTGGCTAAAGCTGCCACACCTTTGCCTTACAATCTTTAAGAATTTCACATTTCTTAATTCTACTTAATCCAACTAATTTCTTTATGTAAATTTCTTTTAAAGTATTACAACACTTAAAAGTTTCTTTTACGTATTTGACTGTGTTAAAGTCTATATTTGGCATAACGAGTTTATTTAAAGAACTACAGTTATAAAACATATAATTAATGTTTTCTGCCTTTGCTAAAGCGGTCTGATTAAAACTAACATTTGTTAAGCTTTCACAATTAAAGAACATATAGCTTAAATCTTTTACATTACTCAAATCTGCATTTGTTAAATCAATAGTATCTAACTCAAGGCAACCATCAAACATACTTGATACGTCATTAACTACTTTGAAATTAAAATTGGCAACGATTCCTCTTAGAATATCACACCATGCAAACATATAATCTGCATTAAGAATTTCGCTAAAGTCCCAGCCATTTAGATTTAATTCTTTTAATCTACTACAACTTGCAAATATATTTGTCATGTCAGTTACTTTACCAGTTTTAAAGTGTGATACGTTTAGCTGTGTTAAAGCTCGGCAACTATCAAACATTGAATAGAAATCTTCAGCGTTACTTGTATCCCAGTTGGTTAGATTTATATCTATCAAGCTGGAACAACGTAGAAACATGCTAGAGAAATCAGAAACCCTTCTAACATCTAAGTTATGTAAATCTAAATGTTTCACATAACAAAACTTAAACATGTTATTCATGTCTATTACTTTAGATGTGTTAAATGCTGGGCTAAAGCTGTTACCAAGATCAGCCTTCATAAACATATAACTCATATCAACAACTTCCGATGTATCAAATTCTGTAAGGTCAAGTTTTGTAACATCAGTACTGGCAAATAGAAAACTACAGGAACTTGAATTGATTGGTAAATGCAAATTACCAGTAAAACCTTCTTTTACATGTAAGAACTCTTTCACTCCATCGAATCTGTTATCAAGAACAACAAGTTCAAAAGAGTCAAAATCTTTTACTTCATACTGCTCAGTGTCGTAAAGAATCCAATTTTTATTTCCAGTGATTTCTTTAAACCAATCATAGTGTTTACCTGTGGTAGATAGGATTTCCTCAATACAATGTTCTCTATCAATTGCTGTATTGAAAGCTGTGCTAAAGCTATGACCATCAATTGTAAAATTAAGTTTTTCCATAAAATTCTCCTTTTAAATTCCGCTTTTAAATTCTGCTTTAAAATCTTCTTTTGAGTAAAATAAAAAGAGACTTAGCTATGACACTAAATCTCTTTGTTAATTTGTAGTTTTAGTTTTCTGTGCTGATGTGAGTACTGGGCTAAAGCACTACAGACTTTTCTAACAACTCTAAGTCTAGATTTGTCTTTACCCAGTCTCGTAATTGTATGATGGGTTTGTCGTTAAATGAGCCTAATGCTGAGTAATAGCGCTCACCTCTGTCATTCTTGCCAATAAGTATCTTATAGTTATTGAATAGTGACTAGTTCTTCCAGTAGTCAATTAGTTCTTTGTGAATTTTCTCCCTGTCTGGACTTCCTAGGCTAAAGCACTGCTCCGCACCGTCCAAACTCATTAGAACATTTTGAGCATCTCTAACTGCACCATTGTAGAAGTTAGGGTTATCATTAAAAAGTTCAGGACTGTGTTTATAATCTAATAAATCATAGCATAGATATGCTAAATCATGCAGGCACGAGAAGTAATAATTCCACAGTTATTTTTGTGTTATCTTAGGCATTGGAATCTCTTTTAAATATTGTGGAGGGATTTCTTCAAACAATGTTCCTTCTTCTTCGTTTGCGTTACAGCGCCATACTACAGTTCTATGTTCTAGGAACTCATCACTAATTTCTAGGATTGCAATGTCATTTAGTAATCTTCTCTTTGTAAATATTAAAATCCATTGAGGTGAGTCAATTCCATCGGTAATGTAAATCAATGGTTTATTTTCGTGTGCTTTTTTGCTTCGCTTACCAATCTGTGGTTTTAGTCCTTTGGAAAGGATTTGAGCTAAAGTGCTTCTCTCTGTAATGTGATAAGCACCGTTTGGACGGATTGTGCTGCTATCTTTAAAGAACATCATTTGCTCCATTGTAAAACCTCCTTTTGAATCCTTCTTTAGAGTAAAATAAAAAGAGATTTAGCTATGACACTAAATCTCTTTGCTAAAGCCTCTTTGCTAAAGCTTGTTATTTGTCTTGTGAAGAGTACTCAGCTAAAGCAATTGCACCACTACTCATTCTTCAATTAGGTAGTTTATCACTCATCTACTAATTTTACGCTACCGTTTTCGTCAGTTTCATCTACTAATTTTACGTTACCGTTTTCGTCAGTTTCAATAGTTAATGATAAGTGACGAGTCTTTTCAATATCCTTCCACATATTAGGGTAAAGCTCTTTCTTTTGTTGTTTCGCATCTCTTTTAGCAGCCCTTTTAGCGGCTTCTTCTAATTCATCTTTTGGTAATTCTAATACCATATGCTCAAACATATTCATTCTTTCCATTCTTATATCCTCCTAATTATTTATTCTTTATTATCTTGGCTAAATGCCTTTGCTAAAGTCTGTTACTATTTTTACCACATTTTATATCCAAATACTCTTCTGCTTCTTTTAAAGCTTTCTGGACTAAAGGATTTTCTCTAAAATGTTTAATTTCATTGGTGCCATCTTTAAGTACTCTTTGCTCTGTCATAATTGGCCACTCTGCTCCGTCGTAATCACTATTATCGTGCAGAATAAATCCAACACACTTATTGGCGTGCAATCTTTCGCTAGGACATTTCTCAAAAAGTGAGATTGCCTTGGCTAATGTGGAAGTCTCCCGAAATTCACCGTATGAAATGAACTCCATGCACTCTGCGAAATAAAATGTAATTTCTGATTGTGGATTAATTTGTTTGTTATGTGGCTCATCACTACAGAATGAATCCATCTTTCTCATTGTAATCATCTCCTTTCTAATAAAATAAAAAAGATCTGAGCTAATCTCTTTAAGAGCTATGCTAAATCTCTTACTATTTGTTATCCAGATTAAATCCCTTTGCTAATTTATATTGTAGTCCTTTGGAAAAGATCTGGGCTTAATCCTTTTAAAAGCTGCACATTGAATTATTTTTATGCCTTCGATATTCTTCTTTAGCCTTCTTTCAAGATCTAGGCTAAAACGGTTACCAACTCTCACAGTTGTTAAAGCATTACATCCTTTGAAGACGTCTGAATCGTATTTAGCTTTTGCTGTGTTAAAGTTATTGAGATTTAGTATAGTGAGTTTGGAACATCCTGAGAATATTTCACTCATTTCCTCTAATCGGTCTGTTTTGAAGTTACGTAGATTAAGTGTAGTGAGTTCTTTACAGTCTTTGAACATGGCTTCCATAGTCTTTACTTTAGTCGTGACAAAGCTACTGAGATTAATGCTTTCTAGTGATATACAGCCTTCGAACATCGAAGACATATAGATAACGTCACCGGTGTTAAAACTACTTAAGTCTAAGTACTTTAATTTACTACATTCTCTAAACATATTATCCATTAACTCAACATTGATTGTATCAAAGCCACTGAGATCAAGTTGTTCAAGATTGTTGCATCTGGAGAACATAGTACTCATATTTATAACATTTCCTGTGCTAAAACTACCGAGATCTAACTTCTTAAGACATACACAGTTTTTGAACATACCATACATATCAGTCACGTTCTCTGTGTTAAAGCTACTAAGGTTTAGTGTTTTGAGTGATTCGCAGTCTGCGAACATATTACTCATATCGGTTACCTTTTCTGTATTAAAGTTACTAACATCCAATGATAACAATTTTAAACATTTGTAGAACATATTACACATATCGGTCACGTTAACTGTGTTAAAGCTACTGATATTTAATTCTGTAAGACTATAGCAGCCTGCAAACATATAATGCATATCATCCACATTTTCTGTGTTAAAGTTACTAAGATCTAGTACTTTGAGTGATTCACATCCTGCAAACAAATAACCCATGTCTGTTACTCTTCCTGTGCTAAAGCTACTAAGATTCAACTCCTTAAGACTATAGCAGTTTGAGAATACACCATGTAGGCTTTTTACTTTTTCTGTATTAAAGCTACTAAGATTTAGTGTTTTGAGTGATTCGCAGTCTGCGAACATATTAATCATATGAATTACATTTTCTGTGCTAAAGCTACTGAGATCTAACTCTTCAAGATTGTAACACTTAGAGAACATGCCGAGCATGTTGGTTACTTTTGCTGTGTTAAAGCAACTTAAATCTAGCTTACTGATTTTGCTGCATTCGGAGAACATACACTCCATAGTGATGATGTTTTCTGTGTTAAAGTGTTTAAGGTCTAACTCTTCCATATTACAACAGTTGCTGAACATGTAATGGCACGAGGTCGCATTGATTGGCACCATTGGAAGTAGTCCGCTTAATTCTATATAATGAAGATATCTATCTCCACCACAGTTATTAATTTCGTACATGTCGGTATTGTAAAGCACCCAATGGTGGTCTCCTGTTTCCTCTTTGAACCAATCGTAGGTGTACCTAGAATTCTTGTTTACCTCTTCCTTAACTCTTTGCATTTCCTCTTTAGAAACGATCTTTAAAGAATATGATTTGCCTTCTACTGTAAAGGACAGAAATCTGTTCTTGTCTTGGATGGGTGCATGTGGCATTGTGCCTTGCATTATCTCAAAGTTTATAGATTTGTCATTTTTAAACATTTTACCTATACCATCCAAAATGTGAAAATCTTCATCTGTGAATTTAAAGTTTTCTCTCATTTCAGCAGGCAGTGGATCACAGTTATCAAACATACCAGTTGTGACCTTTGGTTTAGAATTCTCTTTGCTTCTTAGATAGCATTCGGCCTCTTTGATTGCTTCTTGAACAAGTGTTGTGTTTGCGTAATGACTTATGTAATTAATGTCGTCTTTTAGAACATGTTTGGACGTCATCAGTGGTTGCTTGACATCGTCGTAGATACTGTCATCGTGTAGAATAAAGCCTACACATTTGACTGCATTTAGAAGAGTACCAGGACATTTTTCAAAGAGTGAGATTGCCTGGGATAAAGTGGGAAATTCTTTGTACTCACCATAGTTTGGGAATTCCATGCACTCTGCAAAGTAAAAGGTTATTTGTGGTTTGTTGTTATCTTGAAATAAATTCATTTTTTCCATTTTTGATTCTCCTTTTATCTAGTCCTCCTGATAGCTAAGTGTTAAGTATACAAAGTTCTCTGGGTGTTCTTTTATCTTGGCTAAGGTGGAATCTGAAATCACTACTTCCCAACCATTTGATTTGTCATAGATAAGTCCTGTTGTGTTGTAATTGTAAGCATTATCTAAATCCATTAGAGTGTACTTTAGCCAATAGTTTATGCTTGCAAAATCATCCGAATTCCAATTCTCTTTTACGTATTGGGAAACTGTGCTAAAGCCGGATTCCTTGGCTAAAGCTTCGAGTTCTTCTAGGTGTCTGACAGCATTGTCTCTTAGTTCTGAGTTCCATTCCTTTGCTATTTCAATAATATCGTTAGGTCTTTCAAAACCAAGAATGTAAGTGTCGGAAGTGTTGCTGACATTAGACATGTTAGGTTGTACATTGTTGGCATTGTTGTCATATTGTATGTACATGGCTGCAAGGTCTTCTCCTAGTGCTTTTAAAACTACTTCTCTGTCAAAGTCTTTTAATTCGTCTTTGTAGTAATTTATATCGTCATGTTCTACTAAAACTGTTATTATGTTTGCCATTTTAATTCTCCTTTGCTAAATCTGAATTCGTAATGCTCGCTTAGCTCTCGTGATCTAAAGATGGGTTGATTTATCTCCACTCCCTCCGGCGCTTCGCGCCTACGGTCGGTCGATGCTGGAGCGATTAACCCTAACGGGAGGTCGTCTACGACGACCTGACTGACGCAACTGGGCTAAAGCCTACTAGCTTACTTGGCTAAAGCTCTTACTGTATTGATGCTTGGCTAAAGCCTACTAGTTTACTTTGTTAAATAAAAGAACCTTAAGCTGTTATACTTAAGGTTCTTGGTTATTGTTTTATTTTTGTTTTGCTATCTACTTTTGCTATTTACTTTTACCAAGTAGCACTCTTAGCACTAGTGTACTTATTCTCGGTTAAAGCGATCAAGACTTCTTTAAAGTGGAGTCTCTTCCTCATCGATAACTGTCTGCATAACTGGATCTTCGTAGTCTGGTAATTCTGGAGTCTGATTTCCCTGAATTGTAGTTGAGCCACTAGCTACTCCGCCAATTGCTGCAACTCTTTTAGTGCAAGTGACTCTTTTGTTTATTTCTGCTGCTGCTCTAGTTTTTACTGTGACTTTACGCTGTGAGGCTGCTACTGCATTTCCTACTGTGCTAAAGCGACCAATACAACCGAAGCAAAATAATAAGCTAAAGCAAAATGCTAAGTAAAAGATACTTCTTTTTGCTGTACTTAAATTCTGTTTCATTTTTAAAATCTCCTTTACTTCCAACGCATTAATCCCGCAATACGTAATCCATTGTATTGTTTAGCATAAAAAGGTCCGCATCCAACCTTACTATAGCCTAATCCATTAGCATTGCCACCTGCTTCGTACACGTAGATTTTTCCATTGCTAAGGCTGTCAAAAACATATGTATGCGTGAATGACTGATTAGCAATAATGTCCCCTCTAACAAGTAAGCCTGCTTTAGCTGCATTTACTACTTTCATACCAATTAAATCTCCTGCTTCTGTTACTACGTCTCCCTTTTTAAAAGTAACTAAGTTCTTTTTCATATTGGCAGAAACTCCCGAAAAATTACCGTTGGTTTTACTGTAAAAATTAGCATTTGTAGTTAAAAGTCCCATTTCCTTGAGTGCCCAATTTACTGGCATAACGCAATTAGCACCTGTGGTTTTCTTCTTTTTAATGGTGGTTTTAGCTTGTCTAAAGGTTTTACAAATTTGAGTATTACTACATGAGAAGTACTGTCCATTAGTTTTAATAAAGTCGGAATACACATTTAACTTTTCAATAAACTGCATTGACTTTTTAGACTGTTCTGTTGGAATACCAGATTTAATTGTGACTGTAGCACCATCAGTCGTAACTGTACCGTTACCAGTCTTGACTGTATCATTACCAGTCTTAACTGTAGCATTACCAGTTGTAGCTGCATAGGTAATTACTGGGCTAAAGCTCACAGCAGAAATTACCACAGCTAGTGCTAGTGCCGCAGCCATGCCTTTAGCCACACCTTTAAAACGTTTTTTCATTGTTAGCATCTCCTTTTATTTTTATCTATTGTAAACAATGTGTTCGTTTATCTATTGCTACGGTGCTCCTTTCTATTAGATTTGCTTTGCAAACACATTGGAAATTTCTTGGTTATTTCATCTACAATGGATAAAAAGAAAATCCCCCAATTAAGAGAATTTTCTTTGGAGATTTATAATGTACAGTGTTTTATTAAATAATTTACCAGCCGTATTGAGTTTTAGCTATTTTCTTTGCTAAAACTTCCCAGGTTAACGTTGGGTTAAGTTCTCTTGAGTTGCTGCCCTCGGACTTTGTGTTTGAAGTGTCTTGGCTAAAGCTGTCGGACTCTGTGTTTGAGGTATCTTGGCTAAAGCTGTTGGACTCTATGTCAGATGTGCCTTGGCTAAAGCTGTTGGACTCTGCATTTAAAGTGTCTTGGTTAAAGCTGTCAGACTCTTTGTCGGTAGTGTCTTGGCTAAAGTATTTTATCTCATTCAAATCTTCCTTTAGTTTACAGCATTCAGTGTACTTCTTAAGTAAATTCTGTGGAAAATGTTCTACCAACTCTGGAACATTTTCCACTCTGTTTAAATTAATTTTGTATATTGGAATTAATTGTGTGTTATCTTCATTCATCAATAATTCGCTTAAAGGCATTCCTTCAAGTGCTTTTTCTGTTTCTTCTATAACCTCCATTTTTAATAACTGTTCTGCAATTTTATTGTACTCAGGCATAAAAGTACATTCGTTTTCTTCCATTTTATCTGGGTTCATAATTGTAATTATTTCTAATGCATTTTCTGGTGTTGGTTGTACTAGAATTAGTAAAGTATTATTTGTTGGTGGTACTGATGTACGCACTACTAAGTATTGTATTCCTCTCCACATTACTATACATCTGTTTTCATTCATCTTAAATCTCCTAACTGCTTTGCTAAAGCGTGTACGTTATTACGTGGTGCTTTGTTAAGTGGTACTTTGCTAAAGCGTGCTTTGCTAAAGTGCTTCATCGACTGGTTTACCTTGACTTCCCCACTCCTTTAAAATATCTACAATTTGTGTGTTTGTTTTATCTTTAATATAAAATTGAATACCTAAGCTTCCTCCATAAAACATATGTTTAGAATAATCAATTGAATTTAAATTAAAACCAATTGGTAATTTAAAATTCTTAGTCATTGTGTGCGCTGCATTAAACATTTCACTCATATCAATTACATTTTTAGTATTGAAGAAATTGTTATTACCTAACTCTTCACTAAATGGATTACTGCTTAAACTGCAAGCGTAAAACATTCCCTCCATTGTGAATACATTTTCTGTGCTAAAGCCTTTTGAGAATTTTACGCCTTCTCCGAGGAACGCTCTGGAAAACATATATTCCATACTTACAACGTTTTCTGTGCTAAAGTCTTCTGGTAAATTAACATCACCAAGTAGTTCCGCATTGTAAAACATACCATCCATTTTAACCGCATTTTCTGTACTAAAATTCTTTGGAAAATTGGAATATACTTCAAACTTAGCGCCTGCAAATGTTCCAACAAAATCTATTACTTTAGCATTACTACTTTTATAGAATTGTGGAGTGCTGTCGTTCTGTAATGAAGTGTTAGAGCTTTTGTCGTTCTGTAGTGAAGTGCTGATAACGTCTTGGCTAAAGTTCTGCTCCGCTTCCGGTGTAATCCTAATGTTAGATTTCTTTTTAAAACGTATGCCTGAAAACATCAGAAAACAAGTTGTCACATTAACTGGAAATTCCACATCCTCAGAATTATCCCCTCTATAATGTAAGTATCTAAAATGTGTTGGGACTAATTTTGATTTACAGGTATTCAAATAAAATATAGAAGAAGTTTCTACTGTTTTTACCTCAAACTGATCAGTATTGTACAACACCCAATGCTTGTAACCTCTTTCTTCTTTAAACCATTCATACTGAACACCATTTCTTCGTATGAAGAGATTTTGTAAAACATCTCTAAAACGTTTGTCATCGTAATCTATTTCATACGGAACACCATCAATTACTATTGGATTTTCCTGAGTATTTTTCTTAGCTAAATTGATTTTAACTTTATCGTTTTGCATGCGTTTTCTAAGTTGTATTTGTTCTATCTTTGAATTATCCAATTCAGGATTTCCTCCTTGGCTAAAGCTTCCGTATCTTTTACGTTGAAAATTTCTATGTACAGGATACCCTAACTCTTTAGTTTGAAGTTTTTCATAACGTTCACCAGGTGTCTCACTCCTTTTGAAATGTTTTGAGTACTCTTTTGAGTATTGTTTCGCTTTTCTATTTAAAGTACTGCTCAATGTTGGCTGCACTGATTGCATAACATCTTCTTTAAAGTATTGCATTGATTTCACTGATTTGACCTCCTTTCATAACGAAAAAATTATAATTAGTACCTCACACTACTTTACAGCATCAAATACTACTAAATACTACTTTTATAACATTAAATGCTACCAAATATTACTCTTACAGCACTAAATACTATTTTACAGCACTAAATACTAGTAAATACTATTTTTACAGCATTAAATGCTACCAAATATTACTGTCGAATGTGTAGGTAGTAATGTAAAAAGGGATACCATTTTGCAGGTATCCCTTCTAATTTGAGTTTCAAGATTTAAATAATTTATGGTTTGAAATCCAATTATTTGAGTTTATTTTAAAGAAGTATTATGTTTGCATTCCCCTTTCCTTTTATTTTTATTAGTTTGTTTAATTCTTTAAATGGCGGGAATTTTCCCTCAATTTCTAGTTACCGCGCTGATTTGTTTTTCTTTGCTAAAGCTTACCACTCCTTTTCTTTTTATTGTGATTCTCAATTCTTAATTAAAAACTATTTAGATAATACGACCAAACAATAGCAAAGCACTAGCTACTGTTGCTAAACTTCCAAGCAACTTGTTAATGATACCATCGGCTGCACATAAGTTAAAGCAGACTTTTGCATTGATTGGAAAAAGTAAGGATTCCCCTTTCTTGTTGAATAAATCAATCGCTAAATGACTTGCATAGCCAATTGCAAACCAAGTAGAACTATTTCCAACAACTGCGTATGCTGCTGTGCTAAAAAGTACAAGTGCTAAAATAGAATGCGTAAAACCTCTATGATTGGAGTTAAGACCAAGAACCACTAGAACAGTTAAAGCGATTAATCCTGCTATTGTTGTGGACATTGCTAAACTGCTAGTGAGATTTTTGTCTGCTCCTTTTAAAGCAAGAAAGAGTACTGAGCTAAAGCCTACTGCTTTGGCATGTTTACTGTTTAAGTCTATGTCTGGTATCAGTCCTCCGATTGCACCAAGTGTTGCTCCTGTTACTAAACTAACTGGATGATGTGCAACTGCCCCTCCCATTATCAGAAGTGCACTCGCTGTTCCTACCGCCGCATGTGTTTTTCCTAACATCTTATTACCTCTTTCTATTTTATTAATTTATACAGAAAGGAGTTGTTTAATTTGGTTTTGTCATTTTGAAATAAGAGTTGAAAAGTGTTAGTTCTTGGCTAAAGTGGAAAGGGCTTGACCACCGACTTGACCGATGCTATACTATAATCTCCAGTAAGGTTGTATTTCTAGCTATTTAATACGCATTTATCGTGCTAGTTATACATCCAAATATCTTAATAGCAAAGGTGGTTGCGGGACTGTCTTTGCTATTTTTTATTATTGTGAATTTGTTAAATTTGTGTTATAATAATCGGTGTCACTAAATACTATCCCCAACGTGTGACGTGATTTGACTTAAATGCAGATGTAGTGATTAATCACTATTCAACATCACCATCTTAAAAGAGATCTGTATTCCCCCACAGGTCTCTCTTTCCTTATTTTAATTCTTTATTGATTGGTCACTTTATGTTCTTCACTTCGTGCTAAGCACTGTGTTCTGCTGTATAACCCTACGGGGTTGCTTGACTCGCTTGCGCCTTCGGTGCTTACCCCTTGGGATCTAAAGATATCCTAGATTCGAGTCTGTTGTCTCTTCCATCTAGGATTTAGGCTCATTATGTGGGCGGCACCGGAAATACTTAGCTAAAGCTATTTGGTTGTCATCTTCTCTAAATATTTCTTTACGTCTTCAAACACATCCTGCCAGTTTATTACTACTAGACTTCCGTCTTGCCTACAGATAAAAAGTGGTATATGCATTACTGTACTTAGAGAACAGACTTGACTAAAGCACTCGCTTACTCTCTCTTCCCACACAAAAACACCGTATGGTTTGATTTGCGGTTTTAACAGAACTTCATTGTATTTCTCTGTTTTTGCTAGCAATTCATCAAAATTATACAACGGACTCAGATCAATTGGAGATGCTTGTATTCCTTGTATTACAGATAATAAAGGTTCTCCCTTTACTAACAAAGTTAGTAAATGTTCTAAAGTGTTGTCCCACCAACAGTAAAAATTTGCATCTTCAAAACTCATAGCAAACAGATTATCTGTGCTAAAGTTGTACATAAATCCAAATGCTCTATCATGGAAACACTTATGACTCTTAGTGTTAATCAATGATGCTGAGATTACATTTTGAGTACTGTAGTATAACTTTGATGTATTTTCGCAAAAACTTACTAAAGCAAATTGTGGTCCAGGTATCATGGTAGCTTGTGTGAGGTACTTGGCTAAATCATCACTTCGTGCTAAGTTCTGGGCTAAAGCATTGCCATATTGCATTTCCCAATCCTTCCCTAAAACTCTGTCACTCCAACTGAAACTATTTAAATGTTGTAGTTCTTTTTCCTGTATCGTTATCCATGTAAATAGTTTACTGTAGGCGCCTATAAAACATTTGTAAAGAAATTCTACATCTTTCTTTTCAATGGTATCTACGAGTTTTATTTCAGGTATTTCTCCCTTGGTTAAAGTGAAACAGTTAGCGATTAGATCAAACATTTCATGCACATTGTTTTCGAAATAACGCACATTGTGATGTTCTAATCTATCTACTCTACTGTATAAAACTTTATAGCTATCTACCTTTGCTAAATGTTTTTTTAAATAAAAGTAGTATGTGTATAGCCCTGTGCAGGCACTTAATAAATCATCTACACTTGTGCTGTTATTCTTAGGTAATATATTAAACCATTTTTCGAATTCATTGAAAGCCCTATTTAAATTATAGGCTTTTCGTGGAGCATTTATTATTGCTTCTAATATTTCTTTATTTGCTGGTCTAAAGTCCGATTCATTTAACATTTTTAATATTTGTGCATTCACTTCATATATCATTTCTAATACCTGTTCTCCTCATACTGTTTAATTCATTGTTTGGTATTAGTTTAACGGTTAATGTTTTGGAATGCAATCTCCTTCCTATAATGTTAACATTTTTTTAACAAAGAAAGGAGTGACAGAAGGTCACTCTCTTCTATCACTTCCTTTTGGTTTTCTTTTATTCTCTTTTGGTTGTACTGGGTTAAATACCTTAATTCAATACTGTTGCCTAGAATTTCACTCTGTGAAGAATTCACTTGGCTAAAGCTGCAGAGGTATAATCGGAAATGCAGAAGACCCTACTGGTGATTATACCAATAGGGTCTTTGTTAAAACGTTTGTAACTATTAGTACCTTTGGAGGTGTACTGGGCTAATGCTGACACTGCGCTAAAGTATTAAGAGATCTGTACTAAAGCTGGTATTAAGCTAAGATACTAAGAGGTCTGCACTAAAGCATTGATACTAAAGAACCTCTGTGCTACAATATGAATAATAAAGTTACATCCTATCACACATGTAAAATCAAAAGGAGTGATACCTTATGTCGAAAAAGATTATTAATAACCACATGTATAACACAGAAACTGCAAAACAATTAGGATGTCGGAGTAATGGATATAATTACTATGATCTTTACTTTGCAGAAGAGACTTTATATCAAAAAGACACTGGAGAGTATTTTTTAGTTGGATGTGGTGGAGCAATGAGTTCTTACTCAGAGTTTGATGAAGACTTTAGATGTGGTAGCACAATCTTTATTCCGTTTACAGAAGAAGAAGCGAAAAAATGGGTAATGGATCGTTTAGACGCAGATACCTACATTACTTTGTTTGGTAAAATTGAAGAATAATTTGTACACGCAAAAGACCAGCAAAGACTGTCAAACGATAGTCTTTGCTAAACCAATCTGTTCTAAGGCTATCTATTACTCATAGCCATCACTATCTCTTCTTCCTGTTTTAGTTATCACTTCTTTTTTCAAGCTTTTCTTCCTGCTTTAACATCACTTTTTCTAATGCTGTTGTAATTTGCTGTTTAGCAAGTTCTTGCTTTTTGTTAAGCTCCTTTTCCTGTATCATCAGTTCATTGTGGTAAATCTTCCAGCTTTCTTTTTCACTTGTACAGTAACGTCTGCATTCAGAATTAATTGTTCGGCAATTCTCATTAATTCTGTATTTCCAAACAGGTTTTCCCATTAACTGAGTTACCCTTCCTTCACTAAGGGTTGCTGGATTAATGCAAACTAATTCGCCCTCTTCTGGTTGTGCGAAAGTATTTTTTCCATTGCACGCCCAGACTTTTATTACACTTCCTTCAATTTTATTATCTTTTCGCCATTGTGTGATTTCTTTTGATGTGTTTGGAATCTCACCTGAAACATTTAAAAACTTTTCTGATTTGTTCATTTTGTCTCCCCTTATTTCCTTTCTTGGCTAAAGCCTCGCTACGCTAAAGCCTATTAAATGGGTTAAATTAAAAGTGGTGTTAAGCGATTAAACTTAGCACCACTGGAATTTTAGTCTTAAATTTACTCAAGACTTAACTGAATTATTAAAACTGCGTCTTTTACTTTCTTGTAATTAAAGCTTCTTGTACAGTCGATTGATTCTAAATCTCCTTTGTCTGTAACTTCTAATTTAATTTCATAGCCAGAATAGCTACCTTTCGGACCAGTAATTTCTGTAACATCTTTGAGAGTTATGTGCTTTACTAAAGCTTCTGAGAGACTTACAAAGAAATGTATTCTACCATCAAATACAAATCCGTCTTGCATTGCAATAGTAATTTCTGGTTCGTCTTTAACTTCGATAGTAAAGTCTTTTGTGTGTTTGGCTTCAAACTTTTCCCCAATGCTTACCATAACACGGTCGCTTCCATCGATTAATGTAATGGCTGTATGCTTTTCCTCTTCTTCTTCCTCTTTGTTTACTTCTTCTGGTTCCTTTTCATCAACACTAATCTGATCATGAAGAATTAATTCTACAGGAGCTTCTTTCTTCTCCTGTAGTTCCACTTCTTCTTTCTCTTGTAGTTCCGCTTTTTTCTTAATTTCTTCTACAACTCCTTTAGCATTTCCAATTTCTTGTTTACCTAAATTTCCAAAGAAATTTTCAATCATCTCTGCGCTGTATAAATCATCATTATCTTCTTCACTAAGTAAAGCTTCCATTTCATCTTCGCTTGATTCATCTTTGTTAAAGCTCTCAGCAGAGTCTTCTTTGCTAAAGTCTTCTTCGGTAAGGTCTTCAACAACAGAGTCGTCTTTGCTAAAGTCTTCGTTAAGTTCTGTGTTGTCTTCAACAGCAGAGTCGTCTTTGTTAAAGTCTTTACTAATGTCTGTGTTGCCTTCGGTAATGTCTTCAGCAGCAGAGTCGTCCTGATTCTCTTTGCTAAAGTCTTCGTTAAATTCTGTGCCGTCACTGCTTTCTGTACTTAATTTCTTCTTTTTCTTCTTTTTACGGATGAAAGAAACCAATGCAATTAAAATTACAATCAGTATAATCATTGTTGTAAACAGTACAGTACGATTACTAAAGTCTAAGAAATCATTTAAGAATTTCTGCAAATCATTCATTTGTAATTAATTTCCTCCTCACTTCTTATTTTGTTACTCGGTTAAAGAGAATAAAGAAATGCATAATAACTTAATTGGGGAAAACCTATTATTACACTTCTTTTCAACTTTAACTAATTTATTATAATAAAATACCAATTATTTTAGGGTGATTGTTGAAATAGTGAATAAAGTAGCTTAAAGCACTTATTTGTTAAAAAATGTTAGTAAATCAGTACTTTTTTCTCTATTTTTATTCTAAATAGCATTTCACTCTACTTTACCTGTTTTAAGTAGCATTTTACCTATTTTATCTACTCTAAGCAGCATTTCACCCACTTTACCTGTTTTAAGTAGCATTTCACCCACTTTACCTGTTTTAAGTAGCATTCTATCTTATTATTGTAATTAGGTGAGCTAGGCAGTAATGCTTGGCTAAAGCTTTACACTAATACTGCATGCCATTGATAAATCCACCACATTTAGAAATGTCACATTGCTTTTTTATTTTCTCAAGCATTTCTTGTGATACTACTACATTGTCTAATAGCAAAGCTTTAAAAGGTTTTTTGTATTTTTCTTTAACATAGTCAATGTATTTATCGCAATCATAGATAACATCTTCTCCTTTGAAAAAATCATCGAGTTCTTTTATTGTTGTGAAAGTATGTTTGTTAAATTCATCTTTAAACTCATATACGATATCTACATAATAAATCTCTACTTCAAATGTATTATCTTCGAATAGAATCACATCCAACCAACATACTGCATTTGGTGCTGTAGATTTGGAATTGCTTCTTTCTGCATTTGGTGCTGTAGATTTGGAATTGCTTCCTACTGCATTAATATTTTCTTTTGCATTAGTATTTTCTTTTGTTTTCATTTGACTCTTTAATACCTCCTGTTTTGTTTACGTGGCTAAAGCTAGCCTTAATCATTAATCTTTTTAAAATTCTTTTGAATGAATTTTTCACTGATAAAAGAGTATTGTATCTTCTCTTTTTCTCTTGCTTCATCATGAATATGAATATAATTTAGTATGTAAATTAAATCATCGCAGTTTACATGTTGCTTGTGAAAACCATTTCGAAACATTTTTCGTTTTTTACCTTTATTCCTACAACCGCCACCTTCAAACATATTTTTGTGAAATAAATTTGATACTTTACTAGAATTTATTGTAACATCAAGAAACCATTCTGATACATTTGTTATTATTTCAAAATTACCATTAAGTTTTACACTAAACTCATACTCATTTCTATTACAAAAGTTTTTTACTATTATTTCATTGTAATTGAATTCTGTTACACTATTATAAATGCCAGTTAGTTTTTCTGCACACTTTTCACATAATGTGTAACCATCAAACAATGCAATAATGCTTTTATAAATCAATACTATTTTCGGAACTACTGGGCTAAAGCCTGGACTATCATCTGGGCTAAAGCTGCTATTGTGTTGAATGCCTGCGGCGGACGAGCGCAGGCTTAACTCTTCTTGGTTTTGGATAGCTTCGCATTCTATTAAATGTATTATTTCTTGATCACGCTGTATTACAACACGTTTACTGCAATTTTCCCAAAGAAAAGTTGTGATACGTAGTTTAGACATGAAGTATAGACTTTTTAAATCTTGCAAAAAATAGTAAACAGTACTTGTAAAGAATTTATCAATTAAAACACTATTTTCTATTAAGTTTTTCAACCAAGGTATAGTAGCTTGGTTAAAGGTGCATACTATTCCACTTTGTACCCTATTTTGTAAGTAATTGTTTGGTAAAACTCTTTCTATTTCGCTTAATAGTATTGTTTCAGGCAATTCAATTTCATGGGTTATGATTGGAATAAAGTCCTTCATAGCAGTAAAACTATTCGGGTAATTTTTTCTCTGTAAAACACAATGAATACATAAATTGTATTCAAAAGAATTGATGTAATTACTAGTTAAAAGTTCTAGTAATTCACTTAGAATTACAATACGTGGTGTAAATCCCAGATAATCTAGGATCTTAGCTAAATTGTTTCTGTCCCATATTACTAGGATATTAAAGTCACTATTGTCTAATTTAACTGTGCTGCCAATAAAGCATAATTGTTCACTTCTAATGTATTCATTTGGTAAGCTAGAGTATTCATTCCTTTTGGTTTCACAAAGTAAAGCTAGGTAAGTATTATTACAAAACTCAGTGTAACCTTGTAGCGGTTTTTGGTTTGCTACAAATAAATATTTCATTTTTCACCTCCTTCTTTTTATTTTCTCTTTCGAATTAATTTCTGCTTGGCCAAAGCTGTTGCATGTCTAAAGCTAAGTACATCACTTGGCTAAAGCAAGGATTGCAATTCGAAAGAAAAGAGCCAAAGACTTTTACATCTTTGGCTCTTATTGTTCTTATTTAAAAATTACTATAGTTAATAAAAGATTTACTACAATTAATAAAAGATTTACTATCGCACAGTAAATCGTATCTAATTTCCATGCTACTCTTATCTATTGGAACTAAAATGTTATTAAAAACTTTCCAAAGCATTCCTCCGATTTCTACAGGTTTTCCAATGTACTCCCTTTTATCTACAATTTTTGTAACGTTAATGTTAGCTTTCGTAGCTTGCTCTTGCTGCTTTTCTTTTGGGATATTGTAGATTTTATCCCCAAACTTAAAAAGCTTGCCAGTAGAAAGAAAAGAGTATCCAATCTTGAATTCCTCGCACTTCTTGGCTAAAGTTGAGTGCCAAGCAAAGTCTGTAACTTTTCTTCCTGTAGAATCACCGTTTGAGCAGATGTATTCTACGTTTCCGCACTTAGCTAAATCGATCTCTTCTTCGATCTCTTTAACATTTAACCACAAGTGTTTTAAGTGTAGTGACTTGGCTAAAGCATAGAAATCTTCTAGCTCATCCTGAGTTTTGATAGTCAACGCTATTACCACATTAGGGAATTCACTACTGTTAGGAAATCCGTCTTTAAGACAATGCACATTTTTAGTATTAATAATAAATAAGCAATCATAACGAATTTTCATCATGTTTAGAAATCGTTGTTTATTTACCCACTTAATATCAATGAAAAAATCATTACCAGGGCACACATTAAATACTGTTTCACTTGGAAACTTTAGTTCAATCTCTCCTTCACTTTTTGTTTGTAGTGGTAAATTAATGGCATCGGTTGCCATTTTTACTTTAATCGGGTTTTCGTTAGCAATAAACCGATGTGTGCTGGGTTTGTAGATTTCTTCCCAAATTTTCCAATCAACCATGTAATCTCTCCTCTGTTTTAAGAGTTATAATTGATTGCTTGGCTAAAGTGGATTTTACATTGCTTCTTTAGAACTTCTCTTTTGATTTTAGGAGATGTGGGGAAAATGTAAGGAAGTACATTAAGAGTATGTGAGTGTGCGTTTAGAGGTCATGTCTTCCCTCCGGCGCTTCGCGCCTACGGGTTGACGCTTGCTAGCTGACCCTACGTGATCTAAAGATAGCTCGCTAATGGCTGACACCGATAGTCTCACTAAGCTAACGTATACTTAGTGGAAATCATTGAGCTAAAGTCTTTCAGGGTCTAAAGATAATCTTAATTCGCACTTATTAGTGCTGCCATAATGCTCCTAAGGTCGCTTGATCTAAAGATAAAGAATACTACTTTGCAGAGCTGTACATTACAATGGATTCCTAATTATGTTTTGATTTGTGCTACCTACCCAATGGGCATTTTGATCTGCCTTATCTTTCTCGAACTCTCCGTCAACAAGGACATCTATATTTTTTAATACTTCCCTTCGTAAAATTCCCAATTCTGAGTCGTCTTGAAGTAACTGGGCTAAAGTATAGCCGGTGTAAAGCCAAATGTCTTTATTTGGAAAGTCCTGACGAATTTCCTGAGCTAAAGCTAGAACATCCTGGACGTTTGAAGAGTAAAGTGGATCTCCGCCAGAGAAGGTAATTCCCTTAATGTAGTCCTTTTCTAATTCATCAAAGATCTCCTGTTTAGCTTTTTCGTCAAAATCAATTCCTACGTTTGGATCCCACGTTATTTTATTTTGGCAGTCTTCACAGTAATGTGAGCATCCAGAAACCCATAGAACAACTCTAAGTCCATCTCCATTTAACATGTCGTCTTTTGTTATGTTGTGAAATTTCATTTTGAATACCTCCTGTTTTTGTTAAATAAAAACTCCACTGGCTTTTGCACCAATGGAGTCTGTCAATTCCTTTCTTTTGTTGTTTAATATAGTGCCCTTCTATGCACCTCTTCCATCAAGAAGGACAGCTGGGCTAAAGCACTACAAAGTTCCATGTCAGCTTTCTTAGATCTTAGTTCCTGCTCCTCCTTAAGCTTTTCTTTTTCTTCATTAGTTAATGAGTTATACCATTTATCATATTGATATCTTTTGTAAAATCTAATGGCATCGAAGCCTTTAATGCAATGCCATTTAATACGTTGTAGTTCTGCATACCATGCCATTTGAAATTCCTCCTTTTAAGCTGTACTAAATATATGACTTTGTGAAGCTCTTTACTAAATCACTGGGCTAAAACCTAGATTTGGCACTTCCGTATCTGCCAGTAAGAATCTTCTTGGCTAAAGCACTTCTAAGTGCTTGTGACGCCATAATAAAACTCCACTGGCTTTGCTGCCAATGGAGTTTGTTAATTAAAACCACTCTGGTTCTTGAATCTTACCTGCCTCGACTAAATTGTTGGATTCTCGTAATTCTGGAATTAAATCTTGCATACGATGAACTACATTTCCTGTGTTTAAAACTTTTATATCGAATGGATCCTTAAAGTGCATCACATGTTCTAAGTAAGCAACTATATCTTTATCTTTACAAATCTCTAAAATCCATTTTGCACAGTTATCTCCGCAGTTAGAAAGGTTGTAAATAAATTTAGGTTCTTTCAATAATAAAATTAATACCTTTACTCCGCCCGATAAATAAGTAGGTGCTATTGGACCAAGTACTGGACTAATTATTAAGTATGGTCCAATGACGTCAGATTTATCTACATCTTTTATCATTTTCTTGACTAAATCATCTTCAAACCATTCTGGTTTAAAGGCTACATCAAAATAGTCAGGAGCATCAGTCATTACTTTTATATCCCCACCTCTATACCAAATGTTTAACATTTTAATTCCCCTTTCTAATTTCCTTTCTAGTTTCCTTTTTATTTTTCATTAATATTATTGTAGCAAAAGTGTAAGAATACTACAAGCTACGTTTTTAGTTTACTGAGTTAGATAACTCACTTTGCTAAAGCACTTTGCTAAATATCTTGATTCGATACTTCCGTATCTGCCATCAAGAATATCACTTTGTAAAGCCATAATAAAAACTCCACTGGCTTTGATACCAATGGAGTCTGTTAGTTTTCTTAATGACATTTTAATAGTGTCAAGGTATCTTCTTCAATTGCTCCACCTCTGCTGGCAAAATATATTACAATCGTTAGACTTAAAATAATAAGCACAGTAATTGCTGGATTAGACTCAAAACACCCAGCATTGTAACAAAAAATAGATGCCACTACACAAAATGGAATAGTAAAAGAAAAGTCTAAGTAACCTTTTACAATGTATCGATTCTTCTTATCATTTCTAACTGGAGCAGGAAATTCTAACTGCTGATACAAATAATGCAGAAACCATTTATTGAGAACAATATTAAAAATAATTGTTGATACGACAATTCCTGTGATTATTAAAAATATAGATGTTTTGAATTCTTTTAAATCAGGACATGTCTGACCTTCAATGACTAAACCGAGAATAAAAAGCATCTGAATACAAAGCAAATGTAATTTAATGCTCGCTTCTACTTTTTCATAACTATTTTTCTTATTTGCTTTCATAATTACATACCCCTTCTTTTTCTTCTCTAATGCTATTGTAGTAAAAGTGTAAAAATACTACAATCTGCGTTTTGAGTTTACCTGGCTAAATCACAAGTCCTTACCTCTGTACCCTACGGAATCTAAAGATAGTGGATTGCGGACTTGTTCGCACTTGACTAAAGACTTTCAAAGTTATCTGGGCTAAAGCATTTTGCTTTGCTAAAAACTAAAATTCGTCTCTGCCATGACTTCCATTTTAGTTCTCACTTTGTAAAGACATAATAAAAACTCCATTGGCTTTGATACCAATGGAGTCTGTTGGTTTTTAATGACATTTTAGTAGTGTTATTTCTTTTCTAAATCTTCTTTGCTAAATCCTGACATTCTGGAAACACTGGAACTTCTGTCAGAACTTTTATTAGAACTTCCAGAAGTGTTTCTGTTATTAAGTAAAATCTCTTTAACCTGTTCTTCACTGATATCTAAGAAGTCTGCAATGTCAACAATCTGCCAGCCTTTTCTGTAAGCATTTAAAACGTTATTTATTAGAGACTCTGCTCTTCCTTCTGCTCTTCCTTTTGCTCTACTTAAAGCTTCACCGGCTGCAAGTTCGTCTTTAAAAAATTATCTAACTGCTTCACACATTGTATTCACCCCTTCATAGTCTTCTTTTAAATATTTTACTCGCTGAGCTAGTATAGGATAATACATCTGTCTAGCATCAGTACACTACTCTACATAGATATAAATAGACTTTGCTAAAGTCTTGTAATGGTCAGCGGTAATTATACATTCCACCACATAAGTTTCTTTCTCTGTAGATTTTATTGTTAACGTACCATCCGGAGAAACAGAAATATTTCCTTTAGTGTTATTTTTTACTGTTTTTCCAGTTTTGGAATCAATTGAAACTGCTTCAGAGTTTTCTTTAGCTAAACGGAATTCACATTTTAAAGTAGAAAGAGCTTCTTTAGTTATGCCATACACTTTTGGAGCATTAAGCTGTTTAATGTATTTTCCATCTTTAAAATCATCCTTAGAGATGGTAATAGGTGGAACATCGCTTGTTTTAATTTCAGCATTATTAACATAGATCTTAACTTTCATTGTACCACTGTACTTCCCTTTTCCTTTTAATTCTACGATACCACCTGTTTTTGATTTTTCTTTAGATTTATTATTAGCAAATTCATAATCTGTTTTTGCAAATATCGTTCCAGCACATAACTTATTTGGACGGCGTACTTTAATCATTTCTGGAAGATTTGGTTTACCAGTGTAATCAAATACAATCCAATTGTATGGTGCATCATCTATAGCATGAAAATTATCTAAATTATTATCATTTGCATGCAGTAATTTTAATGTAATAAACAAGACTACAAACAATATAAGCAGTATACATTTACCTTTCTTATTCTCCATAATAAATTCTCCTTCATCAAAGGTGTGTACACTTTTATGTAATACACACCTAACATTTTTTGTCAGATTACATTTCTGAACTAAATATCACTTGGCTAAATATCTTGATTCGATACTTTCGTATTTGCCATCAAGAATATCACTGAGCTAAAGCCTTGACCTATTCAATGAAAACAAATCTGTTTACATAATCTCGGTCTTTGCCTTTGAAGATTGGGATGTTTTTATCCACATACCAATGTGGTCTTACATCGCCATCTCTTTGCTCTCTAATAGCGCATGCACCTCTTTGGCAATCAATAGGGTAATCTTCCCATGTAATTCCAATCTGCTCTAACATTTGTTTCATTTCTTTTGTTATTTTGTTTTTTACTTCTGTGTTAGATAAATGTGTACGTGCAGCCATCTGTACGTAATTTCTTATGGCAACGAGCTGTCTCCAGTAAATTAGATTAGTGACTTCCTCTTTTGGGACATTGAAGCATCGTGCATCAAACATGGCTCCTTTTGAAACTGCGTCCCTGTAGATTTTTACATAGCGACGTAACTCTTCGTCTGGATTTTCTTCTGGGTTAAAGCCATCGTTCGAATCCATTACACAACAGTTTTCCATTACGAATTCACGTGTCTTTCTTTCAAAGATTTTATTAAAGTACATTGTGGTCATGCTGGCTGCTGTGCTTACCATTTTCTGAATCTCGTAGTTAAACCAAGCTTCTTGGCTAAAGGTTTCGTAATCAACTAAGATTAGAGTGATTTCGTCGGATTATGTGTAACCGAATACACAGCCTTGAATTGACTGACACAGATTGAGCATTGTTTCCTGCATTGTATCTCTAAAAAGTCTATCGTAAGGCTTTTTGAAGTTTTCTGTAAAATGTTTGAAGTCTTTGCCATCCATTCGTAATGCAACGGGACATCTTCTCATAAGTCGGGTGCGTGGGACATTTTCGTAAAATTCTTTCATTCTATTTCCAATTTCTAAACCGTCCATAGTTCTTCTCCTGTTCTTTATTAATTAAAGCTTCCGTTGGCTTTTACACCAATAGAAGCTGATTTGATTTTTCTGAGTTAGTATACTGCTTCGCCTTCTTTTCTTGGCTAAAGCACTAAATTCTCCCCTTCGGTACTGCCATTTAGTTTTCTGGGCTAAAGCACACATCCTTATCAATGTTCCCTGTGGTCACGTGATCTGAAGATACTGTCGTGATTTCGAATGTGTTTAATTTAAAGCTGTGCTTCGCTATCTTTTTTAATTTAAAACACACACCGCCTTCTTGCCTTAGCTTAAGTACTCGATCTCAAATCGATCATTGACGGGTAACATCATGGACTTTGAACCTAAATCAATTATGATTCTGTCGAAAGGTAATGCAACCTGCATGTCCTTTACTTTTGTTGATTTGTCCATATGTCTCTTACTACCTCTGAAAGTGTAGTTTAAAATCTCTTCATCGGTAGGTACGTGACCTGCTGGAATCGTGCCTACTAAGATTGCAGCTGGGTAAGTTATACCGGTAAGCGTATCAATAACATTAACGATTGGTGTGTCGTTAGGGTAATCTCTGATACACTTGTAAGGATCAATTTTAAGATTTGCAATATCTTTATCAATTACTGCAATCTTAACAGTACAGTTATCCACCTCTGGAATTTCTGTAATCTCACAGTAGCGTGCCATAGCTGTTGGAACTAATTCTTCTTTAGAGTAATCATTTTCATCCAACTCGATTACTTTTTGGTCTTTTACAGAGAAATCTGTATCATTGATTTTATTTCCAGAAATCTCTGTAAATTTTTTGTATACTAAAAATTTCATCGTATACCTCCTACTTTCCTTTTTATTAAGAAAGGGAGCTAAAATAGCTCCCTTAACTCCATTAATTATTATTGTGTTACAGTAAGTTAATTAATTACTGCTATAACGATTCCGTTATTTTCTTTGCTAGATGAACTCCTGATTCTGTTGCACACATTAAACTATTAGCTGGAATATCTAAAATTTCCATCATGTCTTCTTGATTAAAGCTAACATCTTCAAACTCTGCATCTTCCGTGTAGTAAATATTCTCCTCACGTTCTTTATGATTAGCTTTAACACTATCTGTATAGTCTTTAGCCTTATTGAAAGATTTCTTGGCTAAAGTTCCTGTAGCTTTTAGTAAAGTTCCAGCAGCTACTCCAATAGAAACCAAAGCTTTGCTAAAGCCTGACATCTTGTATCCATACCCATAACGTTGTCGTGCTCTGTCGTTGTAATTATTTCCACTGTAGTATCTATTACTACGATTTTCAGCACTTCTAGTTTGGTTACACCATGGGTAACCACTTGTCCTGTTTCGCTGTCCATTTGAATACCATCCATTAGCCTGTCCATTGCTATGTCCATAGCTATGTCTATAGCTATGTCCATTGCTATAATTTCCTGGATTTCTAACTCTTACTGCCATGCTGCACTGCCTCCTATTTTTCATGTAGTTCCACTACAGTATTAGTTATTTTAAGTTTTTCTTTGTATTTCTTTAGTAAAGCTTGAACTTTATCAACGCTTTCTTTAGTGTAAAGAATTGTTTTATGTTTGGTTGACAAAATGACAAAGCTAGCTTTGCTTACACAATGACTAATCTCAAAATCTTGTTTATTGTGAATTCCCATTACTTTGCTAAAGTTTATTATGTTTTCTTTAACAACACCGTCGGTCACTATTCTAAAATCATTTGAAGTTGAATAGTAAATAGTATTTGGATTACATCTTTGAATGGTAGTTATTTTATTTTCTTTAAGAAATAGATAAAGACTTTTCTTTCTGTAGTAAACAGCTTTATTCGTTACTTGGTTTCCACAAATGCAAATCACTCCGTCTTTTGAAGGAAATTTGTAGTAAATGTCACTATCAATCTCTTCAACTAATGTGAAATTATTGACTTGGCTAAATCGCCAACCGTTGCACAGTAACGAAGCTTTCCCTAATGTCTCATTTTGTTTATTATTTTTCTTAAAAGGATTTTCTAAATAAAACTTACCATTTGCTATAAAGACCTCTTTTGTCATTCTTATCACCACATCTTTCTTTACACTCTTGTCTTCCTTTCGAAGATATCACCTAAAGTGGTAACACCATCTTGCGTATGAAGAAGACACTGTACACCTTCTGGTTTATTTTTAAGAAATGTGGAACCGCTCTTTTTAAAATTACTAATCTGTGAAGTTTCATCGTCGTTTTTGACATACTCTAAAACATAACTAGCATTTTTAACGTTAACAATATTTTCGCCGAAAACAGTTTCTGAACTAATCTTTCCATCGGTACAGACAATAGTATTACCTCTAAAATCAAATGAATGATTTGGGTCTTCAACAATAACATCATCGATTCCATATTTCTTTAAGAACTCTAAGATTTTTGTATCATAGAACTTAGTGAAATAGACTTCTACGTTATTTTCATTCTTGTCTTTGCACAGAAAAATAGCCCCTTCCATTAACGGATAGATAGCTCTGTTCGGTCCTTTAATTCTAATCACTCTCTTGTCTAAATCGGCTTCAATCTGCCATTTACCGATAGTAAGTGAATTAACTAACTCTTTATTTTCATTGTTGTAAGAATCACGAGGATCAAGAAGTCTTCCCCCTACAACAAGTATTTTCTTACACTGCAAACTTATCATCTCCCTCAATCTGCATAAACTTTTTTATTTACTAAATCAATTGTTATCTCATCGTAATCTTTTAAATTGTAATCTTTCGTATTATTGTTATCCAAGTAAGTTTTCTTGGCTAAAGCTGACTCATCCTTTGTGGTTGAATTAATCAAAACATCACAGCTATCTTTTGGTTTACCGTTGCTAAAGTGAACACTAAAGTTATCTCCGTTTTTAACGTAGTGAACTCTAAGTACATCATTCTTTAATTGTAATTCCACTTTCCCATTTGGTAATCCAATCTCATCTTCAAAGAATTCTCCATTACTGTAGTAATCACCATAGAACTTTGAAGTTACATAAACTTTTTTTGCTTCGATGTTTGCGAATTTTGTAGCATCTGAAATTAAAAACAAAGCTTCTGGATCTTTATCACCTATAGTCTGTTGAACAGCTTCTTCGTCTAAATTGTCTGCACAATTAATTAAGTATACATAGCCATTACAATTTAGCGTAGCAGTGTAACTGTCTTGTGTTGGAAAGACTTTAATTTCAGCCGTACTTTGTACTTCTGTATCATCATAATCAATCCATCTATCAGTAGCGTCTTTAAAGCTTATTCCCCTTAATTTAAAGATAACTATTACCAGTATAATAATTCCACAGATTATTGTACTGCAGCCTTGCTTCCTTACTTGGTTAAATCTTCTGGTTGGTCTTACTTGGCTAAAGCCAAAGCCACTTTGGTTCTCTCTATCAGTGCCATTGCCATTGCTGTTATTATCTTCTATACTTCTCACCTCCAGAATTAACATCTAATTTAATTAGAATTCTACAGTAAAACGTTTCTTTAAAATAATGGGTAGCACCTTCTACCTTACTATCAAAAAATCTTATTTTAAAATGTTTACCAATTTGCACAAATGTAATTTTGTTTTGTAAAAACTTAACAAAAGTGTTTACAGCCTGCACAAAATCTAAACCCATTACAGTAAAAGCAACCAACACGCACCACACGGCTAAAGTGTTAGTAATTTTAAATACAACAAGTTTTTGTACAATTGCCATACAAGTAATTAACAGTAAACGTATTAGAATTCGTTTTTTAAGTCGAAGCGAAAGTACTTTGTACTGCTCTTTAGTAAAAATTATTTGATTCGTTATTAGCACCCCCATTACTGTTAACTGTTTCTTATTTCTTTAGATTATTTTTCTAAAGTTAAAACCCAGTCAAGCTTTTGTACTTAACTGGGCTAAAGCTATTTCTGATCTTTTATTTTCTTCCGCCGTAACGTTCAAGCAGATCTCGTCGTCTACTGCTAATCTTTCTTTCTCTTTTTTCTCCAGTGTCCTGATTTGTTGTTTCAATGCTTACCATCTTCTTAGGAATTCTTTTACGTGGCTTTCCTGCTCTAAGATTACTAAACACATCATTACTTTTTCCTGCAAGAGGGTTATCGTCTTCCTCATTAACGGACTTGGCTAAATCCGCTGCAATGGAATCAACGCTGTCACCAATGGACTGCACTGTGCTAAAAGGCATGCGTAATCCACTAAGACACACAATGTTCTTCTCCTGATTAAATGTGTGGTATTCGTCATAGTACATACCAAAAGACTGAATCAGTGCTTCGTAGTTAAGTGGGTCAATCGTTGAAGAAGCAATGTATTTTAATTTACGATTCTTTAAATCTGTATCTACTGGTGCAAATACTGGACTGTGCTGTAAGTCCTCAATCATCTGAGCAATGTTAGTTTTTCTTGGTGTTACTGAAATTACAGCCATTCCTGGTGTGCTAAGAACTTCTTTAATCTCTGCTCTATCAATGTTACCAGCTTCACTTTTATGTTTCTCTGGGATTTCAAGAAAAGAGATAAAATTGTTTACAAATTTCTTGTTAAGTGAAAGTTTGTATTTATCATAATCTAAATTGCAGCTATCTGGCTCTTCGTTGTTAATAACAAAGGTCGCACCGAGATTTTCAATCTCTACTAACTCACCGAAGCACTCACGTGAGTTAAACCTGGCTAAAGGAGTTTCCTTCAATGCAGGTAAAATCGGCACAGTGAAAACAGTATGAGTTGGATAACCGTCTTCATCAAGCAATTCCTCATTCACTAAGAAATCAACTAAGTATGGTCCAATTCCGGAGCCTGTTCCGCCACCAGTAGCAAAAATTACTCCAATGAAGCTTTCTTTGCTAAACTGTGCTTTAATACGCTCAATCAAAGAATCGACCGACTTGGCTAAAACTCCTTTAGCCTTATCTCTATTCTTTGAGCAACCCTCTCCGCCTGGAATGTGATAAGTGTGCTTAGCACCTTTAAGTGTATCCAGGTCTTCCTGAGAGGTGTTAATGTAAAGAACATTAAATCCTAATTCATCAAATAAGTTACCAATATTTCCGCCTGCCTGCCCAATGCAAACAAAGCCAATTTCATTTTTCATGATTTAATCCTCCAAAACTAATTCTATTGTTTTAAAATTAAAAATGGCTACTAGTCTGTTTGAAACTAATAGCCATGCATCATCTACTCATCCTAGTATTCTGTTTCATCATCTGACACTTCTTCTTCGTAATCAGGTGGAATTATTTTTGTTTCTAAAAATTTAGAACCTTTACTATTTAAAAAATAAGTATAAGATCTTCCTGCCTTAATTCCGTACTCTACATAACCACATCCGACTAATGACTGTAGAGTACGATATAATGACTGGTATTCAAAATCCTCCCGTATTGCTTTAATCTCTAAAAGCTCATCCATTGTTTTTGCATCGTAACTATCAGTAACTGAATTACTATACAGTCCGAGCATTAACGCAACGCCACGTCTTGTCATTTCTAACCTCCATTAATCTTCTCTAGCTATTCACCCTTACAATTAGTGCAACTTTCACACAAACTACACGGATAAATCTTATGTCCACATGACATACAAAAGCTAGGCTTCATCAAGTATACTTGTACCTTTTTACCACAGTTTTTACACGTTTCCATGATAGTTTCTTCAGCATACTCTTCTGTAACATCCTGCCTAGACTTTTTCAATGCTTTAATACTATAGCGCTTAAGTAACTGTGTTAAATCAGTATCAAAGGACTTCACTGAAGCAGAGTTCTTTTGAAACCTTAAATCCAAGTTATAACTTTGTACGCTTGCAATATATTCACTCACTTCTTTAATACCTTGAATGCTACGATTCCACCATCACTAACACTTCGTTTAGAGAAGGTTAAGTAATAAGTGCCTTTCTGTAAAATTTGATAGTCTTCAAGAATTTTTTGAGAAATTCCCTGACCACTAAGACCAATGTAAGCATTTCCGCCAAATCTAACATCTGTTTTAATTTTAGCAGAAATTGGTTTGTCAACTTCTAGCTTGTAAACAACTTTTTGTGTAATGGCTTCGCCATTGTACAAAACATCTGTATACTTTGTATCAGTATCAATCAATAACGCTGTTTCTGTGCTAAAGTTGTTTTTACTAGCGTAATAATTTGTTGTTGTAGTAAGATAAAATACACTATCTGAAACTCCACTTTTAGGTGTTACTTTTAGATAGTAAGCACCTTTCTTTAAAGCAAAATAAACTTTGTCTTTGTTATTACGATAGAATTTACTACTGATTACATTTTTATGTTCATCACAAATGCTAAAATAGTATCCACTGCTATTGTCATACTTGGCTAAAGCAATTCCAAGTAGTTCTGGTGAATCTAGGTTAAAGCTAAAATACTGCGTTGCTCCGCTGTTAGTATATCTTTCGGTAATACCATCTGTATCCCCAACAACTAAGTTCGTACTTGCATCTGCATGTGCAAAAGCCAATGTCATTGTAACTGGAATGCCCACTGAACCTGTCTCAATCAAAACGTAGTAAGTTCCGGCTCTTAAGTACTGGTCTAAACTTCCGCTACTTGCTTCTTTACAGTATGCAAATTTTGGTGACACTTTTGTAGTGCACTTAGAGTCCTTAAAAATACTGATTCGCACAAAAGTGTTGTCACACTTTTCGATTGAGTATAAAACATTTAAGATACCACTTTTTTTGATCGTTACTTTAACTAATCTATTACAATTATTTTGCGTGCCTGCCATGTTAATTGAATAGTTTTTAAAGTTAGAATCATCGTAAGAATTTGGTACTACTGCGGTTGTACTGTGATTTGTCTGTGCTGCATTTGCTACCATTACCGTCTGTGCAGGTGTAGGCTGTGCTAAAGTCAAGCACAAGGCAACGGCTGGTACAATTAAAGATTTCTTTAATTTAGTTTGTTTCATGTGTTACCTCTTTTCTAAAGTACTATTTATTAGTACTTTCAGTTGTTAATTCTGAGGTAGTGTCTCCTTCTGTGGTAATGTTTCCTTCTGATGTACTCTGCTGTTCTGTGCTATCCTGCTCAGGTGTGCTGTCTTTACTTCCGAACAATGACGAAAAGAGATCTCTTATTGACTGTGCTAAAAAGGAAAAGAAACCTTTTGTCTCTTCTTTGGTTTCTTCATTGTCAACTTTACTCTTAAGCTTATTCGCTGTCTCATTAAGTTTATCACTTACCTGCTCTAAATTGTTCTTTACAATGTTCAGGTCATAGTTTTGCTTGGAAACATCCATTAAAAGTTTCACAAGTTCATCCTGATTTACTTTAGAGACTTTAAGATCGTTCTTGGCTAAAGTATCATCAACAATTTTCTGGACTTCATCTTCTGTAAGGCCATCTTTAGAGTTAGCAGCGTCCTCAATTACCTTTTCTTTTGAATCATTAATTAAAGTTGTTGCATCATCATCGCCAACTTCATCGGCTAAGTCGACCGATGTTTTAATTTCTTTGTTAGCAATGTCTTTCTTCTTTTCATCAAGTTTTTGATCTGTAGCGACTTCGTATGCTTTCATTGCACCTGTTAAAGCTCCAGTTCCGGAAACCTTAAAAGGAGAAGCAGCTTTTACCTCACAATTCTCAACCCCGGCTGTTGTTAAAGCCGATGCAATCATGTTGTCTGTAACGTAAGTAAGATTTGTTGTTTCTACATTAATACCACCTTCTGTTGTAGGTTCAATGTAAGCACAACTGTAAGTCTTTGTACCAATCTGTTCTGTAGGCACAATACCTTTCAACGCATCCCTTTCTTCCTCATTGTTAATAGTGATAAAACTATACTGAGATTTATCACTATCTTTAATACCAAAGTATGATAAAACTAAGTTTTTCTGGTCTGCGGTTAAATCAGCACCAAGAGTTACAGTTTTTACAGAATCAGCATAAACTACTGTTGGCATTACTGTAGTTAAACAACAAACACTCATTAAAGCTGTTGCTGCTGCTTTTTTAATTTTTAAAGAATTCATTTAAATCCTCCTAGTTCTTTGTTAAATAATACTTTGCTAAAGCTTGAGACAATAGCAAATTTCATCAATCCTCGTCTGATGTGTCAAACACATAACTATCAACATCAAACTCTTTTGGTTTACTCTCTTCTTCTTCTTTATGACAGGAGAAGCCAAAAGAGTCTTCATCATCGGTGTCAAAAACTAACTGGTTATCAACGCTTTTCATGTCGAAGTCACCAGTCTCAGAATCGAATACCTGCATTGCCATGTAAATTTGGCTTTTTGTAGCCATGCCATTTGATGAAGTGCTTTCATCTTCATTCTCGATTAACTGTTCTTCGATATCATCGGAGAGTGACTGTGCTAAAGCTTCATTGTCTGCTACATCATCAGAAGTGGACTGTACTAAAGCTTCATTGTCTGCAGCAGTCTCTTGATCCTTATCTTCCTCATCTTCCTCTCCGACCAGTTCTGCAGTACTTGGTGACTCTTCTAAAGTGTCCCCATCAATGTTGTATAGACCTTTAAAAGTTGAATCAGTTTCGGACAACTCACCATTTGTATCTTCTGGCAGTTCTACATCTGCGAAGAAATCATGATTGTTTTCCTCTTCTCTTTCTTCTGTAACTGATTCACCAATTTCACTATTTTCGATGTCTTTTTCCACTTCGTCTTCAAACGATAACATACTGTCATCTAAATTACCTGACAGTAATGGATCCAAGTCTTCTGGTTCACTAGGTGATGTAGTGTAACTTGTGGACGTATAGTCTTCTGGAAGTTCTTCCATACCACTTTTGTCAAGTTCATCATCAATAGAATCGCTGTCATAGTTTGACTGAATGTCTTCTGCCCTCTGTTTAGCGATTTCTGCTGATGGAGTTTTGCTATCTTCTGGGATTCCATTTCCCTTTTTCTTTTTCCCTTTTCTAAAGAATGCCATATTTAATTCCTTTCTAATTTCACTTGGCTAAAGCCACAATAGTGGTACTGTGCTAAAGCCACTAAGAATTCTGACTTGTATAGCCTGCCCATCATCATGCGAATCGGCTTGCTAATTCACCAATGTCATCTGTGTTAAAGCCTTCTCCAATCGCAGCGAATCTCCACTCACCGTTGTGTAAATAAATCTCCCCTGCAACTACAGAGTGCATGCCTTTAAAGTTCTCTGTGAGATTGTAATGCACTAATTCAGTATCATCCCTGTCATCTATAACTCGAATGAAAGCATTTTCGATCTTGTCGAAAGACTGTCCTTTTCTTTTACCTCTAAAAATGTTAACAGTGAAAATAATTCTATCTACATCGGAAGGTAAATCTTTTAAATCTACAATGATTTGCTCATCGTCACCATCACCTTCTCCTGTGAGATTATCACCAAGATGTTCCACTGCTCCGGATTTGTGATGAAGTCTACCAAAGTAAACTAAATCATCAATGTCACTGTATTTACCATTACGGCACAGGATTGCACTTGCATCACAATCAATATCGACCTCTTTGAAACCAAAGAAACCTCTTGTTTTAACTGGATCCCATCCAAGACCAACTACAACTCTATTAAGTCCTGGTCTTTCTTTAGTAAGACTTAATCGTCCACCTTTCTTTAAATTTACTGACATAATATCTCCTTTCATTAAAAAAGCTTGGCTAAAGCGAAATACTTAACCAAGCTTACTTTATGTTTTTATAAAATTAATCAATAGCCAATTTGATTCCTGATTTTCTCTCAGACGGCTGTACGATTACCTGTGTGCCAGGTTGACTCCATTCCATTTGATAGGACTCACCGGAAGCACCCATTTTTCCTAACAGATTCTTAAATGAGACATCTAATTTAAACTGTGGATCTGCACCATCCCAAGCCACCAATGCGTCAGGATCGACACAACATGGAGAATCTAAGATTAAAGGGTTACCATCTGACAAGACTGCTACCTGTGCTCCAGCTTTTCGTCCTACCAGAATTGTTGTAAATAAACCTTTCTGTGCTACAATTCCTTTACCAAAGAACTTTGATTTGTACTCACACGAATCTGTGAAAGCGAGTAAATTCTCTGATTCGACCATGAGTCGTTGTCCCTGGGCTAAAGTTATCACAACAACATGTCTGGCTGAGTCTGCATAATACTGTCGTGAACCTTTACCACTGATACACTTCATCAATGGTAAGTTCTCTCCCGTCAAACGACGTGCTACTTGCCCGAAGAGTGCTTTGACAACATTGCCTTCTGGTCCAAGTAGAACTTTGTCAAACTTATTGTTGCCTTGATGTGCTATCATTGCTCCAGCTTTCGTGTAAATGCATCCACCACCATCAATACAAGTGGCTCTTAGCATTAATTCATCTATAACTTCGAATTCAAACACATTTGTACCTTCCTTTCCTTTTATTTGTGTCTTGCCTAAATTATTGGGCTAAATATCTTGATTCGCACTTAGCAGTCGCTGCACTCCTTTGATTTAAAGATAGCAGTGCTGCCATTAAGAAAACTACTTCGTAAAGCCTTGAGAACTTCTTGGCTAAAGCAGCCCACTTCATTTTGATTCAGGCAAAAGAAAAACGAGTAGAAGCTTTGACACTTCTACCCGTTGCATTGAACATCAGTTTTAATTTTACTCACTTAGTGAAGAAGAAATTAATAAAATTAGTATAAAAGAAATTTCTAAATGCACCTATAGGCAGACAACAAATAATTGCAATGAGTGTAATACTGACAACAGAAATGATAAAAAACGTACACCCTAAATGATACTTACCTAAAGTACTAATTGGAAAAATAGTAATAAATGCTATTAAAATAAAAAATAAAACAAATGAGCATAAAGCACTCAGCATGAGGTAATCAGGTAAAAATGCACGTAGTTCACTCTTACTAAATACTCCCACCATATCATTTACTAAATAATAAGTAGACAATAAAGTAGTAACACCATAAAGCAATAGCACAGGTAAAGTCAGTAAAAATCCTTTCAACACATCACCTATATTTTCTCTAATAGAACCTTCTTCATGTAATCCCTTCGATACATCATCAATTACACATGATAAAGCTTCCGCATCATCGTGTGTAAACATTCTGGTAAATATTATATTAATCATTCTCATCTTCCTTTCTTTTTGTTTATGTCTTGACTAAACTTCACTTGGTTAAAGCCTTCTAGGATCTAAAGATAATCTTAATTCGCACTCAGCAGTCGCTACACTCCTTTGATCTAAAGATAGCAGTGCTGCTATTAAGAATACTACTTCGCAGAGCCTTTGAGAACTTCTTGGCTAAGGCACTTTACTGCATCCCGGACTGATACCAACAAAGTAAAAACAAGCAGGAGATTTTACACTTCTGCTTGCTGAGAATATTTAAAATTATGTTATTAAAATGATTGTTACTATTTGATTATTGTTTATTGTTGCTGTTTCTTTTTAGCTATCTACGTCAACGCCATAGAAAGCGCATAATGCTGCAAGACCACCATTGAAACCTTTTTCTACAGGCTGGAATTTCCACTCTCCATTGTAGTTGTAGATTTCACCAACAACGATAGCAGTTTCCATTGAGAAAACTTCTTCAAGATCGTATCTACAAACCTGTGTTTTTGTTTCTGCATTTGTAATACGAATGAAAGAATTTGAAACCTGTCCGAAATTAAGTTTTCCTTCCGGATCGTAAATTGTAGCTGTGATTACAATTTTCTTAATGTTATCTGGGACCTTGGTTAAATCAATGTCAATTGTCTCAGCATCTTTACCTGCAACTTCTGTTCCTTTCTTGTTATCACCATTGTGTATGACAGCTCCTGAAGAATGCTTTGGCTGATTGTAATAGATGAATTCTGCATCGGAAGGTACTTTGCCATCTTCTCCGAGCATGAAGACAGAAGAGTCTAAATCTGCATTTTCTCCTGTGTCATACTGATTAATTAACCAACCAAGACCCACGGTCGCTTTTGTTAAACCCTCTTTGCTGAGACTTAATTTCTGTCCCTTTTTTAATGTAATAGCCATAGAATTACCTCCTAAGAAATTATTGGATTGCTGGCTATGAGCAATCAAAAAGAGCCAATGGCTTTTACACCAAAGGCTCTTGAATTTATCGCTTTGCAGAGTACTGGACTAAAGAGCTAGGCTAAAGTCTCAGACTAAGGTCATTGATTAAAGTCCTTTCATCTTTTCTGCGTACTGCTGCTTAATGACATCCAGTCTCTTTGAATCCTCTTCTCGCTTTTTCTTAGCTTCTTCCTGAATTCTTTTAGTCTCGTCGATACCACTAACGATTGTGTTCCATGTTTTCTCTAATGTTTCAATCTGTACAGAACTTGTATTAGTCATTCTTGTAATCTGTTTAGACTGCTCAACAGTGTTCTGTGCATTCTTGATTAACAATTCATTAGTTCTCTTGTCTAAGGCTGACATAGAGTCTGCCTGAATCTTCTGACGCTTTAACATCATTGCCTGTGCTAAAGCCTGCTTGAAGACCGGAAGTGTAACAATGAAAGCAGAGTTGATTTTACGTGTAAGATTCGCATTACTGAACTCCATTGTTTTGATCATTGGGATTGACTGCAAAGCAATGCTTTCGGCTGTCTTAAGATCCATCACCCTTTGTTCGAGCATGTTCTCTGCCTGTCTTAGATTACTGATTTCAAACTGTAAATCAACGTTGTTGCTTGTTGCCAACTCCTGCTCTTTCTGTTCGATATACTCATGAAGTTCTTTACAACCCTGTTCACCCGCAGCGATGTATTTTACTAATTCGTGATAGTATTCCAAATTGGAATTAAACATCTGGTCTAAATTCCTGTTAGACTTTTCTATCTCACCTTCGTAAACTTTTAGCTGCGTGTAAATCTTGTCTATCTCGTCTCCCATTGTGTTGTACTTACTCAGAAGTTTTTCTAACTTCTTTTTAGCATTACCAAAGAGTTTACCAAAAAGACCTTTGTCTTCTTTGACTTCATCAATGTCAAAGCTTCCCATTATCTTGTCTAAGGCTTCGAGCATTTTACCAGAATTATTAATCTGGTCTATGTTCATTCCATTGAGAACAACGTCGGCAGATTTGGAGACTTCTTCGGCCGCTTCTGAACCAAACTTTACAATACTATTAGGATCAAACACTTCGATCTTAGCTGTGTACTTTTCTAACTCTCCTGTCTTTTTAAAATCATCAATGTAACCCTGTCGACACTCAGCTAGGCTAAAGTTCTCCTTCGGAGTCTGTGCCGTGGTTGGTTCTGCAACCTGCGTCTGCTCCTGCTCTGTTTTATTTTGTAAATTTATCATTATTACCTCCTGCTAAATTATTTAGCTTTTCTGTGAAAAAGTCTACTTAGCAGACCCTTTCGATTTGAAGTTATCTCTGAATACTGTATTGAAAAATTGTAATTACCCAAATCAATCTTTTGTAACCCTGATCGTAGTAAATCTTCTGTTACTAATCCATACCCTGTTGGTATAAACAACAATACATCCAAACCAATTGCGTGCAAGTACTGTAGCATTACCTCTTCTTTTGGTTCTAGCTTTCGTGTACCAGTTAGTACCATTACTATCTTAGGATTGACCTTGGTTAAATCCCACACATGGATTAACTGGGCTAAAGCCTCTGGAATAGCAAACAGAATTCCTGCAAAAGTAAGTGCATCCCAAACACTATTGAATTTGTATCTCTTTATCATCTCATTAGCCTTTTCTACTAACAGTTTTTGTTTTTCTTGACTTAGGATGCTAAGTGGTGTAAAACTTAACACTCTTTCTGCAAATTTCTTATTAAACTGTTTGTCAGGCATCGTTTTTAGTGAACTGTCACCTTTTAATTTAATTGGTGAAATCTCTAATGTTTCTGTTACAAAACACATAGAGTTCTGGGTTAAATCGGAAACGAAATCAATGTAACTTCTCTTTGAGGAATTTCCCAAGCCAGTTATCTGTGCATACAATGTTGGGATAATCACATTGCCATTTTCAATTCCATAACCAGTTCTCATTTTTATCTCTTCACCCCACAGACCAGCTACATCCTCTCTTGTGACATTGAGAATAATACTTTCTACGTCACTGTATTGATTAGGTCTTGAGAAGTTCTCGTCACCATACAGTACCTGGTCTAAAGTCTTTTCCACACTGGCTGCACCTGTTGCTAAAACTTCGTCAGGGAACTTAGCTAAAGGAGAAGCGAATTCCTCTTCAATCACCATGAAATCACCTTTGAAGTCATAGCTCTCTTCTTTAGCATGATTGAGAATGATTACGTCTATTGGAAGTTCTTTTGCAAAGTCTAGGAACTGTATTTCTTTTTTCTCCGTAACGGAACCATAGTAGAAGAGCGTCCACACCCTCTCTTTGCTTACTTGGTTAAAGTATCTGCAGCACAAGGCTTTTAAAACTTTAGCGTCATTACCAACGATTCTTTTCTCTCTTAGAAATCTTTGTAGCACCGTCTTTGTAATTCCGCTGACTTCTTGCTTACCCTCGTCTACTGTTGGATTTGGGATTTTACCATTGATTACAATACATTTATCAAGTGTTCTTCGTAGCTTAAACAAATCCTCTGCGTAGTTTGCAATACAATTAGTACCTTTGATTTCACAGAAAACAGTGTTAAGACCTTCTGGTCGTCTTTGAATCTCCTGCAAAGGTGCTGGCTCTTTCATCCACGCATTTCTGCACACACTAAAACCTATGGCTTTCTGTTCCTTGGCTAAAGTGGTTAACTCCTTTGCAATCTCTGGTGTCACACTTACAAACTTGTAGTCAAACTTCTTTAACACTTTCACCATGTCTTCTGCGTGTTTGTTAAGCTCTCTTACTGTCACAAAATCTTTCTTAGCTAAATCCTTTAGCTGAAAATGTATCCAGCAGCAAAACTTAGCACTAACATTCTCGTTGTTCTTTGAGAGTTTCTTTAATTCTTCTATCATTTCCTCATTAAGGTGTTTTTTCTTAGCTAAAGCTGAAAGTCCACCGTCGTTCTGAACTTCTTTCTTGTACCAAGCAATTTGTTCATTATCTGGATTTCTTAAACCTTCTTGAAGAATTGTTCCATCTTCTTGACACTTTTGAAAGTAATTGATTAATTGTTGTTTGTTGTTGCTGTTTAAATTTTCTATCTGAATCATTTTTCACCACCAATTTCTTTTATTAATTTATAGTAAAAAACTATTTAAAAAGGGTTAAGTTACTCAAAGTGACACAGATTAAATAAAAGGTATTTAAAGCGAAGTTTTGATGCTAATTAATGCTTTTCTCTCTAATTTCAATAAATTTCAATAAATATCAATGCTCTTCAATAAATATCACAACTTATCATTATTTATCGGAATTTATCACAACTTATCATTTCTTTTCAATGGTTTTCTCAACTTATCATTTCTTTTTAAAACTTTTCAAAGTTTAACAGGTAAGACTTCACTCTAAGAAATGAAAAACAAATACTACATTTACAAGTGGAAATAAAATAGATGCATGAGTTTACTGTTGAGAATTGAAATGGTTGCATAAGTTTACTTTTAGAAATTTAATGGACTTGGCTAAATTGGAGAGCTGTTAAAAGAAAAATAGAAAAGGCTTGGCAAGGATGTTTAATTCCTTAACCAAGCCTTGCATGATTTTATGTGAATGATTTATTTATTGTAGTTGATTGCAATTGATTGTTGTTTACTGCTTTGCAGAGCATTCACTGGGCTAAAGCTCTTTAGTCCTACATGCTTACTCTGTCTTTGATCTCTGCCATCTTAGCTGCATTAAGTCTTGTATCACCGTGTACACGACTGTATGCCAAATACCCATTCATTCTTTCAATCTTAATTATGTCTGTGCTTCCACAGATAGGACACACATCCATATTGAGCTGTGCATGCCCACAGTGATTACAGTAGGATAATGAAAGATTAACTCCTTCATACAATCCCATCCTCATTGCACGTCGTACTAAAGTAACTATAGCTTCTCTATTGTAAGCTATTGGATATTTAACATACTGAATACGTCCTCCCCAGAAATACTTCCAGAAACGATACTCTAAATCCTGCTTCTGAATTGGTGATATTTTCTCTGAAACATGACAGTGAAAACTATTAGAAACGTATTCTCTATCAGAAACGTTTTTAACAATTCCAAACTGTGTTCTAAATTGTTTTACCTGTAAACCGCATAAATTTTCTGCTGGAGTTCCATAAATAGCGTAAAGATAACCGTCCTCTTTAGTATACCCTTTTACTTTCTTTGTTATGTAATCCATGACTTCTAAAGCGAAGGAACCGTCCTGGGCTAAAGATTTCTGATTGTAAAGTTCTTGCAATTCATTAAGTGCTGTAATACCAAAGGAAGCAGTAGAACTTCTAAGTACTGGTTCTATCTTATCGTTTGGTTTAAGATTGCCACCATAGAAACCACCTTCGCAGTAAGCTAGTGGATTAATGGATGCTCTCTTCTCAGCTAAATAGTCATAAGTTCTTCGATGAAGATTGTGTATCATGTCTAAATAGTAATCAAGCACTTCATAGAAATCTTTATTCTCTCTGCGAGACTTGGCTAAAATCATTGGTAGATGTAAACTAACAACACCTATGTTAAATCTGCCTTTGAAAATAGGCACATCATTTTCATCTGCAGGTTCAATACCACCTCTTTCATACCATGGCGAAAGGAATGCTCTACATCCCATAGGGTGTATTATTTTTCCATACTTCTTGTACATTTTACAAACGTGATTGTCTGGATCTTCGCTAGTTAAAGAGAGATAGTCCGGATACATAGTCTTAGAAGAACAGTCAATGCTGGCCTGAAATACATGTTCTAAAGGTTTTCCCTCACCATGCAGTTTTTCGTCGTAAAGAAAGATTAATTTAGGGAAAAGAACTGGACGTTTTTTACCCTTCTTACCTTGTCCATTCTTTCTTACCTCTAAGCACATAATACTTGTTAACTGCTCGAACTCTTTTTTACCATGACCTAAAGTAAATGCGATAAAAGGATAATCTCCACGGCTAGAGGAAAGGCTATTGAACTTATACTCTAATTCTTGGAATAGCTGTTCTAAATCCTTTGTAACTTTCTTTAAAGCGTAGTTCTGAGCTAAAGTAATAAGCTTACTATCTGTGTCTTTTAATAACTCTTTACCCATGTCGAACTCTTCTGTATGTTCTTCCTCAAGCATGGAATGGTACTGGGCTAAAATGGCTAAGGTCTCCGGCATGTTATCCTCATCTATCATTCCAGTCCCTTTTACTATGTCAATGTATTCATCCATGTACTCTAAGAAAGTCTTTTCTGCATACGGAGCAATGACTTCATCAACACTTGGTACAGTAAATCCGCCATACTGCTGGCTAGCTGCACTGAGAACAATATCTCCTATAACACCGGCTAAAGAAGAAAGTCTTTTTGGCTCATTGTACCACAAGTTACCATGTTCAAAACCATTATGTAAAACTTTTTCAATATCGAAAATACAACAGTTCATTGTGTCTCTTCTTGATGACATATCATGAATGTAAATATACCCATCTTTAATTGCCTGAATCTCTTCTTTAGTTAAAAAGAATTTCTTGTACAGTTCTTTGTTAAAGATTCCAAATGTAAGACATCGTTTGGTTGAAACCAGTGTACTATCGGAATTACTATTCTCTTTGTCACCATGATACTGTATTCTTTGGGCCTCTGTGTAAGCTTTATCCAGCATTCGTATAAAATCTACCTTGTAGTTTCTATACTCTTTGTATGAATTGGCCACTTCGGGAACTACCTTGGTTAAAGCTTTCTCAACAGTGGAATGCATTACCATGATTGGAATTTCTTTAGTATCATTTTCGAGTATGTATTCAGTTAAGATTGACTCAATTATAGATTTAATTTCGTTTAGCTCAAACTTTGTAAAACTATAATTCACTCTTGTGGCCGATTTGTTTATAGCGATTATGATTTTATTAAAATCGTAATCTTGCAGATTACCATCCTTTTTAACTACTTTGATATTTTTTAGATATTCTTTTGAATCCATTTTAGATTACCTCCTATTAATTTTCTTATGTTATAAAAGGTAATCTACATAAAAATGGTACATTATCTTAGGCGAAGTAGAAAAGTAAAATAAAAGTAACATAAAAGTAATATACAAGTAGCACAAAGTAATATACAAAGATTAAATATATGGATTCTTGACTAAAGGGCTAGATTTGTACTTAGCTAAACGTCTAGATTAGTGCTTAGCTAAACAGCTAGATTTGTACTTAGCAGCACTGCCATCTAGAATCTCACCATGTGAATGCTGGAAATGAAAAAAGCACAGTAATCCTTTTAAGATTACTGTGCTTAATACTTATTTAATGATTAATGTCCATTTGTGTATGTCATCTTTTTTCCAATTACCTTTTGAAGTTTTTATTTTACAACTAATTGTAACTTTACCTTTTTTCTTAAAGGTAACTTTATGTCCACCATCGCTATCACCTTTAGTAGATACAGTAGCTATCTTTAAATCGCTGCTTGACCAGTTTGAGGTTCTAGGATGTGCACCTCCAACATTTAAACCAACGTGACAATTTTTATCACTTAGTTGATATGTGCCTGATTTATCGACAGTTTTAGCTTTAACTGCTGTAGTTCCAAAAGTTGTTATTAGTTGCATAGTAAATGCAATAACTAGTGTTAAAGTTGTTGTTAAAACTTTCTTGGCTAAAGCGGAAAGATTTATTTTATCTTTCTGCTTTGGTAATCTTCTATTGCGTTTAATATCATTTTCTGTAAACATATTTCACATCATTCCTTAAAAATATTCATTCTATTTGGATCTCCTTGAGTAACAGCTTTTCTGTTATTTTCCTGTGCATACTCAGTTGAAGTTTGATAAGGTTGATTATCAATTTTATCCTCTTTCTTAAAGCTCTTAAATAATTTTAACAGTAACATTATTATTAAAATTGCTGTCAGAATGTAAAATGGAATTGTTAATAATTTTCCAAATAAGAGGAATATTTTAGAAATAAATCTAAAAATAAGGCCAAAAAATGGCATCTTTCCTAGCAGGGCAAACAATGCTGCAGGTACTTTTGATAATTTAGATAAAAATAAAAGCACAATATCAGCTATAACTAATTTCTTCAAAATAACATCTCCTTTGCTAAAGCTTTGAATCTTAATAGTAATTCATTGCATTTGTTGCTTTGCTAAAGCTCTGCACCTCAATAGTAATTCATTACATTTGTTGATTTGCTAAAGCTCTGCACCTCAATAGTAATTCATTGCATCTTAATAGTAGTTCATTGCATCCATTCCTGCAACAGATTGCGATTCAGCGTTTTGCATACGATCTTCAAGCTCTTCATAGTACTCCTTAAATTTCTTTTTATTTCTCATGTACGAAATTCTAGATAAAATCTTTAAGAGTATTTTTAATGCTAAAATAATAATTAAAACTATGAATATTGCTTTGAAAAAGAATGCTAGTTTACTTGCAATCTTAACAAAAAATCCAAAGAACAATTTTAGTGGCTGTAATGGCAATGAAATAGCTTTACCTGCTAATGGTATCTTATTAATTGCTTTAATTACACCATTTACGGCATTGTATGGTATTTTTACAAAAGTTAATATAGCTCCTGATGCTTTTTGCAACAAGAAAGCTACTGCTACAAATGCAACGTTCCAAACATCTCCCATTGTAAGTAATGGTCTAGGTTCTTTAATAACTGGAGGTGTTCGGACATTTTTATCTTTCTTCAAATTTATCACCACATTTCTAAATTATTTAACCCGTAGTGTAATCACTGGGCTAAAGTGCTAGACACCAATGCTAATTGTTTAATCCGTAGTGTAGTTACTTGGCTAAAGCACCAGGCACCAATTAATCAATTCACATTATGTAATCCTTTAATTAACGACTCATCACTAATGTCCGTTGCTCTTATCATACGTTCCCAGATTGCAGTATCTTCCGAACCAAGTTTCTTCTTACGTAAATCTAAGTACTCCCTTTTTACATTCTTATCTGTAAGATAATCATCATAGTTTCTCATTAATTTAAAAAATGAATCAAAATACTCTTTTTTACAATAAATTCTTACCTTTGCTAAATTGGAATCCTGCAATTGTTTAGGAGCTTCTCCGAGGAAAATAATTCTTGTCGGTCTACACCCAACGAATGCATTTGGTTGCACAATCTTAACAGATGCAGGTATAATTAATTCATCTATTCGTTTACATCCTGCGAAAACCTTTGACGGTAGAATTTTTAATGTACTCGGAAGTTGTACGCTTTTTATGTTTAATAAGTTATCTTTAATGCTTTCTACAGAAACATCTTGAATCCTTTCAATTGAAAGACCACGTCCAAGACTTTTGATTGCATTAAAACGTAAGAAATTCTTTTCTAAATAGCTTACTGGCATGCCTTCCACATAACTTGGTATTTTTATTTCTGTATTAATACCAACGTATTTATAGAGCATTAATTCATCTCCCATTTCATAAAACATAAAATCTCCAAATTGAATAATGTTATCATTCCTTTTGAATTTCTTTTTTAGCATTTTATTTTGAAAAGAGGAAAATAAACTAGTTATATCTCTTTTTAATCTGAAAGCTAAATTTTCTCCTGTGCCTTCCATTAAATCAAGTGCTACATTACAACCTGTTTCTAAACTATTATAGATTTTATCCTCAATTGTAACTTCATCACCATTTTCATCTTTTGTTTTATTAAGCTTTTCTCCAGGTGTTTCTGTGGCTAATTTCGCTTTAATTTTGTCAATATAGTCTCCTACTTTGCTTGAGCGTGTTTTCATGCTAACATCTGCGAAAGAAGTTTTCTCTTGGCTAAAATGTTTTGCATCACTAGTAGCAGAAGTTTTCTCTTGGCTAAAATGTTTTGCATCATCGGCAATCTTATCGGCATCCTCATTAACATCCTTATTAACATCTTTTTTGGCATCAGAAGTATTTTTGGTGTTTGGTATTTCATACCCCTGCACATGTTTATTTTTAGTGTTTGGTATTTCATACCCCTGTACATGTTTATTTTCAGTGTCAGCGTAAAGATCTATTTGTTTGGGAGCTTTCTTGTCTAACGCTTTCTTATCTAAAGCTTTCTTGTCTAAGGCTTCATCAACTGAATCTTTGTCTTCTTTAGTCGTTTCATTAGAATTGATTTCTCTGTTAAATAAAGAAGATAAATCGTTATCCATGTTAAAGGCATCTGCAAATTTTACTTCCCTTTTATCTTTAGCCTCCAACCCACCGGTGTGGTCTTCTTCCGCAGCTCTGGCTTTCGTCGCATTATCACTACTCTCTTCATGGTTAAATAGGGAAGATAAATCGTCATCCATGCTAAAGGCATCCTCGGAATTATTAGAATAATTCTGTAGCTGTTCCTCTATAGTAGATTTTTCTGGCTCTGTAGAATGTTTTCTCTTTTCAACGTCTCCAAATAAATCCATTTCATTTATTTTTTGTGTATTTTGTGATGTACCAGATGAGGTATCATCCTCTTTTTTCTTTGGACGTTGAAATAAATCATCACTCATTGTCTTCATAAAATTCACCTCCTTTTAATACTGCATAATCGTGATTAGCAATTAAGACATGCTCGTGTAGAGGCATGTCTAAAATCTTTCCTAAATTTTTAAAATGTTTTGTTGTTTGGCAATCTGCTAGGCTAAAGTGTAAACTTTTATTTGGGTGGTTGTGTACTAGGCTAAAGCTGGAAGCTTTTAGCAGAACTCCGCCTTTAATAGCGATGCTATACTTAAAGTTAGAATTATCGTTAACACCTTTTGAAACAAATAAAATACCTTTACAGTCGTATGTTTGACTCCAGTAGATTGCCAAGAAAAATTCTGATGCTGAATCACTAAGTCTAAATTCTCTTTCTAACAATGATACAAGCTGATTAGTATTTATTAGCTGTTTTGAATCGCACAAAACGTAGTAATCAACTAATAGCCCGTTTGATTTCTCATCGTAAAAATAAATAGGAACCATTACACTCCTTTTTATTAAATAGTAATACAATGAATTACATTTTCTACAATAGTGTAGTAATCTATTAAGTGTAATTCAAGTAAGTCAAAAGCTTCTTTTACTTTGCTAAAGTCTTTCTTAACAATTTCGTTATCATAGTCATGCTTATTACTAAAAAATGTGACTATGATAAACTCACTAGATTGGCTTAAAATACTTGCCGTAAGTAGTTCTTTGCTAAAGACTTTATTGGTTGCGTATCCACAGGTAATTATAAAGACAGCAGATGTTTTTCCTTCTGCACCCACAGAAATAAAAAAGGAAGCATCCTTTTGGACACTTCCTCGTAATTTTTTAAGTAAGGCTTTTAAACCTTTTTTTGTTGTTATGTCAGTATTACACTTTATTCGTTTGTATACAGCCGGATACACAATGCCTTCATTTACCATTAATTTATAAATGTTCATTGTACTTCACCTATGCTATCGCAAATTCCTTTGCTAAATCATTCAACACTATTGCCGGTAAAGATTTATTTTTAGGAACGTATCCAAAAATCTTACTAACATAGCTTACGTATAATCTGTTAATATCATTTGGATCAGTTAGATTTAAACTGTCCACTACATTCTCAAAAGAGAAATCCTTCGGTTTAATCTTTTTAAACTCACTTATGTTATTCTCCCCATAGGTAGCTACAATGCTTTTATTAAATTTCTTTGTTTTAATTGCAATGTGTTCCTCTATTACTGAATCTGGAAAGAAATTGTCTGTTTTCTCTTTAATCTTAGAAAATAGATTTCCTAAACAATCAGAATTTTTTGGTGAATAGAAACCATTGTGTTTTAAAAAGGCATCCAAACCAGAAGTAGTTTTCTGATAGTTCTTCTCCATTTTTGTAAACGATGATAGAAATTCAAAAGAGGTTATCTGGGCTAAAGCGGAGAATGGCATTTCTGCTTTAACACCCATCTCTTTTAATTTGTAGAATAGTGGTAAGAAATCACAATCTTTGGAGAGTAATGTAACTGTGAAATCAGAATCTTTTGAGTATAATACATCAAAAATACAATCAACCGTCATTTTCATATCAGTAATATTTTTGCCAGAAACTGATATTGCCGAGGTTTCTACATAGGTTAAACCGTTTGCTAAACAGAAAGGAACGTATGCTTTTACAGAGTCCCTATTTCCATACAATTTACCTACGAAAATATCAGAAGGCTTAAGTAATTCTAAGAAACTATTCACACTATTTACAACTTCCATTTTTGAAACATTTTCACCATCAATATATAAAAATCTAGTACACATGATTAATTCCTTTTAGAATCCAAAATCATAATACTGACTTTGTAAATAAATTCAAAATAACTAGTAGCATCTACACACAGATTTCCTACTTGGTTAAAAAGTAAATATTTTCCTTCACTTTCCCATAAATAAAATAAATCATCTAAAAATAGTACTTTACACTCGTAAACAATCATTCCATTTTGAATTTGAAATGTATTGTATTCTCTAGTTAACTCTTTTTTTAGTTTAATAAGGTTTTCTTTGCTAAAGCGGAATTCTTTTATTACACATGTATACTCTGGAGAATGCTGTAAAAAACTTTTCATTAAAGGTACTGAATCTAGTTCCGTAAGAATAATAAAAAGTTTAAGAGAAAATAAATTACACTTCTTATTTCTCACCATTATTACATCGTATACCATTTGCATTTTGCTGTAATCACTAAAATTTTCAAATTTAGCATTAAGCAGAGAAATTAATCTATCCCTGTCTTTGCACATTTTTTCAAAATCTAAATAGTCAAAGATACAGTACTCAGTAGCTTTTACCAAACTTATCTCTGGAATTTTTAATTTAAATTCTATTACTTGGTTAAAGCATGAGCAACCATCTCTTTGCATTAGTAAAAGGTACGGAAGACTACGCATCTTCAGTACCTAACTGATAAAAGTACTTAGCAGTGCTATCATACCATCCAAGTTTAGCATTACGTGGGCCAATCAATGCCGTGTCTAAACTTGTGTCGCTGCCTTTCTTTAAAACAGTTGAAGAGGTTAATCCAAAACAACTACCATTAGGAAGTGAGTATGAATTTCCATCAGAACTCACCATGCTAAAGCTGTCGTTGTAAGTAAGGTCAGTGCCAGACAAATTTCTAATTGTGTAATGAACATAGTATAGAGAATTTTTCTGGTAGTCTACACTAATGTTTGCATTCATGCCACTAATAGAGCATAGTTTTTCGTATGCGGTTTGATCTTTTAAAACAGAGTCAACTGTTACTAAAATCTTTTGCTGTGAAATAACCTTACCAGTTTTATCCGTTAACGGATACACCATTACTTTGGATTTACCTATTTTAAAATCACTTGACTTAACTTTCGTAGTGATTTTTTGTGGTTCTGGGTTAAAGGTTGTGTTAGCAACCTTTGTAAACAAATCTTCAAGCACTTTGCTTACTAATTCAGTAAGAAAAGAATCAGTGCTTAATTTACCACTACGAGTTACTGTAATACTACACGTTTTGGTTTCATTTTTAATTGAATTGCTACCATTGCTACTGTAGCTACTATCACTGTCAAAAAGTTGGATTAAATAGTCTAAGACGTAATCCTTTACTTCATCCTCGCTCAACTTCAATGTTTTGAAGTTATTGTAGTCTTTTATGAAACCTTTGTAGTCACTAGACAAGTAATTAACTATTCCATCAATCGATGGCACACTGTACTTAAGTTTACCATCTTTGTATGAAATGAATTCTAATTTTTGTAAAACTTCTAAATACAATTTAATTTCTTTTTTAGATTTACCATCAAGTGCTAAGCTTACAGTATTACTTTTAAAGTTTTGCTTTACGCAATCTTTCAGTTCTTTAGAACTATGTAAGTTGGAAAGTTCTTCAATTGTACCTTTAATTTCTTTGGTATCGTCATCAGCCTGTGTACTCGTTTCAGAGTTACCTTGGCTAAAGCTTGAACCAATTAAATTATTAGTTACTTGTCTAAAGCTTGAAAGATTGCATCCAGCACTACTGGTCAACACTACTGCTGTAGTAGCTATCAGTACAAATCTTTTAGTTGTCTTTAGCATTACCATTCTCCTTTGTAGTACTTAGGTAAATTACGAGCTTTCAATTCAACCTGATAAACAACATAGCGTCCGTTGAATTTTAACATTTCTTCATCACTTCTAGCTTTTCTTTCATTAGTAAACTCAGGAATTACCCTAACATACATCGGATCTTCGGAATCCAAATCGTAGCTAAGAACTCGGTTAGTTACATTGTTAGCAGTTTCACCTTTCTTAATGTAAGGAAAGTTTGAAGTAACGTAAGGAACGTAATCATCGACATCGGAGTAGTTGGTTCGTGTAGCATCCTGATAGTAAGTGTAGTTGTACTGTGAGTTATTACACGTATTAACTGCCAGCTTAACTTCTGAGTTCATTTGTACTCCGCTAAATGTGTTAAACCTTGTTACTACTCTTCCGTTTACTTTGTCCTTTAGTAATTTGACTGTGTAATCTAAATCCATCATTTTGACTAGATCAGAGTAAGAATCAATGTTCAAGTACTCTTGACTGCTGCAAACACTATTAAGTGTAAAAGAGTATTTAGCACCATTGATTGATTTAATTTTAGTTGTATCCTTAATACGTTTAATGGTAGGGCCATCAGTCGCTTTTTTTAGTAAAGATACATCATAGTTTACACTGTCAAATACAACATTATTTTCTGTGTCGGTTAGGTTGAATTTAATGTAATCACCGTCGCTAAAGTCTTGTGTAGGCTGTAAGCAAACTTCAATGTTTTTTACTGGATTACTTTTGTAAATCTCTGCAATCTGTTCAAAACCATTCCACCCAATGTTAGCAATTTCACCAATTACTTCTCCCTTGCTATTTAACAATTCTGGCTTTACTTCAATCTTGGCAGATTCTACTTGGTTAAAGTACTGAGTAAAATCAAGCTTAAGATTAAAAGTGTAACTGTAATAAATTCCATTAGAGACAACGGTTGGATTAGTGTAATCCCAAATACCAAGTCGTTGTGCAAGATTAAAATGCATAACTCCTTGCTGCTTACCGTCTTTGAGAATGTATGCATCCTGTCCGGACTGGTATCTTAAAGCAGGTTCGTCTTGCGACAATTCAATTGGTTGTTTACTAATTTCTGTGTAAGGTTTTGATTCTGTGGTTGCTTCTTTGGCAATCTCTTTGATTTCAGTTGTAGCTTCTTGCGGTATTTCGCTTTTCTTGTCTCCACCCGTAATAAGTGTTTTTACTTGGCTAAATAGATTACCGCTTGCAGTACCTTGGCTAAAGCTACACCCGGAACTGAACATAGCGATAGTAACTCCAACCATGGCAACAGCAATACGCTTTTTAAATTGTATTTTCTTTTTATTTCTTATTTTTTTCATCTTTAATTTAACTTTGGTCTAAACTCTACTTACAAATCTAACCAAACGTCTACCCAAAAGAAAATGTTAGAAAAGAAATCTCCGATTTTTTTATTAATCTTTTCAGTATCTTCCTCTGTGTATGTTTTCATAGAACTTGGAAATGGGTCTTCACCACGTCCACTGTTTTCACATGCACACAGTAAAGCTTGGCTAAATGTGAGTAATGCTATAAAAACCATCAAACGAAATTTACTAATTAAGATACCTCCCTACTTTTATTTTAATGTTATTTTCCATCTCACTTCTCCTCCTACTTCTTTATTTTGATACAAGAGTTAACTATTAAGCAGTCCCTCAAAAGATCAATATCAGCGCTAGTATTAATCTTAGGAAAGATGTGCTTAACATAGTTATACTTCGCAACAAGGGTTAATTCCTTAATTAAAGCATCTACCTGCTCGCCCTCTAAGCTTACAGCTTCGTCCTGCTCAGCTCCCAATGCTTTTGTTAGAAGAGTTTTGTTATAATCCTTGTTATCAAATTTCCAACGAGAAGCAAGATTTGCTAAAGTGTCTGGCTTAATTCTATCACCATAGCCATACTTGGCTAAAGTGTCTTCAAACGTACCTTTCTTCCAATCCTCGGTATAAATGATGACCGCTGCCTCTTTAAAGTCTGAATTGGCATCAAACTTTTCTACAAGATTAGAGGCGAGATAGCTATCTGAAACATTTTCGTTCATGAAGCTTTTGAGAGTTTCGTAGCCAGCTTTTGTTACTTCTTTTACTGTGTAGGAAACCTGTACTTTAATTTCAGAATTTCCACCAGTAAGAGTAACAGTCTTTTCTGGACCTAACTTGGCTAAACCTTCCTGCTGAATTAATCGTTCATACTCAGCGTTCTCTTTCTTAATCTCGTCAATTCTATGTAAATTAATATTGTAGTTATCAATCACATCAGATGTTGTTAGTTCATGTCCTATTGTTTCCCCATTGGCTAAAGCAGCATTGAGAGAATCAATGCACTCTGCACAAACATACCGTGAATTGATCGGATTAACAGAGTCACGATTTACTTTGATTAGACTGTTACCAACTTTTCCACAGCAAATACAATGTGGTCTTGATTTTACTAACATTAAAACATCAGGATCTTCACTCTCCACAATATCTACCTGAGTCTTATCATAAATACCTAATGCTCTTCTAATCTGCACAGGAATTGTAAATCCACCTTTTTTAGAAATTGTTCTTGTATCTGTTCTAAACATTTTACTATCCTTTCTTTGTTAGGATTACTTAGCTAAAGCAATCCATTTTTCTTACTGTACCATTGTCAGTACCATTGGCAATGCTCTTAGCACCATCAGATGTAGTACAGTTAATTTCTATTGCCTTGTCTAAAGTGACTCCAATTGCACAGTTTAAACACATTGATGTACTTCCATCACCCTTTACTGTAAGGTAAATATCGCTTTCTTTACCGCATTCAATACACTGACAAGAGTTACTAACTCTTTTGACAACTCCTTTGTCAATTAAAGTGTTTTTATTTGCTATAATATAAGCAACAATGTCTTTTGTAATCTTTACTGGTTTTCTTCTGTAGTTTTCAACACTATTCATAACCATAATTACGTCTCCTTTCTTTTTAAGTAATTTTTTATAAAAAAGGTAAGTCAATGTATGGTTTTTCTTTTTATAATGTTTTAATAGTTGTGTTCTTGGCTAAAGTGGATTTAGCACACTAGTCTTTTAGAATGACAATATAATATTCCCGTAAATGTCTCATTAATGTGGAAATGTTTAGTAAAGGATAATCAATATTTAGAAACTTATTATTCATTAGTACTGTCTTCTCGCAAACTTATTATTCATTAGTACTGTCTTCTCGCAAACTTCTTGCGACATCTATGTTATACCAATCCTCAGCTATAATTTGAATATCTTTATTATACTTTAACTTTTTTAAAGACCTTAGAACTCTTAATCTAACTCTGTCTTTTCCTATTGAATACTTTTCTGCAATCTGTGCATACTTAAGTCTGTCTTTAAAACGTAGTAAAATAATTTCATAATTCATTTTAGTTAACGAATTTTCTACAATTTTCCAAAACTCCTTGGTTAAAGCGTTTGAATAAATATCTTCGTAATGAATTGTATACATAAGACTTCCGTCAGCAATGCCATCTAATATCTCATGATTTTCTAAGTAAGACAAATCCATTGCATAGAAGTCTGAAAGCTTGTCTAAATGTTTTGCATTGTAGTAAGCTGTATTTGTGATTTTAAATGAATATTTCATGCGAAGTAATTCTCGATAAAAATAATGTATTAGCCAAAGATTCAGATAATTTAAATAACTCAAACCTTTTGATTTATCGAATTTTATGGCTGAGTCATAAATTGCAAAAAACGCAACCTGTGCTAAATCTTTGGCTAAATCGCTGTTTGTACTGATATTACAATCCATCATAGTATCGTAAATAAAACCGATGTTATTCTCATAAAGCCTTTCCAAATTGTACGATACTGCAATACCATTTTGAATTAAATTTATTAATTCTAGATTAAATTGTTTTTTAGCTAATGAATAACTATTTTTCTGTATTTCGCTCATTTCCTCACCCCATGCAATTATCATTTGTTGTTCTAAACAATTAATGCACGAGTTTTTAAGAAATGACCTCTATAAAATATAAAAAATTAATAATTAATTATAAAATCTCTTATTTTTGCTAAAGACGGATAATGAGTCCCATCTTCGCACATATTATCTAAATTGAAACCTGGTAACTGTGAGGCTTTGTTAATCATTGCTAAATCTTCTGCCGAGTATCCCTGCATGGCATAGTCAAATAGATTTATGTTATGAAAACTTCCAAGACAGATTTGATAAAGAATATCGTCGGATAACGTATACTCCGAAACCACCTTTGCTAAATCTGAATCCTCGTTGTGTATCGTAGCGATGTAAACAATTGCACGATTAGACATGCTAGGATTTATTAATTGTGTAAAGTTATCTCCAAAATAACCAATTAAAAAATCAATTAATTTAGATTGTTTAGCACTCCAGTTTTCTCTTATTTGGTATTCCTGCAGTTCTGACAAATAACCATGAGCAATGGCTACATTCAGTTCTTTATCACAATAATTAGTAACAATATTTTCCAAAGTATTATTAATGTCTTCCAGAGACATCTTATCTAAACTAGTTTTATAGCTTTCTATTAATTTCTTACAAAAGTAATTATACAATTCATAATTAGTTACATCGATGTAAACTCCATAAACTTTGTATAAAACTTCCGAATACGATGATACTTCTTTATGTCTGAGAAGTATTAAAGTACAGACGGATAATACCCTAACATTTGGTACTTTTCTCACCTTCTTGGTTAAATCTGTAAAATTCATAAATTTAATACCTCCTTACTAAATCAAAAAAAGTGCTTTGCTAAAGTGACAATGTAATTAGTAGTCTTTGAGTAATGGTAATACATTTAATCATTATCACTTTGCTAAAGCACTCTGATAAAGCACTTCATAGATCTCGTTGTTAAAGCACTCTGATAGATCTCTTTACTAAAGTTCTTATTAACTTATTATCACTTTGCTAAAGCACTTCATAAAGCACTTCATAAATTATTGCAATTTATAATCGATACAGATTGATCCTGTAGCATCATCAACGCTAACAACAGATTCTGAATTCTGTGCCATTTTGTAAAATCTGTCAATATGTTTAAGAAAAATTTCTAAGGAAATTGGATTATTGTATGTTCTATTAAACTGCTCATCGTTTAAGATAGTGATAAATGTGTTTTTACAAATTGATTTACAACTATTTAAATCTTTACCATGTAGTAATAGAATAAAGTATGTAAGTAAAATAAATTTGTCTGCACTGTTGTAGTAAATAATTCTTAAAGCTTTTAGATAATTCATTATTACTGCGTAGTTCTGGCTGTACATCAGCAATGAATATGGAGTTTCTACATTATATATAACATAGAGAATAGCATCGAATGCAATGTAAACACTGAACTTATTTTTGTATAACACAGCACAATTAATCTTGAAATTATTTAAACACCTTGCCTTGTCCATTTCATAGAAAGAACTCTCTTTTGGATAAAATAAATCAATGTTTTCCCCAATCACAAACATATTAAAATATTTCATAAATATTGTACGGCTTGTAATTCCGTATTCTTCAATGTTGTAATTTCTTAAGGTTTCTTTCTCAGCTAAATGCTCTAAGCTGTATTTCAACAGTTCTAATGGCTTTTTATAATGACCATAAAGATTGCGCTTACCGATGTATAAAATTTTATTCTCTTGGTCATATGTAACATAATTTATCTCCCATTTGATATTATTATTGATTGACGACTCTATGCCTTCATCCATATAAATAAAAATATCAAGTGGTAACACCTTTTCTACCATTTTAGAATTAATCTTTATTACTATGCTTCTTTTAACATCTTTATCAATCTTCACATTTTTAAATCCGAAGTAGGCTGCTGCATATTCTGCCCAAAACTTATTAAAGTGTGCTAAATCGAATTCTTTATGTGAATTGATTAATTCTGTATAACGCTTACAGTCTTGGCTAAAGAGAGCCACCCACTGCTTGTAGTCCTTTAAAGACATATCAAAAAGTTCTGAATAATAGAAACAAACAACTACTTTAAAAATGTCTTTAAGCACTGTATCATTACCAACTAAAGAATTCATATCTGTCGTAAACTGGTCTAAATCATACCCAAAGCGATCAATGTCATTAGCTATGATTGCCATGCACACGTCTCGATATGTTTGGTAGTACTTGGCTAAAGCTGGCTGCTCCGAATAATAAATAAGTAAGCCAGCTGTGATCTGTTTATTGTCGGGTTGTACAAGTGTGATAGCGTTGTACAGTTCCATATCGAAAATACCTTTAGAAAGTCCTTTAAATAAGTCAATAAAGTACACATCATTCTCATACCTATTCAAAAAGTCTAACAAATTTATTGTAGTACCATTCTGTAATAGAATTTGATTATTAGGGAAATTCTTGTGTATTTTCTGTAAGCAATCTGAAATTATTAATTTATCATCACAACTTTTTGTAAATAATGTTTGTGCTATGTCTGAATCTCCAATAACATTTACAAAGCTACGATACAATTCAATGTCCTCTTTATTATTTCCTATTTTATCAAAAATATTTTGGACATAGCCACCATTCAACTTAAGTGTTAAGTATTCATTTAACTTATTTAAATCATTCGTATACTGTAACGCTTCTTTCTCATTAAAATCACCTTTTTGCATTAATTTAATAAGTAAAGGAGTATCTTTCTCCTCAAGAGAAAATAATGGAATAATGTAATCTTTATACCATGGCTTGTCGTAGCAATCGCTAATCATTTCGATTTCTTTGTGGCTAGCTGTTCTAAAGGTAAAAGCGATCTTATCAAAAAAATCAGTAGGAAAGTTAATATAATACTGCAAGAATTCTGGAGCTAAGTTTACATTTCTTGTTGCTTTTAGATACTGTGCTAAAACGGATAACTCCACTTGGCTAAAGTCGCAAGCCTGTACATCAGCAGTAGTTATCTTGTCTGCTATTTCATCGTCCGTGTACGCATAGAATATTACGCTTTTTGTTCTATCACAGAAGTCTTCGAAACTTTCTGAGTTAGGTCTATATCCCTGTTTTGCCATGTATTCTAAGTAGTCTTTACACAATGGTGTCAGCTTGGCTAAATCGGTTAATGCAGGCACATTGCCTGCAGTACCAGTATTTGAAATTATAATGTTATTTAATCTATCTTTTTGTATATCTGCATAGGTTGTTCCGTTACTATTTCTACTATCATTTGTTACTTCATCGGTTTTATTAAATTCTGAATCTGTGACCATAGCAGCATCATCATAATCTGTGGCCATAACAGCAGCAGCTGTAGTAGCATTACCATAATCTGGGGTCATAGCAGCAGCATCTTGGTCTGTGGCATCATCAGAATTTAAATTCACACCATTGTTGCTTCCCTCATTAACTTCAATGCTTTCCTCATTAACTTTAAAGCTTTCCTCAACACCACTTGTGTTTAATGTACTTAAATCAATTTCATCATCATCGTCATCATCGAAATTGAACTGTGTAGCATTATTTAAAGAATTCAAATCAATTTCATCATCGTCATCGTCTTCTTCAATGTCAAAATTAAATTGTACTTGTTCTTTATCATCTTCGCTAAAGTACGACATTGGTTTTATTATTTCTTCATTGTTAAAATTTCCCACGCTATCACTCCTTTTCAATACATATTTTTATTTGTTCGATTTTAGCGTCCGACTTCAAAATTACATCTTCTTTCAGATGTGCATAAAATTTATTGCTATTTGTTTGATTATGCGAATTAACAAAAATTACATAGTACTTAGTGCTTACTTTATCAAAGATTAAATTTTCTAAATACGTGGCTAAATCTTGTGGACGATTAATTGTTGCTAAATGCAGACTGTTGTACGATGTTTTTTCTAAAGAAAAATTTAGTAAATTATCATACTTTACTGTGTAAGCATCACTTTTATCATCATTTTTCTTAATCACAGTTTTAGAACAATTTGTATTAGCCAAACTTTTTTCATAATTGATTGTTGCTAAATTAGTTATGCTTGCTTCTTGCCAATAGATGTTGGAAATTGTTACATCAACACCAGATTCAGTTATTTCTTGGCTAAAGCTGAATGGAACATACAACATAATTTTATTACTACAATCAATTAGTGGTTGCTTAATTACTTTAGTGTTTTCGTTTACTTTAATTGTTAACTGAAAATCTTTAATAAATCCAGAATCTTTAAATTCCATACAAAGAAATAAACCATTGTTTTTATGTGTTAATGATTTAATTATAAAAGGATAAGAGTTGGATTGCCCTGAGACATCAGCAGTTAATTCACCAGATTTGAACTTAAAAGTTAAAGGTTTAATCTTATAGTCTATCGAGGATTTCACTTTGCTAAAGCTGTTACCCTCGTCACTTTTGAAATCAGCAAACCTCTCTGCTTTATCATTTTCATAGTCATAACTATCTGTATTAACTGCCGATGTACTTACAGATTTATTAATTAAAAGAATTATAATAGCCAATAGCAGTACTGCCATTACTATTATTAGTTTATTGAAGTTTTTTAATTTTTTCATAATAACTCCTCATTACTTTTTCTCAATAACTCCTCATTACTTTGCTAAAGTAATTCAAGGTATTCTGTAAGTTTTGGAGATGTACTATTTTCGCTAACAATTGCATTACCATTAACGAATACTACCTTACATAGTGGTTTGCTTAATTCATAAAATGTAAAACTATTATCGTCCCAACTTAAGAAAATGTTTCCATAAACTTTAATTCTTAAACCGGTGATAGTGCTGCAGCATACAGCTTCTGACTTCGTCAAAATAAATTGCTGTAATTTAGACCAAGTAGTGTCAGCTATGCTAAAGTCATTATCTGTGAATAAATGTGCAGCAATTTCTTTGAGCGATTCTTGGCCTAAATCGCTCAATCTGATTTCTGTGTACGTATTAGTACCTTTGTAAGAATTAATCAGTTCTTTGCATAAATGTGAATTAATGTCATTTCTGTGCATATAGTCTTTTAGCCACAGTTGTATAAGGGAATCACTTTTACCGACGTAAGAAAAGTCCTCTTTACGACTTTTAGCTTTTCTAATATAAGAAAGTTGTTCTTGAGAAAAACCCTCAGCTAAAAGTTCTTCGCATTCGACATTAATACTATTAATTATGTTTTCGACATAATATTTAAGCATATCCTTTTCGCATGGTAAATCAAGAAAAATATCTAAGTCAAATCCTGCTTCTATTGCTTCCAGATAAACTGCAAGAGTTTCTTGGCTAAAGCTGCGACCAAGTAGCTGTAAAGGCTGTACTCCAGCTTCTAATAATTTAAGAAGCAAACCATAGCAGCCCTGATTAATCGTATTATCAAGTAAAATACTGTAATTAAGATTTTTGTTCAAAGCTTTGTAAATAACTTCTTTCTGTTCTCGATTTAAATTAAAAGTATTTTTAGAATTTTCATAATTATCCAATTCCGTTGGTAAACGATCATAGATTAAATCTGTATTCTCACGCACCATAGCTAAAGACTCTACTAAAACATCTTCTTGTTCTATTACACCTGTTTCAAAAGAACTAAGAATGTCTAACATATCTAGCATATCTGGTGTTATGTAAATACGTTTTAAAGAATTTAAATCTATTGTATTAGAATTGTTTAGCTCAGGTAAATCTGGGCTAAAGCGAACCATCTCTAGCATCTTTACCTTCTTGGAGTCTTGCTTAACCTCGCACGGAAATGCTTGCTCTATGTCATACAGTGAATACACATTAGTTATCTTATAAAAATATTCTTTTCTAATTGGTAAACTAATTTTAATTTGTGTGTCTGTTTCACTCAACTTCTTAAATCCTAATACTTTTGCAGCATGTTCAATCAATATGTACTTATCTTTTGGGATATGTATAGGTGTATCTGATACACACTTAAAATAAATATTTAATAATTGTGCAGCAGATTCATGAATATTAAACTCTTGTGATTTAAAAACATATCTCTTTTCCAGTTTGTTTTTTACCATCTTTTCTACGTAAACGTGCTGTGCTAAAGCATACTCAGGCATACTTGCGTAAGAATCTATTAAGTTAATCATTTCTTTAAACTTTTCAATCTTTTTTTCATCAGCTGATTGAATAGGTTCATTACCTTCCAACTGTGAACGTAAGAATAATTGTGATTGTGAAATCATACCTTTTTCCACAACTTTATTTTTGTATGACACATACCAGCTGCACTTATCAGTCTCTACTGGGCTAAAGTCAATCTGTAATGGTATGTCTGTTTTTCTCAAATCGGCTATAGAATTAATTTGTGATAAATCAATATCATTTTCCGTGTACATAAAATTATTGTAAGTATGTGTATTTGCATAATTCTTAATTACAAAAAACACAGATCCTTTTATCATTATTCCTGATTTAAAGGAGTTTACAAATTTCCATCCTCTTTTAAACAGATGGTACATTACCAATTCTTCTGCATTGTTAATGCCATTGAAAAACTCTTCTAATTTCTCTTTTTTCATGTTTATCTCCTTTTACCATAAGTTTATTTACTACAGTAGTAGTATTGTTAAAAAAGTTAAAAGCCCAAACTAGCTTTTACACTAATCTGGGCTAAAGCGTTTCCTATCTGAAACGTTATTTTATAGCATTGATTTAAATTGTTGAGCAATGCTTGCTACGCTTTCTAGTACTCCAATGTTATTCTCATCCTTGACACTTAAATTACAAAACTCCTTTACAACACTATCGAGCATCAAAGGTTCGACCAATGAATCTGCAATCACAAAACCAGAGACATGTACAATTAAATAGATTGTAATTAAATTGATGAAAGAAAATGGCAACACCTTCAACAGAAGTAATGTTTCTACTATCGCTATCACTACTTTAATGAATGCCGATGTTAAACATACAGTGGTTGTTTTGATTAATAGTGTTGCAGAGTTCTCTAGAAAAATTACAACTGCATTCTCTGCTGCTGAACCAAGGGAATCGTTTGGATGTGTGTAACAGTATGATAAAACGCACTCATCAAGGTAATCAAAGCATTTACCAATTATGTATTTACCTCCCTTGGCTAAAGTGCTTCGACTTATTTCTGCAAACAATTCAATAGAACCGCAGGAACCATTTTTGATCGATTCAACAATTTCCTTGGCTAAACCTCTTAGTATTTTATTAAGAATTACTATTACACTAACTGTTCCTATTCTGGAGAAAACAACTACATTCGGGTTTTTATCTGGGACACAGATTGAAGCTATTTGGAGGTGCTTTAAATACAATAAAATAGTTTTCTGGGCTAAAGAAAGTACAGCATTAAAAAGTAATGCTGTACTTATACCGCAAAATAATTGTATTAGCCAATTATTAAGTCCAATCAATTGTACACCATACTGTGCACCAAGCGTAAAGCATTTCAACAACACTAATGCAAATAAAGCATTGAAAACCAGTCTAATAAATATATACTGCAGTTTTCTCATTTTGACCTCTTTTCTTAATGATTTTTTTAATTATTTTTTAATTTAGAGTAATGCGGGTAAACTTTACACTGTACAATTCCTTTAATGTATTTTTTATTTATATACGGATTTTCCCAATAACGAGCATCGCTAGAATTAGCTCTATTATCTCCCAAAAACAAGTATGAATTGTCTGGCACATAGAAAACTTGATTAGTATCGCATTCAGAAGAAACATAGCTCTCTTTTAACTTTTTATCATTAATGTACACTGTGCCATCTTTCATCTCTACTTTTTCACCGGGTAATCCAACTACTCTTTTAACCAGGAGAAAGTTTTCTCCTGTCTTTTTAAAAACACAAATATCACCACGTTCTATCTCATTGCAGAAGAATGAATTTTTAACTAGTAGCATGTCACCAATTTTGATGGTATTTAGCATACTTCCTGATGGTACTTTCGCTATGAAAAATACATTTAAAAATAATACAAGAGCTACACATAAAAGACAAAAAGGTAATAATAATTTACTTAGGAAATTCCAGAAGGAATCTATGATTGAATTTTTATTTTTTGTTTTCATTCAAAATTATCCTCCTATTCGATGAAGATATCTTCTTCATCTAAATCCTCCTGGGCTAAAGCTTCGAACAATAACTTTTCTTTCGATCCCTCGTCTAAAGACTTTGCCATACTGTCGTTTGCATTTTCATAACAGAATTCAGTATTCGGTAATGAAAGCCTAATAACCTCTACTAAGTATTTAATGTATGGTAATGGTACTTCGTAAAATACCAAATTAACATTTCCCATTTTTCCCATAAATTTTAGCATTTCAATTCCAACGCTTTTTTCGTAGGAATCAATGTCATCTTTAAGAAAAGGTTCTAACACTTCCATGCTTACGTTTTTATTTCTTCTAAGAAAAGAAAGAGTGTCGTCGTTTGGAGCGAGTCGCTGGTGTTTAACAAAATTTCTTTCGACACTAGAAGGAACTGTGGTTGCTGCTACTAAAAGATTGTAGTCGCCTTCCCCCGATGCTAAAGCGTTCTGTAATAAATCCAAATTTGGATAATCAATTTTAAAATCATCAATACTTTTGTAAACTTTTATCATAAATCAATCTCCTTTGCTAAAGTCATTAAATCTTTTAATTCTTAATTTTAAGACTGTTTTAAATACCACATGGGTTCTTGTACCTCTAAGTATATGTACATGGTATCAAGCTTAAGTATGTACATATTTAATTCTTCCGTAGTCATCTGGTCTAAATCGACCTCATCTAGGCCAAATGCAATTTCCGAATCTCTAATGAATTCAAGAAGTGTTTCGTCTTCATTTATCTTTTTATTCAAATCTTCATGCGTATAACTGTAGTTAGGTAATACATTTGTTTTTAGATAATTTTCTATCTCTTTAGAGATATACTTGTCTAAAACGGCATTTGCTTCTTCTGCTGTTAGAAATTTATTCATAAAATACTCACCTCTTTTATTAAAGTTGTTAGCTTGGCTAAAGAGATTGTCTTGGCTAAAGTTGTTATGCAACCACTTTAACTAATAGCACCATACTCTAAATGCCAAGGCATTACGGAATCTAAAACATTTAACTCACTCTTTTTGAAATCTTTCTTTTTAGTTATGTAAGCAAACATAACTTTGTTTTTATCATACTCGAACTCAAAACTCCAGCGTAAAGGTTCAATTACTTTATCTGGTAATTGTGTAACCGTAAAGCTATACGTTGACGAAGCCATTTTAATATTTCTCAATAAATTATAGTTACCATCGTCATTATAAACCTTTAGCTTTGGTTGAAAGTAATCAACGGTCTCTCCTAAGAAACCAAATACAGCTTCTCTAAAGTCTGCCGCTGAATGTACATTACTAACATCAACGTAACGATAGTAAACTCTGCTAATATGTGTTTTCTCAACTACACCATAAATTTTAGGCATACCTTTGTCTGTGAATGCACACTTTTTATAACCAAGTAAAATGCCACAGGCATCAAAACCATCTAAATCTTTTGCAGGTGACATGTAAAGATAATTCTTTAATAGTGGCTTCTTGTCACAAATATCTTCAGCACAGTTCAGTTTTGAATTAATACGACCGGTTCCCTTACTCTTATCAATAATTCGTGATTTCCAAGCCTGTGGAAAAATTGATTGTAGTTCGGTCTTGGCTAAATCTGGATTGAACTCCAAGTAAACCTCAAGCTTACCAAATAACTCGGTTAAAACTCTATACGTGTATGAACCAACATCCTTTGGAACTGGTCTCTCACAAACAATTAAATTAACTGTTTTACCTTTGACCAATGATCCTATTAAATAAAAGATATCAGCAAAATAATCTTTCTTATCTTTGTTAGCGTACTCAAGCTCTAACAGAATATTAACCAAGTTTTTAGTATCCTGAATGTAAATACCAGTACACGAAGTTGATTGGTCAATACCAATCTCATACTGTAGCTGCTTAGGTAGCTTTAATAAATCAGTAATGTCACTTACCTGCATACGTTTAAAAGTAGAAAATTCATTTTTGGAATTAATGGTAATAATTCCTGAAACTAATGCCATTGTTTAGTCTCCTCTCTATTTTTATCAATGTTTTTATTTTTATTAATGTTTTTTATCACACAATACAATTTCTGGTACAATAGGACAACCGCCCATGCACGATGTATGATGTTTACAATCTGGACAACTGTGGCTAAAGTGATTTCTAAAATCATTGAATGTGTTACTCTCCCAGGCCTCTGCGATAGAGTACTGGGCTAAATCGACCGCCCACTTTTGTTCCTGATTATCGAAACTACATGGAAGTAGTTTCATGTCTGGAGTAATGTATGCTGACCACCTACCGCCTTCACACGTGTCTAAGCAGTTTGGGTCAACCTTGTCCAAATTAATCAAAGCTGGTACAGTGCATGAATCAAAGCCAATTTTGTACGGGAACTCCCTTTCGTTCACTAAATCAAGGAAATTCAAGAAATCTTTGTTATCTTTAGTTATCATGTCTTCCTTAGTTCCTAAACCTACCGGTTTGTGAAGAAGAAAAATGACTGCATTAATTCCTTTTGGGAATTGTAAAGTGTTGTGCGAATAGGACTGGGCTGAATCATCTTTTGAAGTGGACTTGGCTAAATCACTGTTAATGACATCACTTTGTAAATGTTGAAGAGCTTCTGTGAAAGTACTCTTTGAAAGTACATAATGTATGTTAGTTTTTACTTTTTCGGTTAAAAGTAAGTTTATTGCTTTAAGGGTGTATGGACTTCTGTACCAACTTACTGCTACTGCTCCGCAATACTGCTTGCATAACTTGGCTAAAGCTTTTGTCATACCAAAGCCAGATGTTGTGAAGTTAGGCACAATGCCATTCTCTTTGCACACTTTTAGAATCTCTTCGAAATGTTCGTGCTGGTCTGGATCACCACATCCACCAAGTGCAAACTGAAAGGTTTTTCCTTTACACTGTTCTGCTATCTTTTTGAAGTCTTCTAGGGACATGTTGGGATTGTTGGAATGCAATCCGTCTTGATAGCAACCAATGCCGGCTTTTTGACACAGTCCTGTTTTTCCATGGATACAATGGCCCATTATTCCTACATCGAGGAGTTCTGGAAAACTAGCCATGAAAGGGTCTACTCCGGTGTCTTTTCCATTTTCTAGAATTCCTGTTCTAAAGTAGAAACCTGTTTCTTGGTTAAAGCAAGAAATGAAATTCTTATCTTTCTTAATCTTTGTTGCGCTTTTATTTTTCATTGTTTTTCTCCAATCTTGTTAGGGTCGGGCTTGGCTAACGCACTGCCATTTCCGATGTAACATCTTTGTTAAATAAGAAAACCCAAATCTCCTGTTGTAGAGAGATGGGTTGGTGTGTGTTGATATTTGTTTGTAAAACCTCCTTTCTTTTTACATAAGAAAACCAGTAGCATTTTTACTACTGGTCATGTGTTATTGTTATTTGATTGTGTGTTGTGACTTGGCTAAAGCTTTGATTGTATAAAGAGATCTTTTATTAAAGCTCTAGCTGTTCTCCCACTTTTTCCACAGCCAACTCTAAGTCTAAATCATGTAGACCATAGTAAGCCTTTTCTAGAAAATTAAGAGGTACTTTCTTAATAACATCTTTGCTTGGTATATTGTAATACCATTGGAAGTAAGCATAGAATTCTCCTATCCATTTTGGTTTGAACCCTGTCAAGGTTTCTCCTGGGCTAAAGCTGTAGTTGTCTAATTTTATAAACCATGCATAAAGATCTTCAACATCTTCATTTGCTAAATAAGCGTCTGCCTTATCAATACGTTGTCTAGTATAACTTTGCATGTACTTATCGATGAAATCCTTTGTGTCACATTCAGGAAATTTATAAGATACAAAATCAAATAGTTGTCCTTGTGTTTATACTATTTGTTCTAAATAGGACTCACTGTATGCTCTCATGATGGCCTCCTCTACTAAAGAGTATAAGAAAACCAGTAGCCTTTTTACTACTGGTAATGTGCTGTTGTTATTTAAATTATTTCTAAGTAAAACCCAAATCCCCTATGACAGAGAAATGGGTTGTGTATGTAAGATTTGTTTCCTATTTGCTATATTTATTTAAACTAGAATAACTTCATCTTCAACGGTTTCTGTTTTGTTCTTACTATCTTAATGTTTAATTGCTTTCCAACTGTTTTGACTGCTTTCTCTATATCCATTCTAATTAACTCAGAAAAAGACTCCTTTAAAAGATCAATAGGAATTTTTTCTACTAGTTCCTCACTAGGTATATTATAATACCATTGAGCGTATGAATAAAATGCTCCTATCCAACCAGTCTTATATTCATCAAATGTATTACCAGCTTTTGGCTTATAATTATCGAATTTTACAAACCATTCATAAAGATCTTTAACATCTTTGCTAGCTAATTCCATATTAGCATGATCCAAATAACGTCTTGTATTACTTTTCATATACTTAGTTATAAAATCGTCTATATCATAATTTGGAAATGTACGTTTTACGTACATAAACATATCTGCTTGTGCGTACATAATCTGTTCCACATAAGATTCATCATAAGCTTTCATAAAAATCTCCTTTTCTAAATTGATTAAATCAAAAATATATTAATTCTCAAGCAATTTTGAGAAATCATACACTTTAACTTCGCTGCCAGTGTCTTTTACACTCTTACTGTTAGCTTCTTCTATACTCTTACTATTAGATTCGATAGCACTTGAGTTTTCTTGTGAAGAGGTAACTGGGCTAAAGCTCCTATCATCATCAATGTTCCCTGTGGTCACGTGATCTACATCCTGTCCACCATACAACTGATAGTAAATTGTTCTGGCCGGAACATTAGCTTGCATTGAGAGAATGAATTCGAAAATATCTTCCTTTGGTCTCCCGTCTCTTTTAATTTTATTTGCCAATTCTAAGTAATGGCTGGGAACGTAGCTCTCTTTTAGCCTTTTTGGCTTAAACGGTTTAAATTCGAAACCGTCTTTAAAAATGTTGTACGTAGTGTATACTGTGCTAAAGCCTAGAGTAGCCTGCATGATAGAATCATTTTTAAGAAAGTCATCAAGCAAACCATAGTACGATAGATTTCTGCCATTCACATCGTTCTCATACTTCAAAACCAAATCAATGTATGTTCCACCAAAACCGCAGGAGAAGCAATTACAAATCCCTCTTTTCTCTGAGAAAGAAAAAGAAGGAGTTTTATCGTAATGGAAGGGGCAATGTGTGAAAACATTACCCCCTCGATATTCTAGTTCACTTTCGCTTTTAATGTAACCGTTCTTAATAAAGAAGTTAGTAAACGTGTATAGTTTACCTGCATTACCATTCTTTAAGTAGTCTTTGACTTTTTGTGCAGATTCATAGTTAATCTTTTTGTTTGAATCCATCATGTTTAAACATCACCTCTTGGCTAAAGATAACACATCCCTGCCTGTCTTGGCTAAAGTTGGATGTGGGCTTCTCTTCTTTATTTAGCATTGAACTCTTCATTGAGTGCTTCCGAAACATACTCATTGATTTCCTCTTCACTTTTCTTGTTAGGATATTCCGCTATCATTTCTTCTAGAACAGACTTGTATGGCTCAAGAGTTAACTTGGCTAAAGTGGTCTCCCATCCATCCAGATTGATTGCTTCTTTCATTGCATTGCGAATTGTTTTGGCATCAATGTATTTTGGATACTGCTCAAGCATTTTCTCTAACTGTTCTCGTCTCGCTTTGTCTTTAATCTCACTGATTCCATTTCTCCATTTGATAATACGTTTTTCTTCCCTGGTTAAAGTCTTTGCGTGTGCATCGCTCTTTAGCTCTAAAGTTATATCTCGGCTAAAGCTGTCAACGACAGTTTTACAACGTAATACTCCATTTACATCAACTGAGACATCGACTGAGATGTTTGGTTCACCTGCCGGTTTAGGGTCAATTCCAGTAATAGTAATATTGCCTAAGTAAGCAGCTTCCTCTGGAATTTTTGTGTTTCCCTGATACAGTTCAACGTTAATTGTGTTCTGATTATCAACGACTGTTGTGTAACACTTTTTGCCAACCGCTGGAAGTTCTGTAGCTTTTGGGATAATTGGCACTAAAGTATTACCTTCTCTTACATTAATTGCCAATGATAATGCATCAAAGATTTTAATATTTTTATCACCAAACTTATTTACTTTAGCAGCAATAGCAGCTCCAAGACTAACAGAAAGGTCAGGCTCCTGATTACAATTAATTCTGTAATTAGTAAAATCTCTTCTTAAATTTTCTCTGATAATCTCTGATTTAGTACTTCCACCAACGAGAACTATATCATTGATTGGATAAAGAGATTCATACTGGTTAATCAAGTCTTTAAGTAATTTAACTGTTCTTTTGTAGGTCGGGGCTAAAGACTTTTCGAAATCATGTGGTCCAATCATAACACTTTCATTAATTTCTGTTTTGGCAGCATCTTTGAGTATTGTATTAACATTGATCTTATAACTAGAACGAATATCCGTCTTTTTGTACATTTCTAAACGACGAATCATACCAGCTTTAAAAGAGTCTGAAAGTAATTCTACATTTACACCTTTTTCTTTTAATCGTTCTTCAACGATTAAGTACAGGGCTAAATCACAGTCATCGCCACCAAGGTGACTATCTCCATTCGTATCAATAACTTTGTAATGCATTTCAAAATCATTATCAGCCGTATCCGCCGCTTCATCTGCTTCATCATCAAAACCATAGATATCTCCGAAGTCATCGTCGTTTTTACTTGTACTTGAAAGTCTAATTAAAGAAATATCAAACGTTCCACCACCTAAATCATAAACCATGATGTTCTTGGCTGTTCCGTCATCTAAACCGAAAGTAAGTGATGCAGCACTTGGTTCAACAAGAAGTCCTAAAAGATTAAGACCAGCTAATTCACAAGCTTTAATGGTCGCTTCTCTTCCAGTTGTGTTGAAGTATGCAGGTACTGTTACAATAACATCGTTAATTTCCCCATACATCCCTTTAGTCTGCTTGACTAAAGCTTTGAGAATTTCTGCTGAGATTTCTGCAGGCGTCATTGTAATTTCTTCGCCACCGTAGCTAAAAGTTCTTGTGTAGTTGGGATCTTCCATGTGACGTTTAATTGAATAAACACAATGTTCTACTTCGTCAATTCGTCGGTATGCTTCCTCACCAACAATGAATCCCTGCTTACTACCGTTCCATAAAACACAAGATGGCATTGTCTTTTTGCCTGATGTGAGTACAATTGGTTCTGGCTTATTATTGTTAATAATTACACTAATTGCGGAATTTGTTGTTCCCAAATCAATTCCGAAGGCGGGTTCTACCCTGCCATTAAGTATCTTGGCTAAACCAGATTTGTTATCAAATAAATTCATTTGTTCCATTTTTTATTCTCCTTTAAAATAAATTATAATTAAAAAGACCCAGCCTATTTGACTAGACTGAGTCTTAATTTTAAATGTATTACATTGTCTTTGCTAAAGTCACTATCATTCAAAGTCCCTGCTATTAAGAATACTGTTCTGCAGAGCTATCACTATCAAAGATATTAAAAGTTCTGGGTTAAAGCATTGATTAGAACAAATGCATTGTTTTGGTTGATTCTACTTTTCCCAGCTCACTGATTGCTTCTACAGGTTCTTCTTTTGTGAAAGTATTATCACTATTTGTAATGCCTGGGAAACTGGAAGTTAGCGTCTTTCATTTTCTTCTCTAGTTCATTGAGTGTAATCCCTAATTTTTCGCAAGCTCTTTCTGGTGAAATATCTCCGGATTCAACTAATTCAAATAGCATTTCTATTTTACCCGAATCTCTAATTGTTTCAGTATAAGTACACACTGTAATCACCTCTCCTTTTTCTTTCTTCTTGATGATCTCAGGAACTGCATTCCTGTAACCTTTGTCTCCGGTAAATACTGAAAACAAATCAGCAATTTCTTCTGGATGTTTAATTTCGATAGTATTATTAGCTTTTAAGCGTAAACGCTTATCTTTGAAAAATCTAGCTACAGCTTTGAAATCACTTGTAAATTTCTCTATAACTTCATCTTCGAGAAAAGCTATATCGAATACATTAATCTTGTAGTCCTGTACGTACTTGGCTAAATCGGAAGGCAAAGCCATCATGTCATGTAGCGATCTACTAGTTTTCCATTCTCTCTCTGAGAAATTAAGAACTATCGTTATTACTGGATAAATACGTTTTCTCTTTTGGTTAGTCTGCTTTGAACTACTCTTTAAACCAAAAACCTGTGATTTGTATGCCGATGCATCGTAGTTCATAATTCTGACTGGCATCACATTATCAATAGTACTTTGATTCTCAATTCCATATGCTGCTACGCAAAATAAAGCACCACCGCCAATATCATAATACTTAAATGTATCTCTTCGTTGCTCTTTATCCTTCTCTTCTGCTTTGTAAATACTTTCTGTTGGACCATCTATGATTTTGTTTTCATCAAGATGGATGCTAGAATCACTGAATAATAAAGTATTTACAATATCAGTAAAGACTTCAGGATAATCTTCTAATTTCTTTTCTGCCATGTCTTTTTCTGCCATTTATCTTCTCCTTTTATTTATTATAACATTTTTGACTTTATTAGTCCACAAAGTCTTCTTGGCTAAATCGCTGCTTCGCAGAAGACACTGGACTAAAGCCACTGCTATGCAGAAGACGCTGGACTGAAGCCACTGCTATTAATAATACTGCTATTCAAAGCCACTGCTACTCAAAACTTGTAAGCTCTTTAAGTCGAATTGTACTTCTCTTAGTTAAGTCTGAACCACGTTCTACTTTAAAGTTAGTATCAAGTCTGGCAAAGAATTTACACTTATCATAGTCAAGAAAAGGTATGAAAGAAATGATACCATCTGAATCATCAGCAATACCAACGGTTAACTCAGACTCTAGTAAATCTTTTTCCATCTCTAACTGAAAGCTATCCGTAGCGTGCTTCATGTTTGCTGAGCACCGCAGAAGCGTGTCGTAATTAATGGAAACAATCATATCTTCTGGAATCTCTAACTGAAATAATACAGAATCTTTAGAATTTACAGACAAGTACTCACTAAACTCCACCCCAGCAAGACTGCCTGTTGTTGCACATTTTAAGCTTGCTAATGGTAAATTATCATAGCCAATATTCTCACTAACAAAATTTCTTATCACTTCCATTGCCATAGGATGTATCTGTGGTAATGTACTGAAATTACTGATTCTACCACTTTCTTTTAAATCTTTTGCGTATTTATTTGGTACAATTGTAAGCATTGTAACAATCTTCACAAAAACCACCACCTTTATTTTATTTTAGGGATTACTTGGCTAAAGCAGAAGCATAGCCAAGTAAACAAATTTCTATTATGTCTAGTAATTAAACTTTTAGTATGCTTCTAATTCATACAAGTTTTCATTCTCTCCATAAGCACGATCTAACTCGGCTAAAGCAGATTCAGCCTCAGCATTTTCAATTACATCAACGTGCTGTAAGCTAGCATCGTACTCAAAAGAACAACAATTAAAACGTTTACGAAGAATAATTGGATACTTAATTACAGGTGCATCCCTACGCTTCTTGTTCTCTAACATTAACTGATCTTGTTTTCTTAAAGCTTCATTGTCTTTTAAGATAAAAGTTTCATCAGCTTCTGCTGCTAAGTTACTACTACCTTTAGTAATAAACTCACCAACTGTTTTGTCTTTGGACACTGCATTACGTGCATCGGTTGAAGGATGCGATGCAACGCACACATAAACTGGATAAGTTCTTTTAAAACTACGAAGAAAGATTGACATCTTATCAATAGATGATTTACCATTATCCTTCGTTGAGATACCAGTAAGAGCGTAGCTGTGATCGATGAAAACTGCATCAAACTTAGCTTTTTCATAATCTGCTACCAATTCGTTGTACAAGTTGTCGTAGCTGTAGCTTTCTGTCAGGTAAAGTAAATCATTTACTTCCTGCATTGCCATAGTCTTAATTTTTATGATTTCTTCTGTGCACTCACTATCATCTATCATGTGCATCATAAGTAGACTTTTATGATATCTAACCCAAATGTATGCAAGAAGAATCTGTGCATAGATTTTAGCTCTCGTTGATTCACCAAACATGTAAACGACTTTTCTTTTCTCGGCTAAAAGCCTTGCTGTTTGCCAAATACAGAACATGGATTTACCCATATTAATTTCACCTACGATTACTACAAATCGGTGTCTGAGGATTGGTGTTCCCGGTGTTTTTAATTCCTTGTCACTATAGTCGATCTCTGGGATACCGTACTGGGCTAAAGGAATATACTGAGATTTCAACGAGGCTAAAAGATTTCTTCCTTCTTCCACGTCTCCTACATTAGAAGTGACCATTTGTTCATCACTTAATCGTTCTGTTAATTCTATGTTTAATATCTGAAGATAAGATAACCAATCGTTCAATCCAGAATAGTTATGTCTATCAAGATTTTGCTGACTTTGTAAAATAGCAACTTGTGTGTGAATTGATTCTGTACTCACATGTGCTAAAAAAGCTGACCTTAGCATTGGTACGTGATTGAGAGCTGTTTCACTCTCTTGTTCAAGTGAGAAGCAAGTTTCATACAATTCCATTGTCATTGCATACAACTTATGGCAAGCGTTTTCTTTAACCGTTTCGATTTCTAAATTACTTGGTAAACCTTCTCTTTCAAGAATTTCTTTCATTCCAACTACTGGATTTGTAATTGAATCAGCGATAGACACTTCTAATGTATTACTTAATGACTCTTCGGTAAGAACTGGGCTAAAGTCTTCGAACCTTGATTTTAAATCCTTTAACTCAGTTAGTATTTTTAATAAAACATAATACGGGCCACTGAACTCTTCTAATCTTACATATCTAAACAGTGTCTGCAAAATTTCAGTATAATAGGTAGCATTGTACCTATCATGTGGTAATAAAGCACTGATAAAAATATTGCAGGCATCCTGCAAATTCTCATCTTTATTAATATTTATTTGTAACATTTATGATAACCGCCTTTCTGATTACCATTACAATTTTAAGTATAGCCTAAAGTTAGTTCTTGGCTAAAGTTATGTGAATGCTGCTAATTGTTCTTTATCCTCCAGTCTTAGCTAAAGTCTTTAATAACTCACCATCCTCTGTACACATACTGTTCAGGATGTGTAAGATGTTCTAGAAGTTCATCCTCTAAATCTAAGACTTCTGAATAATCTTTCCTGAGAACATACGATGCAATTTCACAACGTTTGTAAACATTATTGTAAAAGTAATCTACCTCTTTTGTTTTGTCTGTTATTATATAAAACACAAATAAATCTTTATCGGTAAAACCACGTTGAGCACGTCCAATCATCTGTTTTATATTAGCTGTAAACTCATAAAAAATTACATAGTCACAATCTAAATCAAGTGCTTCGGTTACAGATGTTATTACAACATCAACTGTTTTCTCTTCATTGAATTCTTTTAAGGTTTTCTGTCTTTCATCGTTTGGTGTTTTACCATTAATACAACGATAAGTAATTCCTGCTTCGTCTAAAAATGGTAGTACCCATTCTCTAACTTTGTGTCGATTAATGTAGACAAGTCCACGTTCATTCCCATTACTTTTATTAAATTGGATAAGCTGGGCTAAAGCTTCAGCCTGCTCCGTAGCTCCTTCACCCTTACACAAGTCTGATAATTCCGAGTACTCAGCGTCAATCTGAAATGGCATTGGATCTGTCCAAACAATAATTCCATGTGGTGCTGTTACTCTACCAAAAGCGTCTGCGTTACGTGATACAAAAAAGCAAGGGTCATCACTAATTCTGTAGGAATTATATTTGAATGCCATTTGTAATCCGTGATAATCATGATAGGTCTCGCTATCGAAGATGGAAGCTAATCTTGCTAGCTGCTCTATGTCTGTTGTTATTGGTGTTGCTGTTAAAGCGTAAGCATACTCAAACTTCTTGATGATTTCGTACAATTTTGCACCAACGTCGGCTGTTACGAAATTATTTAATTTATGTGCTTCATCAACGATAATGCAGTTATAGTCGTTACGATGTTCAAAGAAGAAATCTAGGAATGCTTGACTTGCTAAACAACTGTACGTGGCTAAAGTGACATCATAGTCCATAGCCTTACCAATAAAGTTCTGTATTGAATCTTTTGTGCCGTCAGTACAAATTACATCAAAATTTGTAAGTCTTTTAATTTTGTATGGAGTTTGTAATAACTGATTCTTAGTAACAAACATAATAAATTTACTTTTGTGTTCTTTATTATGTAGCATTTTCATAATTGCTGATGCTAAAAAGGTCTTGCCTAAACCTGTATCATAAATCGCAATTGCATGTTTGTGTGCGAGCATTTTTAATACATCAATGCTCTGTAAGTCATGTAGGTTATCTTGTTCAAGTACTTTTGAGACTGCTTTACAACTTTTCATGCTACATAACTTCTTTTCCAATGATGTATAGTATGTATTAAATCGTGCCATCTTTTTACCTCTTAAATTAATTTTAATTTTATTTTTTTAAGTTTATTTTGTAGTAATGTAAAAAAGCTCATTTAGACGACTAAATCTAAATGAGCTACTATTTTGTTTTAATTTTAATTTCATGTAATGTGCAGTCTTGGCTAAAGTGTGCCAAAGCTTAGTCCATTTCTCTGAAAGACTCTGCTAATATTAGTTTGCAAGAAAGGATTTCTTAAAGCAAAAAATTCTAATACTAAATACAATGTTGTCTCTGTATTTTCTTTATGTTCTTTAATTTTGGTAAAGCATGTAAAATCGTTTGCGTCTGTTTTGAAATTATTGGGAAATGTTTTACTCAATTTTAGAAAGCGTAATTGAGTTAAATCATTTACAACTTTAACCTCGTCTTGGCTAAAGGTCACATCAAGATACGTTTCACTATTCCTGATTATCTCTAATTTCTCAGACAATACATTTAAAATTTCTATGATAGCACCTTCTTTCTAAAACAGGGTATGTACTGTGCTTAAAGTGTGTTGTCATCACACTTTACTATTCTTCAATAATAAACTGATTTAAGATAAAATCAGCTATAACACTTGCATGCGAGATATTTCCATTTAATAGAATTACAATAAAAATTCTAAGAAAACGGTATCCCATTGCATTCCTCATTTTGGCAGTTTTAGCATCAATCTGACTTAAAATTACAATAATACTATTAATCTTTTTTAACTCATCGCTCTTCACAATTTTTTCTGTAAAAACTAATAGTATTTCAGAAACTTGTCCCATGTTTGGATACCTAGAGTAATCAAGTCTAATTTTCTTATGAAACTTCATACGGTGGGAAACATAGCTAAGGTAAATAATACTCTTCAAAGCCTTTCGATCATTGTTCTTTCGTGTCTCTTTTGTACTGTGTGAGATAGAGTCTTTTAATTGAAGTAAGCAATCTTCAATGTTTAAATCACACAGTTTTCTTGTACCTTTTGCATTGATTTCTTTTAAACCGTAGATGTTTTCTAATTCATTTAAAATTGTGCTAAGAACCTTTGTATAAACATCTTGCTCTACCATGGCTAAAACATGTTCATTCCTGGAAGAGCATTATTGAATGGTGTAGACTGTGCTAAATCATCGCTCTGCTCACCATCTTCTTTGAGAATTTCGTATGCCTGCTGGTCGCTAATATCCCCCTTTAAAACCTGTTTAACAATATCTAAAGTAATCTTATCCTCGTCAATATTAATAATGTTTGGTCCCATCATTGCTTCAAATGGTTCCTCAAGTTCTGGGTACTCATCAAAGAAATTTAATTTAATTTTGTAGATAGACCTTAAATCATCAATGGATTTAGTGTACTCTTCTGGATTTAATCCGTAGTGCTTACAGAACTTATCATAGATTTCATCAATGTAAAATCTTTCATCCTTTTCCTGACAATTAACACTTTCCATGTCAAACTCAAAGTAAACAATGAATAATAAATTCTTAATAATATCTTTACCATAAGTAGAAAGCGTATTAAGATCCCTGAAGCTTGGACATGTCCATGAACTAGAATACTTAGTAACGATTACATTAAATTCTTTGATTATTACCAAAGTATTCTTGATGTACGCATTGAGAGAATCCCACGTCGAATAACAATGATTGTAAAATTTAACGATAGCATCAAAGTTCTGTATTTCTGCTGCTTCGATTATTTCAAGCAATTCATCAATATCATCGTCTGTTAAAACTGTTTCTAAATCAGGCTTAGCTAAAGCATTGGTTTCACTATTTTCTGAGATTTCTTTAAGATAGTCGCCAATCTCCTCATCAAAGCTCTGTAATCCTTTAACGATTGAAATACTCTGATTTAAGAAATTAAATAAATCTTCAGGCTCTAAATTTCCAATAGTATAATTAGCCTGATGTTCTTTTACTACAAAATGTTTTTCCATTTTTATCCTCCATTTTTATTTAAATTTGTTGAAGCCAATCAACGTCATCATTTTCCATGAAATTGTCAACTTGGCTAAAGTCATCATACTTCTGATTACTTAAAGCTATTTCTATTGTACTGTCATCTATGTACTTAGAATTTTTAACAGCAGCATCACACATTTTTTGTAATGTTTGCAATTCTTCATCTGTAAACAACAAATTCTTATTGGGTTTTTTATCTCTTTCCTGTAATTTAGTTACAGTTGTCTGATGTTTGTTTTGATAGTTTTTAACGTTTTGATTACTGTAGACTTCATTGTTAATGAACTGTTTTGGATCAATTCCTGCACAATCATACTCCAGGCAATCATTCTCCAAGTAGTCATTATCAATTAAATTTTCTTCTTTCGAGTCTACAATCCGATTATCATTTTGGGATTGCTTGTAAGCCTCATCAATCTCTGAAATTATACTGCTGTTTTGCAACCTATCCATATCTTCTTGGCTAAAGTGGTCAGAAAGACCACTTATAATTTCATCGTCATCCCCATCAGCATCGTCTTCAAAACATCCCTCAAGACCTCCACTAAAAACATTATCAGCACTTGTTGAATTAAACTCTTCGAAAAGATTTTTAACTTCATCATCTTGAGTCTCTTCATACTGGTCTTTAGTTGTAGCTTCTTTAGCAGACTTGGAATCTTTACATTCTTTACATTCTTGTTCATTGTTTTGTGAATTGCTCAAAATTTCTTCCAATTTAGAATGAATAGAGAAATCATAATTTTTTACAAATCCCCAGATTAACAAAATTGTTAACGGGGCTAAAGCTTGAAAAACTATTGGAAATTTACCATTTAGTAAATTCACATTGTTAAAGAAAATACCCACTACTACTTCAAGACCTATTATGAAAATAGCAATTGTTGTAGCAACTAATAACAGTTTTTCGATACGTTTTTGTTCTAAGTAAACAACTTTCTTACTAATTTCATTTACTAGTCTAAAAGGGGATAGCAGTAGCAATTCAATTATGCTTGATAAATAATCTGTAAAATTGTCATACTTAGTTTTTAAATCTTTTTCTGTGTATCTCATAGAATTACCATCACCCCAATTAAAATTGCTGAAGCGAAAGCATAATCAATTTTAATGCCAGATTTTTCTTTTCCAAAAAGTAAGACGTAAGAACTAAGTAAACAAAAAATCACAAAAGTTACAATTTTTATTATTATCTTTATTATCTCAATTACCACTCACTCTCCTCCATTCGATACTAAAATTATTTAAGAAAATCAAGGCATTCGCTTTCTCTGACATTTGAAAGTTTTCCTTTGCTATTGCAATCATACATAAAAATAAAAACTCTATCCTTATCAATGTTTTTATTTGTAAGTGTGTAAAGAATGTAAGAAGAAGTTGCTTTTACCACATTAACTGATGTTGCATCTCCTTTAAACTTTAAATAGGTATTAAGTGTTCTTTCTTCGTTGTCAACAGTTAACTGATTGTAAACAGACTGTGTTGTAAGATTTCTAATCTTTAACATGTTCTTGTCTAAATCTTCTACTTTGCTAAACTGGTAAAGGTCCTGTACTACTTCAATAGCAGTTTGCGTTCTCTTTGCTTCGATTCTCTTAATGTTTAAAGTAACAGCAAAGCACGATACCATGCTAACCATTACTATAATAATTATAGCTATCACAATAGAAAATTTTGTTAATCTTCCTCTGCTTTTATCCTTTCTATTTTCTTTTATTTTTGGCTTTTCACGTGAATTGACTGAATACTTTGTAGTTTTCTTTTCCACTCTATCACTCCTTTTATCAATCCTCCATTACTACCTTTTACTACTCTTCTAAAATTTTCTTTACGTCATAATACATTGTTCCCATTTCGGTCTGTATCTTATAACTTCCATTAGTACCATTTAAAATAGCCTTTCCTAAAACTGAATGAATACCGAGTACTTTGTCAATTATAGTATCTCCCTTTTCGTCCAGATAAAATTGTCTTGGCTCTGCTAAAGGTTTATGGTTTTCATCGGTCTCAATAATTTCTACTTTACACCCCAAACCAATACGTGGTCCTTTATCAATCTCAATGATTTCTACGTCAGCAAGTTCATCCGCAATTTGAATTAATCTTTGTCTACTTTGCTGGACATTTTTGGACGCTGTTGAGTACTCTTCATTTTCAGAAAGATCCCCTTTATCTCGTGCTTTTCTCTGCTCATCTAAATAGAACTCTAAATCTTCATTCAGTTTTTCTTGTTCTTTTATTAAAGCATCGTAACGATACTGCGTAATCTGTTTAGAAATCAATTTTAGTTCCCTCCATTTCTTAGTTTAATTTTTCTTTCTACAGCATGTGATTAATCCAACAATACTGATTAATTCAACAATACTGAGTAATCTGTTTAGAAATTAATTTTAGTTCCCTCCATTTCTTGGTTCAACGTATGCAACTACTGAAGGGTATTTTCTATTATCTTTACTATTTGAATTTTTTAAAGAATCAAGTGAATTGTATTTATCCCATTTATAAAGTGTTTTTAAAGTGTATCTTGAAATTATAAACGTGGCTAAACCCATTCTCGCTCTTCGATTGATTAACTCGTCTAAAACGGAATAAGCATCGTACCTGTAATAAGTATGAGTTACTGTAACGAAAACTACATCACTAGTCATGTAATCATCGTAAGTAAATCTACTATACAATTTATAATCCAACTTTTCTGAAGCTAATACTAATAAACGTTTTAATTCAATCGTGTCAATAAGTGGTGCAACCGAGTATCCATTTGCCAAAGCGTATTGCATGCACGAGTAAGCAAAAACTGTCTTTGAATACCCAGGAGGTGCTATAACATACACAGATTTATTTGGCACTCCACCTCCCTTAAAAATATCATCCAACTTTGTTAGCTGGTCTAAAAACCTAACAAACAATCTATCGTTGTATCTACCAGCAATATCAAACTTTTCTGGTAACTTCTCTGTATTATCATTCTCCAGAATTCGCCTATTCCAGAAAACTCCTTTGTAAGCTGATTGTATAATTTCAGCAGATCCTTCTTCAACAAGTGTAGTTTCTGTGTTTGCCTTAACTTGGCTAAAGCTGTCCATTTTTGGCAGCTTTGAAGAACTGCCAGCAGGAGCATGCCCGCACTCAGGGCAAACACAATCAACTAATCCTTGTCCACCACAGGTAAAGCAATACTTAGACATTCTCTATTCCTCCCATGCTTTAATGTGAGTTACACGTTCATCAGAAAGGCCATAAGCGTCTTCTTGACGTTTTAACTCATCACTATCGATTTTACGTATCATAGAAGCATACTTGTATACATCTAATCCTAAATTTTTATCCATACGTTCGTTAATTTTATTTGCTAGATTAGAAAAATTACACACTTCTTTAACATCAGTATTTAGAAATGTACTATCTGGAAATACAATTAAATTCCAAAAATGTATTGGTAATTCACCAAATTTCCTGTACATTGATGCATTTAAAGAACGAGTGTGTAATACATTCTGGTTTAAAGTGTTAAAAACAAATTTTGCTTTTTTATCTCTTGAACGAAGTTCCCATAGCTTATCGCTGTAAAAACCTTTCATTGATGTTATAAAATTCTTAGATTCAATTACAAAAATTCCTCCACTAGAAATCATTACAACATCAGTTTGTGTTTCTTTTTTAAGAGCGTAGCTAAATGAATTTACATTATGTAAAATGACTGCATCTGGAAAATCTTCTTTCAATTTTAAAACAACTTTAGTTTCAAACATTATTCCTAAGAACTCTAATGATCGTCTATTCATTTTTTCCTCTTAAATTACTTACATAATCATGTTGTGTGTTCACTTGGCTAAAGCCTTCCAAATCATGTTGTGTGTTCACTTGACTAAAGCCTTCCAAAGCGTATTGTGTGCTCACTTGCCTAAAGCCTTCCAAAGCGTATTGTGCACTTACTTGCCTAAAGCTTTCCAAATCATTCCGTATGCATTCTGTACCTGTTTAACTCTTGCAGGAGTTATCTTGGCTAAAGCTTTGCTTATAGCTGAGTAAGTCTTTGGTCTTTTAGCTTTTAGAGATTTGTTATTAAGTAAATAGTCTCTGTAGCTTTCTGCAAAGTACTCGGAAGCACTGGATGTTACGTAGGACTTGTTGTTTCCAACATAATTATTCTTCTCACTGTTATAAATATTTTTGAATTCGTTTGTATCACAATACTGGCCTGCAACGAAAGAAACAAAATGTCCCAACTCATGGTAAACAGATGTATCAGTATTTTTTACAGTAATCCTATGATTTGAAACTGAAAATACACCACTGTATTTTTTAAGGTAAGGGTCTACATAAATTTTAAATCCTAACTGATTAAAGGCATTCTTAACACTACTGTGTGCTTTAGGAGCTAACTTTTCAACACTAATAACACCACTGTACTTAGTGGTTGTTGTTGTAGTTGTTTTTGTTACAACAGTTGTTTTTATGACTTTAGTCTTAGAACCCTTAGTTAAAGTGGTTTTAACAATAGTTGTTGTTTCAATCTTTTTACGAATTGATGTGGCAACATTTGGTGCACTATTAGCATTTGTAGTTTTCTTACGTGTACTAGTAGTTGTTTTGTTTTTCTTTGCTTTTGAAGATAATTTTACTTTCTTAGTAGTTGTTTTTCTTGTTTGTGATACATTTGTTTTTACTGTGTCAAAAGCATTTGCTTTTACTTTAGCAGGCGTCATAGCTAAACAGCAGATACCAAGAAGTACTGCTGTTACTGTGAAAATTTTATTAAATTTTCCTTTCATCTTTAATCCCTCCAATTTTGCATTGTAGGATTAGATGAATACAGTTCTTAGTAATGTTTTGCTAAGATTGCGTACCTTGGATGGTTTAGTACTTGGCTAAAACTAGTCCTATACTAAACTTAAAAGATCTGCTGTAATTAGAATTTAATCTATCGTAGACTAAATTCTAAAAACTACATTAGCTTTTCACTAATGTAGTCTATTGCCTTGGCTAAAAGCCGTACTAACATTTAACTAATGTAATCTGCCTTGGCTAAACTGAAAGCCATATTAGCATTTCACTAATACAGCTTTACCTGTCATTTAAAGAATGCTATGTGCATCCTACTTTTGACCTCTTACTTTGACATCTTTTTAAAATTTATTTTTGTACTTATCTAAAGTTGTTATGCTGTCTGTTGCTGTTGACTTTAAAACAACTCCATTTTTCTTAGTACCGTTACAATTTCAAGTTCTCCATTTTCGCACTTGACATCAATGTCTTTTACCTTACTTGTATTGTTGAAGACTTCAAGGATTGCTTCCCCAAATCCTTTAAGGCGTTTTCCGCCATCTGGAAAACCTTTAACTTGGCTAAGCTCTTCTATTGTGTGAGGTTGCTTGGCTAAAAGGTTTTCGATTTCCTCATCTTTGTAAATTGTATAAGGTAAAGTATGCCTTTGCCCTACCAATTTACTACGTAAGCTTAAAAGTAATGCTCTCTGCTGTTCAATAGTGTCTTGTGTTACTTTGTTAACATTATCTGCCATTTTTGTATCTCCTTTTAGAAATTTATAAAGGAATGCTGTTTTTACGATGGTAATTCAATTCACAGTTTTAGTTAGTAATACCATTGTATCTTAGAAGTACATATTTCTTTCCACCCTTTTTACCATAATGTACTGTATTTTTACTTCCACTTTTATTTGCGTAAATAGTTGTTCCTCGGGCTAAATCGGTTACCTTTGATTCTTTACCAGCTGTAGCTTCTGCAACTGTAAGAGTATTCCCTTTATCTTTTAAGTAAAACATAGCATGGGCCTTTTTCTCTTCAAATGTAACAAGTACATCACCAGGTTTTCTGGCTTTCCAAGCTACTCGGCTAAAGTGACCATCCTTTACCAAATCCCTGCATGATAACGCATTAATTTTCATATCAGCATCGTAAAAACTTCTCCAAATGAAAGTAGCTGCATCTAAATGTGACGGATTGTTTGAATCGTAACAATAACCGTCGCAACCTTTACTATGTCTGCAGGCTTTGTAAGGAGTTCCTAAACGACCATAAATACCTTCCATCAATGAAACTTGTTTTGGTGTTAAACTGTTTGATTCCAATCCAAGCTGGCTTAACCAGGTATTCACTTTAGAATTGGTTGATGAACTTCCATTATTAGAACTGCTGTTACTACCACCCGGAACATAGGTACCGGACTTGGCTAAATTGTTTAGATATGTTGCAGGATTGGTTGGATCTATACCAACTCCAGATACTTTTAGCATTTTAGCGTAAACGTATTTACCCATCATGCAAGCACTCACTAAGTAACCACCGCCTACTAAATCGTAACAACTTACTAATGTGTGATTTTTTCCATCAGAATATTTAATTTTCTTATTAACAACACAGTAAACACTACCCCAACCACGCTTCTTATTGTATTTTGAATCATCGTAATCACTATTTGTTTCATAAACTGTTTTGGTTTGTGCGGATGTAAGGGACTCTCCTGAAATGTTTTTGATTGCTGTGTTTAAATTACTAATACGTGATTTTACCTGGGCTAAAGCTTTACTACTACTGACGTTTTCACTTGGATAAAGCTTATTCCACACATCTATAAAATCATTGCGATGACCGCTTAAGTATTTGTACGCATCTTGGCTAAAGAACCAATTGTTTGAATGAGCTGCTATTGCTGCGAAGATTAATCGTCCTTTGTCAGAGCTTGTGAGACTTGAAAGATTAGCTTTTGAGTTTGACATGTAACTAGAAAGTAATGAAGCTGAATTATTAAGGGCAACTCCTAAATTGTAATTATTATTTTTTAATACTTTGCTTGCTTTGTCACTAGACTCTTCACCTTCAGGATTATATCCGAAGCCATACGCACATTGTAAAACACCACCTTCACCTCTGTTGTGTACGCTCGCGGCTAAAATGGAATTCTCCTCACTTGTAAGTGAGCCGGAGTCTACCCTATAGTGTTTAATAAAGTTATTAAAACGTCTATTAAGACTTGCTATGTTATCTGGTATGTAATGCTGTTCTGCTTTCTTTCTTCCAGAATTGCTAACACCATTAATAGTGGACTTGGCTAAAAAGATATTGTTTCCCTGCATACACCATGGAGTTCTATCCTCTGGGTTGTCTGCTCCTTCGCTCAACCATGAACAACGTCCTCCACCGAGTTTTTGCCATTCCTTGTCCCCGAAACCACGTACTGTCATTTGTTCTGGTGTCAGTCCTTTGTAACTTTGTTTCCAAACTACCTTATTATTTTTGTATGGAAGGTATGACTGGGCTAAAGTGCCATCATAAGTTCCAGTTTCATTGACCTGCATACCTAGCAAAGTACTGACTTCAACAAAGTTAGTATCTTTAGTTGTAATCTTTCCTTCTTGCAAATCTTTGTAAAGATTTAGTAATTCTTTTGCATAGCCATCATTCATTTTAGCAATTAAAAGTAAATTAACTCCTGCACCTGACGATGTGGAAGTGGTACCTTCACCTTGTGTTTCTTTACTCTTATTTCCAAATACCTTTTTTAATTTTGTTATTAATTCAGTATTTTGTGCATTAGGATCATTTGGTTGTGCATTACTTTGATTAGATACTAAATACATATAATCAGAATTGTCTGTGGCTAAATGTGAGCACAGACCTACAGTACCTAATGTTATGAATAAACCTACACCTGTAAGAAATTTTGTAAATTTCAATTTATCACCTCTTTAATTTTAAAATAAAAATACCGGTAAGCTTTTACACTTACCGGTACTATGGTGTTGATTTAATTATTTATTTCGTGGTTGTAACATGATTGTTTAGTCTAATACAGGTAATGGAATTTCTACGCCATCCAATCCATCCAGAACAGTCTGTGCTAAAGAGAATAAAGGTAAGAACTCACAATCGGAAGGTTCTGCTTCATTACATTTTGAGAACAACGGAGAGCTTTCTTCATAGTATTTACTAATGTTGGCGTGCTCTGCTATCTTTGCAGGAACCTTAGCTGAAGAAGTCGTAATGAACTTGTGTAGGTGACCACTTTCAGATTTAATGAGAAATCCAATACTCTTTTCTTTTTTCTTTCCTTTACCTTTTCTTTTCTTCTTCACTACGCACTGAATGCTATCACCACAAAGGTGTCTGTAGTTAATCATAGCTTTGTAGATTGTGCTGTAAATAAAATTGTCCATTAGAGAATCTTCCCAATCAATGACACCTTGTAGCTTTGCTAAAGTTCTAAAGACAGCATGCTCTGTGAAGAATACTTTGTATTTTTTGGTGGAGATTTTCTCTTTTTTGAGATTGTAGATAGGACAGAGTTTAATTACACTAAAATCGATCAAAGCTATGATAATCCGTTCTAACTGAGTGGTTTGGATTTCTGGGCTAAAGCGTCTTAATAATTCCCAGACCTCCAAATCTAAATCAGTAAAGGTGTTTTCCTTAGCTAAAGCTAGCCATACAATACTAGTTAAAACTTTGTAAACAAAGGCCTCACTTACATCTTCTCGCTTTGCTATGGTCTTACAAACTTTTAAGATCTGGTCGTAAATTTCATTGTAGTAATCTCCATCCTCATAGTATGTTTCTACTACCTCCGGATAACATCCTACATTCTGGTAAACCTCTAGTGCATCTGCGAACCAAATATCATTGTGTTTGCCATTTTTGTCATTTCTGCCATCTGCTTCTTGGACTCCTATGCCATCTACGGTTGTAATGTAGTCTTCTTCAGCTCCGTAGAGACCTAAGAATTCTTGGAAAGTAATACCAGTCATTATGGCAATGTAGGTATGTGGTGAATATACAATGTTAGAATACTTGGCTAAAGAGTCCTCAAGAGTACAGATTAGTCTAAAGTCAAACTGATTTAAATAGTTTATTAAACCAGTTGGGTCTTTACTAAACTGTAAGTTCTTTATTATCAGTACTGAATTTTTAGTATTGTCCAACGCTCCTTCATTACTGTAAATGAAAGAAAAGGCAGGGTGTAACCCATGTGTATCACCGTCTTGTGAAAGATCTGGGCTAAAGTCCTTAGAGTTCTGTACATCCTTAGAGAATTTCTTTGAGAACTCCTTTCCGATCTTATCTTCTAAATCAATGATGTAATAGTGTTCGAAATTCTCTTTGACATAATGCTGAATGCTGGTTGTTTTACCAACGCAAGGTGGTCCTTGGACTACTAGAACATCATTAACATTGTGCTGCCAAATGTAAAGATCATTATCAATTTTTCTTTCTAAATACATAGAACCTCCTTAATAATTTTAGTGTTAATTCCTATTTAATGATTCATCATTATTGTGCTATTATTAGTTCTCCGTAATGCTAATTCAAATCTGTACTGCTGTTTAATGTTTGGATATTTTTCCATATCTACTTCTGACTCAAACATTTTAACTGGTCTTACCCAGACTTTGAATGGTTCCTCGGCTAAAGCGTCTAAAGCCCTGTACACCACAACGTCCTCTTCGAGGTATTCCGCATAATAAAGAATTTCGTAGAGATATTTACCACTACTTAATTCATCTTCATTAACGGTTTCTCTTTTGAAATGTCTAACTATATCTCCCGGATAAAACTTATGTTTTTCTCCTAAAGTGATGCATGCTTGGCTAAAGCAGAAATTATTAGCCAATAACAATTCTGTTTTAGCCATGAAGGTCTCAAGCAGTCCACATCTAATTTTACCAGTGTAAACTTCTTGATAAACAATAAGCGCATTTCCCGTTTCTGTATGTTCTGCAAAATTAAGAATTAAGTATGATTGTCTGTTTTCTGTTGAGAAAGGCTGTTTAGCTCCAACTACGATATCTCCGATGTGTAATGTGTCATTAATCATTTTTAGTATTTCCTTTCTTGTAATAAAATTATTATTGTGTTCTTTGTTTTGGTAAAATAAAAGCACTCAGGGAATTTAGTCCTAAGTGCTTATGGTGAGTGTTATCATTCTTTTGCGGTTCTCTTGGATGTGCTGAGCATTTTGAAAGTGTGTTGCAATCCTTAGAGATATGTTAGACCTTTGTGATTTTCTTGAAGTCTTTTAGAACTCTTTTAGTGGTGTACAAGGCCTCTACCACTATCGGTCATGCAAAGGGTGCCGATTTGGATCTTTCTTCCACTTGGCTAAAGTGGTGTCCATTTTACGTTCAAAGTAAAGTTCTTTGTTTTCTTTTGAAATCAAATTAATACCTCCTTCTTGTAGCTTATTTCTTTTTCTTCTTTAATCCATACAATTTATGGATTTTCTTCTTGGAATATCGGAGAACTCTGGAGTCCGAGTATTTTTCTAAAAGTGCATTCTCCATTTCTTTGCTAAAGGTAAAAAATGTTCTTTCTTCACTTTTTGTCTTTTGTAGCATGAAAAGCACCTCAGGTATAACGTTAATAGAATAGTCTGGGCTAAAGCACACATCCTTGCACTTATCAATGTCTTCGGATGTACTCGATTCATAGCACCCATCTTTGTACTTATCAATGTCTGCGGATGTATTCGATTCATAGCACACATCATCATTACACTTACGTAGGAAGATGTTTTTGTCTTTAGTTAAGCATCCTGCCCTGTGAGCATCGTAAACATAAAAAGTTAAGTCTGCTGCTGCCTTTGTTTTTTCTGGGCATAGGATATCTTGGCTAAAGTAGTTATGAAAAAGAATATCTGTGAAATGTAAAGTGTAGTATTCTGTATCATTTCCTTTCTGCATATCGTAGATAGGTTTCTTGGCTAAAATGCCATAGTTAATCAACTCTGCCAGTATTTCTCTTACCTGTTCATATTTGAAGGCGTAATTAAAGTATGTTCTTTCTAAGTAATTAGTTAAGTCAAAAGCAATGTCTGTAAAGATAAAGTTCTGTGTTAAAGCTACTTTGGTGAAAGCAGTTAAGAAATCAAAAATAACTTCGTAATTGTAACCAAAATACTTAGCGAAGTTGTAGACATAATTTATGATGATGTATTTTGGTTTGATCTTTTCTAACTCAGGATCTAAGTATGCTTCCAGACATCTTGGAAAACCTCCACACTGTTTGTACAACTTAAAGACATCTTTAGGGCTTGCTCCCATGTCTGTTGTTCTGTAAGTATTGTAGGCTTTGCTAAACTCTTTGATCGTCATTGTTTTCATTCCAATGATAGTTAAGTCTGTTACAAGATAAGATGTGTCACCAAAGAAGTGCGGACTTATTACTGTTACTGCGATTTTACAGTTATTGTATTTTCCAAGTCGTGATACAATGCTTAGGAGTCCAAAGACATGGTCGGCATTACGAAGAATTAGTAAATTGTTTGGGTCTTCTAGGAACTCTTCCCCTGTTTCACTCTGTATGAGGAATTCTAGTTGTGTGTAGTCATCTGTTCCGACATTTCGAGGTTCTAATTTGGAATTGAACTTTATGTTAGATCTTGATTTGAAATCAGTCAGGTCAATGACTTTTACTATTTTAAAGTTTCCTGTTAAATTAAGCAAACTAGTGAACTTACCTACATCGGGTGCACCACGTACAATTAAAGGTGTCGGATTTTCTTGGTTAAAGTGTTTTAATAACTTCTTGTCTATGTCTCTTTTGAAATACATAGTAAACTCCTTTCTGAGTGTATTCTTAATGTAAATTAAAAAAAGCCAATGGCTGTTACACCAAAGGCTTCTGAGTTAAAGTAAAATATTTTATTGTTTTTGGTATGCTTGGATCTTCTTGGATCTCACTTTGTGAAGTATTCCCTTTCTATTTTACTGGGCTAAATTGTTGATAATTATGTCAAAATTAAAATAATGACATTTTATTATTATCGGATTTAAAATCCATTATTTTAAGATTACTTAATCTTTTTAACTCTTCTGGCATAATATCTTTTACTTTTTCTTGATTATGTTTATTATAATAAAATTGATGTAATGTGCCTTTAGTGTATTTCCATTTAGAATCTGAGTACTCCTCGGCTAGATGGGTGAAGTATCTTTCCCAACTTACATACTCCTTACATTCGATGTAATCTGACGGATTTTCAAGTATCTGTGTTAAATTTCCAAATGAAATAACACCTGCTTTTAAAAGTACCCATTCGAAACTTTCTGGTAAATAAAAAGTAATACGTTTGTCAAAATCAGATTCCAAAAACTCATAACAATCACTAATCAGTGAACCAAATGCTGCACCATCTACAATACAAAGAATATTTTTGGCTTTAGCTGAAATAAGTTCATTTAAAATATTTGCAGCACCACCTGCGCTTATTACTTCTACTTGGTTAAAGAAGTGACTATAAAATTGATAACCTGATTTAGAATCTTCAGTGATAATTAAATCAATATTAGAATTTATTTCAGGAAAATTAGAATAAACTTCTTTAAATGTGTAAACCTGTTGTAAACCTTTTTTACTACTCTCTATTTTATAAATTTCTTGAAAACTATAAGGTAAAGTTTTTATTGAATTTCTACTTACTATTACAAAGTAATTACCAGATAAGGCAACATATTCAGCAAATTCTACTGAATAAATAAATCTGTTATTTTCTTCGATAAAAATAATTGTATCGTACAATCCTTCAAAAACCTCTAACCAGTTTCGACTTTGATCGCTTCTTAAATAAACAAAATAATTAGCATTTGTGATAACCTTACATGTATGCTTTTTCTCTATAGTTTTAGAATCTTGTAAAATTTCAAGTAACGTAGTTTTTCCTGTTGCGCTATTACCTTCTAAAATTGTAATATTTCGTTTTACATCAAAAGAATAAAATTGTTTTTTATTACTCACTTCAAAATGAAAAATCCCTTTCATTTCATCACCCCTAATCAAAAATAGCTTCGGGTAATTTACCGGAAGTAACCATTGCTTCTGCTTTGAATAATTCTAAAACATAATCTTGCATAGTACGAACCTCTTTACCTGTATTTAAAATCTTTATACAAAAATTATTCTCAAAACGCATAATGTGCTCCAAATATACTACTAAATCTTCATGCTGAATCAAAGCTTTTTCTTCGGCAATTTTAAGAATCCATTTTGCACAATTATCTCCACAATTCGAAATATTGTAAATAAAATTAGGATCTTTAAGTAAAAGAATTAAAACTTTAACTCCTCCTGATAAATGTGTTGGTGCAATTGGACCAAGTACAGGACTAATAATTAAGTATGGACCAACCACTTCGGAATCATCAACATCTTTTACCATTTCTTTTACGAGTGGATCATCAAACCATTCTGGTTCAAAAACACCATCGAAATAAAGAGGTGCATTTGTCAATACAGTTACATTTCCACCTTTATACCAAACATTTAGCATACTATTTCTCCTTTCTATTTTACTGGGCTAAAAACTAAAATTCGTACTTAGCAGTTGCTGCGCTCCTTTGATCTAAAGATAGCAGTACTGCCATTTTAGTTCTATTGGCTAAATCACAAGTCCTTACCTCTGTCATGGATTGCGAACTTGCTACTCAATTAAAGCCTTGTTCTATTAAAGTCCCAAAAGGCTGTTACACCTAGAGGGACTGGACTAAATCGAAGCAAAGAGTTCTTGGCTAAATCTCTTGCTCCTATTTAATGTTCTCATTAAAATCTCTTGTCTTGAATTGCTCAAGCATGTATTGAGGTACAACAGTTCTGTAGATAGCTTTGTCGACATCAACTCCTGTGTCGTAGAGAATTGCAAAACAGTTTTGCCATCTGTTGGTGGATTTGTCGTTAATCTTCTCTAGCTGCTTCTGAATTGGCTTACAACCGTACTCCTTGACTAAAAGGTCAATATCACCGTCCTCTAGCTTACCAACTATCTTGGTGGTAATGTTGGACTTAATAGCATTCAATTCATTATTGTTGAAAACTGATACAGCATTGAGTAACAGGAAAATCATTACGTTGTTACTTCTAGAACCTGTTACAGCATGACTTATTGTTTCTACTAGTTTACCAAATTGATTACTTCTTTGCAACTCTTCGTAGAAAGCCGCTGTATGTAACTTCTGTTCTTTTCTAATGGATTGCTTTTTCGTGTCTAAATACTGCACCATAAAAACTCTTAGAGTGTCCATTGTGTCAAGCATTACATCGGCGTTCTTGTTGAAAGAGTAGATTACTAATGGTTTTCTAAGAACCTCAGCTACGGTGATTTCATTCTTAAATGCTTTGCTGTAACGTCCCTCTGTTACAAAGTAAGTTGAGCAGCGAGTTCTAATTACTGAGCATAATTCACGCTGATCTTCGCTATAAGATTTGGTCGTGGCTAAATCGGAAATAATATCAATAATATCAGCGTACTTCATTCTTCTTGTATTAACAAATGTTTTTGGATTCTTTGAATCCACGTTATTCTGTGAAAAGTACTTTAAGACTGCCTGCTCTAAAATGGTTTCTAAGTCAGTGACGTTACCCTCTTCTGGCTTTAAATTAACCATGATTGAAAGTAAGTTAACTGTTGCCCTTACTGCCATTCTAAAGTAGTATTCGCAGTTCTCTCTTGTGCATCCAAAGTCATCAAGTCTCATTGTGTTGACAAAACGTGGATTCTCGTCGTCCATATTAATCTCAACACCATCAACAAACTTAAGAAGTTTTCTCCATTCACGACCTTTAATATCAATGGCTGAAACATGAATATCTAACGCTATCAGACTTAGAGCAATTTGAAAAGCACTAAATGTCTTACCTGCACCAGACTTCGCTAACATCATTATTACCTGTGCTGCTCCTGAGTTAAAGAAGTCTACCATCAATGGTAATTTCGTCTCGGCATCCAAACCAAGTAGCAATCCTTTACCACCAACGAGACCTTTTGTCTTGTATGGCATTTGCTCAGTTAAATTCTCATTGCTCATTAACATTGGGGCAAATCTGCGTACATCATCTCTAATGTATGTTGCAGGTCCGAAGTTAGATAAGTATGTTCCAATCCTGCCTACAATTTCTTTAAACCCTACATTAAGTGAGCCAAGCAAAGACATTAATTCTTTCTTGTAGATTTTCATGTCTCTTTTAGTAGGTGCAGACGCTTGTATAAAATAGTATGTGTGCACAAAAGTACCGCCACTTGTAGCTGTTTGATAGATATAATTATAGCTATCATAGTTATCTTTAATTCTATCTAACTGATGTTTTGTAATATAAAACTTCCTACCGTCTTGTGTGTAACCAGTATGTCCAGTTGCTTGCTCAGACTGTGATAACTGGTTAAAAACTGCATTGTATTTAGCATAATCATCCTCAGCACGGTGGAATTGTCTTTTGAAGACATCATTATTTACATTCATTCGTAAAGGAACGTTGTAGGTGTGTACAATTGTTTTTACCGTTGGGCACAACTTGAACATTTCTTTACGAATTACTTCTGTTATGTTTAAATCATTATGTACAGGAAAAGAGTAAATGTACCAAGCTTTACTAATCATTTTATGTGTAACAAAACGATCATAAAGTGGTTTAATCCCTAAAAGAGAAATCTTTTCCTGATTTATCAGATTGCCACCAGATAACCAATTGGCGAAGTAATCTGAATATAAATCTATTAATCTCAAATAATTACCTCCTATATCTAGGAATTGTGTTGACTCCCTCCGGCGCTACGCGCCTCCGGTCAAACAACTGGGTCGCTTCGCTCCCAGCTCTCACTGTGCTAAAGCTTAACTCAGTGGCTGTCGCTGTTCTTACGGGGCTAAAGCAACCGCATCAAATTGACTCAGCAAAGAATTTACTAAGGGCATAAATTCTTGTAATTACAGGACGTGATGATAGGAATAAAAATCTTCTTTCTCTGTCTTTCATCTCCTCTGTTTTTAATTCTGGATAATAATCCCATGAGATTCCATTTTCCTCATCACCTGCAAAATTAACTATTGTGTTCTCTTTTTTAATATTGTAGGACTCTAAATGTTTTAAGGTTCTACACAGGTTAAATTGTAAGTAGCTTCCACTAAAAATTAAGTCATTCAAATCTTTGTGGTCAAACACTAATAAAACATCTAAGTTAGAATTATTAGTTAAGAGAACATCGAACAATTTTCTGTAGTCTGCCGTTTTACAAATAAAATTATGTACAATGGCTTCTTCCGATGTAAATTTATTGTATAATCTGTAGTAATAGTTTGGAAGAGTTGAAAGCTTTCTTGTCTTCGCACTGTCATAGAGTCTAACAACTTTAACTGATTTGTGATACTGATTTGTAAACACATAATACAGTGTTTCAATAAAAGTATCCAAATAAATTAAATCTTCGAATTCTTTGAAATAAATAATTAAAGGTCTGTTTGTATACTTGGTTAAATCAACCTTTTCGTAAACATCTGCGGAAAGGACCGATTCATAAGTTTTTAAAGAAGTGTTTAATTTAAATACTTTTTGTACAATGTCTGCATAACCTTCTACGAATTTAGAATTCTCCTTTTCTAATTTAAGATTTTTTGCATCCGATACCTCATACAATTCTTTGTATCTATCACGATCAGTAATCGTTAAATCTAAGGTATCTTTCAATGACAAGTATTCATTAGCGAGACTTCTTAATCCTGCATTATAATTAACTGTGTCTTTTAGAATTCGCTTAGCTAAATCTCTGTTGGTAGTCTGCGTCACATCTATCTGTAATTCTTCAGGTGCCTTGGCTAAAGTGGTGTCCCCGTAGACAGCACTTTGAACGAGATCAAAGTCAAGAAAAGTAATATCACAACTGTAAAGAGTTGCAATTCCATTAAGTCTTCCCTTAAACTGTTCAACATTACCAAGACAAAAGATATCTAAATCAAAAAGCTCTTTGTACAAGATAAGGTCTGATACTGAGTTAGCTTTGTTGAAGTATCCTTCAAGAATAATTAATGTTTTGGTTTCTGCGATTAACTCTTTTGTAAGTTCGCTAAAATTGTTTATGAAACTTATTCCATACAAACCAATTTCAGATACATTTGTTTTGATTTTTAATCTACTTGTATCATCCAAATACAGGATTGCCCGTAAGTGTTTGGTACTTTCTACACCGAATTCATTATCATAATTTGTGGTTGAATTATTTTTCTGTAAATTCATTGGCATTCAATTACTCCTTTCTTTATTTTAGTAAAATACGTAACTCTGCTAAAGCTCTCACACCTCCAGTAGCTTAATGCAAAAGCTCCGGGCTAATGCTCTTACACCTCCAGTAGCTTAATGTAGAAGCTCTTGGCTAAAGCTCTTACACCTCCAACAGCTTAATGCAGAAGTACGCACCTAAATGTAAGTCTTCGAATTTAATTGGAGATACAACTTTACACTGATTTGCTAAAATTTCTTTACAAGTCTTGTCATCAAGTAAGATTGAGTCGTCCATCACATTAATAACATTATTTAAAATTACCATTGTATGTGCCTTGTCAACCACTCTGCTAACGTAGGTATTCATCAGCTCAACGTCGTGCTGTATTACGGATGTACAGAGAAATAACTTTGATAGCATGTCACCAACAATTTTCACGGCTTTTTCCATATAATTGATTGATGTTACAATAAAAACATAATCATAAGTATCTACTCTGCTAAAGAAATTCTGTAGGAACTCTGACTTAACATTTCTCTCTTTTTCGTTAGTTAGACCGCATACTCCAATTACTCCCTTTTCAACTTTACAATTCTGCAGTAATTCAATCATACTGTACTGTTTGCACTTAATTCGATTTAATACCATTGTGTCATAAACATCCTGATTATCTGTGTAATCTAATACCAACAGTGACTTCCATAAATCGATTGCAGACGTGGCTAAAGCACAGGTCCAAGTTGTAATACCTGACTTGGCTAAACCGGAGATACAAATTGTTTTGTTACCATGTAAGATAGAATCAAAACTAACTGAACCAAACGAAGGTCTTACAAACTTCTTCATTGGTTTCATACTGTCAACGTATTCAATACCACTTTCAGTCCTGCTTGCATTTTCTTTTGCCTTTTCATAGTTTCGGTTAGACTCGTAATCGAATGGCTCAATGGTTAAACCTGTGTCCAACTCTGGAAGAAATACTTCTTTTGACTCATTGGAATTCTCAACCCTGTATACATTTTTACGTTTATTTTTAAATTTAACGCTTTCAGTAACTCCAAGTAATTGATTATAAATGTCCTCATAAGTCATGGTACTTTCAGACCGTTTGACCTGATAATTGGTGTAGCCAACGTCCTCCATTACTGATTTAAAATACTCGATTGCTTTTGTATTCTCATCTGGATTACCATTCACAATGCATGTAATTTCGCCTGGATCAAAAAAGCTTGACTTGGCTAAAAGGTTCTTAAGAATTCCCATATCATACCTAATACTGATTTCATCAGGTTGATACAAGTACAACATTTTATCGACTTTAATGATAGAATTCTTTATTTCATTAGAATTTTTACTTAAAGATTCATAGTAAAAAGGAACTTCAAATGTACCTCTTTCTGTCATAAAATCTCTAAGATTTTTAGAATTCTTTCCTGCTACGATTAATAATTTACTCATAGCTAAACTCCTTTCTCTTTTAATTTTATTTAAAAATAAAAATCCTAAAGAGCTTTGACACTCTCTAGGATTGGCACTTTAGCTAGTTGTCTTGGCTAAAGTCTTCTTCGTCGTTCTGAATTTCTTCATACGTTTTAACTATTTTTTTCTCGCCAGTTACTAAGATTGCATCTGTATTTAAATCTGACTTGAATACCCTACCATCGTTTGATTTTAATGAAATAATTTTTACGATTTCACTAAAATTACTATCAATTCCCTCTGACAGTTCGATAGCTTTCATCATGGCTAAATCGATGGCTTCAACACTGTAGAACTCTCTATAGAAGTCTAATGTCTGACTTAGGTCTAAGAAAGTTATTTGTCTAAAGCAGGTGATATGCCCCCTAAAGATTTTTAAAAGATGTTTAATAACAGCTTCCAAATCTTCCAATTGATAACTCGATGCAGTCTGAAAACTTAAGTACAGCTGATCTACATTACACTCTTGAAGTGATACTCTGATTATTTCGTCAGACATGGCTAAAATGTGAGGCTTTAAATCCTCATACTTCGTAGCATTTACATTGGCAATGTAATTATCAAATTCTCTGGATTTCTTAAAGTTTTCTGAATCACTTACTGTTCTAAATGTGAAATTATTATTTGTTAAAACTTTGAATGCTTCTTCTAAACACTGCTTTGTTTCATTAGCTTTATAATTTTCATTAGAACCGAACTTAAATCGAATAGTGCATGTAGCTTGTCCATTATCGTACTCAAAAGCATGCACGTAAGCATTTCGGCTTACTTGTATCTCATGCGTAGAGTCTTTTCTTAAATGCATAAAACGTGCAAAAGAATCACTATTCTTATCTGAGTATTCACGCATTTTAGCTTCTTCATTAAATATCACGTATCTAAAGATAAAGATACCAAAAAAGATAAAGATAACTAACTGGACTAAAACTAGTACAAACATAGGGAGTCCAGCTATAACTACAAGTACTCTATGTAAGATTATAAATAGAAAGAAATTTGCCATTAGAAACAATGAAACTATAAAGGTAGTTTTATCTGCACCAACCAATTTTTGTCGATTTGCAACCCTTTCGTAAATGTCTAATGGATAAATCTTGTCTCTTTTATCTCTCATCGTCTGTTACCCCCTTTGTTTTCATCACCTTCGTAAATCCCTTCAATCAAATCATTACTAGCATTATAATTGTTTTCATAATCGAAAGAACCAACTGAGTTGTCTGCAAAGTCATCAATATCACTATCAATTCGGTATGAGTCGAAAACACTTCTTTCTCCTTGGCTAAAGTCGGAGTAAGAATTTCTCTGTCCATAGTTCACGTTAGTTGTATTAACCTGCATATTTTGCTGCATACCTCTACCAAAAGGTAAATGCTTGGCTAAACCGGTGATCTTTGCATTAATTGTTTCATTACCTAATGTTGCAAAACCTTTTACTAATGAACTAAGTAATACTGCTAAAACATAGGTTATAAGGGCTAGGACTAATAGAGTTAAGAGCAGGGCTAAAGGACTGCCATTAAGCTTTGAGACACCTACAAGGCACAAACTTAAAATGGTAAACAATGCAAATACGATTACATTGCACTTTAGATAACCTGTAATAGGTGCTTTCAAATCATTTTGAGTAAATAGTTTAACTACAAGTAACGTGGCTAAAGCTACATAAAGCACCGACACTAAAAGTTTCAAAATAAAAACAACGAGATACATAAGTACAACATCAATATCAAAGATAACTAAGAAAAACCATCCAAGATCATTTCCAACATAATTAACAATGTCCATATCTAAATTGACATATTTATTATAATCACTTGTGTAAATACACTTAGCTATATCTCCAAGATTATACTCATCATAGTTAATACAGTATGGATATAACCAGTTTCCGTATTCACTTGCCTGCTGAGTGAACGCAACCAAAGCTCTTAATGAAATAAGTTTAATCATAGTATCATCAGACATTGAACCAACCTCGTCAGACATATCATAAATAAACTTCTTTGTTTGATAATTTACGTATACAACTAAAGAATTCAATTTATCCTTGACAGGTTCCCAGTCTGCGGTGTAGTAACCATTCTTTCTTAATGTTTGTGCCCATAAAGTCTTTTTCTCACTATCACCAAGATTGTATACTAAATCACCAATGCCTAAGTAATCAGTACCACTGCCAAACTCTTTAGTTAACTCTTCTTCCACAGTCTTGTTATTTAAAGCCTCTTCCTCTTGGTCTGAATCAGACAAATTAGTTTCTTCAACATCATTTTGCTTGTAATTACCAGGAGTTGTGAAAACTGGACTATTTACAAAACTGTAAACTAAGTAACTATCTTTTACTGTGCTCTGTGCATACGTTGTTGTTTTTCTCGGAATGTCGTAGATCTGGGCTAAAGCGTTTAGCTTGCCAACAAATCCATCGACAATTTGATAGTAAGGAGCATAGTAATCTAAGTTATTACTAACTGTTTTTGTAGCCTTTAAAGTGTAAGTACCTTCGCCACTGTCTTCGTAAGAACCAGTAATTGGTAATGTATTAAAGAGAACATCAGCACTTATCTTAAGTTTATCACCCTCAGCGTAAAGACCAGAAGCTTGATCAACGATGTATTTTTTACCACCTAATAACTGTGATTGCTCCACATTAAGAGAATCCGCAAAGTCTGCAAAATCTTTCGTACTCACTTTATACAATGTTAATGAAGTTGTTTGATTTAAGAAATCCCCATCATTGCCAACACTAGAAACATGTGTATCCTCAATATCATTAATTTCAGCAGACGTTCCTAAAACTTGATAAGTAAGATTTTCACTCACATTATTAATAACAGAATTGTAAGCTAAAGGTAAATATACTGGTACAATATTAACAAAAGCGTAAGTAATAGCCAAACTAACTACTACCATAACTACTGACTCTATCAAATCTCTTCGCATACGCATGAACGCAGCTAAAAAGATTAATGCAACAATAAAACAGAATGGAATCCAATACTGCCTAATCATTCCAAGAAGATTTCCAAGAATTGGATCAGTGTAAGTATTCTTTAGTCCAATGACACCATCCAGTTTACCTAACTTACTAAAGATTGAATTGCTCAAATCAATCAACTGTGTTGTAAATCTTTCAAGCGTATTCTTTACATAAGTATCATATTGCAGCTGGAAGTTTTTCGCATAACCAACAGGATTGTTTGTACCATTTGAATTACAAAAGATAAAGTTATGACAAATATAATTATCATTCAATTTAGACGTACTACCACTCTCGCTAGCATCTCTTGTATAGTAAGTATATAAATTACTAGCGATGGATGCACCAACCGAACCATCAGTATCATCTTTAGGTACATACGGAAAGATTATCTTATCGTCAACCAATGGTGTCTTTTTCATTACAATAGAACTCCAATTATACAAATCGGAATTTTTCCAATTTTGGTAAGAACCTATTGCATAACGTCCAGTGGATAAAATATCTAAGCTGTCAATACTGTTAGCATAAAACTCTCGTTGGAGCTTGGCTAAAGCGATCTCGCTTGTTTCATCAACACTGTCATCACCATTAATTAAATAAGCACTTACATCAGCATCGGTGTAATCTTCATCCATCGTATTAGCCATGGCTAAATATTTACCAACATCATTCTTTGAAGTGAATTGTAAGTTTTCACTATTTGTGATATTGGATGGATAATTATTCATCCAAGCTGCTGTATATGGATTATAATTAGCATTGTCACTGTACAATAAAGGATTGGCTGCTCCTGGCAAAATTACCAAGTTATCATCAGTAACGATATCTCCGTAGCAATTCATATACAAAAATCTAGATGACTTGCTCTTTATGATGCTTAATGCACTTGCATTCTTAAGAATGTTTCTAAGCAGCATTGATGTTGTGTTATCAACTGCTCGTTCATAATCTGTGCCGTAGAATAAAACAGGTTGCGTCATAATATTTTCATCAGTCACTTCATCATATGAATAGGTGGCTGTGTCTAAATTATATTTCTTTTCCTGCGTGCTTTCTACAGCCGGAGTTGTGGTTGTAGTTGTTGCTGCTGTTGTACTTGATTCTGTACTAGTGTCATTGCTAGCATTGTTAGAATCATTGTTGGCATTGTTAGAATCAGTGTCTCCATCATTGTTAGAATTCGCATCTGTGTTTGTATTACCAGAAGTCTCTGTTGTCTTATTTTTAGCATTTTTTACAGCATCATTAACTTTATTTTTAACGTTTTCAATTTGATTATTATTGTTATTATTCTTGTTAGTTGCGTTATTATTTTGATTTGTTTTAGCAGCGTAAACCTCCAATGGTTGGAAGTTCTTGGCTAAAGCTTCTAGAATCCTGTCGTTGCTAGCTTTTATCTTCTCACCTTTAGAGAAGTCATATTTTGTTAATATTACATTTTGTTCTTTCTTCTTTGTGTTTGATGGATAGTAATAACCGTTAGCTTTATACTCTGCTATAATGTAGTTATACTTAGTTCCAACACCAGCGTAGCTTGCTTCTTTATTTCTTGTGTATCCTTTAATCTTGCTTTCTTTAAAGTCCTTGGTTAAAGTGATACAGTTTTTAGTAATGTCACCTGTGTAAATGAAAATGCCTTTGTTGTTTCCTTTACTAATAGCCTTTTTAGTGTAAGCTTTAGCATTGCTTTTAGTTACTCCATTATTACCGTAAAGCTTACTTAATCCACTGATGTAAGTAGCGATTGGTTTTTCAGTTAAGTAGGTTTTTGCTTCTTCATAGCAGGTTCTACCACTCTGTCCCTTGAAAGCTTTATAAGCGTCGGTAGCAAGCTGAAGATTATTAATTGCTGTGTCCAAAGTAACTTCTTTGTACTTAATGTTAAGCACCGTGGCTAAAATGGTTCCAGTCGTTGTTGTAATAGCTGGATTATTGAAATTGGTCATGCCAGCCATCTTTTTAAGATCTGCACAATCCTGCTCAAAACGTCCTTTGATTGGATTAAGAACTGACTTGTTTGCTTTTAACTTTTTAGCCGATAAGTAATCTTCATGTGTTTCTATTACATCAATTAAAAGTTTATTAAATGTACCTTGGTCATTGTAGTCATCTACTTTAATTTCTTTCTTTTCACCATTTTTGTAATCTTTCTCTAAAGAATCTAATGTTGTTGTATCACCTGTATCTTTAGATTTATTTACTTCATCACCTTCTGTATCTGTATTATCATCTGTGTTAAAGGACTCTTGAACCTCCTGTGTAACTGTATCGGCTAAATCGTCTTTGTAGTACACCCAAGCATTTCCTTCTGTGCTAAAGCGGAACTTACCCTGAATTGCTACTAAAGCTCCTGAGTTACCTTCTTCAATATCTTTGAAAAATTCGCTTACAGTAAGAAGTTTTGCTGTGCCTGTTGGGTTACCATTGGAGTCAATGCTTCGTTTGTAAAGAGGTTTTCTATAGTCTTTTGTGTTGTTATACAAATTAACAAGATTTTTGGCAGTTGTTTCGTTTTTGGTTAATTTAATTAATGATTTTGTAAAAGTATCATTACCTGCATAACTTTGTAATGGCAAGTAAGTACCAGATGCGGCCAAAATAGCAAAGTAAGCTCCTTTCAGAGCATAAGACTCCTTTGACACAATCTGTCCATGATACATCTCAGCATCACAGAGTTCAGTAATGTAATCCTTAGTATCACTAACATTTAAATCAACAGATTTTAATGTTTCTTCGTAAGCTTCTTTACCTACAGTAAGAATTTTAGAATAAGTCGTTATTAATTTATTAATCTTTTTCTTTGCAGTTTCATTGTTTTTCTCGCCTTCTACAATAGAAAAAGTCTTACTGGTATCATCAGCTTTTAACGGTGTTAAAGATGTAAGATCTCTCTGAACATCCTGATAAGTGATTATGATTTTGTACAAATTTGACAAAGTAACTGTATTCTTTTTAAGAATCTTTTCTTTATCAGTATTATCTGTAGCATTATCGTAATCTTTTTGGATTGCCCCAAGTTCCTTGTCTAAATAGGAAGGAATTACATTAATGAGATTTTCTTTCACATTCTCATAATTAAAGTTCTGTTCTGATAGAGTTAAGCAATCGTACTTAGAGGACTCTAATGAGTACATCTTATTAAACTGTTCTACTAAAGTTTTGTACTTCTCACAGTAGTAAGTTTTTTCAGCTGTGCTAAAGTTTAGAGAAGTCTCTTTCTCTATCAGTTTTGAATACATTCCAATCTCAGTAATAATACGGAGATTGTATAACAATGTGTATTCACTTATAGCTTTCGTTGTGTATTGATTTTCCAATTCTACACAACGATTTAAAATACTTTGACGTTGATCTTCCACGGTTCTAGTGTCTGCTCTAACCGGTATGCTGTATGAAGAAATTACAGAACTCGCAGTCAAAATTAAAACTAAACTGAATACAATTAATTTTTTGAATTGTCGCATTTTACCTCCTTTTACGCCAATTCATTAATCTGTATAACACAAGGTTATCACTCAATTAAAATTGATTAACAACCTAAAAGGGATTAATAGCTTTTACACTATTAACCCCTGAAATTATTGTAGTAACAAAACTTGGCTAAAGTAATGCCTAGCATTACTTGACTAAAGCTGTGTCTTACATTACCTTTGCTAAAGCATTGCTACTGCATTGCTACTGTTTTCCACTATTCTTTTTGCTTGTACTAGAATTTGATTTTCCACTAGATGTTCCATTCTTAGTTGGTTTTGCTCCATCGTCAGCTTTGTGCCAATACATCGTCTCGTCGGAATTCTTCTTTCTACTGATGGTGACATGAATGTAGTTACCATTAGCGGAGGAATTTAATCCAACGTCGTATGCAGAGATTACCAGTTCGACTGCATTGGAGATCTTGTAGCTATCTTTAGTACTGTTGGAGATTACAGTGTATGTTAAGTTCTTAGCATCGTCCTCGCCCTTGAAACCTGTGGTGTTTCCAATTGCCTTTGCTAACGTGTCAGCATCCGTGAAAATAGAACCTTTACCCTTACCGATAGAAATTGTCTTATTCGTTGAACCCTTGTAAAGTTTCATATCACTTTTATTGTAACCTTTACCTGTGAGGAAAATGCTATCAACATAACTTCCGACTGACTGCTGAGTATCGCTTGTGTAGTCCCTACCATTCTTGAGTGCCTGCTTGTAGACAGCTTTGACCATATCTTGCATAAAATCACCATAGTCACTGTCACTGGCATCCCATGAGAACTTATAAGCTTTACCTGTGTTCATTGCAGTACTAACAATTGAATTAAGATCTGTAGAAACTAACTGATCTGCAGCAGTTCCCATTGCATCAACGATAACTCCGTATCCTTGCCAAAGAGTTCCATTGTAACCCATAGCAAAGAAGAAAATCATCATGATTGTCGGGATTGCTGTTTTTAACATGTAGGTTGTACAACTGTCATCTTCCTGCACATTAAAAGCCATTCTTTCCGGATTATAGTCAGAGTACTTTTTAACGTCTGGAAGTAAACTTAAAAGAAAACCTACAATAGCATCAAGACCAGTTCCATACTGTCCTCCACCTTGCATAGCATTAGTAAACATTGAGCGAATACCAAAAGCATCTCTTCCGCTACCACCGCTAAGGCTACTTTTGATTTCATGAACCGTATCAAAGGTATTACGCCCTGCTAAATACAGCAATGAAATCAATCTTTGATAGCAAACTAAGAAAAGTCCAATCATGCTGAACACTGAAATGATGTAGCTCATGAGTTTACCAACCCAGTTAAACTTATCGATAGTTTTCAAACTTCCGCGGAAAGCGTAGGAATCAAACAAATCTAATAGGTTATCTGCTAAAGCTAAATGAATAGTATTTAATACTAAGTAAGCACACATTGCGATTAGAAGTAGTTCTAGGATTATGGCTGTGTCTCGTTTCTGTCTTTCTAATTCTAAATTAACAACTTCTAAATTCAAAGTGCTCAACCTCCTAATGCGGTAGTACAAACATTACCACATAAATTATTGCTACGTTAATGAGTGACGTTGTGAAGAACCTTGCTAAAGTAGGCTCTGTGTCCAAGTTGTAAATTCCAAGAGTAAAGACTTTGATTAAATCGATTCCTCTAAAAGATTGCATTCTTGTAGGATTTGCTATCATCTCTAACAAGTGTCTACCAATTCCATAACGCAGAATACCGTATACTAACCAGCTAATTACTGTTAAGTACGAGGCTAAAGCAATTATGATATTATAAATCAATCCACGAGAATCATCGAAAAATCTATCTCTAAATCTCTTAAGGAATTCCTTTTTGGCAACCTTTGCAAACTCAGAAAGATTAAACTTAGACATACTTAATGTAGCATTTACGTTGCTAAATCTGTCATAGTCTAATTTCTCACTAAGGAATGGTAAGTTACCAAGAGACTCGGAACCAAGGTATGTGTTAGCATATAGTAATGTGTATGCGTTACCTTTATCATTAATTGGTCTACATAACAAATTGTCATCGAATTTTACTTTAATGCAAATTTGTTTGGCAGCAATTTCTGTTCCCTGTGCAGTATTATCTTTCCAAACTTTTACAGTACCGCCCTGCTTATAGACAATTCCATTTTCACCATTTCCTTCATTAAACAGTGTTCCGGTATCCGCGTCTATAACATAGTCACTGAGATTTCTTTCTGCTCCATCAACTCGGACTTTTAATCCCATAAAAATACCTACGGCTTGTCCTTTGATGGATGTAGTTCCAGCATCCTTAGCCGTTGCTACCAATTCATCGCTTGTAATAGGTGATGATACAAAGTACTCACCTTTTTTACAAAACAAAGTTGTACCAATGTAAATGGTATCATTATCATTCAATTCATTGATTTTCTTTGTCTTCATGCTTTTGTACACAGAGTAATCAATTACGCTTTGATTAATATTTTTTAAGAAAACATTACCATAATGAAGTGCTGTTCCTTTATAACCGGCATTAGCCTTAAAAACAATATTATTACCTGAACTTGAAGTCGTAACTGAAATATCACCAGTTGGAATATACGCAATAGGAACTGCCGCTACGTTCATATCATCGCTAGGATGTGACACCTCGGCTAAAGTATTAACCCTTTTGCCATCCTTAGAAACTATCTGCCTAGAGTAAACCTTTCCACCGCTAAGATAGTACTGTTGGTCTCTTCCTTGGCTAAAGCCATTGTCGCCAAACATACTAGCATTAACTTTCCATAGCTTACTGGAAGCTGTTTTAGTTGTGTATCCAGAAACATCTATTTTGTCCCAAATGTCAGGAAAACCAACTTTGTAAAACTGCTTAAGGTAATACTGAATTGTATTGTCCGTGGCTAAAGAACTTATTGTGTATGCACTTCCACCAGCTGTTTGTAAAACAGGAGAACCTTTCTTCCAGGTGGACGAAGCGTTCTTCATTAAATTAATATCTGGCATCAATACATAATACCCATCTTTAATACCACAGTAAGTCCAGGTTGTTGTCTTTTTATTCTTATTACCATCCGAATACTCGTATTGAATTTTATCTCCAACCGAAGGTTGTGTTGTGCTATCACTTGTAGTCTTTGTAGTTAAATCAATTCGTTTACTACTATGGTCAATTTTGAGATTTTTTGTAACTACATCATCTGCATTGTCAAGACTTCTATAAATTGTATTAGCATTTGTAATGAAAAACTTACCTTGGTAATTAATACCTGATGTTGAGCTTGTTCCTACAATTTGTTGGAATTTACGAGAATCCTTGGCTAAAGTTTTTGACAGATTTGTAAGTCCAGTGTTCGCATTAGCATCGAAGTAAAACTCCCAAAACTTGTCTAAATCGTTACCGAAGAATTTCTTGTAAGAAATTCCATTAATGTCATACAATCTAAAGTTTTTGAAAATCTGTGAAACCTGTTTATCAGTAATAGCATCTGAGCTTTTTAGAATTGTCATGCTTGGTGCCAAGTATCCACTCTCAACGTAAACAATACCATTTGTACCATACAAGAAATTGTACAATGCGTTAGAACAACCAATATTAGAATCCCACCAGTTTTGTAAGTCTGGTTCAGAGTCAGAAGGTCTATTGAAGTACGCTGCTGCAATGTTATTTGCTGTAAGTGGTCCATTAAGAAGATTGGTTGATAGTTTACCATCAGCAAAAGCTGTACTTGATGGTACAACAAAATCTAAATCAACAATTACTGTAACGCTTGCATCTCTTCCTTGTGAGTCTTTTAGTTTAAATACTCTTGAAGCAGTATTCATTCCTCTACACATTGAATCCATGTTAAAAAACTTTGTACTCTTTTCGGCACCACTGTTATTTTTTACTTTTAACTGAATTACATCAGTTTTGTTAAGTAAAGTACTGTCAGAGTACACTTTGTATCTGCTCTCATTAAGACTTGAGTCTGAGATGTATAAACTTGTAATCTGATTACCAATCTTTTTGTCTAATTCTTTTAAGTATGCGTTAGTAAGTAAACTAGTAATAATCTCAAGATTGTAGTAAACATCATCTCCTGCATCGTGTACAATTAAATCATCACTGACAATCACTTTAGTACCAACAATTGCGTATCCTGAATCTCCCATTAACATTGCTTCACAGCCAGTGTTAGTGTTTTCTAATAATTTATCATGCACAACTGAAATTTCTGGGAAAAGTTGTTCAATACTTTTCTGAGAAATCATGTTAGTTACCTTACCATTTGAATTTTCAATAGAAGTAAAACATGGAACCTCTGTACCTTCCGTACTTAATTCACATGAAATTTTCCCATCAACTGCAGAAACAGCATCTTCACTACTCCTTGCTTTTACAACAAAAGTAATTCTAGTGTAGTCATTAGTTTTCTCAATCTTTTCTACATCTGGTGACGATTCACTTAACTGTTCTAAAGCTACATCATTGTAGGTGTACTTCATTTTGTTATCAAAGAGCTTTACAACTTTGTAATTGTTGTAAGTAGTGGCTTTCAAAGCGTATGCAGATTTAACTGGGCTAAAGCTGCCTAGTGCAGCTTCTAACCGCTGCTTTATCTTACCAATAGTTTTCCAACCATCGTTCTCTTCTAAATCTGTAGTATCTTCATCAGGATTGTTTGACTCTACAATGTCTTTGTAGGTAATTCCAGACTCCACAGTTTCTACGGTTGGGACAGTTGTAGTCCTAATGACACTTAACGTATTTTGTGAAAAACCTTTCTTTGCCCAAAATGACTCTTCATCAGTCAATGCGACTTTGCTAAAGTCATAACGAGCATCTTTGTTAGCAAATCGGTAAATTAAGTCGTAAGCAGAATCGGTGCTAAAGGTGGAGTAATAGTTAGGGAAGTCTTCGTCTTCAAAATTAAGAACACCTTTAGCAACTAAGAATGATACTGTGTCAGTGTCTTTCTCGGCTAAGCCGGACAGAGCATTGGCTCCATACTTGTATGTAATTATGTTTGCTTCTGTCTTTGTCATGTTTTTCTCAGTAAGCCGCATAAAGTCCTCAATGATTGAGAGTGCTTCCATCTCATCGATTTGTTCGTCTACAAAGTAATTGTACTTCTTATGTTTGAGCTTACACTTACTATTGTAGGTGAATGACTTGCCTAAAGCCTTGTTATTCTTACCAGCGTAGGCTACAGTTCCATCATTGTACCATGCCGGTTTGACTGATTTCTTTGAGAGCTTTCTGTATTCTGATACAAAAGTGTGGTTATTATCTTGAATTAATTCGGACTCATCTATCAAACCTTTGTCAAGCAACTTTGCTAAATACTGCTCATAGACATTAGGGGATACGTATGCCCAGTAGTCACCCTCTGCAAAAGAAGCAGTACCTTCTTTGCCTTTGTAATTAACAACATCGGAAACAACACTATTACTTCCATTAACTTTTCTCATGGATGGTAAATTAAAGACAACAGGCTTTGAATCTATTACACCATAAACAGCCTTGTACAAGGCTACATACAGGTCAGACTTCCTGTAAATCTTTGAAGTGTAGTTAGTGTCCGATGGCATAACTAAAGGATCTGTACTAAAGTTAATTTTACTATTCTTGTATCTAAAGTTCTCGAATCTTGAAATGATGTTATTACTAATCAAGTATGACGTTGTTGAATCAGTATCAATTAAGTTTTGCCTGGTGTCTTCAGTATTGTAATCCTCCACAGTTTTACTGCTTGGATTAATTTTACTTTTAATCTTATTGTACTTATCTTTTGTTAATTTGTAATCAGAATTCTGACACAAATTGTTAATCAAATGAATACCAGTTACAGACCTGTATTTTGTGTCTTCGTTATCTTTATCTAAAGGTGAATCACTTTTATCACCTTTGTTGCCATTGCCTGTTATTTCGCTTATAATGTCTGAAGCCGATCCAGACGTAGCTGCGTATACCGTTTTGGGTACTGCTTGGCTAAAGCAGCTTAAGCTGGGGAGTTCTGGGCTAAAGCTGACAACACTTAATGCCACTACTGCTCCAGTCAAAATCTTTCTTTTAACATCAAGCATTTTTAATCATCACCCCCAACAACTTTCTTTGTAATTTTTAATGGGATTGGCATGTTATTGAATGCTTTTCGCATGTCACTATTTTCTTCTATTAGTTCTAAATTGTATGAAATGAAATCTTTACGCTGCATCACTCTGCCTAAGCTTTCTTTGTATTTAGCATCGATGGCTAAAACGATTTCAACACACTTAGTGTCGTGCTTTGCTAAAGATGCATTCTTATTAAGTTCAGCATGCGTGAATGCTAGGATAGTCTCACTTAGTTGTTCATCCATTTTTGTAATCCTGGCGAACTCTTGTTCAGACTCTCTTTTCACCATATTTTTATAGAACTTTGTTTGGTGCCATTGAGATACAAAGCCTGCAATTACTTTATCTACTGGTTTTAACTCATTTAAGTTTACTTGCTTATCTGTATCTACAATGCTTCTTACTTTGACTCTAATTGTTATCACCTCCAAGTGAATCTTCAATGTAAACAATTAATTCTTTACGTAAACTCTTTAATTTAGTTTTAAATTAATTTTTATTGCCACCTCCAAATTTATATTTTGTATTGCCTGTTGAGAATGCATGCAGAGAACTTAATCCTTCTGAGGATTTCTCTACTTCATTAGCAGAAACTGCTGCAATACTTTTCTGTGTTATCACTGATTGCTTCTTTTCTCTCACAATGTCAGAAGTTTTCTTATTATGAAAGTATTGATAGAGATTAATTAAAAAGAAAGAAAGGTCAACACGTTTTGCATTGCTTGGTAACTTGTTAATTAAGTTTCCTAGGCTAAAGCGATCTACTTTTTTCAGAATTTCACTAACAGATGTAAACTCCATTACGTTAGAGGTCTGGGCTAAAGTGTCCACATTTCCCTCAATCTGAAAGAACATATTAATGTAAAACTCTTTTAGACCATTAATGAAATTTCTGATATCGTATTTATCGACCTCTTCCTTTAGATAACAATTTAAATCATAGATTGTACCTGTTGCTAAAACTTGGAAAAGTTCGAAGTAAACAGTATCATTAATCTGTTGGATGTGATCGAGCAATTCCTCTAATGTTTTAGTGTTCCTGCTTAAAAACTCAGTTGAAGTTACTATTTCACGTGGAATTCCCTTAGTATAATTAAGTATTGCTAATTTAGCTTCTTCTTCCATCGAAATTCTGTTATCCTGCAAATACTTATCTAAAAGTAATCTTGACTCTTTGTCAGTTAATCTTTTAAATTGAAAAAGTACAGCACGACTTCTTAATTCCGGAATTAAATCATTTAATTTAGTTGTACACAGGATAATGTAAGTCTTGCTATCTAACCTGTCTATTTCCTCTAACAAAGAAGTTTGTAAAGCTGTAGACAATGCATGCGCCTCTTCTAAGATGTACACACAATTTCTTTCTGAAGACTGTAATGTGAAGATTTCTTTAATCATTCTATCAACATCTGTTTTTGTGTTTTCCCTGCCTAAATTGATTTTGGCCACTGTTGAAGATTTAGTGCCGCTTTTTATGGCATCTAAATTACTTTTGCAGGATGTACACTCTAAGCATGGGGAACCATTCATTGTGTGCTGGCAAGTCATGGCTAAAGCTGTGATTTCAGCACATGTAGATTTACCTGTACCACCAATGCCATGAAATATCGTAAAATGTGGCAATGTCCCTTGTGTGATACAAGTTTTTAAAATACTAATACAGTGTTGATTACCAATTAGTTGGTCAAATGTGTAAATTCTCACTGAATTAACTCCTTTCTTGTTCTTTTTACATTGTCTCTAAAAAGTATTGATTAATTATTAGTCAATCAATTCTTGTTGAATTTTTACTAAGATTTTATAAGTGAAATTTAAAAAATCTTAGTTAAATCACTGGATGTTTTAATTTCTTTATTAAAGTGTTGTAAAAGGTGTTGTAACCTTAAATTAATAAAATTTTTGGCTAAAGCTAGTAAATCTTGGCTAAAGCTCTCAGTATTTTAACTAAAGTGACTTCATGTTAGAGCTATCTTGGCTAAAGTGGATTTCAAAAGAACACCCACAAAATGAAAAAAGGGTATCACCCTACTTGAGAGTGATACCCTTTGATTAGTCGATTTTGAAGAATTTTTTCTTGCTGCTTTGATTAGTTAAAAATGTCTAATAAGTTCTCCTGAATTTTAGAAATTGGTGAACCAACTCCCTGAATGATGTCACCACCAAGCAGTGCTGCTCTCAGGAAATCATCGTTAGACAGTGTAACCTTGGAAGAGCTGGTACGAGTTGTTTTTGTAGATTTATCTACTGCTGAGATAAACTTATCCTCGTCAATGTGGAAGCTGTCAAATACTTTCTTGAATTCTGGAATAGCAAAAGGTCCCTGCTCACGATCATCAAGTTTGTGGTAGATGAATGGGTATGTGAATACACCGGATTTTCCTTTACTAGCTTTCTTATCTCTCTTAGCAATTTTAACTTCTGTAAGATTCTTTGTCTTATCATAGTATGTTGGAATTTCTCCGAATGTTGCTGGTCCTGCAGATTTTCCTTCAGCAAATACATCAGATGTAACTCCTGTTGCTGTACGAACAATGTTGTTTGTGCTGGATTCATTAAGCTGTGCTAAAATGGAACCATCATCATCGTTCTTAAGCATGGATTCAAAGTTGTAGTTAAGCTCAGCTGCATCTTTTGCAGAAAGGTTCTGGTATGTGATTGTTTCGTAAACCTTTGCTGGGAAATAGTTTCCAGGAATCAGTAAAGATTTTCTCACATCTTTGTTCTGAACTAATTTTGCTCTTACTTTAGGTTTAGAAGTTTCTTCATTTTTTCTAGCTGCTACGACTGTGTTAACAAGCTGTACTGTTGTTGCATTTGCACCCATGTTAACTTCATCTTCTTTAATCTTACCGTCATACCATGCACTAAGAACAATGTATGTCTCTTCGATTGGATGGTATTTGTACTGTAAGTCAGTGTGCTTCTCATCAAATTCGTATCTCTTTTCTGGATTAGAAAGGTCATTAAGATCGAAGCAGCCTCCAATAGGTGTAGCGATTACTGTTCCAATTACAGAACCAGGATTTGTATTTCTTAAGCACGCACTTGTACGTTTCTGAAAATACTTAGTAGGAACTTTCTTACCTGCATCATGTTCTGCTTTGATAGTTTCTGGTGCATCTGCTTTCAGAGCTGGTTTACCCTGAAGCATTTTAACTACCTGCTTTTTAGATACTTTAACTGTAGAATCTGTTTTTGTAACGTATGCAATTAATCTACCAAGTTTCTGGTTCTTACTGATTACAGAAGAACGGTCAGCTAATTCCTGTCCGGAAACTTTTGTTTTGATTTCTGCAATTTCCTTCTCTTTAGCTTCTCTGTTTTTCTGAGCTTCTGTTTTCTCTTTTGCATCTGCTGCAACTTCTACGGGTGATACTGCTGGTTTTGATTCATTTTTAATGTCTTTTAATGCGTTTTCTCCGAACTCATCTAATAAGCTCATGTTAGTTTCTGCCATAGTACTATTCTCCTTTACTTTGTTTTTTTCTGGAGCTTTTGCTCCTGTACTAGTATCTGGTTGCGTTGAAATCTTTTCGACAGTACAAATTTTTCCATCGATGATTTCAGTAAGAAAGTATTTTTTAGCTTCCCTATTCCAAACTCCCACATGAAGTCCACCATCACCTGAATAGATTTTCTTGGCTAAAGTGGGATCAGCTCCACGAACTGTTGCATACCACTGAGCACCGTCAATCACAACGAGTCCTTTAAAACTACGTTTTTCATCCTCGTTCATTGCTTTGAACTCTGTTTGACTTGCCACACGTCCTGGATAACTGTCTAGGGAAATAGATTGTAGAGCAGATTTTAATGCTCCAATCTGTATGAGATCGTGTAAAGTAGTCACTCTCTCCATCTCCTTTCTTTAAAAATTTATAATGCAACACCAAATTGTTTTTGGTGTAACAATCGAAATTAAAATTAAAATTCTGATAGAATATCACGAATAATTTTCGCACTAGACTTTAGAATTTCCTCATTAAATTCTAAAGAATTTGAAATTTTAGACTCAATCTGAAAATCAATCACATCTGTTAATTCATCGGTGTCCTCTGAAATTGTGTATGCGAATTTTGAAATGTCAGTGTGTCTACTGTTTACTACGACTAGCTTATCGGTGTCTACGCCTGCCTTGGCTAAAGCGTAGAGATTATCATCTTTTGTACCAACGCCACACGTGTTCCTGAAATACACAACAACTTCAATCTCGTCATTGAGTACGTGAAGTATTTCAACATCTTTTTCTCCAGGAAGAACAGCTTCGAAGGAATTTCCCTTCAAATCAGAAGCCTTTAGGGTTTCTTTAACTACTGTTCTAAACTCTACAATCTCGCCGGCTGACTTGCTGACAAAATTAAGAGAGTTAAGATTTGTTATGATTTGTACCATATCTTCAAGAACACTATCGCCTGCTGAAATCACATCACAGTGATTTCCAACTCTAATTGCTACAGGTCTCAAAGAATCCAACGATGTTAAGGCTATTTGTCTTACTGCATTTGCAATAACATTGGCACAGCCTTTTCTTACCTTTTTACGCATAGTTTCCTCCATGAAATTCTATTAAATTGTCTATAGTTACTCCTTGTGCTAAATAGGATAAAATTGCTGTAGCTAAAATCCAGCTATTTATCTTATTTTTTATATCATCCATACTCAATACGTAATCAAGTATGAAAGAGTACTCACTGCTCTGAATTATCTGAAATAATTCGAGATCTGTTTTGGCATTAAGTAAACTTTCTAGAAAGTTTTTCACTTGGCTAAAGTCCTTGTACTCACTAATGTTACCAAGCAAAAACTTTAAATCAGTCTCACCTTCTGGATTGAGTGTTACACAAAGTTTCATATTTAGAGGATTTTTAATCAGAAAGTTCGCAATATCTTCATAGAAGTAATTTAGTACTTTTATTGCTTCATCCTCTAAAAAAATCTCACCTTTTAAAAATTTGTAAGTATTTAAATACGCAAAAATATTGCGACCAAAAAAGTCAGTCACAACATTACTGTGCAACTGACTTTTAACATACTCAATGAAATTGATTGTGAGATTGTTTGCTTTTACCTTAAACTTCTCTTGGTAAATTGAATTATCTCCTTTTGCGGAGATTACTATTAATTGATTCATTTTTTCAAATTTTAACAATTTCATTTCATCCATGTTAAATCTCCTTTGCTAAAGCTATTTACTAATCTCCTTTGCTAAAGCTCCATTAAACATCCCGTAGAAATAAATCCTCTTCAAAAACATCCATGCTATTGATACTACATTCCTGACTCCTATCAACCTCAAAAGCACCAGTTAGTAAATCTTTGGAAGCCTTACGCAATAAATTAATATCGTCCTGTGCTAAAGTTAATTTACTATACTTCAAGCACCTAAGAGATTCATAGTCATTAAATAATGTAAGCATGTAGCACATTTCATTCGCATTGATTTCTTTTAGACATGTGCCGGTGATAGTAACACCTTCTGGACACTCCGCAGGGTATACAAGTTTTACTCGGTTAAAGACATCTAATCTTTCTTCATCGGTGAATAATCCTGACATTGCAGCGAAAATATTTACTAGTTTACTATTTGTGATAATATTGTAATCAAAACTTATTTCCTGTTTTCTTAAGAATTCTATGTACTTGTCATAGATTTGCTTTCCTTTAAGACCACACTGTAAGGTTAACGATGGTATCTTATCAGAGGTACATCCACAAAAAACTTTGTATGCAGAGATGGTATTGAAGTAAATTGTTACTCCTTTTTCAATAGCTTTTTCGAAATTAATCATGTATACGCTTGTTGTATTAGAACTAATACTTTTAAATACTACATTACGTTGTACATTATGTAGCAAGTCATGGTCATTTCCGCACATCTCAATTTCGAGGAAATTATTAACATTTTGCTGTACTGCCCATGCAATAATATCATCTGCTTCATAGCCATCGTACTTGTAGCAAGCAACGTTTGCTCTCTGTAACATTTCGTATGCCATTTCTAGCTGTGACTGTACTCTCTTATCATGCTTTCTGCCTGCCTTGTACCCATCTAATAAATCTTTTCTAAATGATCTGGAATCAAAAGCAACTATGACATGGGAAGTCTGGGCTAAAGCTGTGGTAACATACCGAAATAAATAATGTAGCCCACCTACAGGATACCCATAGTAACTTTTGTCTTTATGACGTTTTGAGCACATTCCTGTATAGACGCAGGCAGAAGCATCAATGATTACTAACTTATTAAACATTTTTTACCTCCTGTTTTTTAATAAAGAAAATGATAGGCGTTGAAACCTACCATTTCTATTGTGATATTAACTTATAAATATCAGTCCTCTAAAATAGTACCTATTGGTTTAATGGTACTAACTAAGTCTTTAATGTTATCAAGAACATTTTTAAACTCTAAAATCTCTTCATCAGTTTTTACGATGTAATAATTTGAAATAAAAGTCATGTTTCCAATTGAATCTTTAAATAAGTTCATTGAGAATAAATTAATACCACAAATTCCAATTTGATTAAGAGATTTAATAAATTTCTCCCACTCAGATCTAGTGTAGTTTAAATTAAAGATTTTATTTAGTCCAAGTATTCCAATGCAATCTACCACGTCATAAATGTTAGAAAGTAAGTTAAAAGTCTCATCAACCAAATCATCTGGCTTTACAAAACCTAAAGAATAGATTTCAAGGAAAAATTGTTTTTTCTCTTGGCTAAAGCTATTGATTCTTTCAAGATAAATTTTATTGGACAAAGAAAGATTTCCGGATTTATACTGCTTCTTAGAAATCACTTCTGTCTTTAAAGAGTTCTCAAATTGCTTCAAATCTATTCTCATTTCTTTAAGAAGACTTGTTAAAAAACTTTCATTATTTTTGGATTTAATAATATCAAAACGTTCTTGCGTTGCCCAATACAACGATGTTGGTTTACGCATCATCAATTCACGAAAAGTTTTACCAAAAACTCTATTTTCGGTAACCTCTTTTACCTTCAAATGTGAAAGCAATTCAAGAATTGTTTCCTTAGAGGAGACAAAGAATTCAATCACTTTAAGCTCTTCTTGGCTAAAGCTTACTGAATTCCCATTTACAATAAGATTTTCTGGAACTTTCTCATTTAGTAAGAATGACTTGGCTAAAGCCTTGTAGTCGCACCCTCCTGTACCAGTCATCAATTCTTTACTAACTTTTCTGTAAATCTTAGTTAGATTTGAAAGATAGAAATCCTCATCTTTAATGATTTCTTTTATTTTATTAATTACTACTAATCTATTATTAATACAAACAGGGTCTTCGATTCCTGAGACTGGTTTAATTTCAAGATTAAAATCAGTTCCAGATTTATTATGTTTCTTTAATAAATAAATAACGCATCCTGTTGCCAAGCTCATGTAGAAGTCTTGCTCGTCAACTCCTTCTGCATAAAGTTTTCCATTAGCATACCGAATGCTTTTGTCAAAGTTTTCAATTGTAGGGAAATTATCAGGAGGAAAGTACTTTTTTGGAATTTTATCTACAGCACGTAATAAATAAATTAATTCTGCTTTTAAGTCAGTAATAATTTCTTTATTAGTACTAACAGCATTCAGCATTGGAAGAATACTTTCCATTCCATTCTGTTTGGTTGCAATTACAAGCATAGGTGCTGTAATGCCCCAAAAACTACCTAAACGCATACTAATCTCCTTTCATCATTTATTTGCTAAATTGATGCTGTAAAGTAAGTAACCACCTTTGTCACTTTTTTCTTCAGTTAATTGCTGAACTTCGAATGACTTGCCTAAATCTTTCTTAAGCTGTTTTGTAATAAGATCTTTAGGATTTGATTTTTTCTTTTCTTGTTTTTTCTTAACATACAATTCGGCTTTCATTACACCATCTTCGTAAGAAACGTTTTTAACATCTTTTCCGTATGGTGTCTTGGCTAAAGTGTTGTACATCTTAGCGTATGTAGCAGAAGTATTTAAGTTATTTGTGAATCCCTGATAATCTGATAAAACTGCATTAGAAGTATCAATCTGGTCAAGGATTTCTTCATTCTGTGAGCTAAGTGCTCCAATCTGCTGTGTGTATTTTGTAACAGACTGTGTGCTGTATACAGTTGAACCAAGCATTCCTATCGCTAATGCTATTCCTATTACGTTTACAGCTGTTGTAACTTTGTTTGCAGCCTTCTTTTCTCTCTTTTCTTTCTTTTTCTTCTTCTTTTCTTCTTTAGGCTTCTTTGGTTGTTTCTTTTTCTTAGTAGTTTGATTAGCCTTCTCAAGAATCTCTTTTGAATTACTTTCTTTATCTTCTTCGGAATTCTTGGCTAAAGCTTCGGCAGCCTCAGTGTCCTCTGATTCCTCTTCAATCTCGTTTCTTAAGTCTTCTTCGTAATCATTCTCGTAATCATCTTCACTATGTATTGGATTAGCGTTTATCAGTGTAATTCTATCCTGATTAAGCTCAAAGTAATGTGCAATCTTTAATTCAGAGTAGGCAAATGTTGAAAGTGCAGCTAACACCATAATTAAACTTTTGACTCTACTTTCATTATTATCCCTAACTGATTTCTCAAGATCTTCCTGAATCTTATTTACGTTTTTAAAGTATTTAAGATAACGTTCATCGTAGTAGGTTGTCATATCAATAAAATCACTGACAGCAAACTTTTTATTACAGTTAATCAGGATTTTTTCAAGATTCTGATAACTATTGTAACTAATGTCCCTGATTTTATCTTTAAAAGTGATTACGCTGTAAGCATTGCCTAAAGTGTCAATCATACAGCAATCCTGCTTATTAAGTGAGACGTAGTAACCAAACTTGTCTAAAACTCTTACATTATTAACGCCAGCTGTGTTAAGTAAATTAACAACTTTATTCACATCGAATTTACTAACGTAGCAATTATGTTCTGAATCCCTGATGCTAAAGCTAAACACTTTGTAGCTTTCATTAAAGAATTGTTCGCTAAGAATTCCTTTTGTGATAACAATTGCTTCATCAACATTGTGTGCAGCAATCTTTGAATAGAGCTGGTCTAAAATGGATTCCGTGTACTCATACTCTTTGTAAAGAATGATACATCTATCCACAATAATACACAGTTTTAATTCATTATCAAGCAATAAATATAATTTCTTCATTACTCATCACCTCCTATGAATTTCACTGATAAATCAATTTTCTTTCCAGCTTTATCGATACTCATTGAGGTGACGTTTAGCTTTAAAGCATTAATTGCACTAACTGTTTTATCAACGTCATCGATCTTAAGTTTGTAATCGAGTAAATTAACATCTGACGTTAACTTGGCTAAACCTTTAGGATTCTTAAAGGTCTTAACCAAAACGTTACCACTTTCGTCACTACTGTTGTAAGCATCTACGGATTCGATTTTTACACCTTTTATTTTCTGTAAATTCTTACTAACTTCTTTTAAATCGTAAGGACTGCTTTTAGTTTTTCTAATACTGTTGATGGTGTCTTTTTCAGCATCTATTTGTTCTTGAATGTTATCCAACTCACTTTGATTTTCACTATTACTTTTACGTAATTCAGAGCATTCTGTTTTTAAATGAGTCATTTCCTGCATTTTGGGTACACCAAATACTAAAGTGAAACAAAATGATACTGCAAAAATTCCAATGCCTAATTTTCTCATGAGATGTGCACCTCCTTTGCTAAAGTGGAGTAAAACATTAATACAAATACATGTGACTCGTTGTCTAAACTTTTCACAGTATGTTCACCTCCACTCTGTTGGTGTCTTTGGAAATTGAAGCGTAAGATGACTCAATTTCTGGATCCATGTAATCTAAAGGTACATCTTCATTCATAAGTAAATCCTCGACATTTTTTATTACTTTACTGACAAGTCTCTCATTAATAGAACCGTCCAGCCGCGTATCTAAATTTATTAACGGTGCTAAATCTTCTTTGTTTGGTAAGTTACATAGCATAAGTTCGTAGGAACTATCCACAGCTAAAGAGTAAGTAAGCATCGTACCTTTTAGCATACTTAGCATAACATTATGTCTGTTATTTTGTTTTTGTTCTTCCGTAGGAATACGGGAGGCCTGCTCTTCGAAGTCTGGTTCATCAAAAACATCAGCTTCTTTACGTTTTCTACCTAACATTTCACACTACCTCTCTTCTATGGTTATTTAATTTTGTCATTATAAAATATAATCAAGAGCGTTATAATCAAGAACACCTCTTTGAATACCATCAAACATAGTATCTTCTAAAGTATTCTTATTTTCCCTAACAACTTCTTTAATTATCTCTTCCATCTGCCAAGCATGGTCGCATGCAAGCAAACGGCTTTTTAGCTTATCATCAAAACGAAGAAATTCAACATAAGGTTGGTTAGCACCTATTACACTTCCAGTTTTATTGTGTCCTGAATGTTTTACAGTGCTTACACATTTTTCACAACCTTTAGCAACCCAAACATTTTGAAGACCTCTCTCTTCGAGAAATGCTTTCTTGGCTAAATCCCTGATGCTTGACGTTGGATAAGCTTCTCTACAATTTGGACACATTACATCAAACATTTTTTGATTCATTACTCCATTTATCTGACTAATTACATCTTTATAGCTGTCTCCATAGTACTCATTAAGTTTGTATGGTAAATGCCAGATTCTATCCATGTGTATTGTTGTAATAACGTGGATGGATGAATTAACTAAATCTTTTACCGCAAAAGCAACCTCTTTGCTTGGAATCTCATTTAGGAAAGCAACGTTAACGTCCTGCTTCTTGGCTAAACGTACACAAGCTAAAAGATTGTTTTCATCGGCTAAGTAATCCACTTGGTTAAAGGGCATTAATACTTCAATTGGTGAAGAGTAATCAATCATTTTAATAGGGTACTTAATCATTTCATTCGCTAAAGCAAATGCCGTTGTGTTTTTACCTGTTCTGATAGCACCTGTGATTAATGTGATTCCGCTTCTCTTCTTGCTTAACCACATTAAGAAATCCTGAGCTTCTTTGCTAAAGCCTAGTGAATCAATTGTGTAAGAGAAAGTCTTCTTCTCCTGTATTCTGATTACGCACTGTAAACCATCTTTTACTTTGTTGGCAGCTATTCGTAATTCAACATTACCATTATCAAGAATATCGCTGCTATTAGCTGTAATTCCATCTGGAAGAGATAAGTCTAAGCTATTTGCGGAGGTCTTAGTTTCCACTAATGTAGAGATAATTGAATGATTTAATTCCTTGTCTAAAGTGAATAAATCTAAATCATATAAATCTCCATTAACCCTGTACTGTATTGGATACTCAGCTCTCATGTTTCTGTGAATAACTCCAAAATGTAAATCTGTACCATTTAATTTAATAACCTCAATCAGAATTCTCTTAAACAGAATCATAGGGTCATATTTTGGTCTGTACCCATACTCAGACAATTCTCTAAAATTAACATCAGTGATGTTAACAATTTCGATTTCTTTAAACTGCTTTAAATCTAATTCAAGGTTTGTCTGGTCTAAGGTTTGGAAAACACTCTTTATAACTTTTACAGACTTACTGTCAATGTGGTCAAGTAGAATTCCATAACGACCTTCAATTGTTAAGAACTCTTCTTTGTGATTAACACTTTTCACATTTTCAAAGATAAGTTCTGGAAACTCAAACTTCAAATGTTTCAGTATTTCATTGCGTGACATAAACTTATAAATCTCTAAATCTGTAATTAATTCTGTATTATCAGAATAAATCTTTGATTCAAAGATTTTAACTACTTCTTTCTGTAATCCAAAATCCCTTACATTTAATAATGCATCAAGATTTCTCGTCTGACCTCTCTTTTCATCATCTTTTTCTAATTTTATCAATTTTATTCACTCCTTCCTGTGTAAATTAAATCATGTACTTTAAGGAGTTCCTTTTTGAGAATAAAAATAATACTCTTAGCTAAAGTGTAACTACTAGCATCTAGTTCAGGTAAATTATTGCTAGTCTTTTCTAATGTGTCATTAAGAGAGTCTAATAAGTTTTCGTATAATTCTAATGATGGTAAGGACTTAGCTAAAGGTGCACTATCTTTAATCCGATAATTCATCTTTGCTAAAGCTGCCTTATTATTCAAATCATTTTGTACATACTGAATACTTAAATGAACTCTTCTAAGTGTGGCATAGAGTTTATTGTACTCTTCATAATCCTGATAGATTTCATCATCTTCAATTGTTCTTTTTAAACTGTCCATCATGTGAAAGGATTCAAAAACATTAAGAAAGTAGGGATTAATTGGTTGTATGTATTCTAGACGGTTGAAGTCATCTAAAAGCTTAACTAAATCTGATTTAGTCATACTACCATCCTCAACGTTTTTTAACTTACTCTCACTTTGCTTACCAACTACAATCGATCTATAAGGGTCATAGTTGTACTTTAGGATAGAACCAAAGATACCTCTATTAATTTCCAAATCCGTATAAACATCAGTGTCTGGTAAAAATGAAAATTCCAGATTTCCAAAATCTTGGCTAAAGATATCTTCAAGTCCTGTTGTATCCTGTAATGCAAATAAAAACTTCTTAGGTCTATCATAACACTCTGACAACATACCACATGTTTTTATAAAAAATTCTAAAGGTTGGGTATTACTAGGTAATCTAGTATTTACATAAGCAAACCCAAGAATGTCATCGATATTAGTTTTAAGTAGACCTTTTAAAGCATTTGTTACGTTACCATAACCCTGCAATTTAAAATCATAATGTAAAGCTTCTTTATACAATGATTTTAAAAAGGTAGGGCTAATAACATAAATTATTTTCAAGTTATCACCTCTTTCTGAAGTCATTAAAGTGCAGGCACTCTCTGTTGTTAAATGCAAACACACCGCTTCGCCGTTAACTTGGCTAAAGCTGTTAAATGCAAATACACCGCTTCGCCGTTGACTTGGCTAAAGCGGTGTACTCTATTACATTTTTATAGCTATTGCCCTTAATGAGTTATTTCTTATTGGCTGTAATAGAATAGTATCACCAACATTAAGAGCAAAGGATGACTGTATAGTGCAGCCATCCCAATTATATAAATAATAATATTTAGCTTTGCCTCCTGTCATATTGACAGAAAATACTTTTCTTAAATAAACCAACGGAATGTCTTGTCCAGCAAACTCATTGTACAATGCCATATCCCTTAATAACTTTGTATCTGCTTTAGCATAGTTGTAATCAAAGATAATTGGTTTATTCTGTAATTCTGCAATTGGGAAATCACTGTCTAATCTTTTAAAATTATGTAAAAAAGATTCAAATTCCAAGTAAGGTATTTTAATACCAAATGCAGCTCCATGCCCTCCTGCACTACAAAACTGTTTAAAGATTTGTAGATAATTTCTACCTGAAATATCTCTGAAAGAACCTTTATAATAATTTACCATTGGACAATAAACAACTGCAGGTTTACCACACCTATCCGACAATTTATTTGCAATCAAACCTGTATAGTTATACAACTTATTTTCGTAAATCTTGAAATAGTCACTAACACTTTTCAAGTCTGCTAAAATAAAATTATTCAATTCAGCATAATCTATTGTGTCTGCTACGGCTAAAACCATGTTTCGATTAGATGTGTAAATGTCTTCAATTGTCTCAAGGCATCGTGCTTTGTCGGCCGCTTCTATATTTTCGTTAAAAAAGCAATCATTAATGTATTCGAACTTTTCTGTTCTAAAGATTGAATTTATTTTAGGTATTAATCGAAATTGAATAAACCTTGAATAGAAGTATGAATTAGCATGCATGAACATTTGTATTTTTGTTGGTAGCTCATCTCTGTTAAATGTTTGTGCCAAGAAATAGATTGAACGATTTATGTCATTTCCCATATTCATGCTATCTGCATAAAGAGCGACAGTAGCGTAAGCAGCAAGTGATTTTAAATCTTTATTGATGCTCTTTGCAAATGTGTCAAAGACACAAAAGGTTAAAGCCCCTGCGGAAAGTTCATAAACCTTTTTTCCTTCTTTTTGATTCTCTATTGTTGTATTAATTATAGCAACTGGGCTAAAGTCCTGCTCAGCATAGTAATCTTTACCGACTTGGCTAAAGTCCTGATAATCATAAATAGTATTGTGATGATCCAGTACTATTACCTTAATACCATAGGAAACAATCGTTTCCAGCTTATCCAGTTCTGAAGAACCAGTGTCACAAATAATACAATAATCTGGCATAGCTTGTATGCACTCTATTACGGCCAATTCGTCTAGCATGTGAGTTCTCTTTTTGTACCTATATACAACAACATTATCACATCCTAAAGCTATGAGAGAATCGTGTGCAGTTAAGACACTAAACAAACCGTCTGGATCGTAATCTCCGTAGATAAAAACTTTTCTATTATTTTTTACAATATCTAATAAAAAAGAATTAACCCTTTCAGTTCCATAAAATACCAATTCATGATAAACTGAAGTTCGTAAAAGTGCATGATTATTCATTTCATACACCGTACTATAAAAATCTTTACTCATTGTTATAATCTCCAAAAAGCCTTGAAATGTAAGAATCACTACTCTTAAATTTTTTCTTGTCTTTGTTTAAGTTTTCTAAATGCATTTTTGGTAAATCAGTAGCAGGAACACTAACCTGTTTTGTGATTTCCTGCATTGTCTCACCAAGTTGAACATTTGTAACGTCCTTAATTTCTTCCTCAATTTCTTCCTTATAGTCACGATTTGTTTTAGCATTTTCAATTTCATTCGTTGCATGAATAGATGTTAAATTATTTAAAACACCATTCATTTTAAAATTACCATCATCATCCAAATAGAAAGTAACGTCATCGTCGTCCTCATCGAAATCAAATTGCTGTTCTGTCTTTGCTAAGGTGGAATCAATGACTTCTTCTGTCTTTGCTAAAGTGGAATCAGCGACTTCTTCTGAAGTTGATTGATTGTGTGTTACATTTGCTATGGAACTATCGGTTTGTGTATTTTCATCTGTTGGAAGTGAAACAATAATATCCTTTGTTTCTGCTTCGTCTTTGCTAAAGAGATCCATCTCTGCTAATGGAGAATCTACTTTAACGGCAACTCCTTTTCTACTATTCTTTGCTTGAATGCTGGCATCCACTTCACCTGTACTCTTTGCTAAATCGGAATTATCGGATTCCATCCCAATGCGAACATCTTTCATGAAAATACTAGGATTTTCTTCATTGTAGTAAATTGTTAAATTATCTCTTGCACGAGTTATTGCTACGTAAAATAAACGTCTTTCAGCTTCTTTTAATGAAAGATTGGTCTTCTTTGGATACTCTTTACTATCGATTAAAGAAAAATTAGGGAATAAATCATCGTCCATATTAATGATAATAACGTTATCAAACTCTAATCCTTTCAAGCCATGTAAGGTTGATACTGCCAAACCAGTTTGCATTTCTGCATAACGTTTTAATAACTCCTTACGTCTTGAAATCTCCTCTAGAAACTCTGGATAGGTTAAATCTGAGTTAAAGAGTTCATAAATAAAAGTTTCGAACAAATCATCAATTGGATTATTATTAATTTTCTTTTTAAATTCCCAGAAGTAACTTTTAACATAATAAAAAAGTCTTTTGAAATAACTTTTCATTGGTGCTGTTTCAATATTATCTGAAATATTAGATAAATCCTGCATTACAGTAGCAAAGTTATTGTAGGAATAAAACTTACCATAATCAATTTTTTGGAAAATATTTCTTTGATATTTTGGACCGAAAGAAAAAGTTCTTGGGTCATAATCTAACAGTTTGTAATTTTCAGCTTTCTTGATAGGTAGTACTTTGTATAAATTCAATAAGCATAAACTATCGCCTGGCATCATCATTAAATCAAGTACATTGAATAAATGTTTATACAGTTCGTGGCTAAAGGGTTGGTAACCGCTTATAACATAGAATGGAATATCTGCATTGGCTAAATAGTCAATGAAAATGGCTGATGTATCCTTTTCTCTGTAAGCTATTACTGTACTTGCTAAGGTGGTTTGTTCCATCTTTTTAATTCTATTAAGTAAATTAAAGTACTCTCCCTGCTGCTTTGTATATTTAATTAATTCTACATTACCACCTTTTTTAACACTTTGGATTTCTTTGCTAAAACGTAATGAATTTTTATTTATTACGCTTTTGGCCACATTAAGAATGTTTTCTCTACATCTTCGATTGCGTGTAAGCAAGAAGGTTTCTGCGTCGCTAAAGCGTTCTTTAAACTGTAACGTGTCATAAATGTCTGCTCCACGAAAGCTGTAAATATTTTGATCCTCGTCACCTATACAAAGTAAAGGAATGTCGTCCCCAGAAATTAAGTGCAGAATCTTCCACATTATTGGTGTAAAATCCTGCACTTCATCTGCAACAATGTAATCATAGTAACTTCTTATTTCATTCAGAATGTCCTCATTCGTTCGAATTAAATCGTAAAAGCTAAGAAGCATATCCGTAAAATCGTATAACCTTTTATTTTTCTTTAGAGAATTAAAAAGTGTAAAAACTAATTTTACGAAAGGAATACTTTGTCCAACGTCAATAAATTTATCAGTTTCAGTTAACTGTGCTAAATCAAGCATTGTTTCTCTTTGGTAATTATAGAGCTTTACAAAATTATCCACTGCACTTACTACTGAAGAGTCAATGTTGAATTTTTTGCAAGCAACATTGATAGCTGTTGTCATCATGCTTTCAATTCCGGATTCTGTAACTAGTCTAAAGTTAAGAAATCCCATTTGCATGGCATAGGTGTTTCCCCATAAGTTACAGAAAGCATGCATTGTCAGTGCATTAATGTTTGGATCAAGATTAGTGGAAGGGTTCGTGGCTAAATTGATTTTGGTTACAAATGTTCTTTGTTTTTCTAGCATATCTTTACGATTGTGCTTATTATAAACCAAGCAAAGAACATTTCTACCATCTATCTTTTGTGCCGGATTTATGGCTGATTTTCTCCATAACTTTTCTAACACTATCTTAATCTGTGAAAACGTTGTTTTACCGCCACCTGCTGTTGCCAAGCACAGTTGTGCATGATTTTCAGAAAGTAAACACAGTAATGCATCATTACTTAAAGTAAAACCAAGTATCTCATAGACCATTTTAATTATCTCTAATCTAACTTTTTTATCAGGTAATCCTGATTTATTTTTTACCAGGGCTAAAACTTCCTGCTCGCTTAGGGAATCAATGTTACTAGGTGTTAATGCTTTGAAACGTACTGGTTGTGTTTTTGTTGTTTCAACAATATCATCGTTCTTAATCATCATTGTCCCCCTTATACTTAATTAAATTAGGTCTCAATGCTATTTGAGTCGTTACATAAGGGTGCGGGCCTCCGAAGAAAGTTAAATAGCTTTCTTTTCGTAATGCGTCTGTATCAAATGTTCTGAGTAAACTGTTATAATAAAAGCTATCACCAGTTCTTGAATTTTTTCTAAACTGTCTTGCTGACTCACACCAAATGCCTAATTCGTCAATAGTTGCAAATACAGATTTATTACCTACATGCTTTAAATCAGGTATCTGTGTTACAATAAAATACTCGTATAAAATACTTACGAAAATAATTCCATCAGCGTAATCACTTAACTTGAAATCGAGATTACTAAGTGAGAATTTAGCACCACTATTTGCCAAATAATTTAAAGTATTTTTCCAGTCTAAATCGGTGAAAATACTCTGTAATTTATTGATTGACATTTCACTTCCAGAAAAAGAATTACTTAAATCAATTCTAAACGGTTCATAGTTTTCATCCATTGGATAAAGGATAAAAGGAAGTTTTCTAGAAATTGAAGAAATAAATCCAATGTATGTATTTCCTTCATACTCGTATAAAAGTAAATTTCCTTGATGAATTATTTCTGATGGTGTAATTCCTTTGTTCTTTAAATTACTATGAAATTGCTTGACTAAATCGGAAAGTGAATTAATTACTTTTTTAGCATCTTCCTTGCTTTCAGCATCTAAGCTAAAATAATCATGAAAATCCAAAGGTTTTATGGAATAGTAGTCGTAATTAACCTCTTCGACGTTTGTACTTAACCAATGTTTTGTTGCAGGGTCGTATTTAACATTAATAATGGTAACTTCATACTTGTAATCTCTTTTAAAATCGGGATCAACTCTCTTAAGCTTATCATAATCAATTACGCAATAATAACCCATTTCATCAGAATAATAAGTCGTAACATCAGGAAATTTATCTAACATTTCTAAATAATCTTTAGCATACATGTTATCCTGTGCTAAAAGCCATGATGTACTGGAAGCAATATCATCACCATTATTTGCAGTTTTAACGCAGCTACAACGATACTTTGTTGTCAGCAAAGAATAGAATGAAGCATAAATATGATCCATATTACTAATTACCGTTTCAATATCCTTAACAGCATTTAACTTAACATTATGATCGATTTTATAGTAAAATACCAGATTATAGCCTTGCTTATTACACTGAGATTTCTTTCTTAATAAATCATAAAGTAATCTACGTGCGCCTACAGCATTGTCAATACTATTTGTATTTTTGATACAATTCTCATAAATTGGTTTATACAAATTTAAAAATTTACACCTTCTTAAAGACCGCTTATAAAAATTAATATCAATGTTTTTAGTAGAATTAATACCGCTTTCCTGTATTATGTGTAGATCTCTATTAAGAAATATTACTTGTTTGAAAGTTCTTTCAATCTCTTCTACAATTTTATTACAATTGTACAAATTCTTATTTCTTAAATTATTATCTACGATACAGCATGCACATTCTCGGCTAAAGTCAATACCAACTCCCATTTTCTTATCCTGGGCTAAAGTTGATTTAAGAGTTCCCTTTAAACTATCGTAGTTATTACACAGATTTTCAGTGTACATATTATCTAGCACAACATAATTTATTGTTGGTTCAACATACTCTTTTGGATTATTTATTCCTTCAAAATAAATACCAAGTGCATTAAACTGTTTGATGCGAGCCACCGAATGCTTACTAAAGCCTCGATTACTGTCAAACTTCAATTTTAAATCTGTAATAACTTTTGCACAATTTTGTAAAACGTACACATCTCCAAATTTTTGTAATTTAAAGAACTCAAATAAAGTTCTAGCAAAATTGTTAATTAATTCATCATAACAGCTAGCCTCCTCTCCCTTGAAAATCTTAGATACAGTGCTGTAATCAATCTTTACCATTTCCAACACTCCTTTTTATTATTTTTAAAAGAATTAATAATCTTTGACAATTAAAAATTCTGTTAGCAATCGTTTTCAATCGTTTGCAATTGTTTTCACACTTTTACACTTCTTTTCAGAACTTATCACTTCTTTTCATTTCTTTTCAGAACTTATCGCACTTTTACACTTCTTTTCAGAACTTATCACTTCTTTCCATTTCTTTTCAGAACTTATCACACTTTTACACTTCTTTCCAATCAGCAAACTTGGCTAAAGCTGGATTACACTTTCATTTGAAGTTCGTAATAATCCATCTTTAGCCAATTAGATTTGTTATTTTAAAACTTTTATTAATTTTTCACTTATACTATTTTTTATAATCATAATTTGAGAAAATACAGTTAAATTGATTTAATGTTTGCAAAATCAATAATCAGTGATGCTATCTATTACAACACTCTGTGTAATGCTATCTTTATGAAAATAAATTTCTCTGTGCGGAATATTTTCATAAAGACTACTATTCTGCGACACTAAAATAACCTGTATTCCGTTCTCTGCAATATTTTGTATGATTGGTCCCATCTTTTGCGTATTATCAGCCGATGCTGCTCCAAAAGCTTCATCAATAAACATTGTATCGCTACCCAAAGCTGTTGTTACTCCTTTGACTGCTGCAAAGCTTATTAAGTACTGACACATCTTTCCTTCTTGTACAAAGGGCATTCTTTCATTGCCATCTCTATCATACAAAATTAATTGTGCATAATTTTTACCTCTTACCACATCGCAATCTATCTTGGCAATAAATTGTTCATTCGGAAAGATCTCGGCTAAAGCTTCTGTAATACTTTGATTGAGATAACCAAGTCTACGTTTTTTGAAGTTTGTTTCCTCAATGTTAACCACTCTTAAAAGAAAGTTTAAATTTTTAACATAGTTTTCCACATCATCAAGAAGTAAATTAACATGTTGCAATCGCTTTCTTAAAATTGTAATCTTATCATTCATCTCTTTGGCTTTTTCGTAATCTAGCTTAAGCCGGTCTAAATACATTTCGTAAAGTTTTTTATTATTTTTGAAATCTGTCATCCTTAATCCTTCATCTCCCTGAACTCGTCATTATTAGTGATTGCTCTTTGCTAAAGTGATTGCTCTTTGCTAAGATAATTGCTCTTTGCTAAAGTGGTACAGAAGATATTACTCTCCATTCTTCTGAGCATCATTCTCCTGAGCATTATTAACATCATTAGCATCACTAACATCATTTAGAATACAATTAACAAATTCTTTATTCGTATTTGTGTAAAAGTTCTTTTCTTTGCTAAAGTAGCTCCTTTAGTTTCTATTGAGAAAAGAACTTCTCGCACAATACTTTCTGGTATTGAAACAGTATAATCGGCGTTAGGTACTCCTTTTAGATCACTAACTTCGATTGGTACTTCATAAGAAATTGTTCCTAAATTAAAATGGGACGTTCTGTTTTGAAGATTAAGTTTAATGTTAGAATTGTCTGAGTGCATTTTATTTAAAAAGTACTTTAAATCTGTCAACCCAATGCCACACACAATTGAAGCTTTCTGTTCAGTAAATAGAGTGTATTCACTGTTGCTAAAGCTTTTGCATTTATTTACGATTACAGTTAAACCGTTCTTTTGTGCAATTAAAAAGTTATCAACGTTGTAAACAATTTCAGAACATCTTTTTAATAAACTGTATGCAAACTGTGTTACTGCAAATTTATAATTACTGCTTACCTCTTTGTAAACTCTCCCATTAGTGGCTACAATCATTGCTACTCCGTCGGAGACATTTAAGATTGATTTGGTAGTTCTCATTAATTTCTCTAAAGATTCGAACTGTGCTAAATCTATCTGAGCTTCGTCTGAAAGATTTCTAATCACTTCCATTTTAAATTTATAATCGTTAACCGGAAAATCCTGCTTTAGAAACTTTGCTGTACAGTAACAATTTTCATGTTCATCGAGTAACTTCATTTCAACAATTCCGTCCGAAATTCTCAATTCAATAGAACCTGATCGTATCAACTTGGCTAAAATGACCTTTGGAATTCTAACGTGGCAGTCAGGCTCCGTTGTTATTGTCTTTAGATCAAGAACATTAAATACCTCAGCCTGATTAATTAATAAATGTGAATTTCCTTTACCAATGATTGCATTAACATAATCTGTATCTGCAGCAGCAAGGAAAGTATTTAATAAAGCTACATCCAAAATAAAAATCTTATACATATCTACCACCAATCACTTATCACTTACTTCGCACTACTTACTTCTTATTTCTTACTACCTACTACCTACATTAATCAAGACCAAGCTGTTTTCTCACATTTTCATCAATCTTTATGTAAGCATCGTTTAATGTTTGCTGTTTCTTGGCTAAATACTCTGCATCCGTTGTCAATGCTTCAATGTCTACATTTAATAACTCTTCCACATCAATTCCGAATTCATTTAAAATTTGTATATGTTCTTCAGTAACCTGCTGAAGTGTTTCTTGAATCTCTTTGGCAGCAATTTTATTATTTTTTACTGCTTCATTGTAAGCTCCAAGTTTTAAGTTTAATTTATCCCTAAGTCCTGCCAAACCTGCTGTGTTTGCTACCTTGTTTGCTGCTGTGTTTGTTCCTTCCATCATTGTTTAAGTCTCCTTTCAAACTATAATAGTATTCTGTTCCTCTTTAACTTTTCTATCTTTTCTTGTAAGCTTTCTCCGATTTGATCTATATTTGAATTTTGTAAATCTAAAAGAATTTTAGTTACTTCTGGATTAGTAGAAACTTGTTCGTACACATTTTGAACTGGATTATCAGAGGAGGCCTTGTAATCTTTCAATTTTTTGAATTCTTTTACTTCTTTTCTCTTTTCTTGATTCTCTTTTACAATCTCTTCTCTAATACACTTAGAACGTGGTAATAAATTAAATTTATTGTCTTCCACTTGGCTAAAGCAGCCATTCTCCACAAGAACTGCAGGGATATTTCTTTCTAAAAAGTTATCCTGTATTTCGCTATGATTAGTACGTCCCAGACTTCCTAAATAGTATAAGGTAGTTTCATCACCAGTGTTTTCATCTTCCATCTCAAATTTTCCATACATTTTGTGCATATGTCCAAGAAAGCAATAATCATATCCTCTGAAAACATTATCCTTGTCCAAATTAATTACGTCATTTGCAAAAATATCTATATCAAAACGTTTCTTCATCCAATTAAGAATTTCACTACAAACAACTTCTTGATGAAATAAACCAATATTCACTTTTCCTTCCTGGGTTAAACCTATACCACATCCATAATGATTAAAATTAAAAAGCACCTCCCCATCTTTCAGAATATCAACAATATTGATAATTTGCATACGTCCTTTTGGTCTGGTTACTCTGTCATTAACACGCTCTAATCTAGTAGAGTTAGCTTGGCTAAAGAGAGTGTAAAATGGATTATTACGATAGTAAGTTAATTCGTGATTACCTACTACGGTGTACATTCCGCTTACCTGCTGCGATAGATAGATAAGTAAATTATTACCATCAATCGATGCAGATGGATCTGTATAACCTCTGTGGTAAATGTCACCTAAGAAAAGTAAAATAACCTCGTAACCTCTGCTTTTGTAGTTTTCTATAAAATCAAACAAAGCATCGTTTACAACTTTCATCTCTTTACTATAATCAATACGATTTGAGACTAAAATTTTATCAATAATGTGTAAATCAGTTACAATCAGATAGGCTCGTTTCATTCCTGTTAACCTCCTCATTGCTTAAAACACCATGGAAGCACTCTTGCCCATTGTACAATACTTTACCAAAACGAGGGCATTCTAAAACAGTTCCCTGCTCTGTAATTGTATTTCGCAATTCCTTGATTTCTTTATCAAGATTTCTAATTGTTTCATTACCATTTGCTATACAATTAAATTTCTTGGCTAAAGTGGAAAGTAGCTCTAATGTGTCAAGATTGCTCTCTGTTTTATCAAGCCTGTTAACGATTTTAAGTTTATCCAAATCTTTCAGGTATTGCTGGAGCAACTCTAACGCCTTTACTTCAAATTTCACTTTGCTAAAGTCGTCTTCGATAGTTATGATTTTTTGAATTTTATCAAACAGTTCTCCAACAATTTTTAGCGTTTGATAATTTTTCGATGCCATTTGTAGATTTGTTTTATCAACTACTTTAAGCTGTTTTAAAGTTGTGGAATAGTCCTTTAAAAACTTCATGCAATCTATTTCTTGAGTAAGTTTTCCGTAATCCACTTGCTGTACAGGTTTGAACTTAGCTAAAGCATTACCATAAGCAATCGCCCAGTCCATTGTTTTAATTTGCTCTTGTTTTACTTTCTCTCGGAAAGTGATGGACTTGGCTAAAGTGATTGCGTTAGCAAGAACTTTTAGTAGCTCAAGTTGCTTAAGTAATTTTGGATAGTCAAGATGTTCTACCCAATTGTTCTGAATCTTGCCATACAATGTATCAATCTGATCCAATGTTTCCATTAGCTCCATCAAAAGCTCTGTCCTGTTGATTCGTGCTTTAATCTTATTTACATCTTTGTATTCTGTGTTTTCTAGTAAACTTTCAATATCTAACGATTGAAAACGTAAGTCACTCTCTTTTACTTTGAAGTCTTCCAAATTGAGTTGTATTTTTGTTTTCAATTCATTTAATGATTCATCTTCAGTAAGTAATTTAATTAATTCATAGTTCTCATGTACATTTGAATCAACTAACAATAACGATTGATCCATGTCAATTATGTTTGCCACAAACTTATCTGAATTATGAATAATTCCCAACTTCGTTATCATCTCATGCGGAGGTTCTTCGTACTTTTCAAAGTTCTTTCCATCTGTAGCGTAAAGATACATTACCCTTGTTGGGTAAACTGCACAAATACCGATACTTCTATCTGTAAATGCATAAAGTATATTTGCACTATCGCACCCATTTCTAATTAATTTTTTCCGTTCTTTAGGTGTGAAATATCCTGGACATGCTGTTATTTTTAACATTTTAAAAAGTACACTTTTACCGCTATTATTATCTGCTCTTAAAACATTAATTCTATCCTGGGCTAAAGGTATTAAGCCATCAGCCCAGGACTGGCAATTAATGAGTTTAACGGAATGTATCAAAATGTTTACCTCCTTGTTAAAAGTCTTGGCTAAAGTGAATTAACCAAAATCCATTAATTTTAAGTTATGCCCTAGTAATGTAAAAAGGCGTACAGCAGTTAAACTGTACGCCTTTGCGTTTATGTTATTGTACTAAGCCTGTTGCTAAATTAGTCAACTTTTACTTCGGCTGTTTCGATTTCATCTAATGCAGAATCAATTTCATCGCTAAGTCTTCCTGCAATGTCAAACTGTTTTGCAACATCCTGTGCTGCCACTGCATCAAGATTACCTCTTGCCTTGTCAGAAATACCGCAATCAATCTCTGCTTTGAGTTCATCGTACTTTTCACCAAGTGCAAGCATTAAGAAGTCCTTGTTACTTTCAATCACTTTCTGTGTGAGGAAAGGATTATTAATGTCAATCAGAGAACCACACGCTTCGAGCAACTTTGACTCTACGCTAGAGTCATACTTAGAAACGTAGCTACTTCTGAATACTGTTTCTTCAAGGTTTTCAAAGTTATCTAAGTAGTCGATAGTTGCTGCCTTAAAGTTGTCGTATCCTTCCATTTCATTAAGGGATACCATTTCCTTTTCGTAAGCAGTTCTCTTACCTAACTCTGTAGGTGTTTCAGCATCAGCTGGACAAGACATGTCTACAACAAAGTATTCTGGATACTTGTCGATTGCAGAGTAATCTCCATCGATGAACTTGTCTAAAACATCTGAAATCATTCTATTAATTCTAACGAGAACAGTCTGCTTGTCAACCCAAGTCTTGTCACTCGTTGCTAAACACTTTGAATCGTCCAGATTAAATTTCTGGTCTAAAGGAATCTCAAAAGCCTGAATGAAGTTGATTGGCTTTAAATCCGAAATTGGCACTTTGTTAAAGATTGCCTGACGGTACTCCTGCTGCTGCTTTTCATCGTGTTTAATTTCTTTCTTATTAAGTCTATCATTGTAATCAGCTAACTCTTCGTATGCCATTTCAATGAAGAATTTGTGTGCCTGAAGAATCCGCGGTACTTCTCCAATGTACTGTCCAGTAATAGGATCACTTTTAACGTTTACTGTGTAATCTCTTCCAAACGAATTATTACACATTGATGGGATTGTTACATGTACAGCAGGAATACTAAAAATTCGTGCTGTAAGATAGCAACTAAAGATTTCGTAATCCTCTTTTGTTACAACATCCGGATTTGATGCATCCCACTCTGTAACACCTGCATGCTGCATTAAAGCCTGCTTAGCATCATCACTTACTGCTGCATAGCTCTTAGCTAATTTAATTACTGATTCAACAGAAAATGGTGGTCTCCACTTTGAACCTGGGTTAAAGGTATCATCCTCTTTACCTGTCTGTGGATTAAAAGGAATTGCAATTTCCTTTACGAAGCACAGCTTAGATTTCTTTCTCTTTTCTTTCTTAAGGTGATTAAAACGTCTAGGCTGAAATTTCTTCTGCTTCTCTTCATTTCTCATGTTTAATTTAGAAACACCATTGTCTCCTGCTGTCTCCATTTTCTTCTGGAGTTCCTTAAAGTTAATACTCATGTCTCATTGTCCTTTCTTTTTTGATTTTACTAAATTTTTCTTCACAAATGGATCTCTTCAATCCATTAATTTTTTATAATGTAGGAAACTGAGCTAAATGGGTTTACAACTTTAAACAAAGATTAACAATGTACATTAAAATAAATTCATTGCTAATTCTTTCTTTTGTATTATGTTATCTAACATAGTTAAATAATTGTCTTTGTAAGAAGTTTTAAGTAAGTCATCGACATCTTTAGTATACTTCTGTTTAACACAAACAACATTGTTTAACTTCTTGGTTAAAAAGCGAGCAAGTCTTAACCCCGCTTCATCGTTGTCATGTGCAAGAATAATTCTATCAATAAAAGTAAGCTGGGCTAAAACTTGTTCATTAACATTTGAACCTAATAAAGCCGCTGCCAGATAGCCATAGGAGCTTAAAGAAAGACAATCGAATAAACCGTCAGTAATAATGAGATATCCTTGGGCTAAAGCTTTTTTATAAACTCCGTCCAGACAGTACAAATAATTACCTTTAACGAAAAGATCTTTATTTGAGTAGCCATAGTAGTTTAAACTCTTATCACCTGTTTCTTTTGCTTGTAAGTAATTATGTGGATTATAGCCTGCCAGACCGACAACATTGCCTGCCAAATCTGTGATTGGAAAAACCAAATTATTTAGCCATCGGCATGTACCATCAATTAAGTAGCAATCATACTGACTGTTTTTTAGTATTTCACCAAACATAACAATCATGTAATCATCGTTTGGAACATAGAAAGCATTGGCACGGTGTACTATTTCGGAATCCATTCCCCTAACATCTTTACAGATTATATTAATAAACTCATCTTGAGCTTTACTATCAATCTCTCTTATTTTTTGAATTCCTTTTTTTATTACTTGGCTAAAGAGTCCGAAATCTTTCATTCAATCACCTCTTTTAGTCATTCCAAATTACATTTGTAATCTTACTGACAGATACTTCGTAAGTTGTTTTGGTTAATTCTTTCTTATCTACTCTCTTAATGTAATTACGGCTTTGTAATCTACCAGTAATTTCAATTGTAGTTCCTGCTGGAATGTCTGCTATTTGGTTAGCATTCTTCTGCCAGAAAATGCACGGAACGTATGAAATGTTTTCCATACAAGATACACGTAGTATTATCGTGGCTAAAGCTAGATTAGCTGCAGTGATTCTGAAAGTAGGTTTTTTACAAATAATACCTTCAAGTCTCACTTCGTCTACATCAGGTTCATTTCTATCCATTCCCGTACACAATTTAAAGCTCTCACAGATAACAAATGTTATTGTGTGATTTTTTCTAGTATTTTCGTCATTCATACTATGTACACAGATTTCACCTGTAAGTTTTAATTTAACACCTTTTTTAAGCAAGTGCAGCCCACTCATGTCTCTCTGGAAATAAACTTTTAAAGTATCTTCTCCTTTTGAAAATCTATTACATTTCATAGTTATTTGTAAGTAATTTTCTTTAAAGTTTTCATGGCATTCTCCTAAATCACTAATTGTAATTCCTTTTAAAATAATTTTATTATACATTGTTAAATCTCCATTCTTCATTCTCTCTTTTCTATCTTTTATTTTCTCTTTTTATTTTTTATCTTTTATCATAAGTGTGTTTGCTTACTTGGCTAAGGCGTTAGCTTTTAGCCGAGATTACCAACCAGTACTACCTGGTATGTAATGCCTGAATTAGTAGTCTCTAGTAAATACACTTCTTCTGTATTAATAAAACTTCGTTTAAATAAATCTGTAAGTCCTTTATTCTTTAAATCCAGGCATGCGATTTTATTTTTACGAAAAGTTAGTTCACCGACTTTGTAGCACGCTTTAGTTTCTGTAACTAAGTCTGTTGAAATAAAAACGTATGGAAATTTAAATCTTACTTTTTGTTTCTTGGCTAATGCATACATTTCGGTCAGAAAAGTATACACAGCTTTTTTAAATCCATTTATGCTGCTTAAATTATTTGATGCATAGTACAAATAATTTAGGAACGATGCCTTGTCGTCAATGTAAACATATTCATTACAAATGCTTGGTGCACACATGTATCGTATTTCCCCATCTACGCTTTCAAAATAATTTGACAGTTTTCCTTTGCTAAAGAGGTCTGTAGGCAAGCACGTGACCTTACTTTTTGTGATATAATAATCATGAGCATTAAAAGGAGCTATGGCTGCGATCTTACTAGCATTAGGCTGCTCTCCTGCATCACCGGCATTGCCAATATCATCGGCATCACTGAATAAATCCATGTTATCAAGTGTTTTTAAAGCTTCAAACTTGTATGCCTTAACTACTTCACGAATTTCATTTATTGTTAAATCATCACTGATTTCAAACAGCTTTTTTTCTTTTTCAGCTGGTTTACAGTAGGAAAGTATTTCAAGAATCTCTTGTACATTTTCAATCAGCTGATTGTATTGAACCAATTCATCGTCAGTGTATGATTTAATCTCGTTTGAGAAAATAGCTTTAAATTTAGTAATGTCGTCAATAGTTCCTGTGTATCTAACAAGCTTGGCTAAAAAGTCAAGCCGTGTTATTTGCGGTTTTGAATGTGCTAACCGTTTTTCACTGTCGTTTTCGTATGACTTGTCTAAATCATTCCAAACAGCACAAACTTTATGTAATCGTTTCATTGTTTAATCCCCTTTCATGATTTCACTTCTTTGGATGTAACTTCTTTACATATTTAAGATGTTTACTTCTATACTCATCACTTCTGTTTGAAATTATATCCAATGCTTCTTTAACGTAAACCATTTTCCAAAGTGTTGGAATCTTTTTCCTAGAGGTTGGAATGTTCTTGGCTAAAAAGTCAAATAAATCTTCAATTTCAACCAAAGGCATTAAAGCTTTATTAACATCTGTTCTAGCATCAACTATTTCTCCTTTTGCTAGGCTAAAAAGAGCCAATTGTATTGGAAAAACTTGTGAAGCTTTATTACAACGGTATGGTGTGAATTGTGCCAAAAATGTCTTAGCATGTAGATAATTCTGTTTGTAAACATCGAACGACCTAGCAGGCGTTGTAATTGTACACTCATTAGTGAGTACCTTATTACCTGTATATGATTTGCATTCAAACAAATATATCATTTGTGGCGTGGCTAAAACCAAGTCAATCTCAGTCATAAAGCCATTGTTAGGATCTTCGATATCTTTTATTATCAAGCCTTTCTTTAGTACCCAATGCTCGCATGCTTTTGGATATCGTTTCATGAATTCTAGAATACCAATTTCTAAAACCGTCTCGCACACTTCACCATTCATATCAGTCTTAAAATTTTTCTTAGCATTCTTTAAATTTACGTTATACATACTTTTTGCAACGGCTACAGTTTTCTGAAACCCATTTGCTTTATAATAATTTAAAAGTACCTCATTAGTACTGTCCTTATAATTAATTGTAATCACCTCCACCTTGGCTAAAGCTTAGCTCCGCAAATAATTTAAATCTCCAACAGTACGGAGAAAATCTAAATCAGTTTGAATAGGTTGTCTATATTTATCCTCAATACCTAATTTCAAAGCCCTTTTGTATGCAATGCATTGCGTAATTTTTTGTGCTTTAGCAGGCCCTTCTCCACTAGCTTTAATTAATTTAAACAGAGTTCTATCATTTAGATACAATTTATCGTCGTAATAGTTGTTATAAATCATTACTGCGAAATAACCTTGGCTAAAGGCTTTTTCTTCTATCACAGGAAGTTTACTGTACACATACTGTTTAATCACGTCATCGTCTAATGTTTTGATTATTTTAGCATCAATACGATTTTTATCTATGTCGCAGAAACAAAGTAATGTACAATCCTCTAGCTTCTCATAGTAAATTGACATATTTAAGATAGGACTAATTGGATAGTACTCCTCTCCACTGTTCTCTTCATCGCTTTCAAAGTATTCAATCTTATCAGCGTTTTCTTCATAACTTTGCTGCATCTCTTTTTGCAGATCTTCATCTATTTCTCTGTAGTAGTATCCTGGGCTAAAGTCAATACGAAGTGGAACCCAGTTATCTACGATAATATCAGTAGCCTGCTTGAATACCCATAAATCCTTTTTAGCTGTCTCCCTAACTTTGAAGACAGGCTCATCATGACGTACCATGTAAACGCTAACATCATCTTCTGTGTAACCTAGCTCATAAAACATATCCAAAATCTTATTTACTGTTAGAATTACAACTTCTGATGTACCAGCTTGTATTGGTGTATTTAAAGCTTTGAAAAGTGGATTTCTGTCATAGGAATCTACATTAATTATCTCTTCGTGACCAAAGTAGCTTTTTACTGCAAAAGGCATTCCTAACGCAATACGTTCATTAATTCTTTTTTCATACTCAACGTATTTTGTACAATTTTCTAAATAATTAGAAAGCATTTTAATAAACTCTTGCTTTGGTTTTTCAATTGAATCTCTTGTTCCATACATTGTAGCTAAAGTTAAAGTTTTGTACATTTTTCGCATTTCTCTAAACTTAGCTAAATCAAATGTAGTACCTTCATGCTGTGCAATTAACCTGGCTAAACCTTCATACTTATCTTCAATGTCACTCATAAATTTAGTGTTGTTTTCATTACGTAAAAGTAAATTGAAAGCAATACGGAAATCAGACTGTGCAAAGTCACCCCATACTAAGAAATACCCATCCTCAGTTGTGAAGGTATTAGTATACGTTTTAGGGAAAGCAACAATATCACGATTTTTATAGTTAAACCGTAAATTTTGTTGAACATTTACATCATAGTAAATGGCATGCGTTTTAACACCGAATTGATTAACTCCTCGTTGCTCCGTGCACTCTTCTAAAACTTTTCTGATAGTATTACAGTATGATTCGCAGTTTCTGTATCTTTTATAATTCTCCAGAAATTCTTCTGCATAGCCATTAGAAAGTAATTTATCTATTACTTTTTTCATATCTATAGAAATACCTTTTACTCCTTTTTTCTTAAAATAGTGCTCAGGACAATGTTCACAATAAGTTAAATATCTGTACAAGGGTTCCTTTGCTACAGTGCTATAGAAACCATTACTGTGATGTGACATTACGTCTACAGCAAGATTTTGATACGTAATCTTTTTTGCACTTTCATAATAAAAGATATCTTCCATCTTTTTTCTATCATACAGAATATATCCGTTATAATGTAAATGCTCATTGTAAGTATCTACATCAACAAAACTATCTCTTGTAAATTTAAGCATAGCTTACCTCCTTCTCTTTGTTATTTAAATAAAGCACTTAGAAGAAATTAATCGTCTAAGTGCTGGGTTCTTACTTATTTCAGCGAATGTTTCTTGGCTAAAGCTTTGGACAATTCACCTGTGGATGGGTGCTTGGCTAAAGCTGATTACCCTACAGGTGGCAATTCACCATCAAGAAACATCTTTTTAAATTTACAACATCTATTCTTTGACAACGATGGCTCAAACAGCACTTCAAGACCTCCACCTACTTGATTAGGATAGTCGTCGGTAGCTTTAATTCTACCAATATTTTGTGCACTTAAATCTTCACACAAATACCAACGCATACAATCTTTCAGATCTGTTAAGTTCTCAAAAGTTGTCGTAAACACTAGATAACGAATATTTACCTGTGAGCAGTCCATAAGAGACTGTTTAAGACTATTGATAAATTTACTCTTCATATCTCTACCAAGTCCCTGAATTTTATTAAGCCCAAGAAGCCATACATAGACTTTTGGCAACTTTTCGTAACTTGCGTATTCATTAGCCAAATTGTAAGATTTGTACAGGCTAAACATTGCTTTTATAACCTTTGCTAAATGGTCATTTGTGACTTTTGTAATACCTGGGAAGAATGCTTGTCTAAAGGTTTTATCTGTACTGAGTGTTTGAAGCATGTAATAACAACGTGATTTATTTAACTCATTGTCAAAACCTACAGGTACATTAAGAGAATCAAAGAACTCATCACTTTTCATGTCTGAATATCTTCTTGCATACACTTTCTTATCAATCTCCAATGCAAGCTTTCTTCGGTCTATCATGCTTTGTGCGATTGTAAAACCTTGATTAGTTTCATAAGATTTACTATCAAAAAACAATGATATTCCATTACCGGTCTTTGTAGCGATTTCAGATGCTTTACAGTCATTTTCAAACATAACATCACCACAAATTACAATATTCATAATATTACCTTTTCTTGCCTTTTTAAGGCTTTCTTCTTGTAATTTAACATTTGTTTCTAACATCTTAAAATTTCTTTTGAGATTTTTGTTAGTTCCTGTAAATACACAAATGTTTTCAATGTCTTCTCCAGTTAAGTTCAGTTTAACTATCTGTTCATCGTCATTCATTACAAAAGATGGTTCACCCAACAGAAATCTGTTTGGATCTGGGCTAAAGCTACGAAGATATTGCTCATAATCTTTCTGATAAACATGTTGCTGTTCATCATAAAAAGAAAGAGTTCTCTTGTAGCCAAGTGTATCCCCATTTCTTATGATACTTGTACCAATTTCTGCAAGCTCATCGTCTGGTGCGAACGGAACTCTATACCTAACATTTTTTTCTTTGTTTTTGTCCTCATTAGCATTAGTATTGATGATTAATGCTCCTTTTGTTCCATAAATTGCTGCAGCACCATCATTACCCAAAATTGTTGTACTTACAGCTGGAGAACAACCCATGGCTGCTCTAACTTTAATATTTCCAAGCATACCTTTTGGAATATCACTACCCAACTCCTGCGAAGCTAAAAGTAAATGATAACCAGTGTTTCGACCAAGCCTTCCAAAGCCATCCAAAATATCAATGATTTCTTTGGTTCGTTTTGCTGCCATTTTGAACATTGTCTGGAACTCGTCTATTACAATTAAATTTTGTGGAAGCGCCAAGTAGTAAACGATCTTTCCGTCTGCATTTCTCTTAAGGAATTTCTTTCGGAAGCTTTTAATGTTCTTTACACCAGCTACAGTGAAGACTGAGTTCATTACTTGCATTTCATTGTGAAGATTTGCAAGGACAGAAATCAAGTAATCTGCATCTCCTGTAGCTGCAATTGACCTGATGTGAGGCATTGGGAATTTTGTGGCATACGTCTTAAACTCTACGATCTTAGCATCGCACATGGTTAAATTCAGCTCCCACGGAGCATACTCTGAGCACGCCGTAAGAATGATAGAGTTTAATGTTACAGACTTACCTTGTCCAGTTGCTCCGGCTAAAATCATGTGAATGTCAGCATCGTCAAGTTTCTGCTTGGCTAAATACCTGTTGTCACCATTGACATAACCGCAACCATGTAAGTAAAAACCATCTATTGTATCGCCAAACCAATTCTGTGTGTAAATTCCTTGTACAGGTTTGGTTACTGTAATTGTGTAGGCTGGTTCGAAATCTCCTTCTAACATAGCGTTCAAAGATTTTGGAATTCCTACCTTATACGGATAAGCAAACTCAGTGTGCTGGGCTAAAACGGGAAAGATCTCTTCAAAGAAATTCTTTTGCATTAAAGCACCAACCTTACTATGTTTAAGCGAATCCATGTACAAACCATGTTGTCTAACTGCTCCCATGTTGTCTATTGTTAGCATACTAAACCTCCTAACTGTTTGTTTTGATTTGGTCTTAGTAATGCCTCAAAAATTTATTTTATAATGTCTTTTCTAAGTATTTAAACTTCTGTTTAATGTCATTAAAACTTCCATCTTCATCCCCAATTTCTAAAATGTAAGGTACCTGATAAAGCTTACATTTAGCTTTGTCTTTAATGGCAATCTTTGTTTTATCACCAAAGATAGACGTGGCTAAATCATTGTCAAGGTATTCTTTACTTTTCCAAGGAGACGTTCCTTTAAGTCCAATTATTTCACAATGGTCTTTTATAAACTCTGAATTGCAATACTGTATGTCGTCCGATGTTAAAATGAAATGATAGCCATACTTAGCCCCTGCTGACATAAGCTTGGCTAAAGCACTGAGTATAGAATCCTTGTATTTTTTGATTTCATCATTCGTCATAGTATCAAGTATTTTGTCTGCTGTGCCATTAAGTTTGGCTATTTCATCACCATTTTTACCTCTTGTTTTTGCATACTGCTCTAATCTAAATAGGTTTTCGATGTGGTCGATTACAATGATTTTTGCAGGCATTGTAGCAGAACTCCCTGTGTTAACTCCATTGCATTTTCTTCGGTACTCATTGAAATCTTTTGCATCGACATCAGAAAACTTATTCTGTCTTTCTTCCATTTCTCTTTTGATTTCTTTGAGGACATTTAAAAATATTATTGGGTTATCTACTCTAGTTTCGGATTCACAATGTGGAAAATCAACCAAGGATGGCAGAAAACTCCATTCATTACAATGTAACTCCCTGTATTTTAATTCGTAAGGTGAATACTCGTGAAATAATCCAATTATCATGGTAAATAAGGCAGCGTATGCATTTCCACCTGAAGAACATCCAACAAAGAGATTTCCATCCAAAGTTAACTTGGCTAAAGTGCCTCCAGCATCAATTCCAATGCCATCCAAATCAATTCCATTCACTGCTGTTTTAAACCAGTATTTTGTACCGCAGGCAGAGATACAATCTGAATCGTTTGCTTGTGGCTCTATAAATTTTTTGTAGAACTCTTTAAAGAAAATTAACAAGATTATTACCTCCCTTTAACACAGAGTCAAAACCTAGATACTAGGCTAACACTAGAATACTTGGCTAAAACTCTGTGGTCACTAAATTTAGAGAAAGCTAACAAGTACATTTGCAAAATTTACGTAAGCTTTTAAACTATTAAAGTAAACGCAATCATCGTAGTTTTCTAAAGAACCAGTATAGATACACTGTTTTACAAATTTTTCTACTATTTTCTTTAAACGAATAGCTTTACTTAAATTGTGATATTCACTTTCTCCAAAGATATTAATGAACTCGGCTAAAGTGAAAACAGTAAAGCTTTTGATATTACCGTCCTGTTCTACTATTAAGGCAGCGAATGGTTTATTATTTTTGTCAATTAATAATTTAGGAGAATAGTGTGCATTCTCTTTGTTTGTGAAAGCTCTAATTATTTTTACATCTGGAGTTGCCTGCGGTTCTGTTGTCCTAGAAGTTGTCTCACTGTTAACTTCTTCCACTTCTTTAGACTCTTCTTTAACTGATTTTACTGGTTCTGTAGCATTGTTAGATGTTGTAGGCTTAACTTTGTCCTTCACCGTGCTAAAGCTGTCCATCTTTCTGACCTCAGCGTCGCTCGCAGTGTTCTTTGCTAAATCGTTGTTTTGATTTGCAGATTGGTAGAAAGCTATCTCTGAAACAAAGTTTTTATCAATTACTTCTTTGTAGACATTAGCAATGTTGTCCACGTTACCAGCATTATTTGTTGCATTAACTTCAAAGAAAATAGGTAAAACTTCTTTCAGAATACACACATCGATTGCATTCTGTAATGAACCTACAATCTGATAAGTACGTTTCTTTTCTAGTAATTCTTCTTTAGAAGAAAAACTAATTGTTTTAAATCCCATAGCCAAGCTTGGTGAATCAAATTTACTATTTAAAATTGTTAGGATAGATGGTGGAAGTTCACTGTCCATTTTTGCACCAATCTCCATGTAAATCCCTGTAAGTTCTTCACTTCTGAAGAAAGGATTGTAGCTTTCAAGCATACTACTGTTGTGAAGTTTTTCAAGAATTGATGTAATTGTTTCTACGTGGTCTAACTTAGCTAAATTGATTGATGTACCATCATAGGTAACTCCAGAAAGATTTTCAACAAAATCTTTATCATTTTCAATCAGTTTAACAAAATCAATAAATGAATAGTATTTGTAATTTGTTGTCACATCATCTTTGCTAAAGCTTTGTGACTTGGCTAAAGCTTCTGGAACATAGTCCGTTGCGATTCCAATACCAACTGGCACAGTAATTCTTTTTGTGAAATTCTTTGCTAAAGCTGGTAAGCTTTCTACACTCTTGTCAGTAATTTCTTTATCTAATACGATGTACTCTGCCACATAGTTGTCACACCCGTCATGCTTAGCAATTACACATGTACTTAAATCAATTGCTTTACTTCTAACTTCATTTGTACCTAAAACAAATACCTTATCGTAGTTATCAAAAACTAATGCTGTTGGTTTATCAAGTCCCCAACGAGATAACTGTAAGACTGCATCTACATACACCTTATAACCACATTTAGTACTAACACTCTTCAGGAAATTTTCTAGAAGAACAAGTGCATTAATATACCCACTTCCTTGTCTTTCATCTAAATAAAATTCGTATTTAGATTCAGCAGAAGTAATATCGCTATCTTCTGAAACATTATCAATAGCTATTGAGCATGGAACAGCACGATTGTGCGACCAATGAAGAGAATACAATCTTTTGCACAATTCAAGTAAGTAATCTTGCGAAAATGGATCAATGATTGCAGTGTCTTTGACATCACCATTCTGGTCTAAAATCTGAATATTGTTGCTAGCATCTTCATAGTATGTTTTAATGTTTTCTTTTATCTGGGCTAAAAGAGATTTGTAATATCTTTCGTTGTACTCATAAATTAAATTACCATTGTTACTGCTCTGTCCTTCAATTAACTTGATTGGTGTGTATTTAACCTGTTTGTAATCAGGTGTGTATGCAATTTTTTCTGTGTAAGGTTTGCACACATCGTTAATTAAATCAGGGATTAAGGTACCCATATCATCAAGTTCATCGTTAGATAAAGTATAGTACGATGGGATATTAATAAAAAATTCATTATTGTAAGCATTTTGTTTTAATGTCTTATTGTCTCCGATAATAATGATCTTTTTAAAGCTATTGATGAAATCCTGTGTTTCTGCGAAACAATCTGCATCAATAATGTTATTAGATAAATTATCAAAATCTTTAAGTGTACAGTAATGTGTATAGCGATAGAATCCAAAAACGGTATCAATAAAGAAATTGAAGTATTCCCCAAAGCTTTTTGCAAGAGCAGATGCGGCTAATTGTTTTTTTGCTGTATTTACTATTTCTTTAAAAGCTTCCATGTCGTTCTTGGCTAAAGCCTGGTTAAGCCCAAAGTTATCGTTGAAAATCTTAATTAATTTAGTATAAACTGACGTGACACCAGTCATTCCTAAATACTGAATTACATTTTGTTCAACTGTAATCACTGGTGTTGTAAACTCTTTGATTTTACCAATCTTAAAATCACAAACATCATGCACAAGACCTCTTACCTCTTTATTCTGTATTAAAGAGAATGCGTGTACATCTAACTTCTGTCCACCTATTGTGAAAGAGCCTCCGAGTAAAATATTTTTCTGTTTAACTCCTTCTGGTGTTTTTAAGTCGTAGGTAATATAAAAAATCATAAATCCTCCTAACTTGGCTAAATAGCCATTTTAATTCTTTTTATTTTGTTAAAAAGTTTTCGTATCTTTGACAACATGAAAACTTAGCTAAAGTCTTTCTATGCAAGGCATTCACGGAAAGCTCTTAACTGCTCAGCATTTCACTTGGCTAAAGCTATTTTGAGAATTATCTCTGGGAATGCAAAAAGGGGATTACCTTCGATTGAAAGTAATCCCCGTGTGCAACATGTAATTACAATAGGGCATCACCACTACTGATTAATGTTCACCTGTTAATTAATTAAGCTTGGGTCAAGAGCATCAACACCAAAAGAAGCATCTGTGGCAGAAACTTCACCAATGTCAAGCTTTTTGACTCTTTCGTTAATTTCTTCTACTTTCTCAAACTCTTTAATAGCAGCTGTTGCTGATTCTGTGAAAGAGTTGAAAGTAGTCTGGAAGTTTTTACAGCACTCTAAAAGCTGTGCTGATACTTCGTTATCGCCTGCTTCAGCAAGCTTACCTGCGACACTCTGGAAAAGATCAAGAATGTCTGAGTTCATAACTTTCTTACAATTAGCCACTACTTCTGCAGTCTGGTCTACATTTAACTTAATTGCCATTCTTTATTCCTCCTTTCCTAGAGAGCACCTGTAGCTTCTCCAATCTTTTTGTACTTTTCAATAAATGCAGTAAAAGCTTCAATTGTTTCACCAATCACCTTAAGCATGGTGCCTGCACCATCTTCCAAGCCTTTACAAGTTTCAATGAGCTTTGGCATTTCAGTGAATTCACCTGCAGCTACGATTTCATCTTTAACTCTGATAAATCCATGTTTAATCTCATCTTCTAACCGTGTGACTGCTTCTTCCATCTGAGGGACAACCTCAAGATTAATGTCCTGCATGCGGATTCCTCCTTTCTTAATTTAGTAAATTTTTATAACTTACTAAATTTTTAAAAGGGGTAGAAGTTTTCAAAAGGTTAGTTGCAGGATTTTGGTTTTTTTAGTACAAAATCGGAAATTCGGAATTAATTTTAATCATTAAAATTAATAAAATTAAAGAATTTATTTTTATTAAGGAAATCTTGGCTAAGGCTGTTTAGCTCTCTTCTCCAAGAATTCTCTCCAATACAAAATCTTTAGCCTTACGTTTTAAGATAGTATTAGAGCCTTCGTATTGATGCGTAGCATCTTGGTCAAAGGTGTAAATGTTATCAAAATATTTAATCAGCTCTTTGGCGTCGTTACCACCTTGGCTAAAGTTCTCCATACTCAGGAAAACAAAAGGGTAAATACCAAGGTCACTTCCGTTTAATAAGATCTGTCTAAATGTTGTTTCAAGTAAAGTGTTAAGTACAATGTCTTGTACAAAGAAAAAAGTATAGGATTCTGGTAAGGAATTTTGTGAGAGCATAAAGTTGTTGTACTCAATGATGTTATTAAATTCTCGTTTAATATTTGTTGTTCTTGTTATTGATAATTCAGAAAGTTCTCCGACATAGTTTTTTAACTCTTCCTTATTTATCAATAATCGCATGATGTTATCGTACTTGTCGTCTTCGGTCTCTTTAAAGCACAGATAATCTCTTCCCATGAATTTATCATCAAAAATAGTCATATTAATGCATGATGGCTTTAAACGTGCTCTTACCTGCACAACAAATAATTTAACAAAATTAATGACATCTGTAATATCAGAATAAATAAACAAATTACTTCCGAAATTAAATTCAAAGAATTTTGGTTTCTTTGTAACTGCATCTATATCTAACAAAAAATCTTTATCCATAACGTAGGAATCACCCACCTTATCAAAATTAATATACTTATTCTTTAAGTTGTCAGCCGCTTGGTCAAATTGTTGTTTTGTTACTTCAAGTTCCTTAAGCAGGGAATCGTACTTTTGCTTTTCTTGTAATTTTAACCGTTCTAATTCTGATTTTTTATTTTTATTAACAATCAACAAATTATTTTGATTTTCTCGTAATTTATCGTCATCATAAGTAAATCTTTCCTTGGCTGACATTAAAATTGATTCTAATTTGTTTTTAGTGTCACTTAACTCATTTTCTAATTCATTTTTAGTTTCTTTGTAGCTTTCCTCCAGTTCTCTCTTCTCTTGATTTAACTGGGCTAAAGCTTTGTCCCTGTACATCTGTTCAATAGCAGAAATGTTATCTTCGATCACTTTTCTTAGCAGGCTTGTTGTATAGATTTTGCTACTAAGTTTGACATTGTAGATAGTAAACATGGCTAAAGCTATGACATAGATTGGAAACACAAATTTGAAAGCAAAGTAAAAAATAAAACAAAGAACAAGCATAACCACTAAGGTTAACTGTTTATTCCCTGTTTCCAATGCATTTCCAATAGTATTTAGTTTTTTAACGATGTTTTCGATAGAAGTTACCTTGCTATTATTGTTTTGAATATTATCAAAGTACTCTGTTAATTTTTCAAAGTAATCGCAAATCTCTTCTAAATCATCCTCTTGTATTTTAAAGCTTACAGAGTCTAATTGTTGATTTAATTCTTTTTGGAATCGTTCTCCAATTAAATTTGTAAGGCGTTCGTTTAACATGGCTAAAGCTTTATGAACATCTTCTAGCATTTCTGATTCACTGTAATAGTAATCTGTTAAATCTTCTTTTGAAAATTTAGACATTTCTTCCTTAAATCTGTCTTCTAATTCAAGCAGTTCGTCCTCCAATTCGGTGACCTTATTCGCAACGGGTGCACTTAGATTATTAACGTACTGATTTAATTCTTTGTTGGACTCTTCGCTTAAAGTTCTTTCGAAACTTTGTTTAATGTTTAATTCTTCGTGCTCTAGATGTTTACTTTGACGTTCATAATTTTCTATGTTTTCTCTACACTTAGCTAAATCTCTTTGAAGATTAGTTAATTTTATTTTGAGATCATCATAGCTTAGCACTTCTTGTTGCTTTTTGTCTGTATTCATGTCTACATTCAGTTTATGCATCTCCTTTCAATCTACAAAATTTACCATACTAGAATTACCATACTAAGATTACCACACTAAAGTTACCTTACGCCTTTCAATCTACAAAACTACCAAAACCAGTGCAGCAGCACAATCAACGTAGTTATCGTAGCCAATGCAGCCAGTATAACCAACGTAGTTATCGGAACATACAATTAATCTGTGTTTTGTAATCAAGTAGTAAACACCAGTAGATAAAAGAATCATAAAGTGAATTATGAAATTTACTAATTTCGTTTTGCTTGGCTAAATCTTCAGAGAATCCTGAAGGCATTCCTACATTCTTAAATATAACATCGTAAACTTCATTAATCTCCTTTAGGCTTTTGAATTTAATTTGTTTAATTGTATCGCTAAGTTTCATTTTAATCCCGTGGTTAAACATGGAAGACATTGGCAACATCAAGTCAAAATAATGACGTCCTTCTGACTTGGTTAAAGCTGTTACCTTACTACCAAAATTAAAAGGCTCATAGCCGTTGTTCTTTAAAGTTTGATTAACAAGTCTGTTATCGAATGGAATGTTGTATCCAACGAAAGTAATGTCTTTCGCATCAAACAGAAATTTGTACTGAAAGATTTGTTCTTCAAATGTTTTTCCCTGTGAAAGTTCCCATAAAAGTTTCTTATCTAAATGATGAACTTTTAGGGCATCCGGATTACTTTCAATCTGTGTGTAGGCATAAAAATTAATAATACGTTCGTTTCTCAAATTATCATCCAGCAAATATCCTGAAAACTGTATTACTTCATCACGTCTAGTAAATCCCGTAGTTTCAACATCATATAAAAAATATTTCATGTTTTTATTTCTTCACCTATTCCTTTATATTTTACAATTAAAAATTACATTAATTAAACATTAATGATTTTTCTTTATAAGGGCACTTGATTTCATCGCAAGATGCGTCAATAACATAAGACTGATCTTTTGTTAATTTAAAAAGTAAAACACCATACTTGTTAAATACAGGCATTTGATCAGGCAAATGAATTCCATAAGTACTTGCAATTTCCTGATAAGTAGTTCCAATAGCTTTTGCAAAATCTAAGACCTTCAAGTATTTACTATTGTCCTGAATTGAAAGAAATAATAAGTTTTGAGATGTTTTGAATAATTTATTAAGATTTGCAGAGTATGGAAAACAAGCAATCTCAAGTGCTTTTCTTTGTATCAATAGTTTATCTTCATCAGAGTAGTTTATTGGTGTTATACAATATTTTCCTTGAATAAAAAGTTTAGAACCCTTTTTGTATTTTATCTTTGCTAAAGCCCTATTGATCTCCTTGTCTGCCATCAATACATCTAACATCTTTTGTATATTTACACTTTTTGTTGTTAAGACTTCTAAGCTGTAGAACATAGGTAATGGTCTGTTATTAATAACACAAAACAAATTGGTATCGTTTTTGTAGTAGAAAGATAAGAGTTTTACAATTTCTTCATACTTAGGGTCTATCTTCCAATCCTCTAATCTGTAAGATAAAATTGGGATTCCTGCGTCTTTAAATATACTATTGATGTTACCAGTTTCCTTCACATCAAGCATCTTAGCCAACTCTTTATTTTGCCTTGTAATGTACAAAGCTCGTACTTCACTTAACTCTTCGAAGGATAACTTGGCTAAAGGACCATGCTCAATCTTCTTGTATCCAAGTTGTGAATAGAGAAAATCACTATAAGACATTTCTGTCTTAGCTCTCATCTCTTCAATCCTATTATGTAGTATTGTATTTTCAATACCATTAAAAGTGCCGTGTACTTCGTAGTAATTTCGTATCATCATTGTTATACAAAACATTTAATCACTCCTTCACTCTTCATTAAAACTACTATAGGCTTTTTCAGAAAAGTTGTTGCAATCATCACTTGCATTGTAAGCCTTCTTGGAAAAGTCATTGTAAGCGTTGTCGCACATGTTTCTAAAGTTCTCTTCTAGTACATCATTTAGGGAGATTGTTGCTAATGTTTTACAATTATTTTCCCAATTGTTATTATCCAGTAAAAACTGAATAATCTCCTCTTCTTTGCTAAAGATGTATTTAACCTGTGCTAAGGTCTCTTCATCAATTAAGTTGACATCACCTCTGACAACGCTGGCATCAGTGACATCACCGCTGGCATCACCTCTGACAACGCTGGCATCAGTGGCATTACCGGCAATACCATTAGTAGTAGTGGCAATACAACTATTGCTTGCTAAAACAAAATCAGCAACATAACTGTAATTGAATACCTTACGGAAAAGGTCATTTCTTTTAAATGTCAGCATCAACATTTTTTCCCAATGCTCCCAACTAATATTTTGCTGTTTACATAAATAATTCACGAAGTCATTAATTCTCTTTGTATTATGTTTTGGAGTGCCTAAGCTAAAGTAAAGTAAAATACTTTCTTTCTCAAAGGAAGTAAACTTCCTTGGCTGCATTTCTAAGTTCTTGTCAACACTAATAGTATTAATACACAACTTTTTAAACTGTTCTAAATCTTTAAAACCGTTTTCTGTGTACATAGTCGTTACTCCTGCAAAACTATTACAAATGTATTCAATCTGATTTACAACGTCAGTAAAAATACTATAGTTGTTCAACAGGTATTCATAGATAGAAAAGATATTACAAAATCTAGAGGACTCTAATTCCACCAAAGCTGCGTTAATGTAAGCTGTTACCAATTCGATCGACTGTTTTGAGCATTTTCCAAATAGTGTTGAGCACTGGACTAAAACTCTGCTAAGCTGTGTGGATGTTATTTTAGTTAGAGCCTTTGCTAAAGTTAGCATTTCATTTACTTCTCTATCAATTTCGCTGTCTTCCTGTAATACAACTTCAACATTAAATTCTTTTTTTAAATAATTGGCTACATCTTCAAAGTCATACCCAGCGTCGAGTGTATTTAAAGCAATACTGGTACACAGCGTAGACATTTTTGATGTTTGTTCCGATGTTGGTTCTGATGTTTGTTCTAATGTTGTTTTTATTTTCTCAAATTTAAATACTTCGGCTGCAATTACTTCAAAGTTTTTACAAAAAATGTAAAAAGCATTTGTATTGTATGTCACTTCAATAGTATCTTTTATTTTAGATTTAACATCTGAGTGATAAAATGGTAATGCCGGATTTTTTATTGGAATAATTCTATCTTTCAATTTACTATCTCCTTTAATCTATTTTATTCATTTTTTGATTAGGCTGGGTTGTGTTGAATGCCTCCGGCGGACGAGGGCGGGCATAAAAACTTTGCTAAAATTGTTGTTTGGGCTAAAGCAATCGTCTTGACTAAAGCCTTGACTTCCGTTTTAGCTAAAGCAATCTCATCTCTTGTAAGTATGAGTAAACCGTTTCGACCGTTATTTTAGGAGGGTCTATTACACTTGGCCCATAGTTAAAAAGGTTTTTAATATTTCTTTCACAACAATAGTACAATGCGTCTTTCTCTATGTACTGTCTTAAGATTTCAAATTTTTTCTGTGCTGCTTGGTCATTTTTAGCTTCATTACAGCGCTGCAATTCAAAAATGTAATTCATTCTTGTGTAGCACCTTGGAAGTTTATTTCCTAACGGGTCATCCAAAATTTCTGGTTTGACAAATATTTTATTTGTGACAGAAGGGAACGTGTCTAAAGTTGGATTAAGAAGTCCAACCAATAACTCGTAGAAAAAGCTAGGAGTAAATCTCATAAAATGTGTCATTGAGCATGCCCTACATATCTCCTCGTGGGTTAACATGTAAGCATGTAAACCTTCTGGATTACCTGCAATTCTACCCTTTTCAACTGCTAATTTGTACAACTGTAAATGCTCCACCAAGTTATCTGGATTATCAAAGATAGGATTGTACAAATTAGGGTAATAAATAAATACAGGTATGAAGCTGTATAGTATCTTATAAAAGCTATTGGCTCTTGAATAAAATCTAGCAATGAACTTATTTGAGAGTCTGCAAAAGACAACTGAGCTAAAGTTTCTATAGGATCTCTCTTTAAAGATACGTACTAAATTCTTAAGTGATTCACGATCTGTTATTTCAATCTTCTCAACAGTGTTTTCATTACTAACATTTACTATTATTTTACTTGCAGTAAGAGAATCTTTATTACAAGCAAATTCTCTTGCAATTCTGTAAATACCTGTTTCTATTATCAACAATGACATATCTTGGTCAATTACGATTTTACAATCATTCCAATTGAACGGTATTTTTAAATCAATACCGTATAATTCGGTTGACATGATTTCCTCGGCTAAAGTGACATCAACAGCCTCTGCTTTCATTTCTCTTGGTTTGTCAACACGTTTAATAAAGTAGCGTAATTCATTTATACCAAGTTCAACATTACGTGTAAGCTTTACATAAACCATCTTAGAATGGTAAAGTAAGTATTTACCATTTAAAATGATAGATAATCTGTCAACTCCTGTCTTTTCTAATAAAGAAAGAATCTTTTCATTAAAAATGTGCCTGCAAGCTGCAATCGAATCTGTGTACTGCATATCTTCACCTCATTTTATTTAATTATAAGCCATATAAATTATTAACTAATGTGTAACTATTTTCATCACTACCTTCGAGTATTGTCGGGGCTAAAGGGTCATCATTAATCGATTTAAAAGATAGCTTGGATTTGTATGCATTAACACGTATTTCATATAAGTATAATGTCATCAATAAATCTTTCTTCTCGATTAAATATTTCTGTCCATAAGCTAAGGAGAGTAATTCTGTAGGAATCACTGATTGCTTGTACAAATTCAGAAAAAGATAAATAATAGTTAATTCATCTTTTGAATAAAAACTATTTTCCATGTAAGTACAAACTGCATCTATAGAACCTTTGTCATTAATACAACTTACGACTGCATTGTAAAGATTTGTGATTTCTGATTGTTTAAAAAACTTTTTGCTTGATTTGAAATAAACTCCGTAAGTGCTTTTGTAACTTGAGGAACCTCCTGCCCATTCTGGTGTTTTGTTTTCCTTTGCTAAAGCTTCGTGCTGCGTTGCTATAAAAAACTTCAATGCTGCAATAGCATTAGTCCATTTAACATGCATTGAAGTCGCCTTATTAACAAAAGAATTAATAATATTTATTTTAGTGTAAAGTTGCATCATTTTTGCATAATAAATATCATAAGTTTGTGAATTGATTGTTTTCGTTCCTACAAATGTAACTCCAAGAAATCTATTTTCTATCTTATTTAAATTATCTGGGCTAAAGAAATCCATCTTATTGATTTCTTCGCCATCTCTAACACCACTATTTTTATCTCCTTTTGGAACTCCGAAGTAAAATGGATGGAATTTAATTTCCTCTCCTTCTAGTGTTACTAACATTCGATTGTAGATTTTACTTTCTGTTGTAAATCTACAGTACGCAGACATAGTGCTATTACTTAGTTTAATGTCGAGAAACTTAGCTAAACCCGGACCGATAAGATTATCCTGATCTCCATTAATGTCAATTTGTTTTTCATCTATAATGACATAATTGTTGTTAGCACCTTCCTTTGCTAAAGCGTAGAATGAACCAATGTCCTGCTTAATCTCTGTCAGCTTGTTTATCTCCGATTCAATACCGTTAAAAGCAGGTACAATTTTAACGGTTGTGCACTTTAGTAATCCATCAACAATTTTAAAATCTTTTATTAAATCATCCATTTTTTCGATTTCTATTAAATGTTCTGAATCTACTAAATAAATAGCACAATGTTTAAAAAGTTTATCGGCTAACGCTAACTCAAAAGCAACGACATCCTTAGTCCTGTAAATGTTATTTAAATAACAATAGTTAAAATCACTTAGATTCATAAAATACCTCCATTTTGTAAAATTATAACTTATTAGCTTTGTTTAAGAGGTACTCTAACAACAGCATAAAAAATCTCTAGCATTATACTAATGCTCTAGTAGGAGTGAAAATACCTCTATATTTTAATAAAAACTATTGTTAGCTTTGACACTAACAATAGTTACAATGTACACTATTCTGCTTTAATACTTAACGTATCCTCCAGAACGTGTAGATTTTCGATAAACAACCTGATTAGCTGTTTCTGAATTTTTAAGCATGTAATACTTAACTAAATTGGATAACTTAAGATTATTGCACTCACCAGTTTTGTGTGTGTAATTTAATCTACCTCCGGCCGGATTAATAAAATTAAGATTTCCATTATTCTGGAAACCGACTAGTAGAATACAGTGATTGTTATCAGTAAATTGAATACCATCTCTTTTTGTACTATTCACATAGACTGCTACGCATTTTCCCTGGGCTAAAGCTGCTGTAATGTCATTGATTGCATCCTGATCTTTTGACCATGTAGCAACATAATCGCAGCTTAATCCCATGTTACGCATGATTGCACTAATACCAAAACAGGTTATCGGCATACCATTATTGAAGGCATCGTAGTCACTGTACTTACCACTTTTCACACCATACTTCTTAATAGCAGCTTTAGTAGAGTAATCTTTATCTACACTCGCACTATGAATTTGATCAGCTGTGTAGTTGTACCCTGCGGAGGAAAGCATCATGGCTAAAACACTGGCACTACAACCATGCGAATGGCACCAACTAGAAGTACCTTTTGACTGTGCATACATAGTGTATTTACGCCCTGCAACAGAATAAATACCATTTGAATGTTTACCATCGATTTCCCTGTATTTACCTTTTTTAACGGTCTTCTCCGCTTTGGATACATTTTTTAAAGTCACATTACTAGTTAAAGATGAATTTAACTTAGAAGAACTTGCTTCTGTAACATTCCCCTTTACTGTTGGTTTTGGGTACTTAGTGGCAATGTAAATAAAAGCATCGTAAAAACTTTTTGCATACTTTTTCTTATTCTTTTTTAATGCTTTGGCTTCTGTAGGATTACTGAGGAATCCTATCTCGGCTAAAGCAGCAGCAGCTTTGTTGTTGTTTAAAACTGCTAAGTGTGCTCTATCTGTCAGACCTCTATCTGTAAAACCTGTAGCACGTTGCATGTACTTTTGTATAATTTTTGCATACTCAGTATTGCCCATTCCCAGACTAGTCTTTCCTTTTCCAGATTTATTAACTTCGGTTTCTGTACCATGTGCGGATGGACTTTCCCAAAAATTAAGATGTATACTAAGAAAGCAATCAGAGTTAAACTTATTTGAGATTTGAGGTCTTTTTGAATTTGCAACACCTGCTGGTGAATTACGTGTTAAATGTACTTCAAAGCGTGAATCGTTCTTCATCATGTTGTACAGTAATTTCCCTATCTCTAAAGTGTACTCCTCTTCCTTTATTCCATTGCCTGCTGAACCAGTGCTCACTTTACTATGTCCTGGATCAATAGTGATAATGTATTTTCCGCCATTAGAATTAACACTATCGTTGTTAACAGTTTCTTTAATACTCTCTGAAGTTCCACCGGCATTAACAACTGTTGCATTTTCAAGTTTAGGACCTGTTTTATCATAGCTTTGATAAGAGTCTTTCTTCTCTTTTTCTTTTTCTTTTACATCATAATCTCCGATAATAAAACCTAAAGAATTGGAACCTGATTCTTCCTTTGCTAAAGCTGTTACAACCAACTGTCCTTGAGTTACTGTGCTAAAGCAGAGAACTTGGCTAAAGCAGAGAAGAAGGCAAAGCACTTTACAAAATAAACGTTTCATTTCAATGCCTCCTAATCTGTAAATCTTAAGATCGAACCAATCTTATGGCTTTCACCGTATGTAAATCTGAAAGGACCACAACCGTATGGAAAATGTGGGCTTGTTTCTTTACGAGCAGCACCTCCAGATTCGTAGTTAAGAATTCTTCCTTTTTTATCTAATCCTGCGTAAACAAAAGTGTGCTGACTTCCATTACTTAAATTAAGACCAACAATATCACCATACTTTAAAAGTCCTTTTTTGCTTGCTTCTTTGACAGACATGCCGTTTGCTTTGTTAACTCGTTTTGTTACTCTAGCAAGTTTTGATGTAACGTTTCTAAAACCACTTCTGTGTTTAAAATACAGATTACAACTATCTATCAGCCCCATGTCCTCCAGAGCGTAATTAATACACGTTACACAGTTTGCACCAGTAGTTTTATGTTTTTTAACACTCTTTAAGAAAGAATTGTAAGTACGTGGTACATACCCATTTGATCGAACAATGTATTTTCCATACTGTTTAAAAGTAGGACTATAACTATTTAATAGTTCAATCATCTGATGTACATACTCAGAACTTGTCTTGTTGGTAACCTCATCGGTTGAAGGATCAACTACTGTTGAATCTTGTACAGTTTTAGTTCCAGTTGGATTGCTAAAGAAGCTACCGCCATTAACAGACTTGGCTAAAGCACCGTTCCACTCACTGTGAAAACTTTTAGTTCCAGGATTAACATGCTTCTTGCTTGCATTTCCACCTTCATCAACTGGATACCATGTAGCTCTATCAACAAAGAAATCTAAGACATCTTTTCCACTAGAAGTTCCCCACTTGTTAGAACTATTTTTAATATCACCAATTATGCACGGAATTACAGTTCCATTCTCCTTATAGAAATCTACGTAATCTCCAACATCACCGAACACTTTTGTACAAATTACAACGTAACGACCTCTAATTTTTGCAAAGCCTTCATTGTCAAAGTGCAAACCTGTTTTCTTTACTAATTTAAAGGCATCTTTATTAGAAGAATTAACGGACTGCCAAGAGGTGTAGCTGTGTTTCTTACCTAAACCTTTTGGTATTTTTGTTTCTGAACCACCAACAATTTCACTGTAGTTACCTAAGCTATTAGAACCAGTACTGTTATTTGTTGTTAGATTCCCGGAAAGATCAGATAAGTTACCAGTTGCATCGCTCTGTTGTCCAGACTTATCGTAACTAGTTAACTTTGTTTTACTTGTGTGTTCGACTTGTTTAGTATCAAAACTTTGTTGCATGAATCCTAAGTCATTACTGCCTGCTTCTTTACTATTTTGATTGTCTGCGTACACAATGTGAATTGTACACAGTGCTAAACCTATTAAAATAATAACCAATGCAATCAAAGTCATTTTAGATTGTTTCATTTCTCACCGCCTTCCGAAGAAAGGTTAGTACTTGGCTAAAGCGCTAAGACCTCTCTAATTAATAGCATTTCTTATGTTATCTGTAATTGCTTATTAATTCGCCATTGATAGTTAGTTCGCAATGTCTTGACTAAAGCTGAATCACTTCTTTCTAATCAATAACATTTCTTATGGTATCAACTGTCCGATATTTATAATTACTACTTATTTTAATACCACCTTTTGGGTATGCAGCCTCATTGCTAGCGTGTACAATTTTTCCATCACCGATATACAAAGCAACGTGACCGTCGTAGCAAATAATATCTCCAGGCTGTGGTTTTCCCACTGCTTTACCATTATGATGTTGGTCATCCGAACTTCTATCTAGTTTAATACCAAAATGTTCCATTACTCTCATGGTAAACCCAGAGCAATCAATGCCCTTGGTTAAACTGGTACCTCCATAATGGTATTTATTTCCAACCCACTGCAAAGCGTAACTTACAATTGCTTTTCTTTTTGCAGTTGTGTTGGCCAATTCTTTATTACCTTTGATAGCTTTTTTAACAGCTGCTTGTCCGTTCTTATTTTTAGTTATAACTTCAGTTTCTTCTCCAGTTCCATTGTTTTTATCTATTCCGGATGTGACTTCTTCAACTGTATTTTGTTTGGCTAAAGTGGAAACTCCACTTGCAATTTGTGCATTAGCTCCAATTACTCCTGTTGTGTTGTAATTTATGTAATTAACAGTTGGAATTGACTCTTTTTCTTTTACATCGTAATTTCCTAGTATTACACCACCAACGGAACTTTGAGAAGAACCTCCAAAACTTGTGCAGCCTTGGCTAAAGCTAATAGCAAAAAGGCAGCCCATTAATAAGACTGCCTTCTTTTTAAATCTAATCATTAAATAAACTCCTAATTGATCTAACTGCTCTATACTTGTAAGAACTACTAACCTTTATTCCACCTCTAGGATATGCATGATGATTGCTAGCATGTATAATTTTCCCATCTCCTATATAAATGGCTACATGTCCACTATAGCAAATTAAATCACCTGTATTTGGTTTATCAACACTTTTACCAGAACTACGTTGTGAGTACGAATTTCTAGGTAATTTTTTACCAAAATGTCTCATTACATAGCGAGTGAAAGCAGAGCAATCAATACCATCAGTTATACTTTCACCACCATACACGTACTTATTTCCTATGTATTGCATAGCGTAAAGTATCACTTCTTGACGCTGTTTAGAAGCTTGTCTAAACTCTGTATTTCTTCTGAGTGCCTGCGTCATTACAGTCTTGGCTAAAGTGGAATAGCTGTATCTGTAATTAGAGTATTCATCAGTGCTTGGAGATTCATTCGTATCGTCATCACCATTACTACCATTTTGGCTAACTGCCGTACCATCTGGGGAATAGTATGTAATGTCTGCCGACTTATAATTTTCATCGTTTTCATCCATTGGTAAATTTGTATGTGTTGTTTTACTATTTTCTTTTGAGTTCTTTTCTGCGTCTTTTTTGCTATCTTTTGAATCAGCAACTTTGTCATAATCAATGCCGTAATTAGATGATACTTTTTCTGTGTTGTATGAATCTAATTCTTTCGAAATTTCTTCAGCATCTTTTACATCATAACTTGCTAAATTCATCTTTGCTAAAGAATCGTCTTCATTTGTCATCAATGGAGAGTCATAATTAATGTCTGTTTTGTCTTTTTTATTTGTAGTATCAGCCATTGCTGTTTTTACACTAAAGATTCCTCCAAATGTAAAACTTAATGCCAATACCGCAATCGCTATATGTTTCATTTTAAGCTCCTATTCTTTGTGCTAGAAGAAGTCACTTTGCTAAAGTGTATTGCTTTCCATCAGGGTGTTCCACTTCCCATCAGGGTGTATTACTTTAGCTAGAAGAAGTCACTTGGCTAAAGCGTTCTACTTCCTCACAGCTAAGTACACATTAGCGTAATCAAAACCTAATGTAAATGTTTCAGGATGTGTATTGACAAAAATATCAATTTTCTTTCCTTTTACAGCACCACCGACATCCTCTACCCTGTAAAGTTTATTATTAATGATTATCCAAGTACCTGCTTTCAAAACTCTATTATCCGCAGCAACCGTGTGATTTGCCTTAGCTATTGCACCTGTAGAAGTATGCCTTCCATATCTACCACTACATGCTCTACATGGGCAATACCCGGTTACACGAAATGTTCCGAGATTTTTTCCTTTCTTGTACTTACCAAGATTGTTTGCAGTTATAGCTTCATTGTTCTTTTCTTCTTCTCTTTTTTCCTTTAGTTCTGGATATTTTTCATAGAAATATCGCAATGAGGAAATAGCCGCTATACATGCCTGAATTTCATCAAAAAATAAGAGCGTTTTTCCCGGAATAATGGGAATATTGTAAATCAGAGAAAGGTTCTCACAGATTTCTTGTGGCGAAATCCCCTTTTCAAATAATGTACATACTTCTTTTTGCTGGTCAAAGTTTACTTCTACAAAATATTCAAAATGTTGAGCCAAATTTTTTATTGCCGATGATTTTCCTACTTGTCTTGCTCCACGGACAAGAAGTGGTTTTCGTTTACTTTCTTTGCTCCAAGCTAAGAGCTGGTCATCTATTTTACGATATAAATATTCATTTTCCATTTTGTCAAGGCATTAAATCGATATTATTTCCATTTTGTCAAGGCTAATATAGTATTAAATTTCCAAAAAATCAAGGCTGAGTGTTGTTTTAAAGATTTTCCTGATACTTCTTTGATCTTCCCTGATTTTGATTGATACTTTTAGAGGGGATAAATTAATATGGTTTATATTATCACTAACTGATTTGACAGTTGGCGTTTTTTATTTCTAAAAGTTTATTTTTTTAAGTATAGACCCGAACTTTTGTATATAGCCTCCGTATAACCCTCAGAATTGAAACAGAAAAGGAGATGATTAGGAATTATACTTTTGTAGTGGCATTGTTGGCGTTGTTTTTCACGGGATGTGAGGAGGCAATAATAAAGGTGGGGAAGGATTTTTTATCCCATAAAACGAACGAGTTTGATATTACGATTGCCTATCCGGTGTTTACCTCTCAAAAAGCCGAGGTGGAACAAGGATGTAAGGCGGTGAACGGGGATATTTCCCGGTTGATTGACAGCTTGCAAAATGATTTAAAAGCACAATTGAACGTGTACCTGCAAAAGGCACGGGAGATGAAGGAAGAGCCGATGATCCCGTTTGAACTGGATGTTAAGGATAGCGTGTTCATGGCGGATCGTCATTATATCAGTGTTCGCCTTGCGGTTTACACGTTGACAGGAGGGGCTAACGGGCTGACGGAGTATTACGCAGTTAATTACAGCTTGAAGGACAAGAAGTTTTTGCGTCCGGAGAGTATCCTGAATTATGACAAGAGCGCTGAGATTGACAAGCAGATTCAACGGAATTTCAAGAATCCGGAGAACTGTTTCTCGGAAGTTCCCACGTTGGCAAATGTAACCACGGTAAATTTTTCGGGAGGTGATATTTGCTTTACTTATAACCCGCTGGTTCTAGGGGCCCATTATTGTGGAGCGGCAGAAATATCCGTACCCCGTATGTTATTGAAAGGTGATTTATTGTTGAAATAGATAGGGAGAATTGTAGGGAAGACGAGGGCGATCCGAAAGGATCGCTCTTTTTTTGCATTGATATTTTTGAAAAAAGTCATATCTTGCAGGCAAAATATAAAGGGTGGATATACTGTTGCATCAATTTAACAGAGGGGACGAGCGAGCCTTTAAAAAGTTGTTTGATAGCTTTTTCGGGGCGTCATGTGCTTTTGTTAAACATTACATACCGGAACATGAGGCCGTGGAAGATGTGGTGCAAGAGACCTTTATAAATCTCTGGGAGAAACGGGGAATTTGCACGGATATGGTATATTTTAAAGCGTATCTTTATAAGTCTTTACGTAATAACGCTCTTTTTTATTTACGCCAGCATCGGGTGAATGAAGAGGTCGATCCTAGATTGGAGGACAATACGGAGTCTGTTCTGAACGTGATGATTGAAGAAGAAGTCCACCGGGAGATTATAGCTGCCATAAGTAAGTTGCCAAAGGAAAGAAGGCGTGTGGTGGAATTGAGTATGGCAGGTTTTTCCCAAGAAGAGATTGCTGAGAAAATGGCAATTTCCGTGAACACGGTGAAGACGATTAAATTGCGTGCTTACAGGGTGTTGCGGGAACGGTTGAAGGGTATTCAGTGGTTGTTATTACTTCTTTTGGGCGTTTAAAGAATTTTTTTTTACAAAGGGTGTCACCCTGTGGGGAGGGGTTCACGTTTTAGGGGAAATTTTTGAAAAATGGAGAAAATTGATCCTAGGATAGAGCTTGTTATTTATCGTTTTTTACGTGGGGAAATCTCCGTGTCTGAACGGGAAATGCTCGAATCTTGGTTACGTGAAGGAAGGCATAGGGAATTGTTCGAGAAAATTTGCAACAAGGAGAATATGCTGGAAAAGTCGTTCTATTTTGATCGACTGGATAAAGGGAGGGAGAAAACGTGGCTCCGTTTGGAACGGGCTACCGGGTTGCGTCGTCGTCTTGTGATGCGTCGCTGGGCGGTGGCAGCTTCATTAATGGTTCCTCTTTTGATCGGGATAATGTACTTGAATATACGGCAGGTAGAACCGGGAGTGCCGGAGCTACGGCAAGAGCGAATTGTTCCGGGAGTATCAACGGCACAGCTTTATTTACCTGATGGCAAAGTGGTCGATTTGGGTAAAGACTGTATTTGTGACTTACAGTTGTTTGAAGGCGGCCGGTTCGTGAATGAACGAGGGACGTTGACCTACAAAAGTGATAGTGCTAAAATAAGTGCGGCCCAATACAGCGAAATCCGGATTCCGAGAGGGGGAGAGTATAAAGTCGTGCTGCCTGACGGAACGGTGGTATGGTTAAATGCGGAATCGTCTCTTCGTTTCCCGACCGTGTTTACAGGGAAGGAACGGAAAGTGCACGCGAAGGGGGAGCTTTA